>QFCF01000487.1_pt1 | contig 51032 bp, 45 predicted proteins | sample 5346961 | NCBI WGS metagenome assembly QFCF01 (sample SAMN09062253, study PRJNA434731) | Human gut metagenome, whole genome shotgun sequencing project. | reverse complement strand
CATAAGGTCGAACATTCTTGAGAAAAAAGTGTAAACCAATATTGACAATATCAATAGCACGTGTTGCCAGTGTTCGCCGGAACTTATGAGGATGTACTTTTGTAATTCCCAGTTTCCTTCCCAAATTACGCAGACGTATCTCAACTCCACTGATTTCTAACCGCTTAAATGGTTGAATCAAAGACACAAACAGCGCAGGATTTTTATCTGTTCGACTATCAAGATAATTTTTCAAATGAATTTTCGTTCTTGCATCAAAATATACGGGACGTTCTTTGCTTCCCTTACCAAATACAACGCATTCCCGATTTTCAAAATCTATGTCAGATCTGTTTAATCGTACCAGTTCACCTACTCGCATCCCCGTTGATGACAGCAAATCAATCAATGCCAGATCCCTCAAACACCCGCATTGATCCCTCATGATTTCCAGAGATTCATCTGTGTACGTTTCTTTTACCGGCTGGTTTGATTTTATCTTATGAATCCGGCGTACCGGACTTTTCAATATATAATTCTCATCCTCTAACCATGCAAAAAAACTGGAAAGGATACGGCGAATATTATCAATATTACTTTTACTGCACTGACTGGTCTGCTGATATTCCGATAAATATCCTCTTAAGTCATCCGTTCTCATACGAATTGCCGGAATATCTACCGTTGAAAAAAGCCTCATGATTGATGCTTGATAGTATTTTAATGTCTTTTCACTACATCCCTCTACACGTTTTGCTGAAATGAACATATCCAACAACTCAGAATTTGTTTCTTTCTCTTTTATCTGATCTGTCTCTTCTTCCGGCGAAACCTGCACTCCCCAAAAACAGTGCGATAATGTCTTCTGTAATTGTTCCATCTGATAATTATCCAGATATGGAAGCATTTGGCGGGTAATCTCAGTAATCAGCTGTTCTTTCATTGTGGTACACTCCTTTACTTGTATACCAACATCCTTCTCCAGCTTTTCGCCCCATTTTACATATTGTCTATTTCATCCTTATAAAACAGCTCTATTCCCTTTTCCATCTTTTGAAATTCCGGGATATATTGCTTTAAAATCATATCAACCAGGCGTCTGGCCGCTAATGCATCATAAATATGCGTCATATCATTTCTTGACTTTAGCATCCCCAACCAAATATCTTCATCGATAAAATCATAAATGGTAAATGCTGTTTTTAATATCATTTTAGGAGATCCGCTGGCGGAAATACTCTGCCCTTCATAGCTCAGTAATTCTTTTAATACCTTCCATCCAAGCTCAAACTGAATAAAAAATTTGTCAATAATCCCTCCAATGATAAACTCATTGGACAGATTCTCTTTCTCTGCCAGAGCTAATACCCTTAAATTTGATTTAAAATGTTCAAATTTTTTCATATAATACCCTTCCCTCTTTTTGAATCGACTCTATAAGTTCCTCTTGTATTTTTTCATCCAAATTAATGATATCAAATTTTAAAAGGGTTGATGTGTCTTCATTTACATCAATAGAAAATCGAGTAAAGTCACCGCCTTTGACCGCCAAATCAATATCACTTTTTTCTCTAAAATCTCCCCTGGCCCTGGATCCAAATAAAATCACTTTTCTGACTTCATATTTTTGGGCCAGATTCTGTATCTCATGAATTACCTGCTGTTTAATTCCTGTTTTTTCCATAAATCCCTCCCCAATAATCAGCTAAAATACTGCTGCATAAGTGATTTTTTCAAAATTTCTAACTGTTTCAGGCTCTTTTCCACTGCCAGTTTCGATTTGTCGGTCTGGGCAACAAAGGCAGCAAACTGATCCTGTTTCTTTTTTTCTGGCACAATCACCTTTAATTCACTAAGAGTTTTCAGGTTTATATTCTTCTGAGCAGACTCTGGAGCCTGAGATTCAAGGATTGCTTGAAAAAAAGAAAACCAATAATGAATAAAAATATTATTTGTCCTCTCGTTCCCAATAAATCCAACCACACTATCAGGAAAACAGGCATCAAATTCCAGTATAGCCGTCTTTGCTATATTGGCAGCGATCGTAATACAAAGAGTACCCTTTTCCCACATTTTACTCTGCTTTAACCCTAGTTCCGAATATGTGCTACTATAAGATGTAATATATAATCCAGCGTTTGCAACATCTCCTGTCTGAATCAATGGATATTTACCACCTAACAACTTAATATCATTTCTTGGTCTGTGTTTAGATACTCCTCGACCGAATTTTCCTAAATTAGGTAATGTATCTTCTGGTAAACTGTATGGATTCGATACAGGATCCCCAAACAATTCGACAAATCGGGACTTGACGAGCTGATCAAGAAGACTCAATTCCTCTTTTCGTTTGTCTATCAACCTTATAACTTGGTTGATTTCATCAGCAATTTGCAACTGTTCAGTCATGTTACGGTATGGAATCATCATTTGACGCATTGCCGTCTGCGTTAACTTCTGTCGTGTTGCACCATTGACCAATCCCTCTGTGTCATAAAACATAAGTGCATAGCAAAGATAATCTGCATTCACAAGCGGCTTGGCTTTCAATACATGTGCGTGGTTATTTACCCAGCACTTTCCAGAAACACGATATGCAATCGGTCGCTCTTTGGATCCGAAGTTACCCCCATCTTCTGCAAGAAGCACCAATTCATCGTCAAATATGTATTCTGCTACATAATCCTGCAACCCATTTGCTCCGTAATACGGATAAATACCAGTCTTGCGATTCTTTGCTGTAATCGGTACACGACGAGAATCGAGGATTTCGCACACTTCTTCCAACTTTTTATATATTGCACTCATGCTGGCACCTCCATCTCACCGCAAAGTCGGGATTGGATAAGATTATTCAATTCATTAAGTTGCTGTTTGCGAAATTCAATAATCTTCTGTAGTTTATCCAAAATATTTGCACACCTTTTCTGCTCCTCTAAACATATATCTGGTATTGTCATTTCTTTCAGCATATTAATTTTAAGATTATCTCGAACGCTACCAGTAGCTTTTGCTTGAATTATTTGACGGCCAATATCACTTTTCAAAAAATAATACAAAAACTGACGATCAATACTATCCGAAACGGAAAATACATTATAAAGCGGACTAACAATTACCTGTTCCTCACATCTCTGCCAATCAATTGAACCAACATTGATTCGAGAAGGATTATATGCAAAATAACCATATGGCACTATTTTATACGTTGTCTTATCCTTACTGGCTATCTCTTTTCCAAAATACTCCTTGCAAAAACCTTGGCTATTTGTAACACTGTATACAGGAATATTCAAATCATTTTTATTACGGACAGAATATTCGCTAATGAACGTTCCTAATTGAATTCGTTTTCGCGTCACAATTTCATCCTTGCACTTCTGAATCTTATCAACCATTCTGCACCTCTTCCCCTGCCTACAAAAGCAGTTTCTCCAACTCAGCCATTTCCTCGGCTATTTCTTTTTCCAGTCTCCTCAATTCAGCCATAATTTCATGGGTTGGCGGATAATTTACCGGCACGTATTCAACTTTCTTATATTTATTGATTGATAAATCATAATCATTATCTACAATCTCCTGTTTTGGAACAAAAAAGCTCTGCTCTGTTCTTTCCCTGCCGGCCTCTTTTTCCAGATTATGGAATCTCTCAATAATATCAGGAATGTCATTATCCTGGATCTCACTTCTCTTATCATCCAAGCTGTATCCGTCTGCTTTCATGTCATAAAACCAGACATTTTCCGTCCCACCAGCTCCTGTCTTTGTAAATACAAGCACTGCTGTTGAAACTCCCGCATATGGTTTGAAAACACCGGAAGGCATAGATATAACTGCCTGAAGCTGATGATTTTCAATGATTTCTTTTCTTATGGACTTATGAGCATTACTGCTGCCAAACAATACGCCATCTGGTACAATACAGGCACATCTTCCGCCCTTTTTCAGCAAACGGAGAAATAACGCCAAAAACAACAGCTCTGTCTTCTTGGTATTTGTAACCGCTTTTAAATTATCATTGATGCTTTCTGCGTCTATGGTTCCCTTAAAGGGAGGATTTGCCAGACATACTGTATACTTGGAACTGATATCATTCTGTTTTGAAACACTGTCCTTATAATCCACATCCGGATTACTGATCGAATGCAGCATCAGGTTCATTGCAGATATTCGTAACATCGTTCGGTCTGTATCAAATCCGGAAAACATGGTGCTGGCATAGGCATCCCACTGGTCACTGGTCATTGTATCCTCGTAATGTTCTCTGATATATTTAGCTGAAGCTACCAGAAAACCAGCTGTTCCGCAGGCCGGATCACAAATAGTATCATCCGGAGTAGGTTCAACTAATTCAACTATCATATCTATTATGTGCCTTGGCGTTCGAAATTGTCCATTACGTCCTGCAGATGCTAATTTTCCAAGCATATATTCATATAAATCCCCCTGCATATCACCGTCTGCAATATCATGTGTATACAAGTCTTCCAATCCTGTAACGATCTTCTGCAATACCTGTGGAGTCGGAATAAGGAACATTGCATCTTCCATATATCTGGAAAATGCAGTATTTTCGCTATTGGAATATTGATCTGCTTCATTCACTTCTACTAGGTCACCTGCCATATTAAAATCCGGCAATTTACCATGTTTCATTTTCTTTATTGCAGGAAACACCCTTTGAGATACGATATCAAAAATATCTCTTGGATCTTTATCCTTAAATTTGCTCCAGCGCATAGACTGCCCTGACTCTGTCTGTGGAAAAATATAATCTCCAGACTCTCCCATCATATTGGCAAATTCCTCATTTTCCAACTCTTTTTCATCCAGAGATCGAATAAACATCAAATATGTAAGCTGTTCAATTACAGTAATCGGATTTGTAATTCCTCCTGCTGCTATATCATCCCAGATTTTATCTACTTTATTTTTTATTGCTCCTGTTACCATTCCTTTTCTCCATTCTGCTTTTTATCTCGCTTATAGCATACAATTATACCATGCCCTAACCGCAAAATCCATATATACCCACGCAAAAAGACAGCCCCCCAGGATTCCAAAAACCACTCCCAGGTGCCGTCTTTTCACTCAATTTCTATCTTCCTATATTCACTTCTCTATCAGATCTTAAAATACTTCACACCAGACTCAAAGATCTTCATATCCTGTTCGCCGTAGATATTGACCGCTACTGCCTCGCCCCGTCTCTCGGAGTGGGCCATCTTGCCGAGGATACGGCCGTCCGGGCTGGTGATGCCCTCGATTGCCATGTAGGAACCGTTTGGATTCCAGTATTCGTCCATGGTTACATTTCCCTTGTCGTCCACATACTGGGTGGCAACCTGCCCGTTTGCGATCAGGCGGTGAAGCCATGCGTCATCTGCTACAAAACGTCCCTCGCCGTGGGAAGCAGGATTGCAGTACACGCCGCCAAGTTCGGCTCCTGCCAGCCATGGGGATTTGTTGGTAACTACCTTTGTGTAAACCATCTTGGAAATGTGGCGTCCGATGGTATTCATAGCCAGCGTAGGAGAATCTGCCTTCTGCTCCGTGATGGTTCCCTCCGGTACAAGACCCAGCTTAATGAGCGCCTGGAAGCCGTTGCAGATACCCAGCATCAGGCCGTCCCTCTCGTTTAAAAGCTTCTCAACCTCTTCCTTGATTACTGCATTGCGGAATACGGTCGCAAAGAATTTAGCAGAGCCCTCCGGTTCATCACCTGCGGAAAATCCGCCAGGGAACATGACGATCTGAGCCTTTGCAATTTCCTTCTTATACTCCTCTACAGACTGACGGATATCCTCCGGGCTCAGGTTCTTGAATACTCTTGTCACAACCTTTGCACCGGCCCGTTCAAAGGCCTTTGTGCTGTCATATTCGCAGTTAGTGCCTGGAAATACGGGGATAAATACGGTTGGCTGTCCGATCTTGTGGTCACAGATATACACTGCGTCTGTATGGTAGAGCTTTTCTTCTACTCTGGCCTCTTCGCCTGTCTTTTCCTTTCCTGTTACCGTCGGGAATACCGCCTCTAACGTACCTGTCCAGGCCTTTAATGCCTCGTCCATGGAAATATGTACGTTTCCGTACTCAAATACGCCCTGGTCTGTCACTTCACCGATCACGGTATATGGAATGGACAGCTCTCCCATCTTGCCCTCTGCTACCTCGCAGACAATATCGCCCCATGCAGCGGCAAAGAAATCTCTTGGGTCTACATTGTGCTCGATCTTTACGCCAAGTTTATTTCCAAAGGCCATCTTGCTCACTGCCTCAGCAGCTCCATGGCCCTCCACTGCGTAGGCAGACAGAATTTTTCCAGCCTTAATGTCCTCAAAAATCTTGTGGTAACCTTCCATGATCTGACCGTAATCCGGCAGATCATACTGGTCTCTTGGCGCCTTAAATACCACAATCCGGCTTCCGGCCTTCTTAAACTCCGGTGTAATGATATTTTTGCTGCTGTTTACATCGACTGCAAAGGAAACCAGCGTAGGCGGAACATTGATTTCACCTGTTTCATCGTCAAAGGTTCCTGACATACTGTCCTTTCCTCCGATGGAAGGAAGTCCAAAGCCCATCTGTGCGCTGTATGCGCCAAGGAGGGCCGCAAAAGGCTGACTCCATCTGGATGGTTCCTCACTCATCCGGCGGAAATACTCCTGGAAGGTAAAGCGGATCTTTCTGTAATCGCCGCCTGCTGCCACGATCTTTGCAACAGAGGACACAACTGCATATACGGCTCCGTGATAGGGGCTCCAGCTGGACAGGTAGGGGTCAAAGCCGTAGCTCATCATGGTTACCGTATCCGTATGTCCCTTTAATACCGGAAGCTTGGCTACCATGGCCTGAGTTTCGGTAAGCTGATATTTACCTCCATAAGGCATAAATACAGATCCAGCACCGATGGAACCGTCAAACCGCTCTACCAGGCCCTTCTGAGAGCATACATTCAGGCCGGAAAGCATCGTAAGCCATTCCTTCTTAACATCTCCTACCTCTCTGCGCTCAAAGAGGCTTCCCTCACGACCCGGAACCTCCAGGGTAACATCTGCCTCCTGATGTGCTCCATTTGTATCAAGGAATGCACGGCTGATATCTACAATGGTTTTTCCACGCCAGTTCATCACAAGTCTTGGACTTTCCGTTACTGTAGCTACGGTTACAGCCTCCAGATTTTCCTCTGCCGCATATGCCAGAAACTGCTCCACATCCTTCGGATCTACCACTACTGCCATACGCTCCTGGGACTCGGAAATGGCAATCTCTGTGCCGTCCAAGCCGGCATATTTCTTAGGAACACGATCCAGATCAATCTGAAGGCCCGCTGCCAGCTCACCGATGGCAACGGATACGCCGCCAGCTCCGAAATCATTGCATTTCTTGATCATGGAGCTGACCTCCGGGCGGCGGAACATTCTCTGGATCTTCCGCTCTGTGGGAGCATTTCCCTTCTGTACCTCAGCGCCGCAGACCTCGATGGAGGCGGTTGTGTGAACCTTGGAGGAACCCGTTGCACCGCCGATGCCGTCACGGCCGGTTCTTCCTCCTAACAGGATAATAATATCTCCCGGATCAGAATTTTCGCGGATCACATATTTTCTGGGGGCAGCGCCCATAACAGCGCCGATCTCCATACGCTTTGCCACATAGCCTGGATGGTACAATTCCTTTACATAACCGGTTGCAAGTCCGATCTGATTGCCGTAGGAGGAATATCCCTGGGCCGCGCTGTTTACGATTTTTCTCTGAGGCAGTTTTCCCTTTAAGGTCTCATTTAATGGCCTGGTGGGATCGGCTGCTCCGGTTACGCGCATGGCCTGATATACATAGGTACGTCCAGACAGCGGATCGCGGATTGCTCCTCCCAGACAGGTAGCAGCGCCGCCAAAGGGTTCGATTTCTGTGGGGTGGTTGTGAGTTTCATTTTTAAAATTCACCAGCCACTCTTCCGTTACGCCATCGATTTCAACGGGAACCACGATGCTGCAGGCATTAATCTCGTCGGAGATCTCCATATCCTCCAGCTTTCCCTCGCTTCTTAACTTCTTCATGGCCATCAGCGCAAGATCCATCAGGCAGACATACTTGTCATCTCTTCCTTTATAAATTACCTCTCTGTCTGCCAGATACTGATGATACGTATCCTCGATTGGTTTTCTATACTCTCCCTCTGTAAAGGTCACATTTTTAAGCTCTGTAGAAAATGTGGTATGACGGCAGTGGTCGGACCAGTAGGTGTCCAGCACACGGATCTCTGTCACGGTAGGATCTCTGTGCTCTTCCTCTGCGTAATACTTCTGGATATGAAGAAAATCCTTAAAGGTCATGGCCAGATTCAGTGTACCGTAAAGTTCCTTCAAATCCTCTTTGGATGCATGGGCAAAGCCATCAAAGCTCTTAATATCCTCCGGCACCTCAAATTCAGTCACCAGGGTCTTCGGCTTGGTTTCCTCAGCCTGACGGCTGTCCACCGGATTGATACAGAAATGGCGGATTGCCTCCTCCTGTGCCTGGGTCAAAGGCGCAGTGATCACATAAGTTGTAGCAGTGCGGATCACCGGCTCCTCATCTTCCTTTAGCAGCTTTACACACTGCTCTGCGGAATCGGCTCTCTGATCGAACTGACCCGGCAGGTATTCTACGGAAAATACGAGATCGCCGGGATTTTTCGGAAACTCCTCCTCGTATACCTCATCTACCGGAGGCTCTGAAAAAATCGTCACAAGAGCCTTTTTATAGGTTTCCTCTGACAGATTTTCAATATCATAGCGGATCAGAACCCGCACATTTTTTACCCCTTTTATATCCAGATAGCTTTCCAGTTCTTCTCTCAGCTCACCAGCCTTTACCGCATAGTCTGGCTTCTTCTCTACGAAAATTCGTCTTACGCTCATTTAAAAACCTCCTGTGGTTCGCCATACCTGCACTCTGTAAAATCAGAATACAGAATCATACATTACCATTGATCTGCCTATATCATAACACAGGTGGTATAAATTAGTAAAGTTAATATATTTAATTACTGTTATTTTTTATACTTATAAATATTCCGCCATCAAACGGGAGATTTCTAATTTTTCCTGTAAGTAAAATTTCGTTTCTCATATCCTGGAGGATACAAATTTACTATTAACTCCCCTATTTGTCCCTGCGTATAAAAACAAACAAAAACATATCAAATATTTTTAAATGTTCTTTTACATTTATTAAACTGATGTGGGTAAATGATGCCTATCAGGAGCATAGATGCTGCCCAGGCTGCAACATTAGCAAAGTATATTCCTGAACAGCCAATCAATTTTGTCAATCCTCCCGCTGTAACAAAACGCATCACAAGCTGCAATACAGCCGCAACCAGCGGAATCTTTACATTTCCCAAAGCCTGAAGTGCCTGACGCAGAAGATACATGGGATACATTATCAGTATTCCAAAGCTGTACACCTTCAGATAGTCCATTCCATAGCTTACAGCATCACCCTCTGCAAAAAAAGATAACATAAAATTCCCGGCCAGTTGAAGAAACACTCCCGTTACCGCTGCCATTGCAAGAGATATAAGAGTAATCTGTCCTACCGCTCTCCAGATCCGTTTAAATTTCCCTGCACCTACATTCTGGCTCACAAAAGAAGCACCGGCAGAAGCCAGGGCAATTGCTCCTGTTTCTACCAACACAAATATCTTATTTGCAGCACTTACACCTGCTGCAAATTCAATACCATAATAATTCACGTGATACTGTACAAATGTTCCTCCCACTGCAATCACTATACTTTGTGCCATCATCGGCAGACAGGTTCCTGCATATTCCTTTAAAAGCATTCCATCTGGGTGGAAAAATTCTTTATCAAAACAAAGCACCGGATACCGTCGTATTCTCCATATACAAACCAAAGCGGATAACATTTGTGAAAGAGCTGTTGCAACTGCTGCCCCTTTCACTCCCATTCCCAAACCTGCAACCAGTATAATATCAATTACAATATTTAACAGTACTGACACAAAAATTGCGATAAAAGAAGTCATGCTGTCTCCTACTGCCCGCAGAAGAGATGAGAGCGTACTGTAAATAATAAAGAAAAATGTACCCAGAAATACAATTCTAAGATATGATACCGCATCTTCAAAAATAAGCGTCGGCGTATTCTGCAGACGTAGAAACGGTTCTATAGCCATTTGAAATCCTGGAACAAGAATAAGTGCTAAAACAGCGGATACAACGTATATATTTCCCACTGCTTTTTTTAATTCTTTTTCATTTTTGCTTCCAAAACGAACAGCCGCCAAAAGACAGGCGGCCTGTCCCATATTGCTGAAAGTACTAACCTGCAGCCAATTGGGCCAGGAACATGCGCCAAGTATCGCCAGAGACTGATTTCCTCCACAAATTCCCAATACCATAGCATCTGTCAGCGCATACATCTGCTGAATGATACTGGCTGCCATCAGCGGAATGGCAAAACGTATCACAGTGCTTACAGGATTTCCCGATGTCATATCAGTCATATTTTAAATCCTCTGGACTGTACTCAAAATTTCCTTCAAAAAGGCAAGGCCTCTCCTTGCAGATTCATCCTCTGAAGGTTTATTATTTGTTTCCAAAGCCAATGTCCCCTCATATCCGATATCGCTTAGAGCCACCAGGGTTTCCCTGAAATTATAATGTCCATGGCCAGGATACCATCTGTCATTGTCTGCCACATGAACATGGCCCACATATCCTCTGGCACTTATGATTGCCTTATAAATATCCGCCTCTTCAATGTTCATATGAACCGTATCCAAATGGAGTAAAATGCGTTTATAAGTCTGTTTTTTTAAAAATTCCACCCCATCTTCTATTCTGGTCAGATAATCGCTTTCAAATCGGTTCATAATCTCAAATCCCAGATGTACGTCATGGCGCTGTGCCAGTTCATCCAGATAATAAAGGCTCTCCGTTAAGTTTTTCCTAAACTGCTCTCCATCTCCTTTACAGTCTGAATACCGGCCTGCTATAAGCCCGATGATCACTACTCCATGATCAGGTTCTGCCGTTATCATATGCTGTTCTAAATGCCGGATCGCAGCTTTTCTTACCGCCGGATCAAAATCCCCCAGATTGTAATGAAGTCTTCCGTAAACACTTCCAGTACCAATAGAGGTAAGTACCATATTATATTTTTTCAAAATATTCCACAATTCTGTCCTGTCTATTTCCGCGGAATCAAAAATATGCATTTCTACACCTTTATACCCGGCCGCAGCCATTCTGGGAATAATCTCTCTATATGGACCGTGATATACCAGAAAGTCTCCTCCCATTTGTGCAGTTCCGGTTGTTGCTATCATCATATCTGGCTCCCCCTGCTTTCTCCATTGATAATCAGAGAATCAATATTATGAAAATCAAAGGCATCCCCTTCATTTCCCTCTACTGTAACCTGATCCACTACAAGTACTTTGGCATTGTTTACATAAATCCCCATCCTTTCCTTTTTCCCAAGATCATCCATCATAGCCGGTTCCATCGGAATCGGTTCTTCCGCATAATCTATATGAATGTTCTTCATCTCAATCCGATCAATTTTCTGTTCTGGAAGACCGTACAAAAAAGCGCCTGCCGCATGCGTATTATGACACTCTATATTTTTAAATACAAGATGATTGACAGCCGGAGTCCGCTCATCCACAGGAAGGGGAGTTTTGCATTTCACATAATCAGAGTGAGCATCCGGATCACAGCAATTATAAAATGAATTTACTACAAAGGGAGTACGGACATGATCCATGCGAATATCCTCAAAGCAGATTCCTTCAATCGTTGCATCTTTCCCTCTTCCTCTTCTTGTTTTAATGCGCAATCCACGATCCGTGTGGTCAAAAATACATTTACTGGCATGGAGATTCTTTACGCCTCCGGCCATTTCACTTCCCAGAGATACCGCTCCATGCCCATTCTGCATAAAGCACTGGCGGATTTCCAGATTCTGCGACGGTTTCTTGTATGTATGGCCCATATAATATTTTCCGGATTTCACAGCAATACAGTCATCTCCCAGTGAAAAATGAACCCCTACCACTTCCAATCCATCGACTGATTCCGGATCCATTCCGTCCGTATTGGGTGAATCCCAGGGATTTAAAATCGTTAATCCTAAAAACCGGATATTTTTAGAAAAATAAGGGTGGAGATTCCATGCCGGACTATTTTGTACGGTTAAACCATGCACAGTCACATTTTCACAATGATTCAAAAATATCATTCTCGGACGGAATGCTATAATTTTAGCCCGGTCATCCTTCCACCAGTTATCCGCAGAGGCATTTCCCTCCAACGTTCCTCCTCCTGTAATTACTACATTTGATACATTTATTCCTGTAAACATACTGCTGAAGCAATCTAGAGGATTTCCTTCCCACGTCCCCAGATTATAATCCGATTTTTCATCATAGCTTTGTATCATTCCAGGCAGAACCGGTATCATTTCCCGTTCTGTTGTGCCATATAAAACAGCCTTTTCATCAATGTCAATACATATATCACTCTTTAAAAACAAGCTGGTTACTTTATATTTCCCCTCAGGAATATATACTCTTCCCTGTTTTGGACATGACATAATGGCTGCCTGGATTGACGCTGTATCATCATGAAGCCCATCTCCCACAGCCCGGAACCGTTTTACATCTAAGGTAACAAACTCATATTCCGTCCGCACTGTCACCGTTTCTGATACCTGTTCTCCTGACTTTAAGCATATTTCATATTCTGTATCCGGTTTTAAACCGGCAATCGTCTGAACAGCACGATCTGTTTTCAGATACATCCTTCCATTTAGATATATTTCGTATGGTTTATCGGTTGTCCATATTCCAAAATCCTCTACCTCTATCATCACTTTTCGGGATGTTTTAAATATAATCGAAAATCTGAGCATATTTTCCTCCATACTTCATTTTCCCTTTTTTATCCTTTCACACCACCGGCTGCAATTCCGTCAATAAACTGATCCTGCGCCAAGAAGAATACAATCAGGGTTGGTATAATAGTAATAACCGATAACGCTAATATCTTATTCCATTCAAATCCGCTCTCGCTGTCCGCGATCAGCCGCAAACCAAGAGAGGCAGGATATTTTGTAACCGTATTGATATAAATCAACGGTCCCTGGAAGTCATTAGATCCCCACATAAACTGAAATAAAGCAACAGATACAATGGATGGCTTTACCATTGGAACAACAATATAGATAAGACGCTGAAATGAATTGCAGCCGTCAATTTCCGCTGCTTCCTCCATCTCTTTTGATATAGAACGCATAAACTGAACCAGCATAAATACAAAGTACGGCTCATTTGCAAAAAATGCCGGAACAACAAGAGGCTTATAGCTGTCTACCCATCCCAGATCTGTGAACATTAAAAACTGGGGAATATTTAACACTACCTGCGGAAGAAACAGGGTACTCATCAACACTGCAAACAGCAACGATTTACCCACGAACTGGAATCTGGAAAAACCATAGGCTGTTATAATCGTAGAGAGGACCGCACCCAGTACCTTTGGCAGTACAATCACATATGTATTAATCATAAAACGGCTGAAATCAAATCCTGTAGCTGTCCATCCATCAATATATGCCTGAAACGACGGATTTTTAGGAATAAAACTTATGGTTGAATAAATTTCATTATTGTCCGCTTTCAATGACGCTCCTACCATCCATAACATAGGATAAAACATCATAATGCCGACGGCTATCAGAACCGTATATCGCAGCGCGGTTGATATTTGATTTTTAGTCTTTCTTGTCATAGTCATACCGCTCACCTCTCATTATCGGAATAATATACCCAATATTTTTGACTCAGGAATGCAATTACCGTAAAAACTGCCACGATAATAAACAGCATCCATGCCATAGCGCAGGCCAGTCCCATTTCATACGACTTAAATGCATTCTGATATACCAGCAGTGAAATAAGCGTTGTAGATCCCAGCGGTCCTCCCTTTGTAATAATATAAGCACTGTTAAATTCCTGAAATGCAGTACACAGCTGTGTAATCAGATTGTAAAAAATAACCGGCGTAATAAGAGGTACTGTTACACTGAAAAACTGACGCCATTTTCCAGCCCCGTCAATAGAGGCTGCCTCATACAGATCCTGAGGAACTCCTTTTAATGCAGCCAGGAAAATAACCATAGCAGAACCAAACTGCCATACATGAAGCAGACTGATCACCCAAAGAGCATATTTTGTACTTCCAAGCCAGTTTACCGGATCTGCCCCAAAAAGACCTATAATCTGATTTATAAGTCCCTCTGACTGAAACAAAAATTTCCACACAATAGAAACAGCTACTGATCCGCCCAAAATAGACGGAATATAATATATGGTACGGAAAAACTTCACGAATTTGATTTTAAAATTTAAAATGTAAGCAATAAACAGAGAAAATACCAGCTTCAAGGGTACTGTCAGAAATGCATATTTAAAAGTTACCTCAAAGGCAGTCATATATTTCTTTGTTTCCAGAATCGTCTTATAGTTTTCGAATCCTATAAAAGCTGATTCCGCCTTAAACAGATTAAATTCCTGAAGACTGTAAAAAAAGGATGAAAAAAATGGATACAATTTAAACATACAAAATCCAATCAGCCATGGAAGAACATAAATAAGACCATGGTTCTTTCTTAAAAACCTCTTTACTTTTTGGGTTTTTGAGGGTTCAGCAGCAATTTCTCCCCGCCTCATATAAGCTACCTTCCTTTCTCCGGTTCTCTGCCCTGATTGAGCATCATATACTCTCCGCAGGCCATCATCAAAATTCCCTGAGCTTTCGGATCATCCTCTACCACAGGTTCAGACAGATAGTATTCCACACTTCCATCTCTTTCATGACGCGGTCCCAGACCAGCCACTTCACAGGTATTCCCCAGATGATACCGTCCATCATGCGCTGTCATATGCCGGTCTATTACTGCCTGAAGAATTTTCTCTCCTGTATCCTGATATTTATCTGCCAAAAGCAGCTCCAGACGGCAGGCCTTCAAAATAGAATATGCAACCATTAAAGAACCTGATGTTTCCAGATAGTTTCCCTTCTGTTCCGGAAGAGCAATCAGCTGATAAAAAAGATGGCTGTCTAAATCCTGCCATTGAAGCACACCAGTAATGGCCTCACGGTATAAATCCCCTAATGCTCTCCTGCAGTCATAAAGCTCTTCACTTGCCAGCTCATAGCAGTCCACCAGAGCCATAAGATACCATCCAATGGAACGCAGCCAGAAATTCGGCGAAAGTCCTGTTTCCTTATCTGCCCAATCCCGTTCCTTATATTCATCATACGCATGATAGTAAAGTCCTGTTTTTTCATCATACAGATATTTTCTGACCATTTTAAACTGACCGATAATATCATAATAATTTTTACGCCCGTTAAACCGGTTTTCATATTCCATGTAGAAGGGCTGTCCCATATACAGACCATCTAACCATACCTGAAATGGATAAATAAGCTTATGCCAGAAATTACCTGTTTTCAATCTGGGCTGGTATTTCAGCTGCTCCATCAGCTTATCTGCCGCCTTCTTATATCGCTTTTCTCCCGTCTGGTCATACATAAAATAAAACAGCTTGCCTGCATTTACAAAATCCAGATTGTATTCTTTCAGGACATAGCTCCTTATTTCTCCATCCTCGTTCACATATGGTTCGATAAAACGCATAATATAATCTTTATAACAGTCATCCCCTGTAACCTCATACATTTTTTTGCATCCAAGCAGAAGACAGCCATCTTCATAGTTCCACTGATTAAAACAGCTTCCGTCTCTGGATTCTTTATAAATATCCAACCCCTTATAATGCTTCATATAATCTTTAAAAAATTCCTGTAACCCCATATTTTTCCTCCATTTTTATACACAAATGGCCGTGGAGACCATTTAAGTTCTTCCACGGCCACCGATTTTCCCTAAATCAAGCCCTATTATTCTCTTTCCATTAATATGGATTAGATGCATTTACATCATTCACAGAGTCAATCAGGTACTGAGCCAGCTCCGTCGGATCACCTCCAGCGCTTAAATTATCGAATACCTCATAGTAAACACCTGTGGTTTCCTTTAATGCAGAGTGTTCAAAATTGGGATCAAATGTATAAACGCAAACCTCCGCCTGCATTGCATTTGCCTCTGCTACATACTTATCTACCAGACCTTCATCCTCAAGAATCTTAATGGCAGCTGTATTGCACGGAATACCTCTCTGAGTTTCCATCAGCTTTACACCTGTTTCATTGGATGTAAGGAATTCCAGAAGAAGAGCAGCTTCTTCTTTATGCGGAGAAGATTCCGTAATTGCAAATCCCTGAGACACCTTGCTCATTCCAAAACCATTTTCACCTGCTCCTGTCATATAACCGCCCATTACAACTTCTTCTCCGTCATTGACAGATTCTACAATATTATTTGCGGCAGAATCGTATTCCAGGAGGCCTGCATATCGCCCATCCATCCATTTAGGATTTGTAAGCGTAGTTTCCGCTCCATCTCCCTGAACAGCGGCAATCGTAGGCATAACATGATTTTGCTCCAGCGAATTGATAAATTCCATACCATCAACCACTTCATCCAGAGAATACTGAACCTGCATATCTTCTACCCATGGCTTTCCATATTTCTGCTGCAGATACCAGTTCATAAGCCAGAATCGCTCATATCCTGCCGCTGTAAATGGATAATAATCATCTCCCAATTTTTCTTTAAATGTATTTCCGGCTGCAATCAGTTCATCCCATGTGGTGGGAACAGAAATACCCGCCTTATCAAATGAGGTTTTATTAAACATAAACAATTTACTTGTTACAGAAACCGGAACTCCCTGAAGTTTCCCCCCTACATTCATAGCTTCCAGATTTGCCTCAGGGAAATTTCCCAGAGAAATAATATCTGACAGGGTATTCAAATCTACAAATTTAGATCCGTCTGCCGAATAATGATACAGCCAGTTCCAGTTAATCTGCATAAGATCCGGTGCTGTGCCTCCAGCCAGCTGGGTAGCTACTTTATCCTGCCAGCCATCCCACGCTCCATACTCACATTTTACGGTAATCCATGGATATTCCTCCATAAAAGCATCTACTGCCGCCATGGTCGCTTTATGTCTGGGTTCACCGCCCCACCAGCTGAATCGGATCGTAACCGGCTCCTGGCCTCCGGATGCAGATGAAGAAACGCTCTCTTCCTGTACTGCCGCCTGAGTAGTTTCCTGTGCAGATGATTCCTTTGTTTCCTTACTTCCGCATCCTGAAAGTGCCGCGGCTGTCAATAAGGCTGTCAAAAATACGGCTGTTCTTTTTTTCATGATTCAATTCCTCCTTTTCATTACTGCGCATTCTTTTTCCAATATGCTTCGTATACGTCTGCCAGTTCCTCTCTGCTGATTTCTCCCCCAATATATCTGGCCCATTCTGAACTGGTGGTTTCTACCGCTCCCAGTGGAAGCGCTCCCATCAGGTCATCCGTCATCTTTCCCTCTTTCCAGTATTGGTAGGTATCACCTGCCATCAAATCTAATCCACTGGCACAAAATTTCTCTACTGCCGGAAGAATACCCATATTCTTTTTTTGATACTCTACTGCTTCCTTGCTGCTGACCAGCCAAACCAGAAACTCTTTTGCCTCCTCCGCATGTGCGGACTGATTTGTAATCCCCAGACGGACTGTATCCATCAAAAGCAGATTCTCTTCTTTGTTATCGCTTAAGAGCATAGGGCCGATCTGCGTCCGGTTTTCCATCCCCTTCCCAGCTTTTTTCATCCCCGCTATATCTCTGGAACTTCCATTTAAAAACATAGCGTACCGTCCGATATAAAAATAATTTCTTGCAAGATCCGTTGAAAGCTGTAGCGGCCGCCTGTTTCCATATTCCAGAGTTAAATCGCAAAAGTCTAACAACGCCTTCCACTCTCTGTCCTCCAAAAGCGATTTCTGATTGGCCCTTTTTAAATGCTCCAGATAAATCCATGGACTCCTTTTCATAGATATCATTTGAAGCATACCGCTTTCTACCCAGGTAGTAATCTCATGATAGGGATTCATAAAAGAATTTATTCCCTTTTTTTCCAGTGTCTCACAAAGAGAACGGAGTTCAGAATATGTCTCCGGAAGCCTGTCCCATCCGGCCTCAGATAAGAGATCTGAATTATAAAGAATCCCTCTTCCATAAATTGCCTGTGGAATTGTGTAACAACTGCCTTCCTCCATTCCCTGTTCCACCAACTCCTGTGGAATTTCTTTTAAAACCGGAAGTTCATCCAATGGAATCAGATGCGAATGCCATTCTCTTAATTCTTCCCCAGTTCCAACCTCCATAATATCCGGCAATTTACCTGTAGCAAGCTTCATCTTCATTAAATCCCAGTATGTACTCTTAGACACCAGCGTCCATTGAATATCGGAAATCTCAGGATGATCTTTCAAATACAGCCTCGTCATCCCTCCAATCGCATCATTCCACTGTTCTTCTGCAATGCAGACAGATAATACCACTTCCTCCTTCTTTGGACTGACTATATCTTCTGTTTTCCCTATGCATCCGGTCAACAAAAAACAGGCTGCTGATAACAGAACGATTTTTGTTTTTTTTCTTCTTTCCGGCATATGTCATCTCCATTTCTATCTATCCTGCCTGTATTTAGAAGATGTTTTGTAATTCTTATTTTATCTATACAGACTATTTTTTTACACTCACAGTTTTGCTCTGATGGTGGATTATTTTAACTTTTTTCTTTCATATTCAGGCATTGTACCATTGATTCCACGCATATTGTATTATATTATGTAAGATATCAGAAATAATCAAGAGGGGGATTTATGAATCAGATATCCAGCAAAAGTATCCATATAAAGCTAATTCAACTTCTATCGTTGTGTCTTCTGGTTCCTATGCTTTTATACTGTTGCTACTCCTATCAATATACACGAAGGAGACTTGGAAAGGATTATCAGGAACATGCCGTCAGTACTATGGAGGCTACTGCGCGCTCTATCAGTTCCGGTATGGAAATTGCAGATTACACGGCTCAGAGCCTTCATTTTAATACCGAGATTCTTTCCCTGCTTTCTACCAATGGGCAAACGCTATGTCCCAGCCGACAGCTGCAAATTACAAATAAGCTGTTTAATTACATGCAGCAGCTTTATGGCACCATACCGGATGCCTCCCAAATCCGTATTGATGCATATGCACTGCGCCGTATGCTGCTGCTCACAGCTTCATTTCAGCAATATGAAAAAGAACACATTTATGTGCAGTCTGAACGAACCATTACTGCTCCCCCTTATGAAACATATGTAACTCCAACGCATTTGCAATATGACTACAATTTTATCAATACAGGATTGGATCATTATACCCTGGTAGTAAGTCTGGTTCTCCCTGTTTATAAAATACCTTCAACAACAGAGCTGATTGCGAAATTGTCCATTGATATTCCGATTGAAGTAATTGGATTCATGTGCAATACACTGTACGATGCCAAAGAGTTTTTTTATATTCTGGATAAAGAACACAACATCATCTTTTCTTCCAATCCAACACTGACAGGTACTGTATCGACAGATAAAACTTTGCTTTCCCTGCTTTCTCAGGCAAAAGAAAAAACCGGCACAACCATAAGCTCCGATCAGGATCATTTCCTTTTTTGTACTCCTGTAGCTCATTCCCCAATGGACTGGTATCTTGTAAAGGTCACTCCAAAATCCTATATTTACCATGATGCAAACCTCTTTTTTCAGCAAAGCCTCCTTGTCCTGATACTCTCAATTGCAACTGCTATTGCATTAAATATTTCAATTATTCTGCGTCAGACCCGCCCTCTAAGACAGTTGACCCAATATACGGATGCAATCCAGCGCGGAAATCTGGACGAGCATTTGTCCGATTATGTAGTCTATACAAAACAAGACGAAATCGGCAGACTGATACAGAGTATCCAGAAAATGATGTATTCCATTAATCACTATATCATTCGGGAATATCAGCTGGAACTTGCCAACAAATCCATTGAACTAAAAGCGCTGCAGGCCCAGATCAATCCTCATTTTATCTATAATACACTCCAGTGTATTGCAGCAGAGTCATTGGAACAAAATAATCTGGAACTATACCGCTCTATTACAGCACTTGGCCAAATGATGCAGTATTCTATGGATACGCGTCACACATGTGTAGATTTAAAGCAGGAAATTGATAACTGTGCCCATTATACAGCTCTGCAGAAAATGCGTTTTTCAAATACAGATGTAGAACTAAAATTAGATAATGCTTCCGATACCCTGACTCTTCCCGTTCCCAAAATGATCCTTCAGCCTTTAGTTGAAAATTCCTTTAAGCACGGAAATCTACTGAAAATTCCCGGCGCACGGATTCTGCTGAAATCTTATGTCAAAGACGGCATTTTTCACATTATTGTAGAAGACAACGGAACAGGAATCCGCTTTGATATATTAGAGCAGGTGCAAAAACAACTGCAAAAAACGAAAGAGAATCTTACCAATCAGGGCGTTCACACATTTATGAAAATTTTCAATGAAGAAAGTACCTCTTATTTTAAGAAAACCGATTCTCAAAATAAAAGCCCTGATCTGGATGCAGCCCTTAAATATATGCGTCAAAACATGCATATATCTAACCATATCGGCCTGTGTAATGTATACACACGGCTGCTTCTGATGTACAGCAGCCAATGCAGCCTTTCTATTTATCCCAACGATGACTGCGGCACTACCATTCATATTGAAATTACCGAAAATATATTAAATTCTCTGGATATTGATACAAAATCCAACATTCAGAAAGGTGAAGATTATGAACTTACTAATCGTTGATGACGAATATCATGTAATTAAAACTGTAAAATACCTGACCAGAATGTCAGGCATTGATATTGATGAGATTTTTGAGGCAGTTTCAGCAAAAGATGCTATTACCATTATTGAACGGGAACATCCTGAAATACTGATCACTGATATAGTAATGACAGATGTAACCGGACTGGATCTGATGAATTACTTAAACAACACCTCTATCCATATCAAAATCATCGTGATCTCTGGTTATAATAATTTTGAATATATCCGGGCTACACTCAGAGGTGGAGGGGTTGATTATCTGCTTAAACCAATTGACGCCGACCAACTCACTTCGGCTATTCAAAAAGCCATGGATGAATGGAAACAAGAAGATGCACAGAAAAAACAGACTCAAAACCATCTGGAAATGATAAACAGTATGAGTGCTATCTGTAAGGAGACTCTCCTTCTGAGAATCTTTACCCAGGATTCACCCGAAAAAAGCTATCAGGATCTAATCCGCATAGTACCTTCCCTTAAGCACTGTCGGAACTGTATTATAGGATACTATAACTGCCGCCCTTTTATTACGGTACAATCCGAGGAAACCTATGAGCTTCTGCTCCATTCCATCGCATATATCGATACAAAGCTTCGAAATCAAAATATTGGCTCCTGTTTTTTCGGATCAGATGACAAATATGAGGTATTTTTACTGCTTCAAAATCATACCTCTGAATCCCTGCGTATTCTGGAAGATCAGATAAAACAGACTGCTCAGAATCTTCCCATTCCCTTCGCTTTTGGTTTAAGCCGCCCCATGGCATTTCCCGCACTGGCCAAAGAAGCTTTTTCTCAGGCAAAAACAGCCTTTTTTGAACAAGATATCTTTTCTGTTGTTCCTGCCATACTTTCCTACAGCCATGTACGTCAGGAGCAGTTGCAGACACAGCAACCGGAGCTGGAACAACAGATGTTCAGTGCATTAATTACAGGTAATGAAACTTTATTTGACGAAGCAATACAGCAATGGACACTCTCTATGTTTCCTGTCCCTAATATCCCATTAAGCCATGCCCTTTCCGTCATTGAACGCTTTAATCTACTCACAGACAGCTGGAAAAATGAACTTATGAAACAATATTCTAATCTCAATATTTCCTTCCATCAAGCTCTGGAATATCATCAATTCATAAAAACAGATGGCTTATTTTCCATGGGAATTTTTATAAAAACAGTCAAAATAACCATGTTTCAACTATCCGGAGAACTTACCTCCCCAAGCTCTAATCCTCAAAATGATATTATTCACCAAGTGGCACATTATATCCGTTTAAATTACAACAAGCCATTTAGCCAATTTGCCTGTGCACAGCTTTTCTTTATCAACAAAAATTATATGTGCCGCAAATTTAAAAATACTTTTCACATCAGCATGGTTTCTTATCTGAACCAGATACGAATTGACCGCGCCAAGGAGCTTCTGGCAAACCCGGGAATTAAAATCAAAGATGTTGCCAATTTGGTTGGTTATGAGGATGAAAAATATTTTTCACGCCAATTCCATAAAAATACAGGCATCTCTCCCAATGAATACCGCAATCAGTTGAATGAAACCACCTGATTTCCAAAAAAAGAACCTGTGCCTCATTTCCCGCACAGGTTCTTTCTTGTCTTTTAATCTTCTTTTTTAAATAACTCCTCATCTGTATAGTGTTCAAACCACACATAGAATACTTCTTTTCCCGGTTCAGATACGAGATCATGATCTGCTCCGGCAGGAATGAAACTCCAATCGCCGGCTTTATGATTGATGGTTTCCATATTATTATCCTTTTTGTAGCCTACACTCATGGAAAAATCTGAATTTCCTACACAGTAATTCCACTGATGTACTGCTGGATGTCCTTTTTCAACTGTTCCTTCTCCATTTGCTTTTGTAGTTCCAAGAATAATACGCCCTACCCATTTCTGGCATAAAATCATCCGTGCCTCTGTATTTGGCCCCTTGCAATCCTGAATATACTGTACACATTCGCTGTGTAAACGGAAATATGGAAGGCGGATATGCCATGCATCAAACCCTTTCTTATCGTATTCATTCATTTCTACTACATTAAATACAAATTCCATGTCCTCTTTTGCACGGATCTCATATGCTTCTTTATCCATAAATGGAACGTAAAAGGCCAATTCTGTAATCGCATGGACACCATCGCAATCCTCCAGTTCTCCCAAACCTTTTCCAAAAAAGAGAACTACCGTTTTGTCTTTATACAATTCAGGCGATACCTTGCAGCCAGCCTTTAAAAAACATTTGTAGCTCTTGATTCCGCCATCATAAACCCCTGGGAGAAGTTCTGTTCTGGCAAACCCGTTTTCATCGTAATTTTTTTCAATCTCGTCAGCCTTTACTACATAATAATTCTTGTCATACTGTTTTTTCATCTTTAACCGCCTCCACATGAATTTGATTTGTCAGGTTGTCTGATGACATTATAATAGCGCATTTATTTTAAAAACTACACTTACTTTTTTGACTATTATAGTAGACAATTTTAACTTTCCACATGCCTAGATTTAATTTTCAAACACACTCTGGCACACTAGCCCGAACTATGCTATACTAGGAAACAGTTGATCCGCTGTCTGCTGCGGATTATAAAGAATAAAATATTGGGAGAACGAAAGACATGAAGATCGGATTTGACAATGATAAGTACCTTTCCATGCAGTCGGAACACATCAGAGAACGGATCGGCCAGTTTGGTGATAAGCTTTATCTGGAATTTGGAGGAAAGCTGTTTGATGACTACCACGCCTCCAGGGTTCTTCCCGGCTTCGCACCTGACAGCAAGCTTCGGATGCTCCTTCAGCTGGCCGACCAGGCTGAGATCGTCATTGTGATCAGCGCCTCTGATATAGAGAAAAATAAGGTACGCCAGGATCTGGGGATCACCTATGATGTGGATGTACTGCGCCTGATTCAGGAGTTTCAGGATAAAGGCCTTTATGTGGGAAGCGTTGTGATCAACCTGTATCAGGGCCAGGCGAGCGCAGATATCTTTAAGGCCAAGCTGGAGCATATGGGAATCCAGGTATACCGCCATTACTGCATCGAGGGCTATCCCAGCAATATCCCTCTGATCGTCAGCGACCAGGGCTATGGAAAAAATGATTATATCGAAACCAGCCGTCCTCTGGTCATTGTGACTGCTCCCGGACCGGGCAGCGGCAAGATGGCTACCTGCCTGTCCCAGCTTTATCATGAAAATAAGCGGGGCGTAAAGGCCGGATATGCCAAATTTGAGACCTTCCCCATCTGGAATCTCCCCTTAAAGCATCCGGTGAATCTGGCTTATGAAGCAGCTACCGCTGATTTGAATGATGTAAATATGATCGATCCCTTCCATCTGGAGGCTTATGGAGAAACAACCGTCAACTACAACCGTGATGTTGATATTTTCCCGGTACTGAATGCAATCTTTGAAGGCATCTACGGAAGCAGCCCCTATAAATCCCCCACCGATATGGGTGTAAATATGGCAGGTTTCTGCATCTTTGACGATGAAGCCTGCAGAGAAGCATCCAACCAGGAGATCATCCGCCGCTATTATCAGGCCATCAACCATCTGGCCAAGGATGAGGGAAATTCCGAGGAAGTCTACAAGCTGAACCTCCTTATGAAGCAGGCCAAAATAAAGCCGGAGGATCGAAAGGTGGTAACGCCCTGTCTGGAACGTGCCCAGGCATTAAATGCTCCTGCAGCAGCCATTGAGCTGGAAGACGGAACCATTGTCACAGGAAAAACCAGCAGCCTGTTAGGCGCTTCCGCCGCAGTCCTGTTAAATGCCATCAAGGTACTGGGAGAAATCCCCCATGATACCCACCTGATCGCACCCTCTGCCATTGAGCCCATTCAGACCTTAAAGACTACCTATCTCGGAAGCAAAAATCCCCGTCTCCATACTGACGAGGTTCTCATTGCCCTGTCCATGAGCGCTGCCACGGATCCGGTTGCAAAAAAAGCCCTGGGACAGCTTCCCAAGCTTCAGGGCTGCCAGGTACACACCTCCGTCATGCTCTCCAATGTGGATATCAAAACCTTTAAAAAACTTGGCATGAATCTGACCTCCGAACCGGTATACGAGCACAAGAAGCTGTATCACTAAGAGAAACAGATCCATTCTGAACAAACTAAATGCCGGACAGCAGGATTTTCCAGTTCCCGCTGTCCGGCATTTTTACCGTTTTTTTCTATTTTTTCTCCACATCTGTATAATACAGGTGTCTTGGAAGCCCATCTGTCATAATAGGCGTAAGCTCCGCCTGGATCAGCGGGCGGATATAATTGACAAACTCATCTGTCACATAATCGCCGGCCTCATTGATCCACTCCCTCGGCACCTTCTTTTCTACATTTGCCACCTTATGTACGTCATAAATATCTGTGACACAAATATAAGGATCATCTGACACTCTCTTTAAAATGATCATCTTGCCCGTTTCACCCTCAAAGGCTTCCTTAACGGCAGCTCCGCCTACCTGATATGCCTCTGTAATATCTACCCGGGATACTATATGGGAAGCGCATCTTTGGAGAGAGTTAAACTCAATGGCTCTTGTCTTGCATCCCACCTCACGATTGATCTTCTCTGCCAGGAAACGGGCCGTTCCTGTAAGCTGCTTATGGCCGAAGGCGTCTACAAATTCAATTCCGTCCGTAAGCTCACAGACATAACGGCCGTCTGCTGTCTTTACCCCCTCAGACACAGCTACCACAACCGACTTTTTCTTCTTGTGAAGCTCTGCTACCTTGTGCATAAATTCATCTACATCAAAGGTAACCTCCGGAAGGAAGATCATATCCGGGCCTTCACAGTCCTCGCACTTTGCAAGGGCGGCTGCGCCGGTGAGCCAGCCTGCATTGCGTCCCATGATCTCTAAAATCGTTACATTCTGCTGGTCATATACCAGGCCGTCACGGATCACTTCCTTTGTAATGGAACCGATATACTTTGCAGCGCTTCCGTAGCCCGGAGTATGATCCGTAGCCGCAAGGTCATTGTCAATGGTCTTTGGAACACCCATAAACCGGATCTTGCTTCCATTTAAAAGAGCATAGTCAGAAAGCTTCTTTATGGTATCCATGGAATCATTTCCGCCGATGTAAAAGAAATATTCCACTTCCAGGCCATCCAGAATTTCAAAAATCCTGTCATAAATCGCTCTGTCCTCTGAAATCTCCGGAAGCTTGAAGCGGCAGGAGCCCAAATAGGCGGAAGGCGTACGCTTTAACAGCTCAATGTCCAGATCATTTTTAATATGCTCCGACAGATCTACATATCTCTCCTGCAAAAGTCCCTGAATCCCATGGAGCATGCCGTAAACCTTTTTAGCCCCTCTGTCCCTGGCAGTCTTATAAACACCAGCCAGACTGGAATTGATTACTGCAGTTGGCCCTCCGGACTGGCCTACGATCACATTGCCTCTTACCTCATTCATAATGGATACCTCCTAAAGAATCTTCCTCACTCAGAAACCAGCCGTTTTCCGGCCTTCTCATTTTGTAAGCGCTTACAATCATATTGCTATTTTAATACCAATATTTGTAATTTTCAAGATAGAAACAGGCATTTTTTTACAAACATCTCGTCTTTTTTTAACATAATAGAGTCATTTCGACAAATACTTCCATTAATCTCCCAAATAATATACAGCCAATATGGTTCCTTTGCTGTCATAGAGAATCCAGTTTCCCCATTCTTCTTCAGACAGGCTCAGCTCTCTGGGCTGAGCGGATGCCAAAAGCAGCGACACATGGCCGCCGCAGACAGCGCCTTTGGCAATCCGTATCTCTCCTTTATAAACCGGCTTCATAATCGTATCATCGCTGTCCTGCCACAACTTATAAACACCTCTTTCATAATCATAGTCAATGCCTATATAGGGATTCCAGCCTGGGTCTGCAGCTGTTTCCCCTTTTTCATGAAATACAAGAATTTGATTTTCCATCTCCAATATCTTTGTCTTACCAGTGAGTTCATCCACCGTTACCTCTTCCTGCCCTCCCTCCTGCACCGCTTTCATCTGTTCCTGCGTAACAGTTACAGGACAGGAAATAACTCCGGGCGCTGTAAAATACGTTCCCCGATCTTCCGCCTGCGCCATATCAAAGGAAATGCCTGTATCTCTGGAAACATGGGTTCCTGTGAGAGGTGATGACTCACCTTCCCTCTGATTTAAAAGAAAGGGAAGATAGGGTGCCTCTGATATACCCTCAGGGCCTCTATAGCCCTCCTTTACCCGCTCCTCAAAAGGAATATTCTCCAGTTCCCGGATCAGCTGCACATTGGCCCGCTCTGTGTCTGTAAGCAGCTCCTCTGCAAATGCTTCCGGCTCTATCCTGCCCCTGTACCAGATTTTCTGCTGGAAATATTCATTCAGGCTGTCTGTTTTGAATTTTCTCCCATGGTGTGCGTAAATGGTGTTTCGTAAAAGAGAAAGATTCTCTGAAGGCAGACATGCAAGTTCTGTACGCGTATAAAACCGCTCTGACAGTCCTATTTCCTCATAATTGCAGGAAGAATAATAAGTACCTCCATATGCTCCCTCACTTTCTACTTCAATCCGCGTACCTGCCTGTTCATCTGTTATAAAAGCAGCACAGGCCGGCTCCTCTGTTTCCCGTTCCAGTACCCCGTCTGCATACGGACGGACATTGATGACCATTTCGTATTTGTCCTTTCCCGGCTCCAGCACAAACTCTGCCACAGCCGAAGCATTCTCTCTGTCATCTGAAAAAAAGAGCTGAATCCTATGGGAATCCATAAAGCTCTCCCCTTCATCCGGGTCGATATAAACCATGCAGCTGATTCCGCTGTCCCCGGCCAGATAAAATGGTTCGGAAAGCAGGCTGGCCTCTGCTCCCAGATCCTCCAGTACGCGGACGGAAGCCGAATCATTCAGGGGCAGCTCACCATGAGCAGACTCCTCCCTGCCCGCATCATCCATTTCCACTATTTCGTCCATTTTCCCCTGTTCCATATCAGGAGCAGAGCTATATTCCATTTCTGTTTCCCGTCCCGGCCTCTGGCCTGCACATCCTGCCGATAATCCGACAAAAATCAAAGCCATCGCTGCCAGCTCTGCTCTAAAAACCGGCTTTTTCATAAAACACACTCCCTCCTGACAATACCTTTTTTATTTTTATTATACTCCCTTTTTCCGGAGCCTGTTTTACGTTTTCCTTACAATCTGTCCCACCCGGAAATCCCTTTCGCGCTACATAGTTTCCGCTTCAGCTGCACCATGTCAAAAGCTCCATGCTGCAGACACAGCACAGAGCTTTTCTACTGAAACAATATAAAATGTTTTAATCCAAATGATCGCACCGGTCAAAATCGACCAAAACTATTCTTCCCGTCTCCGGGGCATACTCAAAGGTAGTAATGCTTGCATTATGCACAACCCGCTCCCCGCCTTCTTCGCCGCTCCCCTTTAAAAGCTGCTCCATAAAATGGGCCAGCAGCCCTCCATGGGATACAATGGCCGTATCGCCGGTTATCTGGCTTTTAATGAACTCCCAGGCTTTCAGGCAGCGGTCATCTACCTGTATCACGGTTTCCCCTCCGGGGGGAGCCACCTCTGCCGGGCGGTCCCACCAGGCTTTATAGCGATCCCCGTCTCGTTCAAGCAGCTCCTGCGCTGTCTTCCCTTCCCAGTCTCCGTAGTTAATCTCCATCAGCCCCGGCAAAGGGATGATAGGAACAGGATTCTCTCCTGCTGCTGCCTGAGCCGTGGCATAGGCCCTGATCTGAGGGCTTGTATAAATGGCGGTCAGCTTTTTATCCTTCATGGCCTTTGTGAGGCAGGCGGCCTGGGCACGTCCGGTTTCATTTAAGGGGATGTCCTGCTGTCCCTGAATCCTGCGCTCAATATTCCAGTCTGTCTGTCCATGGCGTATTAAGTATAATTTCATGCCCTTCTCCTAACTGTTTAAATCCCAGCCGTCTCTCATAGGATCATAGCCCAGGGATGGACGGCCGCTTCTTCCATATCCGTCTCTGCGGAGAGCAGGAGCCGGTTCTGTATCTTCCTCTGCCTCCCCGTCAGAAGCCGCCGTACCTTCCCCGTTTACCGTCAGGGCGTCCAGCGCCAGCTTCATGATATCCTTGATCTCATCCGGCGTCATCTTCATCTTTTCCGCCAGTTCCTCTACGGTAGCCTCCCTGCCCAGCTCCTTTGCCATGACCTGGGATACGGTCTGAAGCACATTCACTCTGGCTGCCATCGTTTCCTCAATCTCCGCCTCGCTCCTTTGTTCCAGCAAGGCCGCCTCAACCGCCTGACGGATCTTCGTTTCTGCAAAGTCCGGCCACTCCTGGCTTCCGTCATACTCTGTGACAGCCATCATAAGAGCCATATTGGCCTCCTGGACAAGATCGGAAATTGGAAGCTCTTTTCCCTCATATTCCTTTGCAACAGCCAGCGCCCTAGCCAGATTCCCTTCTACCAGACGGTTTCCTGCCTCTTTATCTGCCCTGGCAGCTGCCGCCAGGACTCTCTTTTCCTCTTCCTGATCCAGAGGCCGGATTAACTCCATCTCCTCCAGATACATTTCATAAAAATTTTCTGCCATGAATATCTACATTCCTTTTTCATTAAAATAACATCTCTATAAGAATAATCCATCCCCGCCGCCAAGTCAACCACTTTACAAAGCCTCACAAAGCTGTTAATATAGATACAGTTATAAGGAGGACTTAATAATGGATATAAATTATGAATTATATAAGGTGTTTTACCACGTTGCCGCCACACTCAGCTTTTCAGAGGCTTCCAAGCAGCTCTTTATCTCGCAGTCTGCTGTCAGCCAGTCCATTAAAGTCCTGGAAAAAAAGCTGAACCAGCCCCTTTTCATCCGAAGCACCAAGCGGGTACAGCTCACACCTGAAGGCGAAATTCTTTTAAAACATATCGAACCGGCCATGAACCTGATCCGAAAAGGGGAAAACCAGCTTTTGGAGGCCCATACCCTGAATGGAGGCCAGCTGCGCATTGGGGCCAGCGACACGATCTGCCGCTACTATCTGGTAACGTATCTGAACCGTTTTCACAAGGAGTTTCCCAATATTCACATCAAGGTTACGAACCACACTTCCATTGAATGTGCCAAGGTGCTGGAAAACGGACAGTGCGATTTTATTGTGGCAAATTATCCCAATTCTGCCCTGTCAGGCAGCCTGCACACACGGGTGATCAATGAATTTCACGATGTATTCGTAGCTAACCGCCAGGCCTTTGACCTGGAGGGAAAATCAGTGTCCCTAAACCAGCTCCTTGACTACCCTATTATGATGTTAGACAGAAAAAGCACAACCAGCGAATTTCTCCATCAGATCTTTCAGAAAAACCGTCTGGATCTGGTGCCTGAAATTGAGCTTTCCAGCAATGACCTTCTCATTGATCTGGCTCGGATCGGCCTGGGGATCGCCTTTGTGCCGGACTTCTGCATCCCGGAGCAGGATAAGGATTTATTTATCCTTAAGCTGTCCGAAACACTTCCTGCCAGACAGATGGTAGTAGCCTACAACGAAAACCTGCCTGTATCCCAGGCTGCCAAACACTTTATGGAAATGCTGTAGCAAAAGAAGCTTACATTTCCTCCTGCCGCGGAAATTTTTCCCAAAATTCTCTCAGGGCCTGGGATACATTTCCGCGGTTTACTACGGTATAGGTCCCCCATTCCCTCGGAAAAAGGGCTACATACTCCGGGCGAAGAAAACGGTCGTCCAAAAGAGCGATCACTCCTTTGTCATTCACCGTGCGGATCACCCGCCCGGCCGCCTGCATGACCTTATTCATGCCCGGATACTGGTATGCATAATCAAAGCCATTTCCCTCTCTCTCGTCAAAATATTCTTTTAAAATCTCCTGCTCCGTGTTTACCTGAGGAAGTCCCGTTCCCACGATAACCGCCCCGATCAGGCGCTCCTCCTTTAAATCAATTCCCTCAGAAAAGATACCTCCCATTACGCAGAGCGCGGCAAAAGACCGGCTGCGTTTCGCTTCAAACTGCTCTAAGAACGCCTCTCTCTCCTCCTCTGTCATCCGGTTTGACTGGCAAATGCGGTCAAAGCCCAGAGAGCCTGTCCTTTCCCGCTCCAAAAGGATAGCCTCCACCTGCTCCTGAAACTGATAGGACGGAAAAAATACCATATAATTGCCCTTCCGTTCCCGGATAATGACTTCCAGATAGTCTGCAATCCGCTCGTACTGGCTCCGTCCCCGCCTGCTGTAACGGCTGCTCACATCCGACGCCGCAAGCACCAGACGGTTTTCAGGTGAAAACGGCGATTTGGCATAGACCGCATATTCCTGCGGATCACCGCTTAAAAGCTCCTTATAATATTGAACCGGCAGCAGGGTAGCCGAAAAAAACACCGTACTTTCACTCTGATCCAGACACCGGCGCAGACATTCTGACGGATCCATGCACATGAGCTTTACCATAAAGCTTCCATCCTCCAAAAGCCTTGCGTAGATCCTGTAGCGGTCATCTAAACGGTCATGGATATTCAAAAAATCACGAACCTTAAAATAGAGCTCCAGCACCAGATCCCGGTCCGTAAATTCTCCATTTTCATTCATAAAAGCTTCCAGCTCTCCAAACATGGCCATCAGCTCCAGGGCAAGCAGCTTCACATCACCCAAAAGCTCATAATCTGCGCCCAAAACTCTCCGGTGGCTGATCCCTTCTTCCTCTTTTCCTGTCCCGTAAGCTCTCTTCAGCTCCAGCATGCGCTTATTGCAGGCATCCAGAAGTGAGACTGTCTTTGCCACTCCGGGAAGTCCCTTCAGGATTCTTTTTGCTAAAAGAAGATCCTCCTTCACAACGGCTGCGCTGTACATTTCCCTGGCTCTTGGCACCAGATTGTGGGCCTCATCCACCAAAAACAGGTAAGAGCCCGTCTGCTCCCCCTCAGCAAAATAACGTTTCAGCCGCACATTGGGATCAAACACATAATTGTAATCGCAGATAATCCCGTCTGTCCAGCTGCTGATATCCAGACAGAACTCAAAGGGACATACCTGAAACCGCTCCGCATACCGTAATACCTTTTCTCTGGTAATCCCCTCTTCCTCATGAATGATCTCATAGACCGCGTCATTGACCCGGTCAAAATGGCCTTTTGCCCTGGGACAATCATAGGGATTGCAGCTTGGCTTTTCCAGCACGCAGAGCTTTTCCTTTGCCGTAATAGTTACTGTGTTAAAATACAGCCCTTTCTCTCCTCTCAGGATATCAAAGGCCTCCTCTGCCACGCTGCGCGTAATGGTTCTGGCAGTGAGATAAAACAGCTTTTCCCCATAGCCTTCTCCCATGGCCTTTAAGCTGGGAAATACGGTAGAAAGCGTCTTTCCCACTCCGGTAGGCGCCTGGATATAGAGGTTTCTCCCCTCTGCCACAGAGCGGTACACACAGGCAGCCAGTTCCTTCTGGCCTTCCCGATACGTATAGGGAAATTGCAGAGTCTTTAAGCACTCCTGTCTGCGCATCCTGTGATGGTACAGATACCTGGCCCATTTTACATACTCATGGATCAGTCCTTTAAACCAGTCCTCCAGTTCCTCTCTGGTTTTAACCTCCTTAAACCGGCGGATCTCCTCCGTCTCAATATTGCAGTAGGTAAGCTGAATCCCAATTTCTTCCAGATCATGGTGAACGGCATATATAGTTCCATAGCAAAGCGCCTGAGCCATATGGACCGGATCCGGCTCCTCCAGCCTTCCCGGATCCATATAAATACATTTGATCTCATCAATGGTCACTCCGCCGGGCTCTGTGATGATCCCATCGGCCCGTCCCTCAATGAGAAGCTCAAACGAATCCTCTTTTACTGTATGCTTTAAGCTTACCTCTGCCTGATAATCCGAGCCCATCCTGCGCTGGATCTTCCGGTGCAGACGGCTTCCGGCCTGCATAGCCTCCTTTTTTGCTCCTGCCATCCTGCGGTCATCCAGATCGCCTGACCGCATCACAAATTCCACCAGATTCCTCACGGAAATCCGTACCTGAGACAGAGCTTCCCTCTGTGCCATTTTCTCCCTCCTGTCGGCCTCTGGAGCAGATGCTCCCTTTTCCTCTGATTGCTTTCAGCATATCACAAAAAAAGACGGATTGCAAACTTATGTTCGCAGTCCGTCCCCTGTCACAGGTTCCGTTAAAAGAAAAATAAAATTTATGCAGCTGTTGTGCAGGAATCCGGAGAAATGGTTTCCAGATATGCTTCAAATTCTTCATTTTCACCATTCATCTGTACGGTCAGAACTCTTGCAAGATCCAGGCTTAATACACCAAGGATGGACTTTGCATCAATTGTAAAACGATTATAAAATACATCAACATCAAAGTCACACCTGGAAGCCTCCGTTACAAAGCGCTTTGCCTCCTCAATGGATGTCAGCAGAATTTTCTTTTCTTTCATTTTCAAAGACTCCTTTTTGTATCAAAGTGTGTTATTCTATTTCGTTGTATAGTTATATCACTATTACACTTTCATGTCAAATTTTATTCTGCCTCCGAGTCATTCATGAATTTCTGATGTTTTTTGTGTATTTTATATATTTTTATCTCACAGCTCTCATTTTGTCCGTCATAATTGCAAATTATATTTCCTGTTTTTAGAAAATACATTTTGTTCTCATTTAAATACAATCAGAGATAACAGAAATTTTCGTGAGAGTTTTGCAAACGTTTTCGTCTTTTTTGCTCCCCCGTTATCTGCTGCTCTCCGTTGCATATTCCCGGAATATTTTTGCAGTGCGGTACAGGCAGGTCAGCTTCATAACGCTTACGATCAGTGTTCCGATGGTACCTACCAAAAGCGCCGTAATTCCCAGCATCCCGTTTAACATCACCAGAAGAACGGAGCTTATCATTAATCCAAATGAATACACAAACCACTTCCAGAGCCGTTTCCATTTTACAGCCATCTCTTCATCCAGCGCACAGATTACTTCGGAATGGCCCATATACTCGGAATATTCCCCGTAAAATGCCAGGATCATCACAGGGAAGGAAAGCAGTCCGATCAGCGAAGCCATAGCAGCGCCCTCCGGAACCAGAGAGCTTCCTGCATCCACTGCAACGGATGCCAGACAGCAAATCGCTGCCATACGGTAGCGGCTGCTTTCAGAAGACAGCTTTAAAAGTATATAGCCATACGCGCACAGCGTAACCATACTGATGATCCGCCCCGGCAGATACAAAAAAGGCAGCCAGGCTGCCACCGCCTGATTGCTCAGTACAGCGCCTGCTATACTGGGAATTACCATCCAGAACAGTATTCCCAGCCATTTTCCCAGCTCCTCTGCTTTGGAAACAGAAATCACAACCTGAAGCTCATTTTCATTTTGAATTTCTTTGTTCCATTCGTTCATACCAGTCCCTCCTTTGTTCCTTTTACCGGGATCAGGGTGCATGAAAACTGGCCGCTACCCCCACAATGATTCCCAAAACCATAGCGATTCTTCCTATAAACTGCCCCATGCGATAAAACTCGCTGGGTTCTCCGCCTTCTACTGCAAGGCCGTGCTGAAATTTAAAAAGCAGATCCGGGAATGCAGTATCCAGAGCCAGCAGTACACCTAAAAAAGCGATCACAGGCAATACTTCCACCCTTCCCCGTTTCTGACAGTTCTCATTCACCGCCCAGCGGTAGATACAGCTGTAATCAGGAAAAAGCTCCTCATCGGAATGCTCCGTAGATATACCGTTTTTTATCTGCATATCAAAGTATACTTCTTCTCCATCCCCCGTTAAAAGCCAGGTATCTCCCACCAGATGGGCTTCCCCCAAGAAAACCAGAGCCCCGTCTTCAAAAATCTTCCCTCTGGAGTTATCAGGATCCCATCTGACTTCATAAAGCTTCTTTGTTTCATTAACAGAAAACTCAATCCATGCAGCCCTGTCCTGGCGGCGGATCTGCATTTTATAATCCGTCTCTCCATCCGCTCCTGTAAAGCTCCCGTCCTTTTGACGGTACAGAAACGTTTCCTGCATCCATAAACCGGGTCGGAACAGAGTATACAGATATACCGAACCAAGAACCAAACATACGGCCGTTCCGATGAAAACCGCCCATTTTTTCCACTGTCTCATATTTACCTACCGTTTCAGCACCAGATGCTGGGGAAGCCCGTTTACCATAAATGGCTGATAATCGCCCTGGATCAGAGGCTCTACGTAGTCAATAAATTCTCTGGTTACATAATTCCCCTCCCGGTTTACCCAGGATCTGGGAACCAGCTTTTCATTATTTGCAATCTTATGCACATCATAAATTCCTGCCGCGCTCATATAGGGGTCATCCGATACCCGGTCGATAACAACCATACGCCCGGAATCTCCTTCGTCTGCCGCTTTTACCGCGGCGCCTCCCACCATAAAGGCTTCATTGATATCCACGCGTGAGGCCATATGGGAAGCGCTGCGCTGGAGGGTAGAAAGCTCTACAGCTCTGGTCTTGCAGCCTGTCTTGGCGGCCAGGAAACTGGCCAGATAGCCTGCGGTTCCGGCCAGCTGTCTGTGACCAAAGGCATCTACATAATCGCTTCCTCCGGCCAGCTGGCATACATACCGTCCGTCCGGTACCTTGATGCCCTCAGAAACTGCAATTACGATGGAAGGCTTCTTTTCCAGCAGGTCACTGCATTTTTTCAGAAACCGGTCTACATCAAAGGGAATCTCCGGAAGGTAGATCAGATCGGGACCGCAGCAGTCCTCTGTCTTTGCAAGAGCCGTAGCTCCCGTAAGCCAGCCTGCATTCCGTCCCATGATTTCCATGATAGTAATCATTTTCCGCTTGTAGGAAAGGCCCATGGCATCCCGGATCACTTCTTTTGTGGAGGCTGCAATATATTTAGCCGCGCTTCCAAAGCCAGGGGTATGGTCTGTAAGCGCCAGATCATTGTCAATGGTCTTTGGAACACCTAAAAACTTCTGCTCATGTCCCTTTACGATCGCATAATCGGAAAGCTTTTTGATGGTATCCATAGAATCATTTCCGCCGATGTAGATAAATACTTCGATCTCCAGTTTATTCATAATGGAAAAGATCTTTTCATAGATTTCGGGATTTTCATGGATCTCCGGCAGCTTAAAACGGCAGGAACCTAAAAAGGCAGACGGAGTACGCTTTAACAGCTCAATATCCATATCCGAATGAATCTGCGTGGACAAATCCACATACATCTCATCCAAAAAACCTTCAATGCCGTGAAGCATACCGTAAACCTTATGGAAGCCTCTCTCCTTTGCAGTCTTGTATACACCTGCAAGGCTGGAATTGATCACAGCAGTAGGGCCTCCAGACTGTCCTACGATAATATTGCGTTTTTTTCCCATAACAAAATCCCCTTTCCTGTTCATGGACAGACAACCTTACAGACGAAGGGGAACCTTTAACCGTCCCGGCTGTCTGCCTCGTGTCCTTATTGTACTATAGGAAAGGGGATTTTTCCAGCACTTTTTCAGATTATGCCCGTATTTTGCGCTGTATTTTATGTATATTATACAATTTTATTTGTTTTCTTCTGATTCTTTTTCCTTCCAGATAAAGCCTCCGGCCGTTTTCTGTGCTCCGGTAAGAGCACAGGAAAGGCTTCTTCTGCTGATGCCCAGACTTCGGCTGGCATGAGCAATAGAAATAAATTCAGCAACCGGTTCGCCGTCTAACGTCATCTGGATCAGCGGACGCTTGTCATGGTAGCCGATCCGGCTGGTAAGATCTATGCTGATCGGATCTTCGGGAGTATTTTCAGGAACAACCCGCCACAGATAACCGCCTCCTGTTTTACGCTCTCCATGGGCAGCTCTGGCGATAGAACCTAACGATACGCCTGTCGCTTCGTAAGCCAGACGGGAGCTTTTATAATCTGCAATAAACATTCCGTCGCGGGAATACTGTCGATATACATGACCTGCTTTAATTGTACGACTCATCTGTAAGTTCACCCTTCCTTTTGTAATATGGCTGTAGTCATTATAGCAACTATTACTTTTTTTGTCCATACAGCATAAAGTGTGCATAGACTGCCTTACTTTGGGTGTGCAGAAAGCCTATTTCTGTACTGCAATGGGACGACAGGAAATACCGTTGATTTCCACATGCTCATTGATGGCAATGACAATGCAGGGGCGTCCGTCGATCATCCTGTTTTCCACCAAATACGTCTTATCCGGAGCCACCTTGATGGTCACGTCCGGTGTTTTTATTTCAAATGTCTTTGTGTTTACCACATTAGCTGCCACAAAGCTTGTTTCCGGCGTATTTTCCACATCCTTATAGCGCTCCTCAAACTCCTCAAGCTTCTCCGGCGATGCGCCGTTATTTTCAAGGAGCTTCTTTACCTGGTACTTATCCAGAGTCAAAGGCACTGGCTCGTCCTTTGTCTCCTCTACCAGTTCGCTTAAATTTTCATGGATATTTTTTACGGTTTCAAAATCACAGTTTTCTCCCAGTGTTTCCTCCACGATCGCCTGAAAAGTTTCCTTCTGGCTCTTGGCCGACATGGGAATCCCGCAGCCTAATACCTCGTCAATCAGGCTGTCCGGCAGCTGCTCCGGATTTTTGGCATAAAAGAGCAGACTGTGAATATCTGTATTCCGGTCATTGAAAGCCGGGAACAGGAAGCTGTTGATGGGCGCCTCCACCAGCCAGTCCCGGATGCGGTTTTCAATGGCATTTGTCATGGAATTATAACAGAGCCCTGCCTTTGAAAGCTTCACAGGGCAGATGGTACACTGGATAAACTCATATACATAATCAGACGCGTCAAACATCTCCGAACCGTCTGTGGCCTTTGCAGGAATATCATAGGCACAGTGGATGAGAATGATATAATAATTCTCACCGTAATCAAAATTGGCAATAATCTTATCATAAAACTCCTCGATGAGCGCCTCATCCTTTAATTCACTGTCTCTCAGCTTTAAAAGGAAGTTCTGGGTGCCCCCTTCTGATTCCGTATGTAAAGGAAACTCCATATTTAAAAGATTTTTCCCCACTGTTCCCGAAAGCCCGTTTCTGAAAATGGTAAAATACTTAAATGCCTCCTCCTCCGGCAAAGAAAGGAAGGCTTCCTTTAATTCTGTCTTTTTGTTTTTCTCTGAATCTACATAGCAGCCGCAGATCCGGCTGATGGCACAGTTTGCAGGGGTAAAAAGTTTTTTGATCTCATTACATTCCTTCTTATTCATAAATTTCTGTATCTCCTGTTCCGATTTCCTTGTTTAAATACAAAAAACCGGAATACTCTACAGTACTCCGGACTTCTTGCGGGTTGGGCTATTTTTTCAAATAGTCAGCAGGGGAAGAGGGGCTCGAACCCCCATCTACGGTTTTGGAGACCGTAAGAAAATCCCCTTTTTTCCTTGTAAATACTATGTTTTTTAAAAATCGGTGACACTTTCGGTGACACTTCATCAACCAGAGGTCACTATTCAATTTTAAATTCCTTAAACATATACGTCCTCTCCCATTCATGAAAAGCTGCTATTGGAATATAGTATTGCTTTCCTATTTTAATTTTAGGAAAGGACTTCTTCTTTATTATAGCATATGCTTTCTTTTCACTGCAACCTATAATTTTTTGGATATCTTTTACTTTCAAGTATCTATCTATATTATCCATATTTTCCTCACATATAAAATATAGAAAGTAAGGGCCATAAACCAATATAGCCCTTACGTTCTTACCTATTACAAAAGACATGATCTCCAATAATTCGTTCCACTCTTGAATTTTCTCCACCACGGGAAAAATACACTGTGTCCATTGGTAATATATCCGTCTTACCACTTAATACTAATTCAATATTTCTTTTAACTTGTTCTGTTGGGATTGCTCTTTTAGAATTACGATTTTTCCATGTTGAGAATTGTCTTTTCTGACTTAATACATCATATAAGGTATCAGGCCATTCATCGGAATAAATACGATTAAAGATTACTTCTACAACTGCTTGTTGTCCTTTATCAGACTGGTTTCCAGATTCAAGCATTACAATCCTTGCCAATAAATCTTTTTCTGATTCATTTAACAAAATATTCCATCTATTGCCAACTGGTATATCACTTAAATACTGGGATGATATGTAAGCATAACCATCTTCTGTTGTAATCATACTCCATCCATTGTATTCACCTACAACTTCAAATTGAGTATTTAAAAGAGTTTGGTCTAAAATGGTGGATTCTAAATTGGGAGCATTTCTTATATTCACTCCCTCTGCTATTGCGTACATATAATGTGCTTCACAACTAATTTCTTCTACTGTTAATACTGTGTCAATTATATTTGTTTGATTTATGTTCGTCTGCCCCGTTAAGGGCATGACGATTAATGAAAATGCTGCAATTCCGGCGTTTAATAAACTCATATGTTATTCTTCCTCTTCTACTGGTTTTCTAAATGTATGTCTCCAACAATATCCCTGAGATGAAACCCACGTTTCATTGACATCACAAAACTGGTATTCTTCCTCTTCTTCTCCATTGTAATAGATACAGTTACCACACTTATTATTTGGATTATTTACCATCTGTAGATCCAAAGCCTCCATTTCTTTTAGCATCAACGTTGTCATTGTAAACAAGACCATATGGCATGAAGATTCCCTGTGCCATCGCAATTCCTGGAGCTAATGGTACATCCTCCCCGATACAAGAATCGTTTACAAACTTAATAAAGATATGACCTTCATTATCTGAATGGTAGTAATCACTATCAATAATTCCTACTGTATTAGCAAGTTTGATACCATATTTAAATCCCTGTCCAGATCTAGGATAAATTCCTAAAAACCATCCTTTCTTCATTTCACATCGGATTCCCGTTGGAATCACAACACTCTCACCCTTATGGACAACACTGAAAATAGGCGAAAAGAAATCATATCCTGCGCTTCCACTTGTAGCACGTTCTGGAAGCTTAATTTCTTTATAAATATTTAAAAGAACATCCTCTGCAAACATATCTCCAAATGTCTTTGTCATATCTTTTTTAAACTGTTCAAAACTCACTTTATGAAACATTCCAACTCTCTGCATTATTATTCCTCCACAATATATAAAATTTTTCTCTTTGATAATTCTCCAATTATTTCATTAAAACTTCTGATTACTTCTTCTCTTACCAGATCTCTACAGGTATTAGGCGTAAAATAAAATGTATTATATGTAGTCCCCGTATTACTATCAATTACATACCACTCTAACTGTTCATCTTCATCCTTTGCGAAATCAATGGTAATCGAAAGAGAAATTGTATCCTTATAAAGATATTCCCTTAATGTATAGAATCGCTTGTTATCAGATCTACTTCTGAAACCTGCTTTGACAAGTTTTTCTGGGGTTACATCTTTGTCTAAGTTTAAAATCAATTATTATCACCTCCGTATTCTTTTATTAAACTGATTGCGTATTTATAAATCTTCAACTTCTTATTTAAATATTCTCGATATTCATCATTCAAACAGCCTTTTAACATCATTTCATATTGATATATTTCTTCCCTGAAATACGCCAAAGATATATCATTCAATCTGTCCATAATACTATTTCTCCATTTTGAAGAGTTTTCTGTACATCAATTACTCTCTGGTTGGAGCTACCTCTCCATTTAAGTGTAATATCTCTTAGATCATCTATAAATGGGCCATCAATAACAACATTGCAGGATTTGATGATTTGTTGACGCACAAATCTGTCAATGTCTAAGCAATCTAATGTTACAGTTGGTATTACAGTTGGGAAAAGTTCTTCCCATGTATATCCTGTATAAAGCCAAATTGTTTTATTGGGAAACTGTTTTTTGATTTCTTGAATGATATTATTTACACACTCTATATTCTCATTTGCTAATGGTTCTCCACCGAGAAAACTAATTCTACTGATGTATGGCCTACCAATTAATTTCAAAAAATCATTTCTGATTGATTCTGTCCATTCTTTTCCACCATTAAAATCCCATGCTTCAGAATTAAAACAATTAAAACAATGAAAACGGCAGCCTTGGACAAAGAGAGAGACTCCTACTCCCTCTCCATTACTAATGTCCATGCTACGCATAGAAGCGTATCTCATGTTAATGTTCCTCCTCATATTCAATGTCATCTAGGTGATATACCCTATCATGAATATCTCCATATCTACCTTGATTTCCACCATTTTTAGCAGTTCCAATATATCCACAAACCCTAAACGCTATATCCATAGTAGACGCATCCTGGTTTCCACAATTAGGACATTCCCACTTTAAAGTGTTATTTTCATCTACTAATGGAATATCTCCATCATATCCACACTTTTCGCAATAACAGCTTTTTGTGTTAATTTCTGCATACATAATATTTTGATACATATATTTAATTACTTCTAATAAAGCTGGGATATTGTTAAGCATGCTTGGAGTTTCAATATAACTAATTGCACCACCAGGACTTAGTTTCTGAAATTTAGATTCGATTCTGAGCTTTTCAAATGCATCTATTGGTTCAAATACAGGGATGTGATAAGAATTTGTGATATAGTTACGATCTTTTCCATCAATCTTAATAAATACATCATCACCAAATCGCTTCTTTAAACATTTTGCAAATTTATATGTAGTAGATTCGATAGGAGTTCCATAAATAGAATAGTCAATATTCTCTTGTGATTTCCATAAAGTACATTTATCATTCAATTTTTTCATTACTTCTAAACCAAACGCTTCACCAATACCTTCATCTGAATGAGAATGATTTGTCATATATTTTACACATTCGTATAACCCAGCATAACCAAGTGAAATAGTTGAATAACCGTCATATAAAAGTTTATCAATTACTTCTCCTTTATCTAATCTCGCTAATGCTCCATATCGCCATAAAATAGGTGCAACATCACTTGGAGTCCCCAGCAATCTTTCATGTCTCATTCTAAGAGCTTTATGACATAATTCAGTTCTTTCATCAAATAACTCCCAAAATTTATCAAAATCACCCTCTGAAGATAAAGCAATATCTACGAGGCTAATAGTAACAACACCTTGATTAAAACGTCCGTAATATCTATGTTTTCCTTCTTTATAATTTAAAGCGTTTGAAATATTATCAACTCCATTATCTGTGAACCTATCTGGAGTAAGAAAACTCCGGCAGCCCATGCAAGTGTAAACATCCCCCTTTAATTCTTTCATTACTTTTTCAGAAATATAGTCAGGGACTAATCTCTTTGCTGAACACTCAGCTGCCAATTTAGTTAAATGCCAATAAGGGGAATCCTCTGTAATATTATCTTCTTCAAGAACATATATTAACTTTGGAAATGCTGGAGCAATATATGCACCTTCTTCATTCTTTACACCAATAATTCTCTGTTTTAAACATTCTTCAATGAGTGTTGCAAGATCTTCTTTTTCCTGTTCATTTTTTGCCTCATTGAGATACATAAAAATTGTGATGAATGGTGCTTGACCGTTAGTTGTCATTAAAGTTACAAGCTGATATTGAATGGTCTGAATACCTTTTGTTATCTCTGCCTGTAATCTCTTTTTAACGACATGTTCTACGGAATCATCGTTAATTTCAACACCAATCTCTTCATATTCTTTATTCACTTCTTTTCTGATTTTTTCTCTACTAATATTTACAAATGGTGCTAAATGAGCCAAAGAAACACTTTGTCCACCATATTGACTGCTTGCTACCTGTGCAATAATCTGTGTAGTAACAGTACATGCTGTAGAAAAGCTATGTGGTTTTTCAATCATAACTTCACTAATTACTGTACCATTCTGAAGCATATCTTCTAAATTAATCAGATCACAATTATGCATATGCTGAAGAAAATAATCTGCATCATGGAAATGAATAGTTCCCTCATCATGAGCCTGAACTATTTCTGGTGGCAGAATATATCTTCTTACTGCATCAGTGCTTACGATTCCAGCCATATAATCCCTTTTTGTTGTATTTAAAATCGGATTCTTATTAGCGTTTTCACTTTTCCAGTAATCATTTCTGTCATCTAATAATTCAATGATATCATTGTCAATCGTATTAGCATTTTCTCTCTGAAATTCCCGGATTTTTCTATATCCTTCATACGCCTTAGCTGTTAATCTCTGTTTTTTTGTAATAAGTTTGTCATATACCATTTCTTCAATATCAGAAATAGAAACTTCATCTTTATTCTTACATTCCTCATAGATTTCATTTGCTATATATTCTGCAATCTTGGGTTTTACAATCCCTGATCCATTCTTCATTGCTTTTAGTATAGCTGTGCTAATTTTGTTTTTGTCAAAATCTACCTCTGTACAATCTCGCTTTAAGACTTTTACCATTAAGTATCTCCTTCCTTAAATTATCTTTTTATATATCCTTCTCCACATTCTTTAATTTTTAAACATTTGTGTGAAGTAGGTGAGTCAACATAATCGAACACTCGTCCAATGCTTTCAATAATATATTCTCTACCATTAAGCAAAACGGTTACAAAATCATCTTCCTCTTTTAGCAATTCTCGTGCTAACATTCCACTTGTAGTTATCAACTCCTGGTATTTCCTCCTCCAATAAATGTGTTATAAACATCTGTCCAGTTATATAGGCATTTTCCTCGCCAATCTTTATTCCATTCATATTCATCTCCAAAACGAAACTTATATCTCGCATTACAGGTTTGTAAATTTAAACTGTTATCATCAATAAAGGCAACTCCCGTCATATCTACACAAGACTTGTCCTTATGGTTCTTTAAATTAACTCCAATAAATTTAACCCCAGGGAGATTTTTTCTAATCCATTCTTCTTTCAATTTTAGATTTGGTGAGTATCCGTGAGAAACCACAGTGATATCATAGAATTTTTGTAGAATTGAAATTACTTCTTTCGCCCAAGGCATGTATTCCAGTCGATCAAAGAAACGCTTCTGATTAAAATATGAATTGATGTATTCTTCACTGGCACAATTACATTCAGAAAATCCCCAATTTTCAACATCCCACCAGTTTACAGGATGATAATCTTTATAATAGCAAAAATCTTCATTGTATAATGAAACGATCGCTGCAATACTGTTTACGATACATCCATCAAAATCTAAGTATATTTTCTTCAGCATTACTGATTTGCCTCCACATAATCATTGATTTTCTCCAGAACCATATCCAAATCATCACAATCATTGTTGTAAATGATCTTATCAGCAAGAGATTCTACGCCTTTGAAATCTTCACTATCGGCTTTAATTCGCCGTGTCATTTCTGCTGTATTATCCCCTCTCTTTGAAGCTCTGTTTTTAATAGTCTTATTATTCGCATAGATATATAACAACCTACATTTTAAATCAGGATATACCTTTTCGATATCTCTATATCCATCAGGTGTGACAATCAATACAGTTTTATTCTCTGCATTTTCAATATCTGATTTAGCAACTCCATAAAGCCATATTCCATCATTTGTATCATACTGTTTATATTCTGCAAAAAATCTCATGTTGATTTTGTCCATAAATTCTTTGGCTGAAATGAAGTGGTAATCCACTCCATCCCTCTCAGCCTTTCTCATGGGTCTGGTTGTATATGTAACAAGTTTATGATATCCATATTTTTTACATAGCTCTTCGACAATTCTGGTCTTACCAGAGCAGGTCTTACCCATAATGAAAGTTAGCATATTTACTATCTCCCCTCGTAAAAATATTCATTGTATAATTCATAGCGTTCTCTAATTGTACAGTCACCAATTTTTACATTTTTTTCTGTATTGCACCATTTAACGAAAGCTTCCCAATAACCACATGAAGTAAACTCAGGGCAACCACCACGGTATACACAGTTGGGAACCATTACATCAGATAATTCCGTTTCACCTTTTTCTTTGATGGAAACTTTCAAATCTTCCATATATCTTCTGGTTTCAGGATGAGCAGACCCAATACACAGCCGGTATCTTGCTACATTGATAAGAGCCTGAGCATTACCCTTTCCATCATAATTTACTGGAGTATCCTGTCTGGATTCATTACGATCAACACCTGTTCTATCGTCTCGCTGCGTACTAATCCACTTGTCCCATCCTAACCAATGTCTTGCGAAATGAACGCTAATCCATGACTTAATTCCTTCCCATTTCCACTTAACATCGATCAAACGAATGGGCGAATGTTCACTAATTAAAAGCTTCCATTTAAAATCAGAAGTAGCATCCTTATTAGACACTCCCTTATTTACTGTATTTCTACATTCATTCTTTACGTCAATCCAATCGGCATTAATCCTTGTAATATTTGTCAGCATTTAATTCCTCCCATATTCATTTTATACGCTTCAAAGGTATTCTCTAATAATGCTAATCTGGTCAATAAACCTACTCCACCAGGTACAGGTGTAGCATAAGTCACCTTGTCTTTTACGTCCCTTGAAATGTCCCCACAGAGCTTTCCAGAGGCATTCAAATTGATTCCAACGTCCAATAAAATCTGACTTTCATTGAAATACGAAAAATCGAAGATTTCTGGTTTTCCCACTGCTGAAACAACGATTTTTGCTTGCTGAGTAAGGGTTTTTAAGTCCTTCGTTTTGCTGTTACAGCAAATTACGGTTGCTCCCCTATCAATTAGCAGATTTACCATAGGTTTACCCACAATTTTGCTTCTTCCGATGACAACACATAATTCTCCAGATAAATTGATATTGTTGTATTCCAAATAGTCAATCATACCTTTTGGAGTGCATGGAATGAACATAGAATCTCTTCTAAATCCGTCTACATCCTTTTTAGTAGGAATAGCGTTCTGTAATTCTTCTACATCAAACTTATCTGGAATTGGCAACTGAACAATAATTCCATCGCAATTAGAAATGTCACACATATCATTGATTACTTGTTTTAAATTGTTAGTATCATAAGAGCTATAATCTTTAAAAATAAGATGAGTAACTACGATCCCAACCTCTTCGCAATCTTTCTTCTTACCCTTTACATATCTCTCACTTGCATCATTACTTCCAATTTGAATTACTCCTAAATGGGGCACACGATTATTTTTACTGAGGATTGAAATCTGTTCTCTTAACTCTTTTTTCCTTATCTCTACATATTCTTTACATGAAATCAATTAAATTCCTCCTGTTCATCATCTGCTACAGCTTTGTCTGCTGGATCTCTAAATCCTCCAAATGTAGGGAACTGTAAACTCTTTAATCCGGTCTTTTTATCTACAGTGATTTCTTTATATCGAATATCAATGATCTTTCCTACTAAACCATCTCTGTTCTTCCATAGATTCATTCTCTCTTCATCACTGAATCCACTTCCAACCTTTACTGTGTTATCATAATATTTGCAAACTAAAGCCCCCAGCTTACCCTTATTTCGTCCAGTACCTTCTTCTGATCCAATAACTCTAAGAGAAATATCATAGAACTTTTTGACTTTGATTAAATTTTTTGTGCGCTTACATTCATAGGGAGTATCAAGATTGAGCATACAACCTTCCCAATCATGGGCTTCTGCATAATCAAGCCATTTCCAAATTTCTTTATGATCAAAACCTTCATATACCATAGGGACAACTTCGAGATTTTCAGAATTTTTACAGAGTGCCTTAAATGGCATTAGATATTTATTGTTACGATCCAGATATGACAGCTTAGATTTTCCTGTCCAGAATTCATCGAGAGGGAACATATCAAAGACTACTAATTTAAGATTTGATTTATCTAAATCCTTACTCATTGCAATTCCAGTACCTTTTTGAAATGCCTCAGAATCAGATAATCCTTCTTTATTCTTATATAAAAGTTCTCCATCAACGAACATGTTGGAGTAACCTAAGTTCTGAAGATCCTTAATGATATGATTTACGCCGGAATAAACCTTACCCTGACGAGTCATAATCTTATCTCCGACAAATGCAGCACGGCATCCGTTTAATTTCCTACTGATTGAGATCCATTCACCATCTTTTAAATTACATTTCTCAATGGGTGTTCCAAGCATTACCTCAAATGATGTAATTAAATTTGGAATCACACTATTTACAACCTTCTTGTCACATCCAAGTTTTAAGCTTTTAGTAACCATCTGAAGATAAAAGGTTGATTCTTCATCGCTCAAATCATGCTTACAAATAAATCTCTTAACATTTGCAATATCTACATCTCTTCCAGTATTATTCACTTTCAGATATTCCATAACATCTTCAAAGGAAGAAAGCTGAACATTCGATAAAGCAAGACACGTTCTTTCAGCAAACTTTTTGATTTTACTCTCTGCAATTCCTGTTGTGATGTTGGTGTCCAGTAAGAATACCAGACACCGCTTAAATAATTCATTATCTTTGTTCGCTGCAATAATCGTTTTCTTCTGATTCAGGCTTGATGTTTCCTGAATTTCTCTAAAAATTTTAATTACTTCCTGCATATGTACCTCTTTATATTATCTAATTCTTAAACTTTCTCCCTGTGGTTCCAGATGAGCAAATTCACAGTTAATAGATCCATCTTCTGCCACAATGCCATTTTCTTTCAAATATTCTCTAACTGAATCTCCATTGATTGCATCAGGCTGCTTAATTCTATATTCTTCTGGTACATTTTCAACATCCACATCGATCACTAATTTTCTCTTACCTCCGTTTTTCTGAATGTTAAAAGAAAATAAATCTGTGGTGAATTTTCTTTTTCCAGTTGCTCTCATGCACATTTCGAGATTCTGTTTCAGCCATTTAATACGATTGTTATATGTAGTTTTTCTTGAGTCTAGGCGTTCTATTTCTTTGGACATTCCAGCAATATCTGATTCTAGGGATTTAATCATCTTAGCATAACCGTCTGCTTTATCTTCAATTTCATATTCAATAGATTCGAGAGTATCCATGATGCACTGCTCATCACACTCTTCGTCCTCTAACATACTTAATACTTCCAAAAATGCTCCTGTTAATTCATATAACTTACTCATAATTTTCCTCCTTGTTTTCTTCCTTTAATCTATAAGCATTTTCCAATAACATATCTTTTAGAAATGTCTGTTTTGTTTTTATTTCTTTGCTCTGGATCGCTTTCATAATCGCATAGTTATTTCCCACAAGCACGCAATACTTTTTAGCTCTTGTAATAGCTGTATATAATAATTCTGAGTTATTCATGATGTAACTGCTTGTGTCCATTCCTACAATGGTAGATGTGAAACCACTTCCTTGCATTTTATGTGTGGTACAGGCATATGCTAATTCAAGATTCTTTGATTCACCTGCATTAAAGATTATTTCTCCAATTCCAACGAAATCTACTTTAGAATATCCATCTTCGGTGATTTCTTTCACTATTCCAATATTACCATTGAATACTGGTGTAATTACTCCTTCGGTATTAATACAGTTGTAGTTATTTTTGATATTTAAAACTTTATCTCCGACTCTGATCGAATACTTCTTGCATTCTTCATCCTTCTTCTCCAAAAGGATTTCTATCTCTGGATTATCATTGAATTTAGGATTATAGATACTCTGAATTTTCGTATTAAGATTATAACAGGACAGTTCCCCTTTCAATCTCATAGGAACACAGACTTGAACTTCCATAATATCATTGTACTTAGCCATTTCAGTCTGGAAATGTTCAATAATTTTATCTGATATGGAGTCTTTATTACTTGTAATATCCAATTCCATATCCTTTAATTCTCCAATAATTTCACATCCATCAAATCCATTTTTGAAAATTTGTTCCTGATGAGCTACTTTTATAGAAGTTGGAATGATGCCACTCATTAAAGCTTGTCTATGAGGTTTGGTCAGCTTAACAACCGGAAGAACATTACTATCTAAAATATCTGCAAACACTTGACAATTTCCAATAGGGGTTAGCTGTTGAACATCTCCCATGATGATTACCTTTGCTCCAGTTGGGATTGCTTCCAATAACGCAAGGAACAATGTTCCATTTATCATAGTCGCCTCGTCAATAAGAACAATATCTACAGCTAATTTATTGTGTTTATTAAAAGTAAATCTCCCATTCTTATAGCCTAATGCTCTATGGATCGTACAAGCATCAAGACCTGTTGCTTCTGTAATTCTAACACTTGCTTTTCCAGATAATGCACATGCCAAGATATTGTAATCATCATATAACGAACATATCCCATTTGCTGTACTGGTTTTACCGCCTCCAGCAAGACCTGTAAGAGCCATAACATGATTATCAAGACTAAGTTTTATAGCTGCCTTTTGTTCATCCGTAAATGTAAACCCCTGTTCTTCCTCTACTTTTTGAACGATTTCTTCCCAGTTATCAATGTTAAATGATTTAGGAATATATTCTTTATGGGATCTATTTTCATGCCAATCATATTCATCTGGTTCATCGTCTGAATCTGTTTCAATTACATTAATTCGACCTATCTGTAATCGAATCAGTTCAGACATTATATTCTTCTCTAAATCATAAAATCTTTTAATTGCAATTTTTGAACCATTGTTCAATACCACAACATCTTCATTTTCGATCATTTGTTTAGCCGTTGCATTTATAACATCCTCTGGAACAAATCCAAGAGTATCATACAAGGCTTTCATAAGCTCCTGATAATACAGATAACTTTTTCCTGCTTCTCCCTGTTCATTCAAAAAATGTAATAAGAATCCTTTTATTCTACAGATATCATATTGTCCAATTCCAACTTTGCAGGCAACTTCATCCGCTCTTTTAAATCCAACTCCGTCTACCCTAACAATGTCATATGGATTATTCCTTATAATATCAATTACCGTATCCGGAGAATGATAAAAATCTACAAGTTTCTTTATGAATGTATGGGTAAGTCCAAGTTTACCCAATTCCATATAAACAGAACTATAATCTTTCGATTCTTCATATTCATCGATCATCCTAAGAGCACTTTGATTTCCGATACCTTTGATTTTCATTAAAGCTTCTACATCTTTATCCTCTAAAAGTTTAATCACATCATCGTACTGCTCAAAGAGCCGATCTACCAATCTTTCATTTATGATGCTTCGTAAAAATTCTTTCTGTTTGTCCTTGTTTGAGATATCAATGCATTTGCTGATATATAATAACTCATATGTGTCACCATAATTTTCATGGTGTTCAGCTAATTTACAGAAAACTTTATATGTAGTTCCATAAACAAGACTACATGTATTTCCTTTAAGTTTTATCGAATATAGATCTTCTTCACAATTTTCCAATCGCTTAGTCACAATCATTTTGAATATTGCATATTGTCCAGAATCTACTTTTTTAGCATATTTTGGATAGAAAATTCTATCCAAAACACACTCCATTTTCAAAATTTTTTCTTCTTCCATTAACATACCTCACAGTCTGATATTGATACTTTACTTTTATCGAAATCCCTATAAAGCAATTCATACTGCGTAATAACGTCTAATTCTTTATCAATGTCGGCAGCAATAATATTCAATCCATTATCATCTTTTCCAATAATCTTCTTTGCAAATTCTTTTTCCGACTTTATAACATCAATAATGTCACCATCTTGCAAAGGTAAAATCTTAAAAATCTCCTTTTTTACTTTTCGATACTGAATTTCACCAGTCCTCATATTATAAAGAATAAGATTAGGAGCAATAACGTTTCTTGTGTTCAACACAAACCATGTGTTATTACCAAACTTTTCATCTGTGTATCTTACCTCGTTGAATTTTTTTACCTGCTCCTTCATTATCAAATAGGGATTTATATCTTTATTCTCCAGATAATTGAAGATTTCTAATAGAACTTGTTTAGAATTGAGATTATTGTAAGATTTTCCACTCTTGGTTAATTCTGAATTTCTAATGATGATGGATTTTACATTATCATCTGTGATTTTTTTATTCACTGTAGATAATGTCATTTTATCTTTTCCATATAGCATTTCAAAATAATTTCTGAATTTCAGTAACTTATCTGTTTTGCCGTATGTTTTACAACAATCAGCAATCAAATATCCTTCAAGAACCTTCTTAGTAATTCCATTCTCTTTGCATCTTTCTAAAAAAGTATAGAAGTCATTGCTATCACACATACAATTAAATAAGATGTTAGGGGTATCATCTATCTTTTCTTCATCTTTAGTTAGGAACATACTTACACGTTTTTTAGCTTCATTGATAT
>QFCF01000417.1_pt1 | contig 57508 bp, 74 predicted proteins | sample 5346961 | NCBI WGS metagenome assembly QFCF01 (sample SAMN09062253, study PRJNA434731) | Human gut metagenome, whole genome shotgun sequencing project. | reverse complement strand
AAAAGGACCCCAGAGATTTCCCTGGGGTCTGTCTGCGTTGCGACGTCGCACAGCTTACTTATCTTCCGTGCCTACCGCCCGCTCATCTTCCGTGCCGGTTGCAGGGCCGGTGGTTACAAAAGTGGTATCCTGTGCACCCTTGGGTCTTCTCTTCTGTGCTGCGTCGTTCTTTCTCTGCTCTGCTGTTCTCTTGTCTGCTCTCTTACCTGTTGCGTTTGCCATAATCTTTGTCCTCTCTTTCACTGTTGATATGTAATAGTAGTTGCTCCGGCTCTGACCCTGCCGGACGGGAGACCTATGGATCACCTCCTCTCAGGTCTTGGCTGGCAGTTCCGGAAGGCCTGCAATGGATGTTGCCACTGACAGGATACCGGACAGCGCGGATGCACTGGCTACCATAGGCCAGTTGACCTCACCCATGACCGCTGCCGAGCCGATGGTGGCGACAAATGTCTGCGCCATGGTCTTGACTGCACGGATACCTGCAGCCTTGACCCACTGGATGGTATCCACGTCGGCACGGAATACACAGTTCTTAAGCATATACTCACCTCCTCTCAATGGATAGTCTGCGACAAAATTAAAATAAGCCCGGTTGCCAGTGATCCGGCAAGCGCGCTTACTATCGCTGTGATTACTGTTTTTTTAATGTCCTTGTAGGTGTTGCCCGGTTCCCGTTCCAGGGCGTCCAGACGCTTACTCTGGTTGTCCAGTCGCTTCCCCTGCTCCTTCTGCTCCTGTAGCATCTGTTCCATGTCTTTCGCAAGGCCATGGATGGAGAGTACCAGATCCTGGATCACCTTACTCATGTCCTCCAGCAGCTCAATGCGCCGGTTCTGGCGCTGATCCTCGTCACGGATGCGGGCCAGCTCTGCTTTTGTTAAATCATCCATCATCTGGCTCCTTTACTGGTTTTGTAATCATTTGAATCATCTCCTTTCGCAATAGTCGTGAACCAGTAATTATAATATTATTTCCTCAATAAAACTGGGGGATGTATCTATAGCTAATGGTTTTTCATTTTCTATAAATAGAAATGTAACATTTACACCGCAAATCTCGTTTCCATACGCTGCCAATGGTTGGAGAGGTTCTATTACTCGTATTTATATAGCTTAATTTATTCCAATCTAATGCGGGTAATATATGTCCCCTTGGCAATATAACCAATACTGATATAATATTTATTGGCTTCAAAAGTAGTGAGTTGTGAAATGTCAAGTTGAAAATTTCCAATAGAGGCTCCATATCCTCCATCCCACTTAACTTTTGCAATCTCCTCATCACTATTATACGTCTTATATCGACAAAGACTGATCCATGACGGAGGGATGCCATTATCAGGATCATTTTTCCAATATCTAAGAAATTGTCCTTCAAAAATCAACTTACTATAACTTCGTACATCAATCGTGTTTGGGAAAACAATAGCTCTATGGTTCCATGTTGAATAGTCGCCTTTCATAAGTAGTCTGGTATTCTCTTGCGCAAACAAGTTGATTTGCAATCCCCCAACATTTACACCGTTATAATATAGATCCTGAGGCGTTGGTACCCACCCCTCAAAACTTCCGATAATACCCATTATCGGCTCATTCTTTTTGATCTTCTCCGGCGTGATCCCCGCCATAGCCCGGATATCGGCCCATGACAGAAACACATTGGCGTTCTCGTTATAGTATCCCTGAGGTATTTTGACCCACATCCGCTGATTGCCTGCATCATTGCCTTTGCTGTTGCCCCAGCCGTTGTAATCGCCACGGTTGGGCATGGTGCCAGTCTGTTTGCTTTTGGCATTGTTCGTATAAAACGTTTCTCCATTCAGCACATGGGCTGCCTGTGCGTTCCCTGTCAATTCCAACGTTCCCTGAACCGGTTCATCATCTGATCCTTTCAGTATGCCCGTGTAGCCTTTCAGAAGTTCTGCGGCCGTTGCGGTGCAGTCATCACTCCCGGCTCCACCTCCAGTTGCCCCAATCGGATAAAATCTCGCCATATGCTTACACTCCCTTCAGCTCAATTGTGCAGTCTGCTTCCGGTTTTTTGTAATTGCAAACTGCTGTTACAGTTCCATCGCTGCTTTCAAAATATGTAATACAACCATATGCTTTCTTTTTTGCCTTGCTTTCTGCTTCATTTCCTCCGTCGTCCACAAACGCAGGAACGGGGACATCCTCTGCTGTAATTCCTTCTACGCTAACCGTCTGTTTAAACGATCCCTCTCCTGTCCAGCCTGCTGCTAAAAAAACAATATTTTTTCGTCCCATTATTTTCTTTTTTAAATAATTATCATTATCCAGCAGCTTCTGATAACGTATGTCAAATGTCTGCGGTTCTGCCCGATCCTGAGGTGTAAGTGCCTCCATCGTTTCTGAAAATTGCGGGTTTTCCGTGATCGGTAAGTCTGCCATATGTAAATCCTCCTTAGAAAATTTCATCCATATCAAAAATAAACACCATACCCTCATCTTTTCCTTTAGGCAAAAATGTTATATACGCAACCAGATCTCCATCCTCGTCAAACAGCCCCTGCTCAGAAATACTCTGATTTGCAAGTTCTTCTTTTTCCAAACGGGCAGTGTAACGGCAGGAAGTTTCCTTTTCATTGGTATACATATGGCCGCCAATGTTCTTTTTCAATATTTCTTTTTTCAGAGCGGTTTCTGCTCCTGTTGGCGCGATCACTTCCCCACTCGGATTAACGCCACCGCTCCCAAACGCCATTTGAGTTATTTTAGGCAGCGTAACATCTCCTGCGTGTGCTTTGCAAAGTTTCTTTCTCCCGATCTCTGTAATTACTCCATTTGGCATATCCATTCTCCTCTCTATAAGTCATAGTCAAAAATTTGCGCATTTAATATTTTTGTTCCGTCTAACAAATATGTTCCATCCAAATACCACAGATTGTTTTCTACCCTCAAGTGCCCTGCTGCTTCACATCCAATTTCTGTTTTTCCTACTATTCCCAAGCAGTCCTCTATGTAAATCGTTTGAACAGCCTGTCCTGTTACATCAAAAATTGCTTCTGCTGCCAATTCCAAGTTTGCACGGCTTTCTACCTGCATGGCAGAATCTTTTCCACACGTAATTGTCACCGGAATTTCTCCTGAAATTCTTAGCCGTACCGGATACAGATCCATATTTTCTGTCTTATATCCATTCAGATAATAGAGGCCGTCCAGATCCCAGCTCCCATCCAGTAATAGATAGGCTCTGTTGTTCCTTGCATAAAACTCTGTGAATAGTTCCAGCTGGCTGCTTACTTCGATCGTTTCTGTTACCGCAGTCTGTATCATCAGGAAGAAATCTTCCAGCCATGATCGTACATTTTTGTATGTATTCAGCTGCCGCTTTATTTCTGTTACATATCCCAAAGGGACCTCCATCCCTTCATCCACTTTGGCGTAGGCTCGGAAATGATAGGGCTCCCCATCATACTCCATCCATTCCTCTATATATCCTCCTCCCAATACAGTCGCCAGGAATTCATTAAGCACAGAAGGGGTTCCTGCCCGCAAGTGCCAGACCAGGCTTTGCATAATCAACTGTTCCTTCATCTTCCGGTTCATTGACTGATCGTAATACTGGGTATTCATTTCTATTGCCATCAAATCCAGTGCCTCTTCCGGAACACAGCTTATTTCTGCATACAGGTGTACAGATGCGCAGAAACGTCCCCAGCGTCTCATCGCCTCTCCTACCGCATAACTGATCGAGTATATTTCCGGCGTAAGCAGATTGTGAGGCAGAATGTCTTTTATTTCTCCATGTAAAAACTCAACCATCCCTAAGACCTCCATAAGTAATTACTGGTTCAGAAGTAATGCCGATCTGAGAATCGGAGATTTCTGTATAGGATGGTTTTTTAATCTCTACTGACTGGACGCCAGCCTGCATAATTTCGCTGATCAGCTGCGATGGCGTAATATCTTTTCCGATTTTATTTTGCCATGCTATAAAATTATTACAGGCATTCTTCACTGCCTTCTGGATCGTATCCACCATATCCCTATCCGAAGACCGAATATAGTACGTAAAATCGATCTCATACTTTACCGTTTCCGGAGCCTTGACCACTACATGATCCGTTAATGGCCTCTGCTCTCCATTCTTCAGTTTTTCCGTCAGTTCTTTTATAAAGGATTCTGTCGGCAATTTACCGTCTACCATAATATAAATATCTACCTCACCCGGAGATTCCGTTATCACTCTGCATTCGTCAACAGCAGAGCTGTATGTCTTCACCCAGTATTCATATGCCGGTTCAGGCCCGGCCGTCGAATATTTGGACGGGGCAAGATAGATACGTTCCGCCAGATCTGTATCCTCTTCCCGGTCCGCTCCTCCATCCGTAATCTCTACATTGGATACTTTTGCGTTAAATGGCAGTGGATCTACCAGAGTTGTGATATCTCCTTCTCTGTATCCGTTGCCTATTGCCCCTGCGGTCTGGCATACAGCTGGAACGTCTGTTGTCAATTCTCCTGCCGGTATCTCACCTTCTTCCACTGTTTCAAAATACAATTCCTGTCCCTTCAGGCGTGTTCCTTTTGGGATAACAGCCTTTCTGCTCTGGACTGCCGATAATGTAAACCTCATCGTTGTTCTGGACGGAACAGCTTCATTTCGTGTGATACCCTTAAGCGCTGCAAGATTATCCAGAAAGTCCCCTGTACTGTACTTTAGCAGTCCCATCTTTCCTGCTTTGTCAGTATATTGATATCCCTGGTAAATCGCCACCGCACAGGCATACAAAATCAGACGGTATGGGTCTGCCGCCGCCAGTGTCATGGTGTTTCCGGTCAGTTCCCTGTACCGTTTTTCAAAATCGCTTATCATGCTTTCTTTTAATTTTTCAAAGCTGATCGCTTCAATAAACGTTACGTCCGGATAGTTTTTCAGCCTTTCAATTCCTTCCATCAAGCGTTTTCCTTTCTGGCAAAATAAATACAAGGGCACAGTACCCCTTGTGTATTTTCAAATTTGATATCCTTGATTTCAACCCTTGGTTCATAGCGTTCAACTTTTCTATACGCTTCCAATGCGAACAGGCTTTCCGCTACTTCCGGCAGTTCATCCATACAGCTCCAGTCGATTCCGAACTCCCGGTCTGCCGGCTGGCTTCCTGCCCGTGTAGAAAAAAGGGTTGTCAGTGTCCGGAGCAATTCCTTCTCTTCTTCCGTTCCTTCAACATCAATTTTAAATTTTCGATCCATCTGCCGCTCCTACACATATTCCTGTAAATTCAGATTGACGGTTGCTTTGTAAATCTCCCCGCCCCGTAAAATCACATCATAGGCAGCAGAGCACTTTGTGATAACCCACTTATTCTTTCCGATCAGCCGTCTTCCTAATACAAGCTCATACGCTTCCTGTCCCTCTGCCATCCGTTCCAGTGTCTGCAGCATCACTCTGGGTTTTATCCCCAAAGAGGCATCAAGCGTCATTTCAAACGATATCGTTTGAAGGTTCGGCCCAGCATACTCCATCAAAGGTTTTAGGCCAATTCTGTCCATTGTATTCCATGAAGAGCTGATTTCCCGTTTTAGATTGCGTATTGTCAATACACGTTTGTCTGATACTCTGAACCGAATATCTCCCAATAATCCGATCACGCTTTCTCCTCCAATCGTTTAACCCGTTTTTCAAGTTCCAGGATCTCAGATAAGCTTATACTTTCATCTTCATTTTCAAATCGGATTTCCGGGCCATGAATAATTACAATGCCTGTCCGGAACTCCACATATGCCCCTTTCCCCAAATTCTTTCTATACAAGATACCTTCTGGCACAGCATCCTCCTGGCTTCGGACGCTTCCCAATACAACTCCGCTGCTGGTATCATTTGACAGATGGATGGCTAATACCTGATCCCCGATCTGTGGCAGCGCATATTCTCCGTATCCGGAGAACAGCTGCATGGGGGCTGTTGTCTGTTCCCGGTCCTGGTAGTAGATGCGTATCCCTCCATCCTTTTCTATGGAGGATACCACCCCTACTCTTGCAATATCCTGCACCTATCTCACCTCCTATAATGGAATATCAAGCGGAGTCCCAGGCCAGATCCAATATCCATTGCTGGAGTTGCTCTTTCCGTGTTCTCTGGCTTCAGTTTCAATCCTGTCTTTATTTGCACGGTATATTTCTTCGCATCTGGATGGTGTCCCATAAAACTTCTGGGACAAATCCCACAGATTATCCCCCTTCTGCACTATGTAGGCCTTTCCCGTTCCTGTTACTGTTGGGGCAGATATTTTTTCTGAATCGCCCTCTGGTATCCTGCTCAACAACACCTGCATTACATAAGCCTTACGCCCAATCTGGTGTGTAACCTTTTCGATAAAATAGGCTCCGTCCATCTGTCCGAATCCATTTAATCGCACGGTTAATGTCGCCATCAACAAAAACTGAGGCGGCATGGTCAGCTGCATTGTACTTTCCCTGCGGTTGGCGTTTCTGATCGCTGCTTCACCAATCAAATGTGCATCCGCTTCGCTGTCTGCCTTCTGGTTTGTTTTATACAGTCTTTCTTCCGTTCCTACCAGAACGTCCACCATTTTCTTCGTTTTGGGGTTCTTATAGCTCACCCGCGCGCCTGTATAAGTCCCTTGCATGGAACTCCTGTACGACCATTTTGAGCACATCTCCGGTTTTATCTCGGTTATGGGAGTACGGCCTAAATACTCCCTGTAATCCCAGATCACCAAACGGTTGTAAAAAACCTTAAGCCCCAAACCATATTTTTCGCACAGTGTTTTCAGAAAATCGCTGTCTGTCCTTTTGTCCTGTTCGATTTTTGCGACAGCAATTTCCTGTGCCTCATAGATCAGGTTTAATCCATATTTCCCGGCAATTTCCCCTGCGATCAGCTGTACTGTGGCCGCCTCCCATGTTTTTGTATTTTCCGTTTCTTTGAATCCCGTATTAACCGGGGATGAAACCCCGTTTATATTTCCTATCGCGGGTGGAGAAGAAAACCCAAAATCATCCACTATAAAAGATCCACACTGGATTGTCATTTTTTCGCCCTCATAATTCCAGTCCTCCAAAGTAAGAGCCGGAATCAAAACATCTCCTTTGCGCGGGATCCATGCATTTCTCCATTTCAGGTCCCGATCTGACAATTCCAGTGAAATCATATCTGATTCATCTACTGAATCGGTGTAAGTGATCTGCTCCAAATAAGGAGCCAGTTCGCTGTACGCCTCTGTTCCGTTATAAATTAAACTCACAGATTTTTTTCGTGTTTTCAAGCCCGCACCCCCTTACGCCATGATGGCAGATCATCCTGCTGTGTCTGAGAGGAGAGCAAAGGAGTATTCACTGTAACCCCTGCCGGAAAAACAAAATAATCCAACAGCGAAAAATTATGGGCCATCAAATAGTCCAGGTATTTTTCATCACCATAAACTTTTTTTGCGATCATATCCCAGGTGTCCCCCTGAATCGTCCGATAGGCTTCGTTCATATGAAATCAGCTCCTTTTCCAAACTTTTTTACGTATTCACACGTATTTTGCTTGACATACGTATTTATACGTGCTATAATATTAACATAAGAGAGGAGGTAACATGAATACTCAGGAGTTAATCAAAAAATTAAAAAAGAACCAATGCTACATTCTGAGGCATGGCAGTCGCCATGATGTATGGTACAGTGAAATAACTGGCAAGCAATTCACAGTACCACGCCACAAAGCAGAGGTTCCTACAGGAACGGTAAACAACATACTGAAGGATGCGGGGCTTAAATAGCCCCGGCCCTTTTATCATATTTTTATAGAATAACAAGGAGGAGTCAATTATGTTCAAATATGCTTATCCCGCAGTTTTTACTCTTGAAGAGGATGGTACCTATTCCATTATTTTTCCAGACTTAGAAGGTTGCTACACCTGTGGAGACAGTCTGGAAGATGGAATCGAAATGGCCGAGGATGCCTTGGCTCTCACTCTCTATGGGTACGAAAAAGAGGGGCGAGAAATCCCCAAAGCATCTGTTCCTACGGCTATTACAGTATCTGAAAATGAATTTGTTAATTTTATCGCCTGTGATACCATGGCTTACCGAAAAATGTATAATAATAAAGCCGTCAAAAAAACGCTTACCATTCCAGAGTGGTTAAACGAAGCCGCAACTTCTATGGGGCTCAACTTTTCTCAGGTACTCCAGGAAGCTCTTATTTCTAAAATTCAAATGCATTGATCCTCTTTCTCTTAGGCCGCCTATCATAGGCGGTCTTTTTAAAACGCCTGTCTGTACTGTTCCCTTTTAAATCGCTCCATGTATTCCACGAACCGCTCATAAGATATGTTCAGTCCTTCCATTACCTGCTCTTTTACATTCTCCCCGGACTGTATATGAATAACAGGTGAAAATACAGGCGCCGCAGGCACAGCTTGGGAATGAGACTGTGACGCCACTCCTGCTGCATTTAATTCTCCTGCCATGCGTCCATAATTATTCCGATCGTAAGCACCCAACAGTTCTCCTGCCTGCTTCCACAAATTCATGGAGCGTTTCGACCCATCTATAGGGATCGCCATCTCCGGGCTTTCCTCCGCAAACCATGATAGCGTTGGGCGAGCAATCAGACCACCTTTTGCATAGTGAGGGATATCCTCCCCGGTTTTTCCTGCTGCAGATAACCGCACGTTCACTTTACCCGTCACGGAAAAGCTTCCGAATTGCCGGTCAAGTTCAGCCTGCGTTTCCTCCCTTAAACTCCCTACTGCCTGTGTTACAGAATCTGTGCTGTTTAGGATTCCATTTCCAAGCGCCTCCGGTATCTTTCCGCCTGCATTTTCATATTCACTCAGTATGGAGACGTATGTTTCATCTTCCGTCATACCTCCCAAAAGTGAATAGATCGCATCTGTGTTTCCTGCTACAGCTCCAATCTGGGCCGCTGTTTGAAAACTTTCCATGAACGCCTGTGGAATTTCTTCTCCCTTTTCCTCCATCTGACGTTTCATTTCTGCCAACTGTTCAAATTGGGGTTCAATCGTATCCCATAAATCTTGGATTGCTTTCTGCGATACATCGCTTAATCCCTGTGCGTCCATCCAGGGCTGAATCTGAGCTGCTGTCCAATCCGCCAGTTGCTCGTCACCTTGTACATGGTTCTGCATGGCTGATGCCATGGCCTGTTTCAATGCTTCCTGCATTTCTGGAAGAATGTTATCCAGTTCTTGGCCATATGCTTCTTTAATGGACTGGGCTGTAAACGATACACCGCTCATGTCCAATTCCATCTGTTGAGAAGCAAACGCATCCTGTATCTCCTGTTTGCGTTTGGCAACCCATTGCCCATCTTTTCCTTCTCTGTCTGCCTGAAGTTCTACACTTGCAAGGCTCCATTCCGTTGACTGCTGCAGAGCTGCTTTCTGTTCTGCGGCAGCCGACTGGATCTCTGCCTGTAAGTTTTGGAACGTCTCCGGATCCAGCTCTTTTCCGCTGTATTCCATAACAATCCGTTCCATCTTGGCATTAAACTGTGCTTTGGATACCTGCTGGGTGACGTCTGCCAGCTTTTTCTGTAACTCCTGAATCGTTCTGGCTTCATCTATATCGATGATTCCATCCTCCATGGCCGCGCTGTATGCATCACCCAGCTGCCTGCCAAGCTCCTGAACTTCTCCATTGATGGATGCATACATACTGTCAAATCCAGTGATCAGTTCATTCCCAGCTGCATTATCCTTTCCAAACAGAGCCTGCACACTGATCTGCGTAGTGTACTGCGACTGCTCTACGATCTGAAGAGCGCTCTGGATCGATTCATTTACCGCAGACGCATAATCCTGCAGCTCACCCTCGTCCAGTCCAAAACCCATTCCGATTTTCCAGTTCAGCTTGTCCAGTTCTTTTCCAGCCTGCTGGAAGCTCTCGGACAGATCCTTGACCTTATCCATTTCTTCTATCGATGCCAATGCATGATCCAGATTTCCATTATCTATAATCATCCTGGCCGTCTGGTCTAGTTCTTCCATGGAAAGGGTAATATCTCCAAATCGCTTATTCAAATCCGCCTTTTTAAGTTGTTTATTGTGTGCCTTTATGGCCGTGGCAACGCCCGCTATTCCTCCGATCGTAACACCGGCTAATGCTACTGGCCATGCACTGAGCATTCCCGAAAGGTTCCCTAATAATTTAATGCCTGCCTGTGCCGTTTGTACGCCCTTAAATGTCGCTAGTGCTCCCGTAATTCCCACGATCGTCCCCTGGATTGCTTCCGGATGATCCAGGCTCCATTCTCCAAACTCTAAAATGGGCGAGACCCATTCCTTTGCACTCTCTCCGGCCTCCTTCATCTCACGGCGGATGGTAGGAAGATTTTCTTTCAGGTTCTCTGTAAGGATCCCGATTCCCTCAGTGGCATCCTGGGTCAATCCCCTTAATTCTTCCGAGAATCCCCCATATGCTTCGATTCCCAGCCCCTGAGCAGCGCTAGAAAGAATCGTCAAATCTCCTTTCAAGTTATTCAAGCGGATCTTAGACATTTCCTGCGCGGCTCCAGTACTGTGATCGATCGCTTGTGCCAATTTATCAAAATCTTCCTGAGAAGCATTGACGATTGCAAGCAATGCGGACATTCCCTCTTTCCCGGCAATCCCCGCAGCATATTCCGCTTTCTGGGCTTCTGACAGCTTTGCAAATCCTTCCCTTGCATCCCCAAGAAGTTCCCGAAGAGAGACAATATTTCCATTGCTGTCTGTCAAGGATAAGGACAGGTCATCCATGTATCCCTGCATCTGCTCCGTAGGCTTTGCAAGATTCGTCAGGGCAGCTCTTAACGCCGTTCCGGCCTTTTCTCCCTTAATATTTGCATTTGCCATCAATCCGGCCGCGATCGCAACATCTTCATATGAATATTTGAGTGCCCCGGCCACAGGTGCTACATACTCAAGGGTTCCTCCCAGCCCCGCTACATCTGTATTGGAGGCAGCGGCTGCCTGGGCCAGCACGTCCGCAAACCGTGCTGCCTCACTGGCATTTTTCCCAAATGCAGTCAGTGTTCCCGTTACGATTTCAGAAGACAGAGCCAATCCCTCTCCGGATGCCGCAGCCAGATACATCACTCCCGGCAGGCCGTCTAACATCTGCTGCGTGGTCCATCCGGCTGATGCCATGTATTCCAATCCCTGTCCGGCTTCCTCTGCCGTAAACTGGGTGGTTTCCCCCATCTCCTTTGCCAGACTGGTCAGCTTCCGCATATCTGCTTCCGAAGCCTGTGAAATAGCCTGTACAGTACTCATCTGGCTTTCAAAGCCCATTCCGGTCATAGTGGCTGCTCCCAGTGCAGCCGTTATACCCAATGCCGCCGACTTGCTTCCTTTCACCATAGCGTCAAATGCACGGTCGGATACTTTTGCCAGACTGTTGATTCCTTTCACGCTCATGCCGCCAAAGGAATCCCCTATTTTCTGCGCTGACAGTCCGGCGTTCTTTTCCAGATGGTCGATCTCCTTACGAGCCCTTCTGATAGATGCTTCCAAAGACCGGTCCGTTCCGCCCGCGATCATGATCTCCAATTCATATTTTTTCTTTTTGTCCGCCATCTGTCATCGCCTCTTTCTGCTGTCATTTTTTATTATTTCGCGTTCCTGTCTGGCTGTTTCTATTGTATCCTGGACATAGTGGATAGCTGTCGGAAGCGGCAGCATCAAAAAGAACTGCGGGCCGGACCTTGAATACCGCCCCGCAGATATAAATGTCCGGTTCATTTCCCTGATATCGGGAAGTCCGGCTATGCCGCAAGGAAGAAAAAACGGTATACCCGGTTCTTCAGTGTAACACTGTCTTTGGCCTTGATCTTGTAAATTGCTTCCAAGGGATATCCCGTTATACGGGAAGCAATGATCTGAGCGAACAACAGCTTTCCCTCCTGCATGACAAGTCCTTCTCCACCCTGAGTCTCATACAGATTGTAAACCACATTCAGTTCTTCCCCTGTCATTTCCCGAAGTTTTGACAGATCCAGTTCCCTGATCTCCTGTCCCTGCCATTCCACAGGTATTGTAAGCTTCAACTTCAAAAAATCGTTTTTCTGTTCTGCCATATGTTCCTCCTTTAACACATATCACGGACTTCTTTTAAAATGTCCTTTCCGTTGATGATAAACACTCCGTTCAGACGGTCGATTTCAAGCATTGTCTTATTGCCTAAAACGATCTTATAGTAACTCAGCCCAAGGGTCACGCTGGAATCCATACGCCCTCCTGATTTCATAGTACCAGGCGAAAACTGCTTTAAGATTCCGCGGACAGAAATACTTACATTCTGGTACTGCACAGCTCCGCTTCCTGCATTTGTCCCTTGCAAGGCTCCATTCAGAGTCAGATCGGTTGCCTCCGTTGGGTCCATGATCGAGAAAATGTCCTCACACAGCGACATAAAACCGATCTGCATCTCCATATCATCCAACAGGCCAATTACCGGGATATCCATATTGCCGCCGGTTCCTGCCCCTTCCATGGTATCCGTCAGGTTTGTCACCTCCGGGAGTGTCAGTTCTCCCGCAACACCGATCAGCTGCTTGCCACTTTTGTAAACATTGTATCGATTGACTAAATGTGTCTTAAACATCTTTTATCCCTCCTCTGCCATTGCGTTCTCCAGCGTAGAAACGTCAAATTCCATAGTAGCTCCGATGTACTCTGCTGGTGTATATGGGGCAAAATAAATCCTAAGCTTCATGTAACCTGCTAAAATGTTCTCCACCGTATTTTCTTCTCTGCGGTATTCCATGTACAATCCTGCACACATACCAGATGCGGTCAGGCTGTTGCCCCAGATATTAAAGCTGTTTACAATATCGTCTACAGTCCTCCAGTTCATGTTGCTGTCCAGACGTTTTCTGTACTCTACCGCAAAGTAATTGGCTACATAGTCAAACATTCTCCGGCATCCGATCCACCTGTCTTTTGGATCTGTATTGGCAGGATAGCATCCTGTATTGTTTCCATAGGATTTCCACTCCAGATCGCAGAATACTGTTACCACGCCGTCTCCGTTCAGATTTCCAGCCTGGACCTGATCCAGATATACTTCCGTTCCATCTGACAAAACGGCTCCTTCTACGTTCAGAGCACGGTTGGAAGGATACAGATATGGTACATCGCTGTTATTTGCCGTATTGTAACTCATCATGGCGCCGTACACAGCGGAATAGCTCATACACCGTCCTGCTGTTATGACCTTCGGCCACAGCACGATCGCATGAGGGTCATCATATCCCATCTGTTCCTTTACCTTGATACAGTCTGTATACTTATGCGCCTGTTTTGTATCAAGGTCCAATAGGCACACCGCTCTGAAGGCTCCGTTAATGTCCTGGCATTTTGCCTGAAGCGCCACTCCCACATTGGGCTTTTCCGTCCATCCTGGAGCCAGAAGGATCGAAGGAACCAGCCCGTATTTCGGATATACCTGGCGCAGCACTTCCATTCCGCTTTCCGTTCCATGTTCCACATCATATGCACCGATGAGGTCTTCTTCTGTTACTTTTTCCGGAGCCAGCACGTTTCCTGTTACAGTAACCCCCACTGCACTGTATGCTGCGCCCGTGCTTAAAAGAGTGACTGCAAGACGTCCATAATCATCAAAATCCAGGATGTAATCCTTGTCTTCCTCCAGTTCAACCGATCCTCCCGATGCAACAGCCACCCCTACAGAAGCCGCTCCAACCCGTGATTCCATTTTCGCCGTTACTGTCACCGTATCTTTCAGGACACCCAAAATATCAACTACCGCCCGGTGATTGCTCACTGCATATTCTTTTTCCTCTAACTCCTTCGTATGCTTTTGGGGATCCAGAACATTGACGAAAATAACTGGGGCAATCTGGAACAGTTGGAAGCTTGCATACATCCCCTGACAAAGCGTATACTGTTCCCAATCCTCACTGTATCCTAATGCCTCCTGTGCTTCTTCAAATGTGTCCGCTTTGATCGGCCTGTTTACTGTGGCTGCCGGATCCTTTGCCAGGTTTACCGGTGCCGTTCCAAAAATCACCTGTACGCCGTACCGGGTAGATAAAGGGCTGCGTACAGAAGTTGCTTTTTCCGTTACTTCAATTCCATGCTTATATGCCATGCTTTCCTCCTTCTGCCCGACGGTACAATGCCGCCAGGCCGCTCTCCGGATTTCGCAGCTCTTTTCGTGCTTCAGACAGCTGCTCAACCGGAATCATCAAATCATTTAAAAAGGGTTCTCTTTTCAAAGCCGCTTCCATCCTGGGCGGATAGCCACCTTTAAACGCAGTACCAGTCTGCACCAAATGGCCGATGGACGGGCCAATATAAACCATCGTCTGTTTCATCACCACATTTCCTCCTGTTCAATTTCCGGTATATACCAGATCATTTCTATCCCTGCAAAAAAATGCGGAAATGTATCATCTTCCTGATAAGCCACATTCATCCGGCGGCTGCACCAGAACGCTTCCAGAGATTGATTTCTCTGAAATCGTTCTATGACTCGTTCCACTGCCGCAGTCAGTGTGCAATATCCGTTCATATCCGGATCTTCGTCCATCACTGCAAACACGATCATGATCCGGACCCGGTTCCCTTGCCCGTCTTTATCGTCTGCCTGATACTCAACGCTGTCTGCCCGGACAACAAAATATGGAAACAGGCTGTCCTCTCCCAAAGGCTCCTTGTCTATGCTGTCCGTTTCCCGGAACACAGAAAATATAGGAATGGCCTGTGAGTATCCCTTCATGGATGCCGGATTTCTTTCACAGTCCAGAAAAGACATTTCTTTTGTGATCTGTTCAATCTCTTTAATCAGGCATTTCTGCAATTCATTTACTGTCAATTTTTTCCCTCCAGCGCCATGCTGACAAAGTGTTCTAAATTCCGTTCCAGATCATCCTGAATATATGGCTCAACTATGCCATACACCCTTCTGGCATTTCCCAACATCACGGGGATCGATGGGCTTAGCAGATTTTTGATCGGATACCGTTGTTTACTGCGTCTCTGTGCGACTGCCTTATGGCCATTAGAAAAACGTACAACAAACGCTTTTAGTTCCCCTATTTGCAGCTTTTTCATGGGGCTTCTTTTTAAAACCTTTCCCTTCGTTATCTTTGGACGTTTGTTTCCTTTTTGCACCGTTGCCGGAGAAACTTTAAAATCCAGCAGCTCCTTGGCTCTTCCCGACGCTAAAAGGCTGGCTGACATACGGTTTGTTGTGGCACTCCGGATCTTTATCTCCTTCCGGAAGCTCGTTTTCTTAACTGCATACGTTTCCTGCGCTTTCTGTGCCAGTCGCTCCCGCGCCTGGCGGGCAGTGAGATTCAGCGCTTTTTTCAACGCCTGGTCCCTGCTGCCCTTTTCTTCAAGGCGGGAAAAAATCAGATCGACTTCCCTTGTGTCGATTCCGACCGCTATGAGCGTCCTCATGATCTCATCGCCTCCAGACTGATGGAATAGATTCCATCTTCCTCTACAGCATCCGTAATAACATACGGCTGGTTGTCAAAGCTCAGGCTTCTTCCTACCGGCGGTAAGGGTCCGAAACTCGTAGCGCAGGCATAAAAAAGCATCTGGCGCTTATATACGCCTTGCCGATAATCCTTCATTCCGGATTGCCGCTTTTCACGTTCTATCATTTCGTTATCATCCACAATCACGTTCATCCGGCGGCCGCCTACAAGGTGTATTTCTCCAAATTCATCTGGATTAAGGAATACCGATACATTGTCATTTCGTATGATGTCCTTGAATGCATTCCCCATTTTCACTCCTTATGATGTTGTAACTGTAACCGGGGCTGTTGTATCATCTGAAAATGTCAAGGTTCCCCCAGTTACTTTGCCTTCTCCGTTCGTGGTCAGCGAAAGGCTCTTAACACCCTTCCCGGCAGGTCCCGTTGCTCCCTTTGCTCCCGGATCTCCCTTCGGTCCTGTTGCTCCGGGATCGCCTTTATCTCCTTTCGGGCCTGCTGCTCCCGGTTCTGCTGCTCCATTTTCTAATGCGTTCAACCGTTCAGCCGTGATCAGTTCCCCATCGCTCCATTTATGTGGTGTATATGCCATTTTCCAATCCTCCCTACTTCAGATTAACAATAACCATCGCGTCATCTGCCTCTGCTTTTCTCACTGCATAACCCACTGCATTTTTAGGTGCAGCTGCTTTTTCTGCAACCTCCGCTTCTCCTGCTTTTGCCCGTCCTGCTGTAGCTGCTGCCATTACAGCGGCTACAGCAGAAAAGCCGGCATCCGTATAATATACATCAGCTCCTGCTTCGATTGCTTCACTGGCTTTTTTGGGCACTCTATATACTCCTGTCATATGGAGTGTTCCTATTTCCCCTTCTAAAATGGTTGTTCCTGCGACTGCGATCCTGTTTCCGAATACAACTACTTCTCCTGCCTCAATCGTTTTTCCGGTCTGGTTGGTGTAGTCCAGGATTTCGCCTCTCTGTACATATTCTGCCTTCATCTTTTTTCCTCCTGCTTACTCAATTACTGCTCCCGGATTCTTTGCGATTCCCCGGAAATCCCGCACTGCAATTCCCCAGTCTGTATAAATATCCCAGGTAAACCCTAATACGCCAGGTGCTTCCATGCGCCGTACAATCGGGGTTTCCTGACCATTCAGATAATCTACCTGAATGGATCTCGCACTCATCGGATCTGCCGCCATAAACCATGGGGCAGCCTTTTCCCCCGCCAATGCGTTAAGCACCGGAGTCTGTACAACATTAAGTGGATAATTGTACAGGGGGTTAATATCGTTATTGGCAGATCCCGTGACCTGAGCAGAATGAAGAATAACTGCCAGATCGAATTCGTATCCTACAGGGACAATGATCCAACGGGGTGTTACATAGATCGCATCCCCAAACGGATCCTTCTGCTTCTGCATCTGAAGAATGATCTGCTGGATGGAAACCTGAGAGGGTTTGGTCCCGTTTCCGATAAGGTTTGCATGAGATGCGTCAAACAGTGGTTTCCCGTCCCATACCTTCTCGTTTTTGTACAGGAGCGAATAAACCTGCTTGTCAATCGTCATTTTGGCCTTTGTTGCATACAGGCCCGGAACCCGGGTTAAGAATCCGATATCATCATTGATGAATGCCTGCCTGGTCATGGAGAACTGCTTTCCATACGTTTTTAATTTACGGCTCGGAAGCTTTTCGGTATGCGGAAGATCGGCCTTGATTTCTCCGTTTTCCGGCACCTCTTCAAAATCTCCCAGCCCTCCAATCACATACTCATGATCCGGACTTTCCTTAAAGTCGCTAAGGCTGCCTTTGGTTGTCCATACCTGAAAGGTTGTGGGAACCTGATTATATAACTGCACAATGCTCTTTCGGATGGTCGAATCCAAAATCGCAGGAAAAGCAGCAGTTGGATTATAAAACTGTCTGCAGAGATGACTGTATAGATCACTGGCGTCCATCCTCAGATATGTCAGGGTATCCTCCCCAGTTCTCGCTGCGCATTCAATCGCCAGATCCCTCAGGCTCATTCCCCTAAACTGTGTACTGCCCTCTGCCGGCCGTTCCACCGTCACCCCAGCCCGGAGCATCAGTCCATCCGAAGCCGCTTCGCGAAACTTGTCCTGTTCGTCCACTGTCACACGCGCGCTGACCGGTGCACCTGTGCGCTGCAGCTGTTCCAGTATTTCCTGTCTGGTACGGTCCATATCATACCCACGGGAAATGAAATCGTCCGGAGAAAGGCCGAAATTCCGGCACAGAGCCGTAATGTCTGCAATCCTCTGGCGCTCCTGTGCCACTGCCCTCTGTGCTGCCTGAGCAGGTGTTTCCGTACTTTTTCCATCCATTCCTGCCCCCATATCCCTCTGCCCGGATGTTTGAGCCCCTGCGGAACTACTATCATCTGGTAGTGCTTCCAGCTCCCTCTGCAGATTGTCGAACTCTGCCTGTTCTTCCTCTGTCAGATTTCTCTGTTCATTTCTTGCCGCGGTCAGAAGTTCCTGCTGCCGCCGCATAATCTGGTCTTTTCTGTTCACTTTCTATACCTCCTGTATTTTTGTATGCAAAAAGAGCGCCTTCAAACAGCGCTCTGATTACCTTCCATATCTGCCAAAATTCAATTTTAACTGTGTTTCAAAATATTCTCTCGTCCTCCCGGAATGTCCTTCCATCTCTCTGCCTACTCCTACCGTCGGATCCGCAGGGACAGAAACAATCGAAATTTCATAGGGTGTCCATTTCTTTGCGATCTCACAAGGCCCCAGAAAGCGCCCGTCTGCCGATTTCTTTCCGGGCATTACCTCTTCCCAGGAATCTACCAGATACCCAACCGAAACTCCCTTTAAGGTTCCCGACTGTACTTTCTTGTAGATTACATCCGATGCCTCATCTTCATCGAAACGTATTTGGGCTATTCCCCTAGCGTTTTCGTTCCAGGCTTTCAGTACCTGCCCAATCACCTGATCCCTTTTATGATTAAACAGAACACAGCCGATCTCGTTCAACCGCGTCAAATCCATACACCCTTCTGTATGGTCCAGAATCTCGACTCCCCACCACCGACTGTATGGTTCTTCTGATGAGAAAGAAAGCTCAACTACCCGTTCCTCTCCCTCAACCGCCCGGATCGACCCTGAAACACAGAAACGGTCAAGGCTTCCTCTCATTTGTGTCTGTTTTGATTGATTGTCCAAAGATCACACCTCCCATATCAATTCCTTTTTTCATGCCATATTCCATAATTTCGGCAATTTCGTCTACCTGTTCCTTCCAATCTTTTCCGTTTTCTGCTGCCATATCCGCCCAGGTCTTTTGACCGGTATTAAGCGCTGTCCTATTTGCATTTGCTTCTTTTAGCGGATCGATCCACCTCTTCGGTGCCTGTATCCAGCTGTGGGACAGATAAACTTCCTTCTTTTCTCCCCAAAAATCGGAAATAGATACTTTTCCGGCCAATACCAGAGAAATAACAAAGCTCTCATAAATTTCATCCATAATCTCCAGGAGCTGCTCCTTGTCTTCTTCATACGTCAGATCATCTTCGATCATGCCCTGTCTGGCTGAGCTGTAATTGCTCTCTGACATATCACGGCTTATAGTTTCGTAGCTCAGCCCCTGTCCGGCTCCCACCAACCGGATCTCCTGTTTCATATAAGCAGTCGCATCCGTAGCCTGTCCGCTCGGATTGACCACCTGGACCTCATCTCCCGGGTTCAGATACTGTATCATTCCAGGTGTCAAGGTTTTCCCCTGATACCGTTCATCCGTTCCTGCATTGGCGCCCGTTCCTCCCCCACCATACCTCCCGATTCCCGATTGTGGCAGAGCACGTTTGATAAAAGCGGATAAACACGCCAGAATCCGTTCTTTCACACTGACCGCACGCATAAACTCATTTACATCTCGGATGCGGATCATTGTCGGAGTCATATCTGATATTTCCCGAATCTGAGATGGGCGATTTTTAGTGTAGAAAAAAATAACATCCTTGGCTTCGATGTATGTAGGCTCCACTGCGTCCATACCGTCAATGCTATATTGTCGGATCCAGTATCCCACCGGTTTATTGTATGGATCATATTCGATTCCTCCGGCCACCTTATTCCCCTGATGTCTCGGAGCAACAGATGTCAGATCCAGTTCGTCCACTTCCAAAGCCTGTAGCTTAAAAGGTACAAGCCCGCCTCCTGTATAGCGCTTTAGGATCAGGATCCCTCCATCTACTTTCTTTCTCTGTATTGCCATCCGCATCATGGCATTAAAGCTTTGGGTTCCGGTCACGTCACAGTTCTGCTTCTTGCACCAGATCCGCCAGTAGTGTTCAATCTTCTGGTTAAGTTCTTCTTCCCCCGTGGACGCCCGGAGCCGGTATCCCTTCCCAAATATGTTTCGCTTATAGGCTCTAATCACGGAATTCATGATATCCGAATTCCGTTCCATATCTCTCGCCCTGGCCCGTATCGTATCCCTTCCATACCGATCAGTCATTTCTGCCGATTCAATGGAAGCTCTCCAATTCGCATTAAGTCTTCCATAGTCCGCCGCATCATAGCTGCGCTGCTCTTTCAATGCTTTCCGGTATGCTTCCCGTTCATATTCCGCCTTCGGAGAGATAAATCCAATCATTTGATCCAGCCAGTTCACAGTACATTCACCTCCCTTCAAATATCGCAACTACTGTATCAGCAAATAATCCGCTTGGTTCGTTTGATGCGATCTGGGCCTGCAGTTTACTCTGCATGTCCTGTAGGCGGGCCAGATCTGCTCTTGTCAGCCGTCTTGAACCAATCTGGTAGGACTGTCCCCCTACCAAAATGTTATAAATCGCCTGGTTTACCGTTGCCAGCTGCTCCTGAGGAGTACCAAACGGTATCAGTTCCTCTTCCATCTTCCTGCCTCCTCTATAACCAATTTTCCTGTGTGCTGATCCACTTTTCCTCCGGTGTATGGCTGCCTTGTTTTTCGGGTTGTACCGGTGCAACTTCCTGTTGCTTCAGATGCAACTCCCTAACGCCCATTATTTCCGCTGCTGCCATCGCATACACCTCACAATCCAGATAGTGGTTGTCCCCATGGCTGTGTTTTTTTATCCAGCGCAGGCTTCTTGAACCGTTCGCGGCCCTCACCATTGCTTTATGTTCAGATGTAACCTGCGTGGCATATTCCTCGTCGCAGTCTTTATATACCATCCAGGAACCTGTGCTATTCTCCCTCTTCATCCTCGCTGCGATCGAGTCCTTATATTTATCGCCATCTACCAGGACTACCTGCATACCATAGGCTTTTGAATCTCTTTTATCGACCTTGCTGATTTTGTACCGGTCCCGCATGGGATTACTGGAGCCCTTGCATGGAAGCGCCCAATCAGAATGGTCAATGCAAAAATCGTATGTATTATCTGCCTGATATCCGGAATCTATCAACGCCAGATTGACTACCATCCTCTCTCCATCTTCCCGCCGGAATTCCCCCTCCATAATGCGTTCGATCCCTGCGAAATCAAGGACCTGTCCATGGGCTATATTCTGGCTTGTAGTGTATGCTCCAAATGCACGGATCGTATAATACAGGCTCGTTTCCTGAACATCCACGCCCGCCGTAAGCAGTTCCGCCCAGTCTGGAATGATCAGCTTTGGAATTTCCGTCTGGCGCTCCATTACCGTATCCTTACTTGTTTTCAGTTTTGTGTCTTCCCACGGTTCTGCAAGCCATGAATTAACAAAATTCTGTAAAAGCTCAGGATCATCTTTTGACTTTATATACTCCTCTGCCACATCCGCCCAGGTAACAAACACACTGTAAAGGGAATTGATCCAATATCCTATGCTTTTCGGTCTTCCAACTCCCCTCTTTTTTACTGCGACCCACTTCCCCTTTTTTAACATTCCGGGTTTCGCGCTGTCTTCAATGATGCATCCGCATTTATCGCAGACATACACCGCTGTTTTCGCGCGGTCATATGGGCTGAGTTTCTTTTCTTCGTCTTTTTCAAATATAATGCTGCTGAATTTCAGCTCGATCATCTCTCCACAATGCGGACAGGGTACCAGGTAATGGCGGACTTCATCCGCATTATCGTGCAGGCTCCATATATAATTTGTAGCCAGTGTAGGCGTGGAGCAGGCGTATACTTTACTCTGGGATTTATAGGTTTTGATTCGTTCCATCGCCAAGTTAAAAGGCGAAGCCTCCTTCTTGGAAGCTCCGCCCATCTTGTCGATCTCATCAAAAAACAGATATTTAATTGCTTTCGACGCCAGTTTTGCCGGCGATCCGGCGCCGCGCAGATACAGGACCATCGTTTTGAACTTTAACCGCAGCTCTTTGGAGCTGTTCTCAAAAAACACTTTCCGTATTTCCGGAATCAGCCGGAACGCCGGTTTTAATTTATCATTTGAGATATCCTTAGCCAGATCATCAGAAGGATAAACGATCATCGTAGGGGCCGGCTGCTCCATGATAAGGTAGCATAAAATATTGATAAGAGCCTCCGTACCGCCGATCTGTGAGGATTTGCAGAAATAAATCTCGCGTATATAAGGGTCATTGATCGCATCCATGATCCCCACCAGATAGGGCGTCACACTATTCGACCACTTTCCTGAAATATTACTGGAATCATCCAATACACGGTATTTTTCCGCCCACTGGCTGACCGTAAGCTCCTCCGGCTTTGCCAGCGTATGCCGTATAACTCGTTTAAATAATTTCTTTGTTTTTATTTTCGACCGGCTTCTCTGGCTCATGCGTGCTTACTCCTCCTCTTCCTCTCCTTCCTCATCTTCTTCGGGTAAATATACATCTCCCTGGTCGATCTCATCCGGATCATATTCCGAAAGTTCTTCCAGAGTATCCAGCATATTTTTCTGTATGATCTGTATGATATCGTTGATATCCTCCAGGCCTGCAATCTCCATAGCAAGTTTGGAAGGCAGTGCAAGGAGCCTGTTTTTAAAACGGACCAGCATATCCGATAGATAAAATTCCACATCGGCCGCTTCATGCAGCTCTCTTCTCAGCTTTCTCAGCTTCAGCAGAGAGATCTGCCGCTTCACTTCTTCGTGTTCCGCCTGCACTTTCTCCTTAGAGATCAATGCACTGCGTCCCAGTTCCGCATTTACCTTATATTCGATATATTCCTGAACGCAGTTTTCGAGTGGATATCCTCGTCCATTTTGGGCGGTTTGGAACAGCCCTTCTTCTCTCAGCGCACGCACTCTTCTGCTTGATATTCCAAGGCATTGCGCCAATTCCTTTTGATTCACAATCATATTTTTTCTGCCCCTCCTGTATCTCCCCCCTTCCATATTTTTCTACTACCCATGCAGCGCCCCAAAAGCGGAAGGAAGTGCCGTAAAAAAAATGTCTGTACAGAGAAAAATACCGGGCCTTCCGCGACCCGCATAGGGGGGTAGTGGGCTGGAAGGACCCGTTTTTTCTCCCATAAGCGTTGCATAAAAAAAGGATAGTCACACCTACCCTTTTAAAATCATTTATTTATGCTTGACAAGCACGTAAATACGTGCTATAATTAACCATAGAAAGGAGGGAAAAGCAAATGAATGAATCCATAAGTGAGATCATCAAAGACCTTTCGGAAGCGTTTCTTGCGCTCGTCACCGCCATCTGCCTGATAGTTAAGACGAAGCAGGAAAACAAATCCAAAAGGTCTAAAAGAAAAAAGAAGTAAGAACAGGGGCTTCGGCCCCTTTCTTCCTCACTTATAATATAGCACAATCATTTGCTAAAATAAACTATGAAAATTTACCGTAACATTTTAATCGCCCTTGCCATCCTTTTTCTTTATGAGGGCTTCAATGGCGAATTCTATGCCCCTACTGTTTTCGATTGCTTTAAATGGCTTTCCCTACTCGTCTGTACAGTCATCTACTTTATCTGTTCAAGGAGGGCACGGAAATGCGATTAAAAGAAATACGTACCGGAAAAGGGCTGTCGGTTCCTCAGCTTGTAGAGCTTTCCGGAGTGCCCCGCCGAACAATCCAGGACTTGGAATCCCGTGGCGACGGCCGGATATCAACGGCAATCAAATTAGCTGATGCTCTCGGCGTCACGCTTGATGAGCTGTGTCGAGATGAGCACTTATGATTTTCACAAAATCACTCCACATTTTGTATTTATCCACTTTTTATGCACAATATGTTGATAAACTAGAAGCCTTCGCAATCGTGCGGAGGCTTCCAGCAAAGGAGAGTATGGCAGTTCTTTTACCCATTTCCATGCTATCATAATATCACGGATGTACCCCCTTCTAGTGCACATTTTTTTATCTTTTTAGGGAAAGCAAATAAAAAAAGTATTTTCTGATACAATAAAAGTCTGTTCTGTTTATAGGAACATCCATGTATTCATATGGCAAACCATCTGTTACATTCTTAAGTATCCATGGGTAAATTTCTGAATCTGCTTCTATAGCCGTCTGCTCTATCAGTTCAATGTCCGCCCGCAGCATAGTATTATGTATAGCTGCTCTTTCCACGGGATTTCCTGACATATTCCCTTTTGGCATTCCATCATTAACAATCGCATTCAGGCCATACCCTTTTTCAAGTTCTCTCTTTTTTTCAGCGTACTGCATACAGAAATACTTTAATTCATTGTATTTGGCGCGGGATATATTATAGTCGCTTAATTTCATGTCCCTCTTTTTTATCTTGTCCAATGGTACCGCCTCCTTGCAAATATGGACATCCCCAACACTTTCTGAATATATTCCCTTTCCGGGTTCTTTGACCGTCACAGAATCCTCTGCCATTATCCATATAACAACGTCTTATGGTAATCCCCTCCTGTGTTAAATGTCAGTTTTACAAAACTGGTTTGCATTTATTTGACCACTGTTTATCTGGATATTTTGAAACAAATTTTTCACAATCATTCCGATTTTCTATGTACGAAAAGAAAAATCTCCCACAGTCTGAACATTTCCTCTGGATTTCTAAATATCTGATATCATTACCATTTGGCCCATGTGTCCAATGCCAACAAATAACTTCACTGTTTTTATGCTTGCAAAACAACTTTTTGATAAAATTCATAGCTGATCTCCTAAACCTTAAAATTTTCCATTCCTTTTCTAAATGCACACATAGTGCACAGCCCTGCCACTCCCTGTGCCTCTGCCAGATCTGCTTGCGGCAGTCTCCAGCATTCAGCCCCACATTCCGGGCAACGTACCATTTTCCAGTTCGGATGCCCTTCTGGTACATTCTTCTTTAATGGCATACAGAAGTATCCTCCCCTTTCACCGACTCCCCTTGGTCTTAACTTTATATAATTTTCAGGACGGCTCTGATATGGCTCTGGGGCTATCGATGCCATCACCTTATACATCTTCACGCATTCCATCAGCTCATCAAAATCCAGTGGCCTATCAACTGGTGCATGGAAGACTCTCCGCCCATCCTTGCATATACTGACATGGCAATTTGTTGCCTGCGTGACAGTAAGATCGCCAACAAAAATCGTTTGCGGTAAACCTTTCCCGTTCATCTCACACCTCCAAAGTCTAATTTTCCATTCCTTTTCTAAATGCACACATAGTGCACAGCCCTACCACTCCCTGTGCCTCTGCCAGATCTGCTTGCGGAAGTCTCCAGCATTCAGTACCTTTTCCCCATGTATCACTTTAAATCTGCTTAGATCTGTTACCATTTCACGCCTCCAAAAGTCCTTAAGTCTCCTTCGCTTTAGCCGTCATTGCCTCAGCTTCATAGTCAAACACCAATGTCATAACCTTTTTACATTCTAAACATATCCCTCTGCCTCCATCAGCAATCCCCCATGTGTGAGCAATTGATAAACACGCATACTGAGTCTTTCCGCAATACGGGCAGGTTATCCTGTATCGTTTATTGACGTTTATTGCATCTCCATTTTTCATTCCTTCTCCTTTAAGTAAATGGCAGTCCCTCATCCTCTATCCCCTCAGGGATGCTCATAAAACCATCCCCGATATCGGTTCCCTGTGCTGGTCTTTCCGTCGGTGCGGAATGGCCTCTGCTGTCCGCAAACTCCTGCTCATCTACTATGACCTCTGTTGTATATACCTTCTGTCCATCCTTGTTGACATAGCTTCCGGTTTGGATCCGTCCAGATATCAGTATCCTCTGCCCCTGACTGAAATGCTTCTCTGCAAATTCCCCAGCACGGTCAAATGCCACGCAGTTGATAAAATCAGCAGTCTGTTTAAAATTTCCCTCCTGATTCCTGCGGCCTCTTCGGTCTACCGCCAGAGTGTACCTTGCGATTGCTATCGCCCTTTCTCCTCTCGACCATCTCACTTCCGGATCCCGTGTAAGGCGTCCCATCAGTATTACTCGGTTCATCGTCTTTTTCTTTTCCTTTCTCCAAAAATGGATTCATATTCCGAAACTTCCTTTTCGCCCATCAGGAACCGGGTCTCATACCAGATATTTCCTGTATTTCCCCGATAGAATATATAGATCCGGTTCCCATTCTGATAGCGTCCAATCCGCTCCACCGGTTCGCCGCCCGGCTTGCTTTCTATGCTCCTGGCTTCTGTCATAAGATCCATTAGGTTTCCTCTGTATCCAGGTAGTTTTTTCCAAACACCTGCATAAACTTCTTGTGGCTGTATTTCTGCTCAAACTCCCTCTGCCCGGTCTGATGAAGAGCCAGCATCTTCTCAGCATCCCCGTGCACTCCCCTGCGGTTGTCCCGGTGGCATACCGGACAGAGATGGACGGTCATGCCGTATTTTTCAGACCATTTCCTGTTAGGGCCTCCAAAGATATGATGCTTTTCTAATTGTCCCCAGGTTCCGCAGAGGAAGCATCTCTCAGCCGGATCCCGCTCAACTATGCTCTTCATTGGCAATCTGCCTTATAATCTCTGCCAGACGCAGCGCAATCCCCTCTGCCTGCCCTGCATAAGAAACAGTTCCCGTACGCATCCACTGGGCCAGCTCATCCGCCAGCCGGATTCCCTCTGCCCGGAGTGTTTCCTTAGGCTGCACCACTTCCGTCCCGTCATGGCATACAATACAGCTTTCCGGGACAACTCCCTGGTATTCCTCCAGTTCCATCTGACGCTCTTGGGGGATTTCCGGCGGAGCTGGTTCTGTGGGAGGCGCTTCCAGTTCTTTCTTCTGTTGTACCGGTGCAACTGGCGATTTTTCAGATTTCTGTGGTTTGGGCGGAGTCTCTTTCTTTTTTGTGGACTCCGGTTTCTTTTCAGGTTTCTGATCCGGTGTTTCTTCCGGAAACGGGATCCCATAGTGCTGTTCATAGGCCTGTTTGGGTTCCACCGTATAAGGGCACAGCCTCCGCAGGGCTTCCACGCAGTCCGACCAGCTGTATGATTCCTTTTCCATGGTTCTGACATTCATGAGGATCGGGTTCTGATCACTTCCCTTAATGGCCAAGATTATTTTTCCGGTGCCGGGGATCCTGGCAGTCTCAGCCGCCGTGCCGCTGGGGGCCAGGATATCCACTGTCATACGCTCTCTGTCCGTACTCAGATACAGGTTGCGGATCTGCAGGTATTTATCCGGATGTTCTCTAAAATACACTTCCATCCACTGATCCAGAAGGGAGCCACCGCTCCCCTTCGGTTCTTCCATCATAACCTCAAGGTCGGATATCTTCTCCTCCTCGCGGATCTCCTTTTTTACCGTCTGGATAGCGGATCGGGAAAGTTTCTCCGGCAGCACCTCAATGATCTCATCCGGAAGGGTGAGCAGTTCTCCCAGCTTGGCCACACCGTACCCCTGGAACTGTTCTTTCAGGCGGTCCGAATACCCGCCTTCGGAAAACCTGCGGTTGATCCCGATAAAACGGGAAGCCTGTGACTTGTCAATCTTATACTTGGCATAGGCAAATTCTTCCATGCTGGTGTATCCGGAGCCTTCCAGGATATCCGTATCAAGGGCATATCGGAGCATATATCCGATCCGTACAAACCCCAGTTCTATCCGGTCTACCTCCTGGTCGAACGCCTTTTCGTATTCTGCAAAATCCGTAAAGCTGGCCCCTTGGGGCCTTCCCTGTATCATCTCGTCCATTAGATTGCCTCCATAAAATCTTCTTCCAGGCCTTTCAGGACCCGGATATTGTTCTTTTCTCTCAGTTCGTTTATGTTCTGCTGCCGTTTTTGTGCGCTGATATGAGCCAGACGGCGGTCTTCCTCATTGAGCCGCTTCTTGATCTCTTTCTGCCACTGTCTTAGGAATCCCCGGATCTTCTCAATATCCGGCTCCTCGTCATACTCTGACCGGTGCTGGCGGATAGTTCCCCCAGGTTCTACCTCGATGGTATAGTAGGGCTTGTCCGGGGCCTCTGTGCGGCGCAGGAAACAGATATAGGTCTCCTTCTGCATGATCCGTTCAAAATAGCGTTCACTGGATCCTACGCAGTGATGGAGGGCTGCTCCCTCCTGCATGATATCCATAAGCCTTTCGGGTACCCTGATGATGTACTGATCATCTCTGTATTCGTACCGCTCCCGGATCTCTGCAAGGTGTTCCTCTGCCCCCGGATACTTATCACGCATCCGGTCTGCCGCCTGTTCCCTCTCGATTTCCAAAAGCTCTTCCTGACGGATCCGACACTCCTCTACCGCCTCATCATGGCGGCGTTTCAGTTCCCTGGGCCGGAATATCATCTCATCCTCTGTATGTTTCCTCAGCCTTCCACACATGCTCAGGTAATCCTTCCAGGCAGTCAGGACAACATAACAGCTTTTTCCCTTATAGGACTCTTTCTGCTGTCTCTGTATGTAATGCATGATTTGGCAGGGGTTCATTCGGTCCAGAATGAATGACAGCTGTTCTTCGCTCATTTTCTGTCTGTCCAGCCATTGCAGGGTAACATCATCTATTCTCTTTCCTGTATGATCGCACCAACGCAGCCATTCCAGGAGCTGTTCCCCTCCGTCTATCTGGCGGAAGCGGTTGATCTTCTGACGATCCTCCAACGCAAAAACATCTTCGATGCATTCCCCGTCCAGGGCCAGAGGGCCGCTGTACCGTCCCGACCAGGTGCTTACAGCTGCGGCCGTTTCCCGGAGCATCCGAGAGAAGCGTCCTTTAAACAGATATTCTATGACTCTGGGTATATCCGGCTCCCGCAGGCCTGCAATCAGCAGCTTGTTATAGTCCAGCTTCTTTCCCGCCTCAGCTAACTGGGGGAACAGATCCATCCATACGTCGTAGGCTGTTCCCTTCAGAGCTTCCCTGACCCCTTCCGGATACAGATAGGTCTCCCGGATCCGACGGTTGCAGGGGTTATGCTCGTCAAAACATGCAGGGTCAGGATCCCAACAATTTTTGTTGATATAGGCATAGTAAATCTTGGTGGGACGAACCTTATAATTTCTCTGGAATATAAGCCGTATTCCCTCTGAGCAGACTGTTTTCTTTCCCCCGGCGCTCCATTGGAGTTTTACATCAATATGCCTGGATACGCTGGTGTCCAGTGTCATGTTCTGGATGAGCATCGCCTGCGTCTCATACGTCATGTGATCCGTCCGCCTTTTAACCGTCACAGCCTCTCCGCAGATGGGACATATGGCTCGGTCATTATGTCTTGCTTTTCCTCCCTCTGCCCGTTCCCACTTTTGCTCCGGAGAAGTGTTCCCACAGGCAGTACAGCTATAAGAAGCTCCTGTCTTATCGTGGAAAGCATATTCCTGTCCATGAGCGGCCACTCGGAAGAGCCATTCGGTAAAATCATCCGGTATCGGTGGAATCTGTGCCATTAAGCGTTCTATCCGGTTCCTGTGACTTATTCGGCGGTTATCTCTAACCTGTTCACTGTAATCTGACTCCCAGTCATAGATTCGGCAAAATATATCAGATTCCTGCCATTTGGTCTTAGATGCAATCGCATCCTTCGCTCTCTGCTCATCCTCCATACAGTCAAAGCTGAGACGTTTTTTCAGATTGATCGACCGGTAGCACCACGGATCATGTTCTACCATTGTATTAAGTCTGGCCTGTCTCCACACATTTCTTTCTGCATCCCAGTATTCATACTCTCCCGTAGCTGTATTCATACAGTAGCGCCCCTGCAGAACCCGGTCCTTCCAATAGTTCAGGACCAAAATATTCCCTATGAGCTGCGTTGTAAGGATTTCCCCTTTTTTTCTGGTTTCAGAGGCCGGATGAGCCAGTATAGTCTTCCGTTTCATGATTTCACCTCCTGAGGCTCCCGTTCTTTCAGGGTGTACCATGTATCCGGCTTGATATTGCCTTGCACAACAAACAGCTTGGCATCCTTGATCAGTCCTCCATCTTCCCGGATCAGCCCCAGGATTGCCCCCGCAGCTCCCCTGACCTTCGGATGCGGCCCTCTGGCGATTGCCACGGCTCCCGAAGTCTTTGCCTCTGCCTGATCCTGTGCCACCTGCAGCATATTCCCTGTCCTTTTCCATGGCCGGAGCGGATGTCTGACCATGTACATCATGGCGTGACCTGCCATCTCCTTAACGCTTAATTCCCTTACCAGTGTCATTTCCGTACAGGCGAGCTGTGTATCGTCTCCGCCCAGTTCGTCCAGGCTCCCGGAAGCTTCCACGAGAAAATACCGGTTCCCATATCCCAATGGATACCACCTTAGGCACTCCAGAGGGTTCTCTGCGCAGTGCAGCCCCCGATCCTGGCACTTGGAGGAATCTTCTTTCATAGTCTGGTCTGCCTCGTACTGAAAGATTCCCTGGCCAAACGTACAGGTCAGATCCTTTTTGAATCCTTTGTATGCAAGCATCTCACTGTCCTCCCATGTAGTAATCCGTGATAATCTGTTTTGCCTTTCCCATCCCCGGGATTCCAAGAGTGACCCGAAAGCTGATTCCGGCCGCTTTTGCGATCTCTTCCGGCACCGGGTGCTGATTTTTAAAACTCCATGCCAAAATGGCCGCAATGCACCCTCTCAGGCTCTTTCCTCTGTGACGGACTGCCTCTGCCATTTCTGGCGATTCTGTACAGCGCAGTCTGATATATCCCAGCCAGTCCTCCATGATCTCATAGGGTTCCAGCTCTGCGGCCTCTATATCCAGTTTCCCGAACGCGGCCGTCAAGGGTGTAACAAGAGCTGTCACGTTGCCGTCTATAAAATCCTGAGCGTCCTCTGGGTCAATGCCATTTTCCTCGGCAATAGCGAGGATCGCTTCATAATCCCCTTCTCTTCTCTGGGCTGCTGCGGCCCGGTTTATCTCATCCGATGAATCAAATTCTCCAAATTTATCAAACATAATTTTCCTTCCCTTCCAGTTTTCTCAGCACCCGAAGGAGGTGTCCCAGATATCTTAAGGTTTCCTCCGGGCAGCCGGCTTTTTTTATGATCTTTCTTTGTCCGATGTAATATTCGATCTGCCAGCCCTGTGGGTGTGGCAGAATGATCAGACTATCATCCTCTCCCATACGCCCCGCAATATGATCCAGATGGCAGGCGTATGAATTCAGTCCCGCCCGAGTATTTACCCGGCATAGCAAGCTTTTATCCATGCTTCTCCCCCTCCCGTTCGAGTTCATCTATCATCCACTGGCTGTAGGTATGGGGCTCGTCTGTAAAGGTATACAGATGGGTATCCAGCTGTTCTAAAACCACCTGCCACAGATCCGCATTTTTAATCGCTTTCCCCTTGGCGTTCCTCCACCCGTTTTTCTGCCACTGTCTGGCCCAGCTGTTTCTCATGGCATGGATGATGTGCTGGCAGTCTGTGTAGATCCTAAGGCTGCAGGGGCAGTTGATCCGCCCAAGGGCCTCCCCAAGGGCAGTAAGCGCCAGCTGGTTTTCCGTGGCGTTCTCCATCCATACTGATTTTTCCAGAGTGACCGCCTGTCCGCCTCGGAAGCATTCCAGGATATAGAGATATCCTCCTGCCTTTTTGGCAGGGCCATGGATCGTACCCGCTATGTAGATATTCACGTCCTGCATCGTTCCGGCCCCCTTTCGATCTGTACCAGAATGTAGTACAGGTATTTGTAACCCTGATCGTTAATCCACTCCTGTACGCTGCCCTTGTCCAGATACCAGCCTTCCGGGACTTTGATCTCATCTGCGGCAAAGGTCTTCTTTCTCCTCCGGCGCCGCTCTATCTTCACATGGGTCAGGTTCCTGCTGGGGTTATAACGCCCCGCCTGCTTTCCCCCGTAGGTCTGTCTTGTCTTCTCCGAGTATTTCACGAAGTATTCTGCCAGCTGGCGGTAGTTCCGGTCTTTCCTCAGGGGTTCTATATACATTCCCCCATAGATCCATACATCCCGGATCAGGTTCAGGGTAATCCCAGATACCACGATATGGATATGACAGGCTCCTCTTGGCCCCACTTCCGGAACCCAGACATATTTCAGGGGCTTTCCTGATCTTTTATATATATTCCGGAGCTTCCTCAGGGTTTTGCTTACCTGCTGCAGCAGCTCCGCCCTATCCTTTGGGCGCTTATCCGGGCTGTAGTTCCATGTAAGGTACCAGCAGTCTGGACCGAAGTTCTCATTCAGATCCAGTGTCAACCTCTGGGCTGCCCTGCGCATATTGTTCTTTCTCTGGGATTCCGGTGTGGGCTTCGTCTTCTTGCGCCTCTCCATTCCCGGCTCCGGTCTGGATCTATCATGGTAATTACAGATACTCATTGTGATCCCTGCCCGTGCCTCCCATGTGTAATACGGCATTCCGTTCCTCTCCTGTCGATAAGATAATAACCTTAACAAGTGATATAAGCGGTTTTCACCGCTGTTTTCCTTGACTTTCCCCTATGGCCGCCGTATACTTTATATATGGTTATTTTTCGCGGACCATAAGGTCTGAGCGTAAACCGGTCAGGGTCTACGCTCAATGTGTCAGGATCTGTTACAGTTGCTGCTGTGCAGATCCTTTTTATTCTTTTCCTCTCCCTCATATTTCTATAACCGTCCGTGTTTCCTGATCGTAGATCAATCTCAGTTTGTCTCCATTCACATCTGTCAGCTCTGCTTCATTCTGGCTCTTCATCTCAAATGATATATTGTCCATCACAAGGCCTCTCTCTTCCAGTTTTTCCAGATGTTTACGGATCTTAAATTCCGCTATTGTCTTTGCTCCTCTAACCATCCTTTTCTCGCCTCCTCTCACAGTGTTACAATCCCACAGGCTACCAATAGCAGCACTGTCTCCGCCCCCAGCAGGAACGCCATCACAGTAGACAGCCCGCCAAACAGGCGCACATCCTTATGGCTCTGATCCAGCTGTTCCCTCATGATCCGGCCCAGCTTCAGGATCTGTTTCTCTTCCTCCTGAGTGACTACAACGCCCTCCACTGGGGCCTCATATTTAATTACTTCTGCCTGCATAATTGCCTCCTATACTCTCTTTTTCTCTATGCTGACACTTTCGGCATAGAATCTTTATCCGTCTTCCACGGAGCTGTATTTTGTAATTCCTGATGTTTTTGGCGACGTTCTAACTGCCGAAGACAAGCTTCTGTGAATCTCTGCTGATAACCTGGTGTAAACGTTATCTTTACCTTAATATCCTCTGCTTTCGTTTCTCTCACCTTCTTCTGTTTTATCTTGCCTTTTCTTTTCCTCTACCCTATACTGGTGTTTCTGGCTGTCTTTTGAAAAAACTCTAATCACAATCTCCGGAAAGTCTGCATCATAATCAATTATGATACGGGCTTTCTGGATTCTTCTATTTTTCAAAATACGATCAATCCCATATGCTTTACGTGTGTTTGGATTATTTTTAACTTCACTGAATGGTTCTGTTTTTGAAAGTTCTTTATGTGAAATCCCAAAATGCTCTAAAACCGTCTCAATGCTTTGCTGGCAGCAATGCTGATGAATTTCAGCTATTTTTTCGCTTCCATTTCGCACCTCTTCCGTTATCATCGAAAAATTATCCACCAAGATTCATACCATCCTACAAACAAAGTGAGCAGAATACAGACCAATATAGTCCAAATCGCATATACTTTGTTTTCTGGATCAATCTTTTTCATAATTGCAACCGCTACCGCTGCAAACACCCATACTGCAAGCACTACAATCACTTCAGCCACCGCTCTCACCTCTCTTTCTCAGTCTCTGTGTAGCAGAAGGTGATTTTCTAATCTTCTCAAAAAGCATACGGACCTTCTGACTGCTGTCGGCGGATGGGCTGTACAATTGTTGATAGGAAAGTAATGATAATTTTTCCTTGCTGGCAACACTTCGGCAAAATTCAAATATGACTTCATCCTTTACGCGCTGGCCTTGAACTTCCATTTCAAGGTCGGCCACTCGTTTTTCCAGTGCATTCCATTTTTTTCTGGAAATCCACATTCCGCTATCATCTCCCATTCTCAGTCTCATGTTCTGAATAAAAATTGATTTTAACAGTTGGAAGTTTCGGATCGTACTCAGCTATGATCCGAGTTTTTTTACCTAATTCCAACGGATCTACAAGTTGCTTAATTGCGACACAGAATTTTTCAACTTCCAACCTCTGTATGCTCATTTCTTTTACTAAACTAAGTTTTTCTTCTTCCACCTCTCTCACCATTTTCATGTTATTCTCTTGCACTATTTTCACAGCGCCAAGCTCACGAAGTTTCTCGTAGCTTTCCCAGATTCCAGTTAACTCTTGGCTTATCGACTTCTCTATGTGATGAAATTTTCTTTCATCCACAGTAATTTCAACAGCTCCGCCTTCTTTGATTTGAAGATTTCCAATCTCTATTTCTAATTTTTTCAGATGTTCTCTAAGTGCCCACTGTCTTTCAATAATTTCTCGTACTTCATTTACTGCTCCTGATTGAGAACAATATAGATTGTGAATAAAAACTGCCTCATTCACCTCTCTCACCTCCATTCCTCAGTCTCTGTAGGTAATTCAACTTCTTGATTTTTCCCAATCCTCTGCTCTATACTGTACTTACAGGCTCTGGCCAAGCCGAGTACATACGAAAGGAGATTGTTGTCATGAAAAAGGACTTTGAAGAATTCATTTTTTCTATTGATCCTGATACCTACAACACGATAATGCTTTCTGCACGTCAAACTATGAACTCCCATAATCGCTGTGGCAGTGATGCTCAGGCATTTTTCATTGCATTAGAATTACTTGAGCGTTATCATAATTGGATCAGTGAAAAAACTATATGACCTTTTGTGCATATCTCTTAAATGAGGTATGCACGTTCTCCATTTAAGGCCCTCTGTTCTCTTACAATTTGAGCAGCTAAGTCAATCTGCAAACGAATCATTTTAAAGGCTTCTTCGTTTGTCATTTTTCCGCTTTCTAAATCGGCCATAATTTTTCCATGCAACGCATTGAATTCTTTTATCATGGCTTCATTTACTTCTTTACGTATCTCTTCTGTAGTTTTCATTTCTCGCCCACCTCTCTTTTAGTATCTTTAAAAGTTACTCCTTGGCAAAAAAAATTGCTACTGGATCTTTAATATGAAGTTCATCTATCATAATCTGAATTTCATCACTTCCAAAAACACCTATCTTCATTTTTTCATAGAATGTTTTTGGTGTTATTCCAATTTTTAATGCCACGTCTGATTGAGAGAGACCATTCTTGGCTATAATCCCCCTCAATTCATCTGTTCTTATCACCGCGTACCACCTCCTTAGTAACTTTTTAAGATACTTATATGATAACACATTTTTGTAACTTGTCAAGATATTTTTTATTGCTTTTATAACATTTTTGTGCTATTATAAAGTTACTTCAAAGGAGGATTCTGTATGACAGTCGGAAAGCGATTAAAACAATTACGAGAACAGGCTGGCATAAGTCAAGTTGATTTTGCTAGTAAAATTAATGTATCAAAACAAAGCCTATATAAATATGAAAATGATATTATTACCAATATTCCATCAGATAAAATAGAGGATGCTGCTAAAGTATTAAATGTTTCCCCTGCATATCTTATGGGCTGGATAAAACACGATGACTCCTGCTCTGGTAAAGAAGCGTCCGATGAAAAAGTAATAAAACTTGCGCAGAACCTTCTAAAATTCCACGGGGAACCTAATAAACTCATAGAAAACTATGAGCAACTTTCCGATATTAACAAAAAGAAGGTTATTGATTACTCTAATAGTCTTTTAAAAGCCCAAAAAATGGAGGAGGAACAGGGTTATCTATATACTGGCTCTCTGGAAGCTAATACTATAGTAGAATTTCATCCCAAACCAAAAAGCAAAATTATCGCTCTCCCTTACTTCCGGGCCGGAGTATCTGCCGGAACAGGAATCTTTATATTGGGAAATGAAGCCGAAGATGATATTGAACTCCCAGCGCTTCCAGAATATGAGGCAGCCGACTTTGCCATCGACGTAAACGGCGACAGCATGGAACCGGATTTTTCCCATGAGGATATTGCACTGGTGCAACGGGACGCAGAAATGCATATCGGAGATGTTGGCGTATTCATAGTAAATGGTGATGCCTTTATTAAGGAATTAGGGGAAAAAGAACTGATTTCCAGAAACAAAAAGTATAAGAATATCCCCATTCATGAAGGGGATAACGTAGTCTGTATGGGAAAGGTGATTGGGAAAGTAATGTATTAAACCGCCTATGGCGTTTTAATAAAACAAACCAATGATTATTGTTTTACAGAATGGTGGTGATCTATTGGAAATACAATATTCTAAACAAGCAATCAAATTCTTAAAAAAGCAAGACCTGCCGACCAGAAAGCGTATCATAACAGCGATCAATGCTCTTCCTGCCGGAGATGTAAAATCTTTACAGGGACGTTCTGGATACCGCCTCCGAGTTGGTGACTATAGAGTAATTTTCGATAAAGAAGGCAATATACTCTATATTGAAAAAATTGATAACCGTGGACAAATCTATAAAGGAGTGTGATTATATGACTGCAATAAAAGAACGTATCATCGGTGCGGTTTCTCTCATGAGTGATCAGGAAGCTGCTATATTTTGGAAGTTAATTCAAAACCGCTATATTATCACTCCCAAGACTCAAAATTCCTGGGACAATATCGAGGAAATCGAACCTGATGAATTTGATCTGGCTATGCTCAGAGAAATTGAAAATGATCCTGACTGCCACGAATTTATCTCAGCAGAAGAAGCTATGAAAGAACTTGAACTGTAACCTTTCACAAAAAATTCTTATAAGCAACAAAAACCGCCCCTGCGCCACGCAGGGGCCGCCACCTTGATAATATACTTACCTAGAAGCCGGTAGGGCGTCCATGCCATCTGTTTCCATCCTTGTTGGAAGGAGGTGGTTTTCTATGAGTACATATGAAGAATTTCAAATCATTTTAGGCGTTGCCATGTTGATTGTAGCAATTCTGAATCTGACACATAGAAAATAGCGCCCCTGCTCTGGTAAAGTAAGGCGCTATTTTCTATGTTCTTATAACACCGGAAACGGATAGGTGTGTTCTATCGTACCGGTTCCTTGTTAAGTATATTATATGTCAAATAAGTTTATTTGTCAAATTGCAAAACCGCCCCTGCGCCAACAGGAACGGTTTTCTATAACCCCGGAGAGTTACATCAACATTCATAATTCATTGTATCATCTCCGGAGCAGCCATGCAAGCGGAACATTCGTTCCTGCTGGCTGTTATTTTTGTACTCAAAAAGGAGGATGATTGAATGTTTTTTGGAATTTATGGAAGAAAATCTGTCTATTCTGATAAGTCTGATTCTGTAGATAACCAGCATCGGATGTGTAATGATTATATCAAAGCGCATTTTAAAGCTGACGATATTACCCTTGTGACATCATATTCAGACGAAGATTACACGGGAGCCAACACAAAACGCCCAGATTTACAGAGACTACTTGAAGATGTAAAATCCGGTGCAATCAATGTTCTGGTAGTTTATCAGCTTGATAGAATATCCAGGGATGTGCGTGATTTTTCTAATATCTATGCCATGTTGGAAGAATATCATGTGATGTTTATATCTATCAAGGAAAATATCGACACAACTACACCGATCGGAAGAGCCATGATGTATGTCACAGTTGTTTTTGCACAAATGGAGCGGGAAACCATTGCCACGCGAGTGCGTGACAATATGATAGGGCTGGCTAAAAAAGGATTTTGGACCGGTGGAAACCCACCCTATGGTTATATACGCAAAAATATCGTTATCAATGGAAAAAAACATGTTACGATCGAACCAGATCCGGATGGTGTCGCATATAACATATGGATCTATGACTCATTTTTGAAGAATCATTGTTCGCTACAATCTATGGAAACATATTTCCGAAAAGAGGGTATTAAAACCCGAAACGGGGCGTTTTTCTCAACCACTCAGTTGTACAAAATATTGACCATGCCTTATTGTGTTGAAGCCACACCTGAGATATATGACTATTTTGCTGCTAAAGGCTGTCAAATGGATCCTGATTCCCCTCGCGAAAAGTGGGATGGCAGTGTAGGTGTTATGATTTATGGTAGATCAACAGGGGTAAATAAAAAGCATCAGCTACAACCACCCGAAAAATGGCTGGTCTGCCTCGGCCTACATAAACCGTTTATGCCCGCTGCCAAATGGCTTGCAGTTCAAAACCAATTTTCTGAAAATAAATTTGATAAAACCCAGAAATACGATATCCCTCTCCTTAAAGGTATACTTAGGTGTTCTTGCGGATCCATTATGGCCGTATCGAGAAAAAAGAAGATAAACGGTGAGGTATCATCCTGGTACTATTGCCTCCGTCGTATGAAGAATGGCGTTGAGGCGTGTGATCGGAAACAAATTAAAGTTGATATCATAGACCAAAAGCTTCTCAACACTCTGCACTCTATTGAGATCGATCCATCTATGATTTACCGCTTTGTCCAAAAAAGCGAGCTTCCTCTTCCGGATATCAAAACAATCAATAACAAAATTTCCTCCATAGAATTACGAATCGGACGGCTCGCATCCTCTCTGGCTCTCGCAGATGGTTCAGCTGCCTCAAAATATATCGTTGCTGAAATCGAGAGATTAGATTCTGATCTCCAATTTCTCAAGCGTGAAAGAGCTGTAATAAATGTTGAAATCAAAAAACGGGATGAATTAAATGAATCAGCCGAGGGCAAAGCGCAGCATATCCAAAATGTCATGAAAGGACTAAATGGATTTACTGCCGAAGAAAAGAATCGTATTATGAGAGATATCTTGAAGGAATGTGTTTGGGATGGCTCAGAACTTTCTATTGTCCTTTAAATCTCACTTTTTTATTATGATGGCTTCCGGATTCATCCTCAGCGAAGCCCGGATTAACTGGCTGATGGTAATCTGTCCCTTTCCCTCTGTATTGGCGTCCCTTGTCTCTAAACGCACCAGATTGGGAACCTGAGAAATCTGCAGCTCTGCCGAATCTTCAATGGTAATTACCCGCTCCGTTCTGGGAATAAAGGATGACAGGGCATTTAAAAATGTCGTCTTTCCTGAATTGGTTCCCCCGCTGACAAAAATATTGTACCGGGCAGCTACCAGCCCTTCTAGAAACTGTGCCGCTTCCTCTGTAACAGCCCCAAAGCCAATCAGCTTTTCCATCGTGATCGGTTCCGGAAACTTTCGTATAGTCACCACCGGGCCGTCCAGCGCAACCGGAGGCAGCACGATATGAACGCGGGAGCCATCCTCCAGACGGGCATCTGCAATGGGCGAAGACACATTTACCACCCGGTTTACACGCCCTACGATCTGCTGGATAATATCCTCCAGCTGCTCCGGCCGTTCAAATCTCCGTTCCCACAGAGCTGTTCCGTCTTTTCTTTCGATAAAAATCTTCCCGGCTCCATTTACCATGATCTCTGTTACATTTCTGTCATCTAACAGCTCCTGTAAGATGTCCAGACGCCGAAAACTGTCATAAAGGCTGCTCCTGAGCCACAGCCGCTCTTTAAGAGGCAGAAATAGTTCCTGCCCTTTTTCCCGGATCGCACGGTCAATCTGTTCGTAAAGCTCATCATCCTCCATGCGGCTGCATTCCTGAAGCTGTTCCATAATCTTCTGGCGCAGCTCTTCGCGGATTCCCTCCCTTGGATTCCTTTCAGTCATTTCCCCCTCCTCCCTCTAAAAGAGCCCGGACAAAATCTCCCATCTCTCCCCAGAGAAGCTGATCCATGCAGTTTTCCATGCTGCTCAAAGGCCGTGTCTTTGGAAGACGGAGACGGCAGATTTTTTCTTTAAGGGAAACCGCGCCTGCAGCTGACAGATACCTGTCAAATGCCTGCAGCTTGGCCCTGGATACCGGATCCTCTAAAACCGGCAGATACACCCCGTCACAGCAGTCCAGCAGCGCCGCCGATCCCCTTCCCATGTGGCCCATATCCACTACCAGCCGCCTGTATCCGCTTTCCCTGGCAATACGCCTTAAAAAAAGGGCTAATTCCTCGGGCTCCATCTGATCCAGATCTTCCCCATAAGCTGCCGGCGGGATCATGTCAACCTGTCCCACAGAGCACACCATGGCCCGGAGCTTCATCCAGTTAAAGCTTCCCTGACGGCAGAGATAAAGCACATCCGAAAAATCCTGCTTCACATCTTCTCCCAAAAGAGCCTCAAATCCTGCAAATTCCTCCAGGCTGATAAAAAGTACCGATTCCGTTCTGGACAATACCTGGGCCAAGGTCAATGCAAAGGCTGTTTTTCCGCAGCGGTTCACCGGAGAGTACACACCCAAAATCTGCGCACCCATTCCCGAAAGAGCCAGTGCAGGCTCTGGAGGAGCTGTACAGTAGCAGGTCATGACCTCCCGCAAAATCCCTTCTCCCGACTGAAACCGATAAATAGAGGGTTCCTCCTTCCCTATGGAAAACTCTCCGCCGCAGAGCACCATTTTTAAACCTGCTTTCACTTCATCTGCGGCCGCTTTTACAGTCTCTCCTACTAAAAGAATTTCAATTTCATGGCTGTCTCCGTACTCTTTTAACCGTTCCAGATTCGAAAAGGCCATCGCTGTAAAAGGAATGGTCTCCCTCCGGTTTACATACTCTGCCAGCCTTCTGGCATAAAGCGCATCCTCATCATACACCGCCATTATTTTTACCATCTTTACTCCTCCTGCTGTATTTCTGATTTTCTTCCCTTCTCTGCCTTACCCGGCCTGTGGATGCCACGCCTCCTCTGCCATGCGCCTCCTCCCACTGCCTCAGGCTCCCCGTTCACAGCCTCTGCCATATCTCTGCCGCGGCTGCTCCCACAAAAAAGCAGGCTCCCAGCGGGATGACCGCCTCTCTTCCGTCCCTTGAGGGATCATAATATATTTCCATCATTCTGCTTTGAAAACTGTGCCTGATATAGGCTGATAAATAAAGAAATCGTTTGACCATGCTGCCCTGCCGCAGCATTTTAAGAAGAGCCAGAACTGCTCCTAACATAAATCCGATCGTTAAGGCCTTTAGACCATCCTGAACCCCCAGCCATGCAGTAAACAAGGCTGCCATTTTTACATCCCCAGCTCCGATCATCCCCCTTCGGTATATGGGAAATCCCAATATCACCACTGTAATCAGACGGATCATAAATCCGGCCGCAAACAAACTGCGTTCTGCCATACTTCCCTCTCCCCAAGTCAGCGCTCCGCTGATTCCGGCGATCAGCGCAAACCCCAGATATCGGTTGGAAATCCTGTACTCCCTGATATCTCCTGCCGCAGCTGCTGCCATAAAAAGCCAATATAAAAATTTACATACAAAATACAGACTATATTCCTCCTTCCAGAAAAAACGACGCATACTGCCCTGAAACCCCTCTGTTTGCGCGTCTGTCCTCTGCTGTGATCTGCTTAAAAATCTGAAATTCTCTCCCCGACAGGGGATGGACTCTCATAAGAATTACAAAATTAGAATTAAAAATAGAATTTTGAAATGAATGTTACTACATTATGCCCCACCCTCCGACAAAAGTCAAGGGCTATTTTCATTTTACACCATATTTTTCCCTTCATCTGTTCATTTTATCAAATTGTGTCGTTCTAATGAATAATTTATCACTTTTTTCATTTTATTTTTTATGCATTTTACCCATTTTATCTTGACCCGCATTCATCACAATGGTAAAATAGCATTAGTTTAAAATTTTAAACCAAAGGAGGAGATCAAAGGATGACCACTGCGGCAGAACTGCAGAAGCAGTTTCATTCCTGTATGCCTATATTCATTGCCCTTGGTGATAAAGTCCGGCTTTCCATCATAGAAGCCCTAACGGAAAATGCCATGGCACTGGATTCACCAGGCGTATCGGTGGATTTTGCAGATCACGCTATGAATGTAAACGAGATCACCCGGCGCACCAGCCTGTCGCGTCCGGCCATCTCCCATCATTTAAAAATATTGAAAGCCGCCGGACTGGTAGATGTCCGCGAGGACGGCACTGCCAATTACTACTATCTCACCCTCCGGGAGCCTACCAGGCAGCTGATGGAACTGGGTTTCCGGATTGAAGAATTTATACTTTAAAAAGACTTCGGTTCTATTCCCCAATCCTGCATATAATGGTATTTTTCGGATATACTGACTGTGTTACCGGTAAATCCGTCAAAATCCGCTCTGCCGTTTTGGGCAGACGCGCAGGGAGATAATATTCTATGAGTGATTGGATGAAGGCCGTTTGCCAGACCGCAGCAGCCACTCTTAAAAAACAGGATCCGCAGCTTCTTCGCCTGAGGGCCGAGATTGAAGATACCAGACATGCCATTGAAACGGCCAGAAACCATTTTGAGCAGGAAGTAGATCCTACACTGATCGACTGCTGTATTTATGAATGGAATGCAGCGCAGCTGCGTTACCAGTTCCTTTTAAGAAAATTTAAAAGCCGGGAGCTTTGACTCCCGGCAGAATTGCGAGGACAACAACTATGAGCGCTTGGTATGAAAAAGCAGTTTTTTATCATATGTATCCCCTTGGTATGACCGGTGCCCCAAAGCAGAATACCGGAACAGAACAGACAGACCGGTTTGATGAGCTGGAATTATGGATTCCACATATAAAAGCGCTGGGCTGCAATGCCATTTACATAGGCCCCCTTTTTGAATCCACCAGCCATGGCTATGATACCAGAAATTACAAACAGACCGACCGCCGTCTGGGCTCCAACGAAGACTTCCGTCATTTCATTTCCCTCTGCCATGAAAACGGGATCAGAGTCGTCGTAGACGGGGTATTCAACCACACGGGACGGGAATTTTTTGCCTTCAAAGACATTCAGGAAAAGAAATGGGATTCTCCCTATAAAGACTGGTACAAGGGCGTAAACTTTGACTGGTCAAGCCCTCTGGGAGACCCTTTCGGCTATGAGGCCTGGCAGGGACATTTTGAACTTCCCTGTCTCAACCATGCCAATCCCCAGGTCTGCCGGTATCTCTTTGACGTGATCCGGTTCTGGGTCGACACCTTTGACATTGACGGCATCCGTCTGGACTGCGCAAACGTACTTGATTTCCATTTTATGGAAGAAATGCGCCGGGAAACGAAAACCATGAAAGAGGATTTCTGGCTCATGGGAGAAGTCATCCACGGAGACTATGGCCGCTGGGTCAATGACCATATGCTCCACTCTGTAACCAACTACGAACTCCACAAGAGCATTTACTCCGGCTTTAACGACCACAATTTCTTTGAAATCGCCCACAATGTACGCCGTCTGGAGGCTATCGGACGCAGTCTGTACACCTTTGTAGACAACCATGATGAGGATCGAATTGCCAGTAAGCTTCGTACAAAGGAGCATCTGCTTCCCGTATACACCTGCCTGATGACCCTTCCGGGCATCCCATCCATCTACTACGGAGGCGAATGGGGAATCGAAGGGAAACGGACGCCCTCCTGCGACGACGCCCTGCGGCCTGCCATTTCACCAGATGCGTTTGATTCCCTCCGCTGTACCCTTACAGACCGTATTTCAAAGCTGGGTATCATTCATCAGGAGAATGAAGAGCTTCATATGGGACGCTATCAGGAACTGCTTTTAACCAACCGTCAATACGCCTTTGCCAGACACGGTGAACACAGCCTGATCATTACCGCTTTAAACAATGACGATAACGAAGCTGTATTAAATATTCCTGTTCCCATGGCTGCCTCTCAGGCTGTAAATCTTCTTGAGGATGGCGAGATCCTCCCCATTCGAGACGGAAAACTGCAGATTACATTAAAGGGCTGTGACGGAGCAGTTCTTAAGATCAAGGGGGAATCGTAATATGGCTGTAAGAAAAAGCACACCGGCAAAACCAACCGCTGCCGCAAAAAAAACAGGAACTTCTTCCAGAGCTTCAGCGCCTGCCGGAACAGGTATGATCTCGGAGCTGGACTGCTATCTCTTCGGAGCCGGCACTCATTATGATATTTACCAGAAACTGGGGGCTCATCCCATGACTTTTAAAGGAAAATCAGGGATTTATTTTGCCGTTTGGGCTCCGCATGCAGAGCAGGTTCATCTGGTAGGCGACTTCAATGGCTGGAACCCTGATGCCAATCCCATGAAAAAAATCTCTGATATGGGAATCTGGGAATACTTTAACCCAGGTATGAAAACAGGTGAACTCTACAAATTTGCCATTACTACCGATACGGGAAAAATCCTTTATAAGGCCGATCCCTTTGCTTTCAGCGCAGAATACAGACCCGGCACCGCTTCTGTAACAGCCGACCTCTCCGGCTTTTCCTGGGCAGATACAGACTGGATCACCAAGCGGGCTCAGAAAGACCCTGAAAAGCAGCCCATGAGCATCTATGAAGTTCATCTGGGCTCCTGGCGTAAAAAGAACCGCCCGGAAAAAGATGGCTGCTATACATATATCGAGGCCGCCCATGAGCTGGCTGCCTATGTGAAGGAAATGGGATACACCTATGTAGAGCTTATGGGAATTGCGGAACATCCCTATGACGGCTCCTGGGGCTATCAGGTAACCGGATATTTTGCGCCTACCTCCCGATATGGCTCGCCAAAGGATTTCATGTATTTTGTAAATTATCTCCATAAAAACGGTATCGGCGTCATTTTGGACTGGGTACCTGCCCATTTTCCAAAGGACGCCCACGGACTGGCTGATTTTGACGGCCATCCCCTCTATGAATATGAAGATCCGCGCAAGGGCGAACATCCGGACTGGGGCACAAAGGTTTTTGATTACGGAAAAAACGAGGTCAAGGACTTCCTCATCAGCAATGCCCTTTACTGGGTAGAGCAGTACCATGTGGATGGTTTGAGAGTGGATGCAGTTGCTTCCATGCTCTATCTGGACTATGGCCGCCAGGACGGACAGTGGGTACCCAATATCTACGGCGGAAACCAGAATCTGGAGGCCATTGAGTTTTTCAAGCACTTAAATACTGTCGTTCAGGGACGCAATCTCGGCGTACTGATGATCGCGGAAGAATCTACCGCCTGGCCCAATGTGACAAAGCATCCGGAGCAGGACGGACTGGGCTTTACCTTTAAGTGGAACATGGGCTGGATGCACGATTTTCTGGAGTACATGAAGCTGGATCCCTATTTCCGCAAATATAACCACAACCGGATGACTTTCAGCCTGACTTATTTTAACAGCGAAAATTATATCCTGGTGTTGTCCCATGACGAGGTAGTTCATTTAAAATGCTCCATGATCAACAAAATGCCCGGTCTGGGAGAAGACAAGTTTTCCAACCTGAAAGCCGGATATACCTTTATGCTGGGCCATCCGGGCAAAAAGCTGCTCTTTATGGGACAGGATTTCGGCCAGTGGCATGAATGGGATGAAAAGGTGGCTCTGGACTGGCATCTGGCAGATGAAGACAGCCACAGAAAGCTTCAGGAATACGTCCGTGATCTGCTGCACATTTATAAAAAATATCCCTGTCTGTACCGTCTGGACAATGACTGGAACGGTTTTGAATGGGTAAATGCCAACGACGGGGACCGAAGTATTTTCAGCTTTATCCGCAGAGATGAAACCGGCAAAAAGAACCTGTTGTTTGTTATAAATTTCACACCCGTAGCCCGTCCCGACTACCGGGTAGGAGTTCCTAAAAAATGTAAATATACGCTGCTACTGGACAATGAACACGGTGCCTACAAGGCTTCTCAGTGTCCTTCCTACACATCCGTCAAGGGAGAATGCGATGGAAAGCCCTATTCTGTGGCCTATCCTCTCCCCGCTTATGGTACGGCCATCTTCCGATTTTAAGTAAAAGGGAATTGTTACCAGTGTATTTCCCAAAAGTACGTTAAAAATTTATCAAATTTAGTATGTACTTTTTACCGCCCTTGTAGTAGAATAAGTACAGTGCGGCGGGAAACCGGCGCAGTACCGTATATAATGTGTGGAAGGAGAGTATGATTATGGCAAGAGAATTAGTTTTCACAAGTGAAAAGAAAACCGTTTATCGTGACGGCAGCACTGCCATCAAGGAATTCTGTGATGGATTCCCGAAAGCCGAGGTTCTGAATGAAGCCCTGTGCAACGCGCGGGTGGAGGATATCGAGGCGCTCAACGTTCCTAAGATCCTGGGGGTTTCTGTTGTTGATGGAAAATGGTCCATCCTGAAGGAATACGTAGAGGGAAAGACCTTACAGCAGTTAATGGATGAAAATCCGGACAAGCTGGAAGAATACATGGAAGGCATGGTGGATCTCCACCTTCTGATCCATAAGCAGGCCTGCCCTCTGTTAAACAAACTGAAGGAAAAAACCATCCGCGCCCTCAAATCCGTGGAGCAGCTGGACGACAGCACACGCTATGAGCTGATGACCAGACTGGACGGAATGCCCAAGCATACCAAGCTCTGCCACGGCGATTTCAATCCAACCAACATCATCGTAGGTGATGATGGCAAATGGTATGTCATTGACTGGGTACATGCTTCCCAGGGAAATGCCAGCGCCGATGTGGCGAGAACCTACCTTCTGTTAAGCTTAAAGGACCGCAAAAGAGCGGAGCTGTACATGGATCTGTTCTGCGAAAAAACCGGTACAGAAAAACGCTATGTGCAGGGCTGGCTCCCTGTAGTAGCCGCAGCTCAGCTGGCCTATAAGCGTCCTGAGGAAAAGGAGCTCTTAGAGAGCTGGATCAATGTATTTGAGTATCAGTAAACAGTAGACCGATCTTACATATCACATTATTTAGGGTTCAAAAAGGCCCTCCGAAGCTGATTTCGGAGAGCCTTTTTCTTTATGTATCTTCCCATTCGCTGGAATCAGACGGTATTTCCTCCGCTATTCGTTCCGCCTTCCTCTCCCGCCGTTCCACAGGAAAAGCCACCTGGGCTTTAAACAGATCGCCGTCAATACTGATGATAAACTCTCCCTTCTGAAGCTGTGTTAAGCTTCTTGCAATGGAAAGTCCCAATCCGCTTCCTTCTGTGGTTCTTGCCACATCGCCCCGTACAAATCGCTCTGTAAGCTCATCCGGACTGATATTCAAAGGCTTTTCAGAAATATTCTTGATCGTAAATACGGCCTTATCTCCCTCTTCTCTTACGTCTACATAGACGCGGCTGCCCTCCTGGGCATATTTAAAGGCGTTCGTATACAGATTTTCCAGAACTCTCCACAGGCGCCTTCCATCTGCCCGGATCATAATGATCTCCTCCGGCAGCGTCTGGATCAGCTCCAGACGGCGCAGAGCAAAACGCTCTTCAAACTCACCGTTTGTCTGCTGGACCAGCTCTACCAGATTAATATCCGAAACCTCCAGCTTCAGATTGCCTGAACTGGCCTTTGAGGCTTCTACCAGATCTTCTGTCAGCGTCTTTAATCTCTGAGACTTCTGATCCAGCACCTCCAGATAAGCGGCGATTTTGGGATCCTGGATTTTCTGCCGCTTTAAGAGATCTACATAGTTAATAATAGAAGTAAGAGGCGTCTTGATATCATGGGACACATTGGTGATCAGATCTGCCTTTAACCGCTCGCTTTTTACCTTTTCCTGAAGAGCAGTGTCCAGACCGCTGGTAATATTATTGATATGCTCTCCCATTTTCTTTTCCTTGCCTGTGAGCATGGAAGTGTCCAGACGGTAGCCCGTATCTCCGGTAGAAATGGTACTGATGGCCTGATCCAGCAGATCTCTCTGGCAGGCTTCCCTAAACAGCCGGTGAAATACCCAGCCGTCGAGCCATACAAACAGCACAAGCACAACATAATACATGATCCGGTAGCTGATCCGTTCTCCTCTGGTTGTAAATAAAAAGAGGATCAGCCACATCATAAAGCCGTTGCAGCCTAAAAAAGTAAGATAACACAGCGCTCCGCCTACTGCATAGCTGGTCTTTTCCCGATAAGCATTAAATGCCGCAGTCCCTCTTTTTCCAAGACTCCCCGTCCAAAGCGTTCCGGCCTTGTATCGGCGCAGAAGACTGAAACCGCAGGGAACTGCACAGCTGTAAATGATCAGATATCGAAGCATCTTATTCCAGAAAGGCAGATGTTCCTCACTGAAAAAAAGACCGATTACCATCATTCCAAGCCGTTTCCCCCACAAAAGGAGCACCGCTGCTGCTACAGCCCCCAGGAGAATGCATACCTCCGTAGGAATCCGGTCAACCGGATAAAGGCGTATCTCGCTGTCCAGATTGTCTGTATGTCCCGACAGGAACACCAGCCATACTAACGCCGCAAACAGACCGATGAATCCGACAATTACTCCGCCCATTCCCATAATAAACGCATTTCTCACACTGCGGTACTGGGCAGACTCTTCGGAATAGCTGTCAACATAAGGATATGTGGTATCAACCGAAACCACCAGATAATTCTGGTCATTATTATTCGGATTCCATGTTTCCAAAAGAGCAGCCGCATTCTGGGGAATGACCGCCAGATTCGTATCCATACGAATGGTATTTCCGGGAATAAACAGGTATTTTCCAAATCCTCTCAGCTCATCCAGCGAAAGTTCCGGTACATTGGTATACACCGTTTCCACTCCTTCATCGCTCTTATAAACTACCCGGAAGCGCACATTGGTCTGGTGCTCCATGAAATTGTAATAAATAGAATAATACTGTCCCAAACATTCCAGAATATCCAGAGCCAGTTCTTCCTTTGTCATCCGGGTTTCCATTTCACCCATGCTCAGAAAATCAAAGCCTGTATTCAAAAACTGGACTGTAACCTCCATGTCGTCATCGTCCATGGACATAGGGGAACCCTGAACCGTAAAGTTTTCTCCCAGATAGTAGCCTCTGATCCTGGCATACCGGACGATCTGATCCAGTGTCCAGTCCTCATCTACCCCCGGCCCATCCGTAAGCCGGACAATGGGCTTGCTCATATCCAGCTGTCCGTTTGTTTCAAAGAGATCCTTATAGCCGATATATGTAAAAATATTTTCTATATCTTTTCCCAGCTTCATGCTGAAGGTATCAGAGTCCTCGTAGGTTTCCTCATAGACCCAGCTGATCCCTCTTCCGTAGCCTCCGTTTAAATACATGGCGCTGATGCCCGCCAGGGCCATAGCGAGGAATATCACTGAAAGAAGGGATAAAACCACCTTCTGAATACGTATTTTCTTTCTGTTCTGCTCCATAGGTCCACCTACTGTTTTTCAATCTTGTATCCTACGCCCCAGACTACTTTAAGATACTTCGGCTCTCTTGGGTTAATCTCAATTTTTTCCCTGATATGGCGGATATGGACCGCTACTGTATTGTCTGCCCCGATCGCTTCCTCATTCCATATCTGTTCATATATTTCATCAATGGAAAATACCTTGCCCGCATTCTTTACCAAAAGCAGGAGAATATTATACTCGATAGGAGTCAGCTTAATGGGTTCTCCGTCTACTGTAACCTCTTTATTGTCATCATTGATCTGAAGACCGCCGCACTTGTAAACCTGATCCTGCTCCTGCTGGTTTAAGTTGCCAAGCTGTGTATAGCGGCGCAGCTGGGACTTGACTCTGGCAACCAGCTCCAGAGGATTAAACGGCTTTGTAATATAGTCATCTGCCCCGATATTCAATCCCAGGATCTTGTCTGCATCCTCAGATTTGGCAGACAGGATGATAATGGGGATGCTGCTGTTTTCCCTTACCTTAAGAGTCGTCCGGATACCATCCAGTCCGGGCATCATTACGTCCAGGATCAGCAGGTCTGCGGAGTTATTTTCCAGATATTCCAGGGCCTCATAGCCGTCATACGCCTTAATTACCTTGTAGCCTTCTCCTGTAAGATAAATATCAATGGCTTCCACAATCTGCTTGTCATCGTCGCATACTAAAATTGTCTGCATTTGTATTTCCTCCCATTTTTTTCCAAAACGCACACATCCGCGGGACATGTGCCGCGGATGTGTTATGGCTTTGCCTGACTCTTTCTTTCAGAGATTCTCTGTAGCTTTTAGAAGATTCTCCATGCACAAATAAAGTTGTTTCTCCACCACTGGCTTAAGCTTCTGTGTACTACGCGGCCGTTACTGGAAGATGCGTCGATCACAGTCCCGCCTCCTGCCGCAATACCTACATGGCCGTTTACTACCACAATATCGCCGGCCTGAATATCATTAAAGTTGGTGATCTTCGTATAGCGTCCCACATTGCGCCAGCCGGAAGAAGTAAGGTAGCTCTGACGAACACCTACCTGATTCAGACACCAGTATACAAAACCGGAGCAGTCGAAGGCATTGGGACCCTTAGCTCCCCACACATAAGGACTTCCGATCTTGGATGAAGCCACAGATATCAAAGCAGATACGCCTGTACCGGAAGGTGCCTTCGGCGCAGAGGAAGAACCGCCCTGGCTGCCGTTATTTCCTGCCGGCTTCTTATTTCCGCCGCTTCCTCCCGTACTTCCTCCTCCGGTCTGTGCAGAGCTTCCTCCGCCGGAGTTTGCTGCCGGACGTCTCACATTGTCGCTGGTAAGCTTTGTCATGGTCTGGATGCCGACCTGACCATCTGCTGCCAGTCCGTTGCGGCTCTGGAAGTTTTTAACCGCCTGCTCTGTTACCTCTCCATAATATCCGGTCACATTGGCAGAGCTTAAATATCCATATTTGCTTAAAAGCTGCTGTACTCTGGTAACCGTTTCGCCCTGTTCGCCCAGCATCAATCCATTTGGACGAGCCGACGGATCATTTAAGGCAATACGGGTAGATGGACCCAGGTAGCCGTCTACGACCTGATCGTTTCTGGCCTGGAACTGCTTTACAGCAATCACCGTATCCTGTCCATAAGCGCCGTCCGGTGTGGTTGTAAGATATCCTAATTCCTTCAGACGCTGCTGGCAGGCTAAAACCACCTCACTCTTTTCGCCGTAAGACAGGAGGTTGGGGCGGACCTCATCGCTGTACAGAAGGTTATAGGTTTTCTGTCCTACCTTTCCATCCGGGCTTAGGCCATTGACCTCCTGAAGCTTAATTACCGCAGCTTCCGTGGAATCTCCAAAATTACCAGTTACCTGATCCGCCTTTGCCAGATAACCCAGCTCATAAAGACGCTGCTGGATCCGCTGTATATCGTCGCCCTGGGTTCCCTTGGAAACGGCATAATACTTGGCGTCCTCAGCCATCAGAGCCTCCCAGGTGGCATCTCCTACAATTCCATCCTGTGGCATCTCATTCTGTCTCTGGAAATGTTTTACAGCCTGAAGTGTTACCTGGCCGAAATAATCGGTAGGTTCATCATTATCCATAAATCCCAGATCCATGAGACGCTGCTGGAGCTTCTTTACGATCTCATGGCGGACGCCTTCCCTTAAGTACTCAGGAACCGGCTCCGCATTCTCCGGAAGCTCTACATCATCCAGATCGGGCAGGATCTGGCCGCTTAAGTTTAAAGGTGCGATAGCTTCTGTTTCCTCCTCAGGGGCTGCCGCCCGTGCCTGGGCCTGAGCCGGAGTTGCCGCCATCCCCCCTGCTGTCTGGTCTGCACAACCTCCCAGTGTGAGAGAGGCTGCCAGTATCCCTGAGGCCAGGGCATATGTAAGGTATTTTCTGTATCTAAATCTTTGGTTCATGAAATTGCTCTTGATCCTTCCTTTGTATGACTCAGCCTGAAATATGGCCGGATTTAACAATATGATACCGGATGTAAAATCCCGGTGTGCTGTCTCGTTCACTTTCAGTATCATATTATCATATTCCGATATAAATGGCGAGATTTTTTTACGGGATCAGCCCCCCGGACCGCTGAGGATGGCCTGATGCGTTCCTGCTTTTTCCACTTCTTTTAAATGGCTTCCGCTTAAAAAACGGCACTCTGGCAGCTGCCGCCTCAGCCTGTCCGCTCTTCTGGAAGGAGCGGATCACCTCGTCCAGCTGGCGGAATCGCTCCTCTTCTTTCCGGTCTGAGGACTGAAGCAAAAGCTCCATTTCCCCGGATAGCTTTTCGTTTACAAGACTGCTGATATCCTGACTGAGCTTCTCATTATTAACCTCCAGAGCCCGTCCGATGATCAGGTTCATAATCTGCTGGAACTGGGCCATTCGTTCCTCCATAGAAACAGCCGGGATTGTTTCTGCCTGAACCGGCCTTAATGGCGCCAGACGTTCCTCCTCCTTAAACCCTCTTAAAGCGGCATCCATATCCTTTTCCAGCAGTTCGTCCGTAAGCTGCGCTCCATTTTCCCCATCCTGATGCAGAACCTGGTTTAGGGCATGCTTAATGGCTTTCAGCTGATACCCCTTTTCCTTTAAGCTCTTTACCTGCCTAAACATACGGATATGAAAATCTGTATAATATCTGTGTCCCATCTCATTTCTGGGAATATCCAGCTCCAGTTCTTCCTCCCAGTACCTTAATACATGGGCTTCCACATCCACCTTTCTGGACGCGTCTGATATAAGATAATGTACTTCATCCATAACTGTTCTCTCCTTCACACTGCTTAATGTAACGATCCTCCGCCGTGCCCTGCGCGGTCCGGTTTGACCTTACTTTTAATGTATGCGTTGAGAACTGCTATTATGACTGAAATTTTAACCCTCTGAATTCCCGCCCTGAGGCCGTGCTGCATTGACGAACTTCGTGTACTCCGGCTTCCAGATCAAATTCACCGTTCCAATAGGGCCGTTACGCTGCTTTGCAATAATAACTTCAGCCTCGTTGGGATGCTCCGTATCTTTGTTGTAATAATCATCGCGGTATAAAAACATTACCACATCCGCATCCTGCTCAATAGCTCCTGATTCTCGAAGATCCGAAAGCATGGGCCTGTGGTCTGTACGGGTCTCGCAGGCACGGGACAGCTGGGAAAGAGCGATCACAGGCGCATGAAGCTCTCTGGCAATGGCCTTTAAGGAACGGGAAATCTCGGAAATTTCCTGCTGGCGGTTGTCATTTCCGCCCTTTTTGCTGCCGCTCATCAGCTGCAGGTAGTCAATGATCACAAGGCTTAGACCGTGCTCCAGCTTCATTTTCCTGCACTTGGATCGAAGCTCTGTGATGGAAATGCCCGGCGTATCGTCAATGATCAGCTTGGAATTTCCGATCACGCCGATTCCCTCTACCACTGCATCCCAGTCTGCATCCGTAAGAGTACCGGTACGCAGCTTCTGGGAATCTACGTTCGATTCCATAGACAGCATACGGTTTACCAGCTGTTCCTTGGACATCTCCAGGCTGAATACCATACAGGGCAGATTTTTCCGCACTGAGACATAATCTACCACATTCAGCACAAAGGCCGTCTTTCCCATGGAGGGACGGGCAGCGATCAGGATAAAATCAGAGGGCTGAAAGCCGGACAGCTTGTAGTCCAGGTCAATAAAGCCGGACGGAATACCCGTAACTGTTCCCTGATTGCGGTAGGCGTCCTCGATCTTTTCCAGCACATTGATGGCAACCTGCTTGATGGGTACAAATTCCTGCCCGCCCTTATTCTGAAGAAGGTCAAATACCGATTTCTCCGTATCTGCCAGAATATTTTCCAACGGTTCCTTTCCCGCATAGCAGGCCCCTGCAATCTCCTCTGTGGTCTTGATCAGCCGGCGCAGCACAGCCTTTTCGCTTACAATATTGGCATAGGATTTTATATTGGCCGAGGTAGGCACCATGGTCATAATATCCCGGACAAAGTCAAGGCTGCTGACCTCAGGTGGGACATCCTTTTCCTTCAAACGGTCCTGCAGAGTAACCAGATCCACCGGTTTTCCCTCGTTAAAAAGCTCCACCATAGCATCAAACATAATGCCGTACTGCTGCTGATAAAAATCACTGCCTGTTATAATCTCTGACGCCGCGATCACAGCCTCCCGGTCCATCAGCATGGAGCCGATTACCGACTGCTCCGCTTCCAGACTGTGGGGAAGCACCCGCTTAATCAGGGCTTCTTCCATGACTCTTTCCTCCTACTATAATATTTGCCAAACCTGCGCTCCGGAATTTTCTGTCCGGAAGCCTGCGAAAACAGGACGGCGCATCCCTTCCTTCCGGAATACGATACGCCGCCCCCTTTACGTCCTTTTTACGCTTCTACTACCTTCACAGCCAGCTTTGCAGTCACTTCCTTGTGAAGCTTAACTGCTACCTCAAAGCTTCCGATGGCCTTGATGGGATCGTTTAAAACGATCTTCTTCTTATCAATATCCAGCCCCAGCTGATCGGCTGCTGCCTTGGCAATTTCCTTGGAAGAAACAGCGCCAAAGGCTCTTCCGCCTTCTCCTGCCTTGATCGAAACAACCACCTTGGACTTTTCAATCTTCTCTCCCAGCTCCTTAGCCGCTGCCAGCTGCTCTGCTGCAACTTTCGCATCATTTGCCTTCTGAAGCTTTAAGTCGTTTAAATTCTTGGCAGTTGCCTCTACGCCCAGCTTTTTAGGCAAGATAAAGTTTCTCGCATAGCCGTCATTTACCTTTACAACCTGACCTTTTTTTCCAAGTGCCTTTACATCCTCTAATAATACAATTTCCATATTGATCCATCCTTTCTGTCTCTATGATACGTCGCCCTCTTCCAGCATCTGCCGGATTACTTCTTTCAGGCGGTCTTTTGCCTCCTGTATGGAAACGCCCTGCATCTGGGCTCCGGCGATGGTACGGTGGCCGCCGCCGCCCAGCTTCTCCATCATTACCTGTACATTGACCTCGTCAATGGAACGGGCGCTGAAATAAATGGTATTATTGTAATCGGTGAGAACCACGGAAGCTTTTATTCCCTTGATCTCAAGGAGCTCATTAGCTGCCTGGGCTCCGGTGATCGTCGGACTGTCAAGCCCCTCTGCCGGGCACACGCTGATGGCAAACGCATCCATATACACCTCTGCTGCCCGCACAGCCTCTGCCTTGGCCTGATAGTCCTTCATATTTTCCCTGAACAGCTTGCGCACTCTCGTAATGTCCGCCCCGCTTCTTCGCAGGAAGGCTGCTGCCTCAAAGGTACGCACGCCGGTCTGATTTGTAAAATTCTGGGTATCAATCACAATACCCGCATACATGGCGTCTGCCTCTGCAGGCCGCACCTTGATGCCGTCTGCAATATACTGCAGCACCTCTGCCACCATTTCACAGGTAGAAGAAGCATAGGGCTCTACATAGGAAAGCACCGCATTGTCAATAACCTCGTTGCTGGTTCTGTGGTGGTCCAGCACAACGATCGTCCGCACCAGGCGCAGAAGGGACGGCTCATCTGTGATGCTGGGACGGTTTACATCCACCACCACAAGCATGGTGCCTGCATCTGCCAGCTCTGCCGCCTGAGGCCCTTTTAGGAACATATCGTCCGGATATTCCGCATTGTCCAGGAAGCGCTCCATCATGGGACGGACGGAGGAAGTAACCTCATTGAGCACAATATTGGCCTTTTTATTCATGGACATGGCGATCCGGTAAATGCCGATGGCTGCGCCGAAGGCGTCAATATCTGCCAGACGGTGGCCCATGATCAGCAGCCGATCCTTATTTTCCATCAATTCCCGCAGGGCGTGGGCCTTTACACGGGCCTTCACGCGGGTTGTCTTTTCCATCTGCTGTGCCTTGCCGCCATAATACTGGATCTTATCCGAATCCTTTACGACCGCCTGGTCGCCGCCCCGTCCCAGAGCCATATCAATCGAGGTTCTGGCATACTCATAATTCTGAGCATAACTTTCACCGTTCATGCCGATACCGATACTTAAGGTCACGGCCATCTCATTTCCGATATTAACAGTCTTTACATCTTCCAGAATGGGGAAACGGGACTCCTGCATCTTAGCCATGTGCTGCTGGCAGATTGCAAAGAAATATTTATCCTTTTCAATCTTTTTTACAATGCCGTTCATGGAAGCAATATACTTGCTGATCTTACGGTCGATCAGGGCCGTAAGCAGGGATCGCCGCACTTCTTCCACGCTTTCAAGCGCTTCTTCATAATTATCCAGATAGATCAGTCCTGCTACCAGTTTCTGATCATTGACCTGCTGTTTGTATTTTAACGTCTGGGTCTCATCCATGAGATAGACAGCCGTAATGCCGCCTTCTCCCGTTTCCAGACCATTATCAGCCACGGCCTGAGACAAGGAAGCAATCGCCAGCTCCCGCAGGTCTACCCGGTAATTTCTCTCCAAATATGAGCTGTGTATGCTCACTGTCTCTCCGCCTGTAGCCAGCATTTCCTTCGTAACCTCCGGAAACAGGGCCGTCAGATTAGGCGCTGCCGTCTTATCTTCCCCTAAGATCAATGAAAACTCGCGGTTCATCCACAAAAGACGCCCCGTCCGGTCTGTCACTGCATAGGGAACCAGCATTTCTTTCAGGATATCCTGCTTGCTCTGATCGTAAGCTTCCGCAAATGCGATCAGTCCTGCCAGGATTCCCCTTTTTCTGGAACAGTAAAGCCACAGCGCAATTCCAATATAGACAAGAGTAAAAGCCGAAACAATGATTCCCGCCGTAAACGACACCGCCCCCACAGCTGCCGCAAGCAGGACCATAAAGACTGTCAAATACAGCGGCCACTGCAGATATACGCGAAATGTCCACCGCATCTTTCCTTTATCTTTCATATCCTTCCTCCAATTTGTACCCAAAAATGGAATACGCCTATCTTATAGAGTATACCATATCTGCCCGGATTCGTCCATTGGAAAACGGATTTTGAAACGCAGGAGCTTTCATAAGCCTTTTCCAAACCGTAAGGCAAAATAAAAGATACGCACAAAAAACGGTTTACACGCAAAAAAGAATCGAATATAGTAGGAATGACAGCAGAGAATATCTTTAATACAGGAGTATTCATATGAAAAAATCAGACTTTATGAAAGAATTTATAGTAATAACCTTTGCCACCCTCATTGTTTCAGCCGCCGTATTCTTCTTTCTGATCCCCAGTCAGGTGTCTGTAGGAAGCATATCCGGTCTGGCTATGATCCTCGGCAATATCATCCCTCTCCATATCTCCATCATTACTTTTATCCTTAACGGGCTTTTGCTGATAATCGGCTTTCTCCTGATCGGAAAGGAATTTGGCGCAAAAACGGTTTACACCTCTCTTCTGCTTCCATTATTTTTAAGGATATTTGAAATATGGTTCCCCGATTTTTCATCCATTAACGGCGATCCCTTTCTGGATATGGTCTGCTATATCTTTGTTGTAAGTATCGGACTTGCAATTTTATTCCGGGAAAATGCCTCCTCCGGGGGACTGGATATTGTGGCAAAGCTGTTAAACAAATATTTCCGCATGGACATGGGAAAAGCCATGGCGCTTCCCGGTATGTGCGTGGCCCTGTCCTCTATCCTGTTTTATGATAAAAAGCTGGTCGTTTTAAGCCTTTTAGGCACCTATTTAAACGGGCTTGTACTGGACCACTTCATATTCGGCCTAAATCTGAAAAAACGAGTCTGCATCATCTCTGAAAAAGAAGCTGAAATACGCAGTTTTATCCTGAACCGCCTTCACAGCGGCGCTACCATCTATGAAGGCCGGGGCGCCTATGACGGTCAGCCTAAAACAGAGATCATTACCATCGTGGATAAAAATGAATACGCCCTTTTGATGTCGTATCTTTTAAAAACAGACCCTTCCGCCTTTGTCACAGTTTACACGGTCAGCGAAGTAATCTACCGGCCGAAACCCCGCCAAATTTTATAAAATAATTTCATTCCCCCTCTTGATTTTTCCCCGCTCATGTGATATTATTATCACTGCTTATCAAACAAAGCATGGGCGAATTCCCGAGTGGCCAAAGGGGACAGACTGTAAATCTGCTGGCACTG
>QFCF01000350.1_pt1 | contig 64266 bp, 57 predicted proteins | sample 5346961 | NCBI WGS metagenome assembly QFCF01 (sample SAMN09062253, study PRJNA434731) | Human gut metagenome, whole genome shotgun sequencing project. | reverse complement strand
ACGCCGCCAGCGTTCATCCTGAGCCAGGATCAAACTCTCATGTTAAAAGTTGATCGAAGTTCGGATTACTTAGCTTGGCTAATTATCCTAAACCTTCATTACTTGGTTTTTGTTCTGAATTTTCTCAAAAATCCAAAGGTCTAAACCAGACCTTTTATTTTAGAATTTTCAGGGTTTTACATACTGTTTAATCTTCAATTATCAAGGTTCGTTCTTGCTAACTTCTTCAGCAGCAACTCTGATATATTATCATAAGTATTTGCTTTTGTCAACAACTTTTTTATTTATTTTTCTTTTTGTTTTTCTGTCTTGCGACAGCGAAATATATATTATCAGATCCACAGCAGAATGTCAACAACTTTTTAATTATTTTTCAAAAAAATTTTGCCGCACATTTTCGCACTATAAAAGGGTGCCTCCAAGCACCCCTTTATACTATATTTATCAGATGCTGCAATCCAGTGTAAACCAGAATTCCACACCATCTTTTACATTCTGTACGCCACAGGCCTTATTGTGGGAATCCATGATCGCCTTCACAATGGAAAGGCCAATGCCACTTCCGCCGTAAGCTCTGGTGCGTGCCTTATCTACTTTATAGAATTTAGTCCAGAGTTTTCCAAGATCTTCCTCCGGTATATTCTGCCCTGTGTTAAATACCGTTACTTTTACCTCTTTATCATTTTTCTCAATGCGGATCTCAATGCGTTTTTCCCCGTCCAAATGGTTCATGGCATTATTCAGATAGTTGGTCACTACTTCTTCTATCTTAAACTCATCCGCCCATACCATGACCGGTTCGCTTGCATCAAATATAACCTGAGCCTCTTTTTGCTGAAGAAGGATCTTTGCAGATGAAAGAACACCGCTTATTAATGTAACCAGATCAAACTGTTCCATAACTGGTTTGTCATTGCCAAATTCAAGGGCTGTAAGGGTAAGAAGCTGTTTTACCATTTTATTCATTTTTCCGGCTTCATCCTGAATGACCTCACAGTAATAGTCCCTGCTTTCCGGGTCCTCTGCCATTCCTTCTGTAAGTCCCTCTGCATATCCCTGGATCAGGGCAATAGGTGTTTTCAGTTCATGAGATACATTGGCGATAAATTCCTTTCGGGCTTCATCAATGCGTATCTTCTCTTCAATGTCCTTTTGCAGTTCATTATTGGCTGTTTTCAGTTCTCCTATGGTTTCCTTCAGCTTTTCCGAAAGAGTATTCATACTATTTCCCAGTACACCGATCTCATCCTCGGAGTCTCCTGTATAACGAGCGTCAAAATCCAGCTCTGACATCCGCTCCGACAAAGCTGCAAGAGAGAGAATAGGAGAAGTAATCTTTTTCCCTGCAAAATACATGATAATGCTTCCTGCTGCCAAGGCAATAAGACCGATATATACCATGAAACGGTTAGACAGATCTACGCTTTCATGGATACTTGCAATAGGCATGGACATGATAAAGATAGTCTTATTATCTTCAAAGAAGCCCCAGTTCTGCAGATAGAAGCTTTTGGCATGTTTGTCAAAACTTTTTTCAATGGTGTAATTTTCTTCATGCACCAGTGTTTCTGTCTTTGGTCCACGCTTTCCAAGGATATACTGCTGCACACGGTCTGCTAAAAGTCTTCCATCCCAGAAAGAAGGATACGTTTCATCATTGGTACTGTCTACGATCACTACCGTAATATTGTATTTTTCATTTACATTGCGGATCAGCCTGGTGATCTCATTTTGTTCTCCGTCTTTAGAATAAAGACTTTGCAGGTCATCCATGATGTCTTCCCCGGCTGCCGCTTTTTCCATTGCATATGCATTGATCTGGGTATAGGTATCCTGAAGGATCTTTACTTTATCATTCAGATAATAATTTTCCAAAAAGAAGCTGTTCATAGCCCATACGGCTAACAGGACCATTGCCAGCAGGCCGATAAACAGTCCTATAAATGTAGTTCGGATGGAGCGTTTCATTCTTCACTCACCTCAAATTTATAGCCCATTCCCCAGATGGTCTTAATATAATCACCTTTTTCCCCCATTTTGCTGCGCAGTTTTTTTACATGGGTGTCAATGGTTCTGGCATCTCCAAAATAATCGTAATTCCATACATTATTTAAAATCTTCTCTCTGGAGAGGGCAATTCCCTGATTTTCTGCAAAATAGGTGAGAAGTTCAAATTCCTTGAAACTTAATTCGATCTCTTTTCCGTCGATGGTCACTCTGTGGGCTGCCTTATCAATACAGATGCCACCGATATTCATTACATCCGCAGATACTGCATTGGTCCTGCGAAGAAGGGCCTCTACTCTTGCAACCAGGATCTTTGGACTGAATGGTTTGGAAATGTATTCATCCACTCCTAAAGAAAATCCCTGAAGTTCGTCCCGTTCCTCACTTCTGGCTGTCAGCATGATCACCGGCACTTTAGAGTATTTCCGGATGGTCTTAAGGACTTCCCAGCCATCCATTTTCGGCATCATTACATCCAATAAGATCAGCGCAATGTCTTTCTGGGCAAAAAAGATCTCCAAAGCCTCTTCTCCGTCACCTGCTTCTACTACAGAAAATCCCTTATTGGTAAGGAAATCCTTTACCAGTTTCCGCATTCTCTCTTCATCATCTACCATTAATATTTTCAAAGCATCCATTTCCTGCTCCTCCTGCTTATTTTATGTACTTATAAAAAACTTACTTCGCCCTTATTATAACAAAAAAATCCGGGTTTTCTACGCTTTCACACAAGTTTCACAACTAGGCTGTTTAAGCGCAAAAAACCGGGACATGCACATTTACATATCCCGGCTTTCTTTCCGCTTTATAATGCTTTATAATGCCCTACAAGCATTCAGATCCATGATCTAATAGAATTAGTCGTCTAAATCTTCTTCGCTTACCAGCTCATCGTATTCCTGGTCATCTAACATTTCGTCAAATGCGTCAGCAACGATCTCGTACTCATCATCATCCATGATGTTATCCAGAACAGGAGTTCCGTCTTCTGTCTCGCTGTAACGGTACAGATAAACTTCTCCTTCTTCGGACTCTGCTCCTTCCATAGGAAGAAGGGCAATATATTCACGGTCTCCTGCAGAGAAGATGTTAAGGACCACGCACTCGATTTCAGAATCATCATCTAATGTCAGGGTAACGGTCATTTCCTCTTCTTCATTTAAATTCTTCTCGTCTGCCATATTTTATTCCTTTCATATCCAATCCGGTTAAATGTTACAGCTTTTCGCTGTTCATTTACACTTTATCAGACTGCCTGTAAAATTGCAAGCTAATATTCAATTCCTTTTCTGGCGGGTATTCCCCTGGTATAAGGGTGGGCACGCATGACCATTTCCGTGACATAATCTGCAGCTGCAAGCAGTTCTTTAGAAGGATTTCTGCCTGTCAGGATCACTTCTAATTTTTCTGGCTTACAACCAATCAGTTCCAGCAGGCGTTCTTCCTTTATAAAGCCAAGGCTGCAGGCGCCTACCGCCTCATCTAAGATCAGCATATCTGCATCCTGACCCCATGCTGTTTTCCAGGCTTTTTCCAGTTCTTCCCCGTAATATTCCTTTGCCTCTTCTTTCTCCTGGGAACTCATTTTCCAGGAAAATCCAAACTGCCTGGTACATGGCAGGACTGTTATCCCCGGGATCTGTTTTAAAACTTCCACTTCCCCGGAATGATCATTTTTCAGGAAACGTTTTATCACCACTTTTTTTCCGCTTCCTGCTGCCCGGACGGCTGCACCTACAGAAGCAGTGGTCTTTCCTTTTCCATCCCCACAGTAGATATGGACCAGGCCATCTGTTCTTTTACCAGATTCCCTCTCCTTATTTTCTTCCCTGTTTTCCATTTTTTTCTAAATCCCCTTTTTTACCAAGAAGTCCTGTCTCCACTACAAACCGGGATACGGTCTGCCGCTTGTGATACCGCTCTTTTACATAAAAAATATGCAGCCGGTCCTTTGCTCTGGTCATTGCCACATAGAACATGCGCCGTTCTTCTTCCAGATCCGGCTCTAAAACCGCCTTATGATGAGGTGTTATGCCTTCATTTGTATCCAGGATATATACTACTTTAAATTCCAGACCTTTACAGCTGTGCATGGTCATCAGACTGACACCTTCTTTTTCTGCCTCTCTTAAGGCAGACTGCTCCTTTAGCTGCTCTTTGTACTCATCCATATGGTTGAACCATGCCTCATAGGTCTTAAAGGGCACAGCACTCTCCTGAAGGGCATCTAAGACCTCAAACAGGTCCTCCGGCTTTAGTCTTCGCTCATTGGCATACTCTCTTAAGTAATCGTCATATCCAATAGCTTTCCGGATATAGTTTACTGCACCTGCCGGAGCCATTTCCCGCAGCATTTCCAGGTCGTATACCAGCTGGTCAATACGGTCCAGCATCCAGTTTTTATCCTGATAGAAAGATCTCAGCTGTTCCCATCGGATCACCTTGGTATCTAAGGCATCCCGGCTGATATACCTTGCAGGCCGGTTGATGATCTGGAGTATATTGGAACGGCTCAGATCCCCTAAGGCCGCGTAAATGTAGCAGAACACATTTCTGGAGATCCAGTGTTCATAAAGATTTGGCACTGTATCCCGCATATGAAAGGGGATATTGTATTCCATCATCCGCTCGATCAGAAGTCTTGGTCCCTGATTGGTGCGGTATAAAACCGCCATATCTTCGTAAGCGATCCCCATCTGGTGGTAATCCCGCAGTTCTTCTGTAATAGCCTTTGTCTCTGCTAAAGGGTCCGGCCACTCTTTTACAAATACAGGACAGCCTTTTCCCCTGTTTCCATGGATCTCTTTCTGGAAACGTGTTTTATTATTAGCGATCAGTTTTCCTGCGCTCTCGATCACCGGATCCACGCAGCGGTAATTTACATCCAGCAGGATTCTCTCTGCATCTGGATAATCTTTTTCAAATCCAAGCATTAGCTCCGGCCTTGCGCCCCGGAAACGGTAAATGGACTGATCATCATCTCCTACGATGAACAGATTGTTCTCCGGCAGAGCCAGCATTTTTACGATCTCATACTGGATCTGGTTGATATCCTGAAATTCATCGATAAGTATGTACTTATATTTTCTCTGCCATGCCTGTAAAATATCCTTACGTTCTTTAAAAAGCTCATAGCACATGGCAAGCATGTCATCAAAATCCAGAAGTCCCTGTTTGCGAAGACGATGCTCATAGCCATCATACAGTTCTTTAAAGACGGTCTGGGAGCAGCTTTTTGCATAATAGTTATCTAAGGACATTAATTCCCCTTTAATAAGGCTGATCTCTGACAATACAGAAGAAATAAACTCTCCTTCGTCCTCGATCTCCAGATCTGTCTGGTCTAACTGCTCCCTGATAAACTGGATGCGCTGCTCTTCTTTTACGATATTGGAGGCCTGATACCGGTATGCCAGTTTTAATATCATAAAAAAGACAGAATGGAAGGTCCCAAAAGAGACTCTGCTGCATCCTGTCCCGGTTATCCGTTCATATCGTTCTTTCATTTCACGGGCCGCCGCCCTGGTAAAGGTGATCACCAGGATATTTCCAGGCTCCACGCCCACTTTTTCCGTTAAATAACGGACCCGGTTGGTAATGACCGTAGTCTTACCTGAGCCGGGTCCTGCAAGTACAAGGGCAGGTCCGTCTGTGTGACGGATCGCCCTTTTCTGTGCTTCATTAAAAGCCATGTATTAAGCCTCCAGCATTTCAATGCCTTTGCGGATACGTTTTAATGATTCTTCTTTTCCAAGAACTTCCATGATCTCAGTTGCGCCTGCAGGAGTCATCTGCTTGCCGGAAACAGCGGTACGTACAGGCCACATAACAAAGCCTGTCTTTACGCCAGTTTCACTTACATAAGCGGAAAGTGCTGCAAACAGAGCGTCATTGCTGAAATCTTCCTGTGCTTCCAGAATAGGAAGTACATCTTTTAATACCTTAAGGGAAGTCTCTGCGTTTGTCTTCATCTTCTTGTGAGTATACATAGCAATGTCATACTCAGGAAGTTCCTCAAAGAAATCAATGTGATCCCTGATCTCCGGGAATACTTCAATTCTGGTCTTTACCATATTTGCAATCTTCTTAAGATCTAAGTCTTTCTTGATCACTTCTTTTAAGTATGGCTCAGCCAGCTTATAGAAACGATCAAAGTCCATTGCCTTGATATACTCGCCGTTCATCCAGCGAAGCTTGGTCATATCAAAAACAGACGGAGACTTATTCATACGGTGGTAATCAAATTCCTTTACCATCTCTTCCAGAGAGAAGATCTCGTTATTGCCTTCTGGAGACCAGCCAAGAAGTGCCACATAGTTTACGATTGCTTCCGGAACAAAGCCCTGTTCTACCAGGTCCTCAAAAGAGGAATGTCCGCAGCGCTTGCTTAACTTGTGATGGCTTTCATCTGTGATCAGCGGGCAGTGTACATAAACCGGCACTTCCCAGCCGAAAGCGTCATACAGACGGTTGTACTTTGGTGAAGAAGAAAGATACTCATTTCCTCTTACTACATGGGTAATGCCCATAAGATGATCGTCTACTACGTTTGCAAAGTTGTAGGTAGGATAACCATCAGATTTGATCAGTACCATATCATCCAGTTCAGAGTTATCTACAGTGATATCTCCGTAGATCTCGTCATGGAAGGTGGTAGTTCCCTCAGTCGGGTTATTCTGACGGATAACAAATGGCTTTCCAGCAGCCAAATTTGCCTCGATTTCCTCTTTGGAAAGGTGCAGACAGTGCTTATCATAGGTCATGATCTCCTCACCGTTTACAGTCTTTCTTAAGGACTCCAGACGCTCTGGTGTACAGAAGCAGTAATATGCTTCTCCTTTTTCTACCAGCTGCTTTGCATACTCCATATAAATTCCGGAAGCCTGGCGCTCACTCTGAACATAAGGACCGCAGCCGCCATCCTTGTCTGGTCCCTCATCGTGGACCAGACCGGTTTCTTCCAGGGTTCTGTAAATGATATCTACAGCGCCTTCTACATAACGTTCCTGGTCTGTATCTTCAATTCTTAAAAGGAAGTCGCCTCCCTCATGTTTTGCGATCAGGTACGCATACAGAGCTGTTCTCAAATTTCCAACATGCATTCTTCCTGTAGGGCTTGGTGCATATCTTGTTCTTACTTTCATTTTCTCACCCTCTGATTTTAGTTTTCTTCTTTTTCTTCCTTCTTCTCTGCCAGGTCACTTGGTCTCATGGTCAGGTTAATTCTTCCCATCTTGTCAACTTCTGCAACCTTAACAGTTACTTCGTCGCCGATGTTTACAACATCTTCTACCTTTGCAACACGCTTATCAGACAGCTTGGAGATGTGTACCATACCGTCTTTGTTTGGTGCCAGCTGTACAAATGCGCCGAAGTTCATGATACGTACTACCTTGCCGGTAAATACCATTCCAGCTTCGATATCAGTAACAATTCCTGTAATAATAGCGATAGCGCGGTCGATCATAGCCTCGTCAGTACCGCAAACATTTACAATACCATCATCGCTGATGTCGATCTTAACGCCGGTCTCTTCGATGATCTTGTTGATCACCTTGCCCTGCTTACCAACTACATCGCCGATCTTCTGAGGATCAATGGTGATCTGCTTGATCTTTGGAGCATACTGGCTTAAGTGCTTTCTAGGCTCGGAGATAACTGGCTTCATAACATTGTCTAAGATGTACATTCTTGCTTCACGGGTTCTTGCAATTGCCTCTTCAATGATCGGACGGGTCAGACCATGGATCTTAATATCCATCTGGATAGCAGTGATACCCTTTTCAGTACCGCCTACCTTAAAGTCCATATCGCCGAAGAAGTCTTCCAGACCCTGGATATCGGTCAGAACGATGTAATCGTCATCAGTCTCACCTGTTACCAGACCACAGGAGATACCAGCTACCATACGCTTGATCGGTACACCTGCTGCCATTAAGGACAGAGTGGATGCACAGATACTTGCCTGGGAAGTAGAACCATTAGACTCCATAGTCTCAGATACAGTACGGATCGCATATGGGAACTCTTCTTCACTTGGAAGTACAGGAACTAATGCACGCTCAGCCAGTGCGCCATGTCCGATCTCACGACGGCCCGGTCCTCTGCTTGGCTTTGTCTCGCCTACGGAGAAGGACGGGAAGTTGTAATGATGCATGTAACGCTTGGTTGTCTCATTTGCATCTAAGCCATCGATCTTCTGAGCCTCAGATAATGGTGCCAGTGTGCAGGCATTTAAGATCTGGGTCTGTCCACGGGTGAACATACCTGAACCATGTACTCTTGGAAGGATGTCGATCTCAGCTGCTAAAGGACGGATCTGTGTAATCGCACGGCCGTCTGGACGCTTGTGGTCTTTTAAGATCATCTTGCGGACAGTCTTCTTCTCATACTGATAAATAGCATCGCCTAATAATGGCAGCCACTCTTCGTTCTCAGCAAATGCCTCTTCCAGACGCTCAGTAATAGCTGCAATATTTGCCTCTCGGGTCTGCTTGTCATCGGTAAATACAGCTGTTTCCATCTCTTCAGAAGGAACGATCTCCTTGATCGCTGCAAATAATTCTTCCGGAACTGCGCAGCTTTCGTAGGTGTGCTTTTCTTTTCCGCACTCAGCTACGATGGTATCGATAAAGCGGATGATCTCCTGGTTTACTTCGTGAGCTTTGAAAATAGCCTCGATCATCTTCTGCTCAGGAACTTCCTTGGCACCAGCTTCGATCATGATAACTTTCTCTCTGGTAGAAGCTACAGTCAGAGCCATCTCAGATACCTGTCTCTGAGCGGAAGTTGGGTTGATAACAAATTCACCATCAATAAGACCAACCTGGGTAGTAGCGCAAGGTCCGTCAAATGGGATATCAGAAATGCTGGTAGCGATAGCAGAACCAAGCATAGCAGTCAGCTCTGGGCTGCAGTCTGGATCTACAGACATAACTACGTTGTCTAAGGTTACGTCATTGCGGTAATCCTTTGGGAATAAAGGACGCATAGGGCGGTCGATAACACGGGAGGTAAGGATGGCATTTTCAGATGCTTTTCCTTCTCTCTTATTGAAGCCGCCTGGGATCTTTCCTACAGAGTAGAACTTCTCCTCATATTCTACACTTAAAGGGAAGAAATCAATGCCTTCTCTTGGCTTTGCAGATGCGGTTGCTGTAGAAAGTACTACAGTATCGCCGTAATGCATAAATGCTGCACCGTTTGCCTGAGCTGCTACGCGGCCAACTTCTACAGTCAGCTTACGGCCAGCCAGGTCCATACTGAAACTCTTAAACATGGGGTGTCTCCTTTTCTCTTTTAATGTAACGTTCTGTAAATATACAAGTTTTTTACAGGGCAAAAGACGCCGAAACTACTGATCTATCCCAAACGATCTGTTTGGGACACATCAGCGGTCCCGGAGTGTTCCTTTTGCACCTGTCTTCATGCAAATATAGGGTGGAGTAAACTCCACCCTAACATGAATGAAAGCCCGCTGCCAAATGTCTATGCGGCCTTGCGTACAAGCACGCAATCCACATAGCCGCCCGGCAACACTTTCATGATAATTACTTTCTGATTCCCAGCTTTTCGATCAGAGCACGGTAGCCTTCCAGATCGGTCTTCTTCAGGTAATCAAGAAGTCCTCTTCTGTGTCCAACCATCATCAGAAGTCCTCTTCTGGAGTGATGATCCTTTGGATTCTGCTGAAGATGAGCGGTCAGTTCAGCAATTCTCTCTGTCAGAATAGCGATCTGAACTTCTGGTGAACCGGTATCTCCTGCCTTACGTCCGTACTGTGCGATAATCTCTGCTTTCTTTTCCTTAGAAATCATGGTAATTCCTCCTAAAATAATTTAATTTTCTCACCTTAAACCAGGCTGCCGGCTGGAGTCACCAGGCAACGGGGCTTCGGCGTTCTTTTATACTTGGTTACTGTATCATATTTTAACCGGGTTGTAAAGGGGATTTTCCGCAAAATACTTAAGAGCAAATTCTTTGTCTTTTTCGATCCGTTCTTTTAACTCTTCTAAAGAAGCAAATTTCTGTTCTCCCCTGTCAAACTCCAAAAGCTGGACCTCGATCATTTTTCCGTAAATGTCTCCGTCAAAATCAAAGATAAATGTCTCTACGCCTACCGGATTATCCCCATGGATCGTAGGTTTCCTGCCGATATTAGTAACTCCCTTATAATATTTTCCCTGTGCAAGGACTCTGGATACATAGACCCCGAATTTGGGCAGACGTTTGTTTGCCGGCGGGATGATATTGGCTGTTGGAAAGCCCAGTCTCGGTCCTCCGATATGGTTGCCGTGGACTACAATGCCGTGGATGGCATATGGTTCTCCTAACAATTCATTTGCTTTTGCCACATTTCCCAGGGAAAGTTCTTCCCGGATATAGGTGCTGCTGATGTCTCTTCTGTGATCTTTTTCTTTTTGGATCACATGAAGTTCAAATCCCAGCTCTTTGCTTAAAGATCTGAGAAGTTCTACATTTCCGGCGCCTTTGTAGCCAAAACTGCAGTCCGGCCCCACTACCATGGCTTTTGCCCGCATCCGTTTTACCAAGATATCCTTTACAAATACAGAAGGGTCCATTTTACGCACATCATCTGTAAAAGGATACTCCACCAGGTAATCGATCCCCATTTTTTCCATATTATGACGTCGTTCTTCACTGGTTGTGATCACAGTGGCAGCTTCACCTGTAACAAGGCTTAATGGGGCTGTGCTGAAGGTAAAAATAGCAGTTGCATAGCCCAGTGTTTCTTTCAGTTCTTCCATTGTATGCAGAAGCTTCTGATGTCCTCTGTGTCTTCCGTCAAATTTTCCAAGAGTTACCACAGTGGGCTCTTCCAGCTGAAAATCCACTGTATCTGCTATATATTTCATCAGTTTCCTTCTCCATCCGGTATGAACATTTTCCATGGTTTCCACCAGTGTTTTTCTTCCTGGTATTCATATACACCCATAAAGATCCCCTGGCTGTTGTACATACGGTATCTGTCTCCGCTTTTTCTTTCTTCTAAAGATGTACTTTTTTCCAGGTCTAACTGCTGTTTAAAGCAGGGATTTCCATTTTTCAAAGCCTTGTCCCCTTCTGCTGTTGTGTATACAGGCAGATAACCTTCTAAGGCTTCTTCCAGAGAACAGATATATTCTCCTACTTTTCCTTCATCTCTTAAAACTTCGATCTCATCCAGTTTCAAACTGTCTTTTACCTGAAAACGGTCTACACGGGTACGCAGGAGAGACTCCATGCAGCCCCCGACTCCTAATTTAGCTCCAATATCTTCACAGAGAGTTCTTATGTAGGTTCCTTTGGAACAGCTGACTGTCATCCAGACTCTTGGCAGTTCTATTTTTTCAACAGAAATATCTAAGATCTGTACTCTTCTTGCCTTGCGCTCTACTTCTTTTCCTGCTCTTGCAAGGTCGCAAAGCTTCTTTCCATCTACTTTTAAAGCAGAGTACATAGGAGGGATCTGGTCATAATCTCCCTTAAAATCCAGGATCACCTGGCGCACCTGTTCTTCATCCAGTTCTAACGCCTTTTCATGATCTTCCGTAAGCACCGTTCCTGTGGTATCCTGGGTGTCCGTAGTCTGTCCTAAAAGAAGCACTGCCTCATAGGTTTTGGACCGGTCTGTAAGCATGTCACAAAGCCTTGTCCCATTTCCCAGACACACCGGAAGGACGCCCTTGGCCGCCGGATCAAGGGTTCCCGTATGGCCGATCTTTTTCTGTCTTAAAATCCCTCGAATCCGGGCTACAACATCATGGGATGTATAGCCCGGCTCTTTATACACATTAATGATTCCGTGATACATTTAAACCTCCCCGGCTGCCGCAGCATCTAACTGCTTGGCAATGTGAAGGGACAGATTATTGATCACATCATGAATACTTCCGGACATGGTACAGCCTGCTGCACGCACATGACCGCCGCCGCCAAAATAGAACGCTACCTGGCTTACATCTACGATTTTCTGGGAACGCAGACTTACCTTATACTGCTGAGGTCCTGTCTCATACAGGAAAATAGCAACCTCCACTCCCTCTGTAAGACGCAGCTGGTCGATGATACCGTCAAGGTCTTTTCCGGTCACACCGTAAAAGTCCAGATCAGACTGGCGCAGGGCACTGAAAATGGCCTTTCCATCAAGGAAGGTAATGCTTTCAAGAAGCGCTCTTCCCATGATCTGGTTCTGCACATAAGTCTTTTTGTAGAAGCTGTTGTCAATGATGCTTCCAAAGTCAACGCCTTTTCCCATCAGGAAACCGGCAATCTCCATCGTCTTTGCAGAAGTGCAGGAATACTTGAACACACCGGTATCATGTACGATCCCTGTATACAGGCATTCTGCCACATTTTTATCCACGTTATCCGGATTTAACTGTTCAAAAAGGACTTCGCTGGCAGAACTTGCATCAGCTGCCACTAAATTGACCTGGCAGTAACGGGTGTTGGTTACGTGATGATCGATGCAAAGGCTTTTTTTCGCCCGCTTCAGATACACGTTAAAATCCCCCAGACGTTCTTCATCACTGCTGTCAAGGCAGATGCAAAGCTCATATTCTTTGTCATCTGTTTCATGGTGGATCTCATCATAGCCCTTTAAATAGGCAAATTTTGAGGAAGCTTCCTCCAGATATACAGCTGCCTGTATATCCGGATAGGAAGCAAGAAGATAATTATACAGACCCAGAGTAGAGCCGAGGCAATCGCCATCCGGCCTTACATGGCCCAAAATCGCTACAGACTTTGTTCCTTCTAACGCCTGTTCAAGAACCGTCATTCCAGTCCCTCCTCCTCATCATCATGAAGATCTTTTGTCACTTCATCGATCAGTTTTGACATGTTTACGCCATATTCAATAGACTGATCCAGTATAAATTTAATTTCAGGAGTGTTACGTAAATTGACTCTGTGAGCCAGTTCCCGGCGCACGAAGGAAGCTGCGCTGCGCAGTCCTTCGATGGTTGCCTTGCCGGCTTCTTCATCACCTAACACACTGATATATGCCTTGCAGTATTTTAAGTCCGGAGTTACCTCTACGGCTACAACACTGGTCAGCGGATGGATCCTCGGGTCTTTGATCTCAGAACGGATGATCTGACTTAATTCCCTCTGGACCTCCATATTGATCCTTGTATTTTTAATGCTGTTTTTACGCATTATGATCCCTTTCTTTCAAAAACGAAACTATATTCTATGCAGCAGACTATCTAGGAACCTCTACCATCATATAAGCTTCGATCTGGTCATCTTCCTGAAGATCATTGAACTTCTCGAATACAAGACCACACTCATATCCTGCAGCAACTTCCTTTACATCGTCCTTGAAACGCTTTAAGGAAGCTAAAGGTCCGTCGTAGATCTGCTCGCCTTCTCTTGTAATACGGCAGCTGCAGCCTCTCTGGAACTTGCCATCCAGTACATAGGAACCCGCGATGGTGCCAACACCGGAAGCCTTGAACAGCTGACGGATCACTGCATGACCGATCACCTTCTCCTCGAATACAGGATCCAGCATACCCTTCATAGCAGCTTCTACATCTTCGATGGCCTGGTAGATGACCTTGTACAGACGTACATCTACTTTCTCACGCTCTGCAATGGATTTTGCAGTTGCATCAGGACGTACATTGAAACCAATGATGATGGCATTGGAAGCAGAAGCCAGGGAAACGTCAGACTCATTGATAGCACCAACGCCGCCGTGGATTACCTTTACTACTACCTCTTCATTAGACAGCTTGGTCAGGCTCTGCTTTACTGCTTCTACAGAACCCTGAACGTCTGCCTTGATGATCAGAGGAAGTTCCTTTACATTTCCTGCCTTGATCTGGCTGAACAGATCATCCAGAGACAGTTTTGCCTTAGTATCTTCCAGAAGCTTGTTCTTGCTCTCAGAAATGAAGGTTTCTGCAAAGCTTCTTGCTTCTTTCTCGTTCTCAGTTGCTACGAATACCTCACCAGCCTGTGGAACATCATTTAAACCTAAGATCTCTACAGGAGTGGATGGACCAGCCTCTTTTACTCTGCGGCCCTTATCATCCATCATAGCACGGATCTTACCATAGCATGCACCTGCAGCAATGGTGTCACCTACTCTTAAGGTACCTTTCTGTACCAGTACAGTTGCAACAGGTCCTTTGCCCTTATCCAGCTCAGCCTCGATCACAAGTCCACGGCCCTTACGGTTTGGATTTGCCTTTAATTCAAGAACATCTGCTGTTAAAAGTACCATTTCCAGAAGGTCTGTGATACCCTCTTTTGTATGTGCGGATACAGGAACGAAAATAGTGCTGCCGCCCCAGTCTTCCGGGATCAGCTCATATTCAGCCAGTTCCTGTTTTACTTTGTCAATGTTTGCACTTGGCTTATCGATCTTGTTGATAGCAACGATGATCTCTACGCCAGCTGCCTTTGCATGGTTGATCGCCTCAACAGTCTGTGGCATAACGCCGTCGTCTGCTGCTACTACCAGGATAGCGATATCAGTAGACTGGGCACCTCTCATACGCATAGCTGTAAATGCCTCATGTCCAGGTGTATCAAGGAAGGTGATCTTTCTGCCGTTGATCTCAATAACAGAAGCACCGATGTGCTGGGTGATACCGCCTGCCTCTCTTGCAGTTACGTTAGTCTGACGGATGGCATCCAGAAGGGATGTTTTACCATGGTCAACGTGACCCATTACGCAGACTACAGGAGGTCTGGAAACCATATCTGCCTCGTTTTCGTCCTCTTCTTTCAGAAGTTCAGCAATTACGTCTACCTTTTCTTCCTGCTCGCAGAGAACGTCAAATTCCATTGCGATCTCTTCTGCCTGATCGTAGTCGATCTCCTGGTTTAAGGTAACCATCTGTCCCTTTAAGAACAGCTTCTTAACGATAACGGATGGCTGCAGCTTCATCTTATCAGCCAGTTCCTTAATAGTTAAGCGCTCTGGAAGGGTAATGGTCTTAACATCCTCAACCTTAGCCTCTTCTTTCTTAGGCTGTGGCATGATGAAAGCTCCCTTTCCTGTCTTTGGTGCTTTCTTCTTTCCGTCTTCTTCTCTGTCTCTCTTGTCAAAACGGTCATTCTTATGAGCGTTCTTGTTTGCCTGACGGGTGCTGCTTGGCTTGGTCTGGATCGGGGTATCAAAAGCAGATGAACGGTTGTCTCTGTTTCCAGATGAACGGCGGTTGTCTCTGCTGCCGTTTCTGCTTGTATTGTCCTTATCCTTATCTTCTCCGAAACGGGAGCCAAAGCCGCCCTGATTTCTGTCACGGTTCTGGAAACCGCCCTGTGGTCTGCCATCGCGGTTCTGATAGCCGCCCTGTGGTCTGTCTCCACGGTTCTGATAGCCAACCCCCTGTGGTCTGTCCCCACGGTTCTGGAAGCCACCCTGTGGTCTGTCTCCACGGTTCTGATAGCCACCGCCCTGTGGTCTGCCGTCACGGTTCTGATAACCGCCCTGTGGTCTCTCACCACGGTTATCTCTTCCCTGATAGCCGCCGTTTCTTCCATCACGATTCTGGTAGCCGCCCTGTGGTCTGTCTCCACGGTTATTATCTCTTCCCTGGTAGCCGCCGTTTCTTCCATCACGGTTCTGATAGCCGCCCTGTGGTCTCTCACCACGGTTATTGTCTCTTCCCTGGTAGCTGCCGTTTCTTCCATCACGGTTCTGATAACCGCCCTGTGGTCTCTCACTGCGGTTATCTCTTCCCTGGTAGCCGTTCTGGCTTCTTCCCTGGAAATCTCCTCTTTCAGCCTGTGCAGGTCTGCTCTCTGCTGCCGGAGCAGATGCTTCCTGTACCTGTGGCTTTACTTCTGCCGCCTGTACCGGTTTGGTTTCTTCTGCCTTAGCAGGTGCCTGCTGTGGCTTTGGCTGCTGCTTTGGTACCGGACGCTTGATCTGCTGCTGTGCGTTCTGCGGACGGAATACAGCTGTCAGTTTCTTCTTTGCAGGCTCTGTCTTTCCCTCTTTCTTCTGGCTAACAGCATTTCTTACCATATTTTCCTGGTCCTTAGATACGCTGGAAGCTGCAAAAAGAGCTGCAGAGCTGTCTTTCTGTTTAATAATATCTAATACTTCTTTACTGGTCTTACCCAGTTCATTTGCCAGTTCACTTACTCTCATTCAAACTACCTCCATTTACATTCATCCGTGATGCCAGGGTCTTGGCAAATCCTGCGTCCTCTACTGAAAGGGAAGCACGAAATTCCTGTCCCATAGCATGCCCAAGTTCCTCTTTTGTGCCGAACAGATAGATGGGAACTTTATAGTGAGTACACATATTGGTAAACATTTTCTTTGTATTATCAGAAGCTTCTTCTGATACGATCACCATATGGGAACGTCCGCTTTTAACGGATTTCTCTGTAGAAAATTCTCCGCTGACCACTTTTCTCGCTCTGGTCGCCAGTCCGATCATACTAAATACTTTATTCTTGTCTGTCAATTTCTTCCATCTCCTTTTCCAGAGTCTCATAAACTTCTCTGGGGATCGCCATTTTAAAGGATCGTTCCAGGCCTCTGCCTTTCACAGCCTTCTTAAAGCACTCCATAGACGGGCACAGATAAGCACCCCGGCCGTTTTTACGTCCGGTAGCATCTAATAAGATCTCACCTTCGGCTGTTTTGATCACTCTAATCATTTCTTTTTTACTTTTCATCTCACCGCAGCCAATGCACTGCCTCAGCGGGATCTTCTTTACACTCACCTTTGATCACTCCTCATCTTCCGGAAAACCTTTTTACTGTTCGTTGTTTTCTTCCTGGTAGTCATCCTGAGCTGGCTCTTCTGTTGCTTCCTGCTCTGCATCTTCTGCATTCTCTTCCTCATAAGAAGGAGCCGGAGCATCACCGTACTGTAAGCCCATCTGCTCAAACAGGCCCATTTCCTTTGCCTGTGTCTCGCTCTTGATATCGATCTTAAATCCAGTCAGTCTTGCTGCAAGACGTGCATTCTGTCCCTCTTTACCGATTGCCAGTGATAACTGATAATCAGGAACGATGACCTGTGCTTCTCTTGCTTCTTCGTCTGCAACAACGCAGATAACCTTTGCCGGGCTTAATGCGTTTTCGATCAGGTATGCAGGATTTTCATCCCAGTTGATGATATCGATCTTCTCACCGCGCAGTTCGTTTACGATGGCATTTACTCTGGCACCGTTTACGCCTACACATGCGCCTACTGGATCTACACTTGGATCATTGGACTTAACTGCGATCTTGGTTCTGGAACCTGCTTCTCTTGCGATGGCCTTGATCTCTACAGTACCATCATGTACTTCAGATACTTCCTCTTCAAACAGACGCTTTACAAGGTCTGGATGGGTTCTGGATACGGAAATACGAGGTCCCTTTGTAGTATCCTTTACTTCTACGATGTAAACTTTGATACGCTCATTTGGACGGAAAGTCTCACCCTTTACCTGCTCACTCTCATTTAAGATCGCATCTAACTTGCCAAGGTTAACACTGATATTTTTTCCAAGGTAACGCTGTACAATACCGGTAGCAACGTCTTTTTCCATGGTGTAGTAATCATTGTATAATGCCTTGCGCTCTTCTTCGCGGATCTTCTGAAGGATAACGTTCTTTGCGTTCTGGGTAGCGATACGGCCGAATTTCTTGGAATCTAAAGGAACCTGTACGGTATCACCAAGCTGGTATTTTGCGCTGATCATTCTTGCATCTGCCAGGCTGATCTCCATAACCGGATCTTCTACCTCTTCTACTACGGTCTTCTCTGCGTATACAGCAAAGTCACCGGTTGTACGGTTCATAACAACTTTTACATTGTCAGCCTTGCCGAAATTGTTTTTACAGGCAGTGATAAGGGAATTTTCAATTGCCTCTATCATGGTATCCTTAGAGATATTTTTCTCTTTTTCCAATACCTCCATTGCCTCTAACAGTTCCTTATTCATGTTTATCCTCCTATCATGTTCTCTGTACGATACAGTTAAAAATCAAGTGCCAGACGGATCAGTGCGATGTCTGCCTTTTCAAATACAGCCTCACTTCCATCTTCCATGGTCAGTGTCACTGTCTTATCATCATATGCGCTTAATGTGCCTGTAAATTCCTTCTGTCTGTCGATCGCCTTGTACAGTCTTACTTCTACTTCACGGCCCATGCTGCGTACATAATCTTTTTCTTTCTTTAAAGGACGTCCCAGTCCCGGTGAACTTACTTCCAGGATATAGCTGTCATCGATAAAGTCTTCTTTATCCAACCAGTCGCTGAGCTTGCGGCTGATCACTTCACAGTCATCTACGGCAATTCCGCCTTCCTTATCAATATAAGCCCTTAAATACCAGGTACCAGCCTCTTTTACGTACTCTACATCTACCAGTTCAAAGTTGTTTTCTTCCATAAGTGGAAGAAGATAGGCTTCTACTCTGCTTTCATAACTTTCCTTTTTTGTCATGTCTACACCACCTTTCTTTCCCTAACAATACGAAAGAGTGGACCAGCGCCCACTCTTACATTAAGTAAAATCCATTAGTTATCGTATACACTATACCATCATGTGTGTGGAATTGCAAGCACTTTTTTCCATGGGCTGCCCAGGCTGTATTTCGACTGTGTTCCAGCTGTGTTTGGCTGTAAATCAGCTGTGGAGCAATGCTGCTGCCTGCGGGAAAGGTTTCAGGCTGCGCTCTAAAACACCATGGATATAGGCAATGGTCATTCCATAATTGGTAACAGGAACATTCTGGTCACAAGCACATTTAATGCGGTACTTCATCTCTTTTGCATTTAACATGCAGCCACCGCAGTGGATGATCAGTTTGTACTGTGTCAGATCATCTGGAAATTCCGTTCCTGAAGTAAAGGTAAATTCCGGCTCTGCTTTTGTAAACTGGCGGATCCAGTTTGGCAGTTTTACAGTTCCGATATCACCGCACTGTCTGTGATGGGTGCAGCCTTCGCAGATCAGGATCTTATCGCCGGTCCGGATCTTATTTAAAGCTGCCACTCCTGCGATCATGGTCTCCAGTTCGCCTTTGTATCTGGCAAAGAGAATGGAGAAGGAGGTAAGCAGAATGTCCTCCGGTGTATCTTTTGAAACTTTTCCAAATGCCTGGCTGTCTGTGATCACCAGCTTTGGCTTTTTTCCAATATTTTCCAGTGTGTTTTTCAATTCATTATCTTTTACTACAATAGAAACAGCGCCTGCCTCCAAAATATCCCGGATGGTCTGCTGCTGCGGAAGGATCAGGCGGCCTTTAGGGGCTGCTTTATCAATAGGAACTACCAAAATAACAAAATCTGAAGGGTCTAACAGGTCAGATACCAGTGGTTTTGAAACTGCTTCTGTTTTTGCAGCTTTTGCAATAGTTTCTTTTAATTCTGTGATACCTGCCTTTGTGCGGGCGCTGACTCCGAGAACCGGAATATCTTTTATCTTCTCCGGACAGACTGCATTTTTCTGATCCATCTTATTAAATACCAACACACAGGGGATCTGCTTTTCCTGCATTCTATTAAGAAGTTTCTCCTCCTGTTCGCCAAAACCTGCCTGGCTGTCCACAACGATCACAGCTACATCTGTTTTATTTAACACCTGATAGCTTTTTCTTACACGCAATGTTCCCAGTTCACCTTCATCATCAATTCCAGGAGTGTCGATCACAGTTACAGGTCCTAACGGAAGTAATTCCATGGATTTATACACCGGATCTGTAGTCGTTCCTTTTACATCGGATACAACTGCCAGTTCCTGTCCGATCACTGCATTTAACACGCTGGATTTTCCAGCGTTTCTTCTGCCAAAAAAGCCTATATGGACCCGTTCTCCTGTAGGTGTTTCGTTCATTCCCATATCTGTACCTGCCTTTCATGCTCTGCATAGCCGTTTTGTGGTTATTATACTTGTATGAGAACTGTTTTTCAAACAGTTTTTAAGCCGTTTTTGTACGAAAACCAATATTTGCTTTTCCTATATAAATAGAGTATAATACATCGGAGAATAACAACTATAAATACACCAGGAGGAACCTGTTATGACATTTGTATATCCCGCTGTTTTTACCCCTCATGAAAAGGACAATGGTTTTCATGTAGAATTCCCGGATCTGGAATGTTGTGAGGCAGACGGACCGGACTTAGAGGATGCTGTTGAAAATGCCAGAGACGCAGCCAGAAACTGGATCACTGCAGAACTGGAAGATACCTGTGAGATCCCGCCTTCTACCCATGTAGATGATATTGAGTTAAAGGAAGGTATGTTTATTAAGAATATCATGGTCATTATCAAGCTGCTGCCTGATAACGACTGATGTGTTAAAAAATCCCTGAACACACTATAACATGTGCTCAGGGATTTTTCATTCTAAAACAGATCTATTCTGCTTACCGCAGGCAGCGGGAACGTCATTTTTTATTCTCCGATCATGATCTTGATGATCTCTTCGTTTGTTTCTTTCATTCCTTCTTTTCCAAGACGGCCTACATTCTGTAAGGTCTCTTCTACACCCTTGGTAACGATTCCGTCACCGCCGTAGAACTGCTGGCCTCTGATGTACATATTGTATCCTAAGATACCTGCTTCTACTGCAGATGCGATCTTCGCTGCACAGGATGCCTTTGCACCGTCACAGACAATACCGGATACGATAGCCAGTGAATTTACTACTGTATGTGCGATCTCTTTGAAACCGCCGCCGCACAGATATGCGATACCTGCACCTGCGCCCGCACCTGCGCTGACTGCACCACAGTATGCGGAAAGACGGCCGATCGGTGTTTTCTGATGGATCGCTGCAAGGTTGGATAATGCAAGAGCACGATACATCTTCTCTTCTCCTACCTTTAATTCTTTTGCATATACGATAACAGGTACAGAAGCTGTAATTCCCTGGTTACCGCTTCCGGAGTTGATAACTACCGGCAGTTCACATCCGTTCATACGGGCGTCAGAACCAGCTGCTGCCATTGCTTTTGCACGGACACGCACATTGTTTCCTTCCATATCTAACAGAACCTTACCAATGTTTGCTCCGTAGTTTCCTTTAATTCCCTCTTCTGCGATCGCCCAGTTATAATCGATCTGACGTTTTAAGATCGGTTTGATATCTTCTACATCTACTGTATTAATAAAATCGCAGATATCTTTCATATTTAAAAGGCTTCTGTCTGTCAGGCCTTCTTCTGTTTCACCAGCTACTTCTGTCTGCTCTAAAATTTCACCGTTCTTTTCGATCAGGACAATATTGGTGTGATAGTTGGCAATACGTACCTTTGCGTATTCATCCCCTTTGTACAGGGTTACGATAATGTCAAAAGTCAGTCCGTTATCTACATGTTCTACAGAAATAGGAGTCTTTTTCAGAAATTCCTTCATCTCCTCTACCTGCTCTTTGGTTACACTTGCGATAACTTCCAGTTCCTTATCAGGATCACCTGCAATGATACCTGCAGTTGCAGCTGCCGGAATTCCCTTTAAGTGATCGGTATTTGGTACGATTACTGACTTTACATTCTTGATAATGCTTCCGCTTGCGCCGATGTCTACTCTCTCAGGCAGCTGACCCAGTACTTTTCTTGCAACTGCTGCTGCATAAGCCAGAGCGATCGGCTCTGTACATCCCATAGCAGGGATCAGTTCCTCTTTTAAAATTTGAATATACGCATTGTATTTTTCATTTGTCTTGTCCATTTTCACAGCCTCCAGATTTGCCCTTGATTTATTACTGCACTTACTGTACCATAGAACTATCCTAATGTAAAATTTAACGTTTTAAACATATTGTTTAAAAACTTTTATAGATAAGTGAGGTCATTCTATGGAATTTCGTGAACTGTCAACCTTTCTTCAGGTGGCAAAGCTGCAAAGTTTTTCCAAAGCCGCCAAAGTCCTTGGATATTCCCAGGCCGCTGTTACCATACAGATCAAACAGTTAGAGCAGGAACTGGGGGCTCATCTCTTTGACCGGATCGGCAAACAGACCACCCTGACACACCAGGGCAGTGTTTTTTATGAATACGCAGCCTCGATCATACGGGACATGGCACAGGCAAAAGATGCTGTTTCCCATCCCCAAAAACTGACGGGCCGCCTGTGTATCGGGACCATTGAGTCTATCTGCGCATCTATTTTCCCCAACCTCCTGACGAAGTACCACAAACGTCACCCGGAAGTGAACATCAGCATCCGCACCGACTCCCCGGACCAGCTGTTAGAGCAGATCAACAGCAACCAGCTGGATCTGGTTTATTTTATGGACAAGCGGGTCTATGATGTGAAATGGGAAAAAGTATTAGAAGAACCTGAGGATATCGTATTTGCAGCTACACCGGACCATCCTTTGGCCCAGCGTGACGAACCACTGGAACTGGATGAGATCCTTTCCTATCCTTTTGTTCTTACTGAAAAAGATGCCAGCTACCGCCTGCTCTTAGAGCAGTATCTGGCTGCTATGGGCAAGCATCTGGATCCTTATCTGGAGATTGGAAACACTGAATTTATCCTGCAGTTTTTAAGACAGAATACAGGTGTTACCTTCCTTCCCCATTTTACAGTAGAACGATCCGTAAAAGAAGGTTATCTGCGCATCCTTCCGGTAAAGCGTTTTGCCATCCGTACCTGGAGACAGCTCCTCTATCACAAAGATAAATGGGTAACACGGGAAATGGCGGAGTTTATCAAGCTGGCCCAGGAACTTTCTTAATCCCTTATTTTCTATTCCATAAACTTTAGATAACAAGGTCCTTTATTCTGTACTTTACATTTTCTATGATGTGCTGATATAATAAAAATATATGGTATGTATGAATTAATGTTATACATGTATTTTAAACATACTTACAGAATTTTGGAGGTCTTCATGGAACAAAATCTTTCTCAATATAAAATCTTTTATGAAGTAGCAAAAGCAGGCAACATTTCCAAAGCTGCCAAAGAACTTTATATCAGCCAGCCTGCCATCAGCAAGGCCATCAGCAAATTAGAGGACAGTCTGGGGCTTTCTCTGTTTACCCGCAGCTCCCGGGGAGTTCAGCTGACTTCTGAAGGGGAGATTTTGTTTGAACATGCAAAAGAGGCTTTTGATACTTTAAGCAGAGGTGAACAGGAGTTAAAACGGATCCAGGAATTTGACATCGGACATCTGCGCATTGGTGTCAGCAATACTCTCTGTAAATATGTACTGCTTCCTTATCTTAAAACCTTTATTGACCAGTATCCCCATATGAAAGTGACTATCGAAAGCCAGTCCACAGCCCAGACTCTTTCCAGGCTGGAACAGCAGAAACTGGACCTTGGCTTAGTGGCAGAGCCATCCCTTCGCAAGGATCTGGCGTTTATCCCGGTCATGGATATCCAGGATACCTTTGTCACTACACCGGCTTATCTGAACAATCTGTATGTACGGGAAGGTAAAGATACCAATATTTTTGAGACAGGAAATATCATGCTTTTAGATCAGAGCAATATGACCCGGCATCATGTAGATGATTACATGTCTGAAAATCATATTGTACCAAGACAGGTATTGGAAGTAACCACAATGGACCTGCTGATTGAATTCGTAAAGATCGGACTTGGGGTTGCCTGTGTTATCAAGGAACTGGTACAGAAAGAACTGGATAACGGTACACTGGTAGAATTACCACTGGAAATACCGATCCACAGACGGACCATTGGTTTTGCCTATCATCCCGCAAATCAGGCAATGTCATTGAAAACATTTTTGGAATTTTTATATTAAAATGGATTGGACCCGCGCTGACGCGCGGGTGGTGAGAGGGGCTCTCTTGAAAAAATAGTTTTACGCCATGCCGCTATATAAAAAACCGCAAAAAAACTCCCGGGATTTCAAAGGTCACAGCCTTCTGAACTTCCGGGGGTTTTAATATTTTATACGCGCTTCGCTACGTTTGGGTAGCGTGTACGGGAAACTCAAACTCCATTACATTACGTTTGAGTAGCGCGCAATTTCACAAAAGTAAAATTGTGCTTAGTTGTTGATCAGCTTATCAGACTCATTATTCCAGCTGTACAGCTTACGGATCTCAGCACCAACCTTCTCTGATGGATGCTCGGAAGCAAGCTTTCTCATAGCCTGGAAGTGTACCTGACGGCCTGCTGGGGACATATCAAGTAAGAATTCCTTAGCGAAGGTACCATCCTGGATATCGGACAGGATCTTCTTCATAGCCTTCTTAGTCTCAGCGGTAACGATCTTAGGTCCGGTTACATAATCACCATACTCAGCGGTATTGGAGATAGAGTAACGCATTCCAGCGAAACCAGACTGATAGATCAGGTCTACGATCAGCTTCATCTCATGGATACACTCGAAGTAAGCGTTTCTTGGATCATATCCAGCTTCTACCAGAGTCTCGAAACCAGCCTGCATTAAAGCGCAAACACCGCCGCAAAGAACAGCCTGCTCACCAAACAGGTCAGTTTCTGTCTCAGTACGGAAGGTGGTCTCTAACAGACCTGCTCTTGCACCACCGATTGCAAGGCCGTAAGCCAGTGCTTTCTCCAGTGCTTTTCCTGTATAATCCTGCTCTACAGCTACCAGACAAGGAGTTCCCTTGCCAGCCTGGTACTCACTACGTACAGTGTGGCCTGGTGCCTTAGGAGCGATCATGGTAACATCTACATTCTTTGGTGGCTTGATGCATCCGAAGTGGATATTGAAGCCATGTGCGAACATCAGCATATCGCCATCCTTTAAGTTTGGCTCGATGTCCTTCTTGTACATATCTGCCTGCAGCTCATCGTTGATCAGGATCATGATGATATCTGCTCTCTTTGCAGCCTCTGCTGCAGTATATACAGTGAAGCCCTGCTCTTCTGCTCTCTTCCAGGAGCGGCTTCCCTCATACAGACCAATGATAACATTGCATCCGGATTCCTTTAAGTTTAATGCATGTGCATGTCCCTGGCTGCCGTAACCAATAATAGCGATGGTCTTTCCCTCTAACATTGAAAGGTTACAGTCTTCCTGATAATAAATCTTTGCCATAGCGTTTTTTCCTCCTACTATCGTATAAAAGTATAAAACTTATCACCAGCAAATTCACTGGCATATTTATGTTAAGACAGCAAGTCCGACGCCTCTCTGTTCGCCTTTGGCTGCCCCCTTAAGCTCTTTTTTCATTTTGCCTTATGGCAAAATGCGGATGTCTTCGCTGCCACGCTCCAGTCCGGTGAGTCCGGTACGGGCCAGTTCCAGGATCTCATAATCTTCTAGCAGATTAATGAGCGCATCCAGTTTTGACTGGTCTCCTGTCAGCATAACAGTCAGGGAATCTTTTCCCACATCCACAATGGTTGCACGGAAAATACTTGAGATGGCGCTGACCGCCTGACGATCATTTGATCCGGCTCTTACCTTGATCATCATAAGCTCCCTGTATACAGAGCGATCCGGATGAAGTTCCTTGATATCTCTTACATCTTCCAGTTTATTTAACTGGTTCTTGATCTGCTCAAGAACATTCTGGTCTCCCAGTGACACAACGGTCATTCTGGAATACCTTGGGTCTGCAGTAACACCTACTGTCAGGCTCTCAATATTATATCCACGGCGGCTGAACATACCCGCTACACGGGACAGAACACCTGCCGTATTATCCACTAACAATGATAACACGATTCTGTCATCCATCATATCATTTGCCTCCATATCGGTCCGCCGCAGACAAATGTCTTTCAGCGTCCCACATATTAGTTTTTATAATAACAACCATTACCCACTTTGTCAATTGCCTAATAGTAATGGATATTATGCCTTCTGGTTATGATAAGAGCATTTTTCTCAATTCATTAATACTTTCAGCTATATAAGCAGCGTGGCAGTCTTCCATTTCCTTCCTGTCACCATAGCCAAACAGGACGCCTACGCACTCTAATCCCTGCTTTCTGGCCCCCAATACATCATGTTCTCTGTCACCGATCATCAGGATCTTTTCTTTTTTGTCAGAAAGGCCGCAGGTATCTAAAACATACTGGATCACATCCCCTTTTCCTACACGGGTCTCCTCCAGGTCAGCGCCTCCAACAAACTCAAAATAAGAAGCCAGATCAAAATGTTCCAGGATCTGCTTTGCAAATACCTCCGGTTTGGAGGTTGCAAGATACAGCTTCTTTCCCGCTGCTTTTAATTCTCCTAACATTTCCGGAATGCCTGGAAATACTTTATTCTGGCTCCAGCCTGTAACGGAAAAATATTCACGGTACACCTGGATCGCTTCCTTTGCCTGCTGTTCAGAAAAATCATAATATTTCTGGAAGCTGTCTTTTAATGGCGGACCGATAAAAGGACATAAACTGTCCAGATCATCCACCTGGATCCCATAGTGTTTTAATGCATACTGAACTGCCTTTGTGATCCCCTCTTTTGGATCTGTCAGCGTTCCGTCCAGGTCAAACAGCAGATAATCTTTATTTTTCATGTTGTAATTAATTCCCTTCTAAACAAATATTCAGCTTTCGTACCAGTCTGTGATCGCATTACCTTATTTTATATCAATTTCGGATCATCCCTGGTCTTCAAAAAGAGTCCCGTCTTTAAACGCCTTCATCATCTCATGTCCCACGCTGATATAAGGCGGGTACTCTACGATCTCATCCCGGCTAAACCAACCAGCCTCTGCCAGTTCATCTTCCTCTAACCGGATGGTATCATCTCCATCCAGGTCTGCGGTAAAACCGATCATCACAGAGTCAGAAAAGGACCATGGCTGGCTCTTGTAATAGCGGATATTTTTCACCTTCAGGCCTACTTCTTCCATTACTTCCCTGCGTACACATTCTTCAAATGTCTCGCCCACTTCCACATAACCTGCGATCAGTGCATACCTACGGTAAGTGCCTCTTGCATACCGGGACATAAGCAGTTTGTCCCCATTTCGGATAGCTACGATCACAGCCGGACAGATCTTTGGATACTCTGTATGTCCGCAATCTGTACACACCATGGACCGTTCTGTAGTCCCAGCTCTCATCTTTGCGCCACAGCAGCCGCAGAACCTCCTGCTTTCTCTCCAACGGTAGATCTGGCTTCCTGTAATACCTGCAAACGCCTGATACCCCGGTTCCAGTTCCCTGAAGATCTGCATTCTTTCCAGGCGGTAGCTGCCAAATTCCGGCACTTTCAGATCATCTACCAGATAATAGCCTCTTTCACCGATGGAAAACAGATAGTACGCCTTTTCCCGGCAGTCTTCTTCTGAAAGAAGATCCTGAAAGGTAGGGATCACATAACCTTCTTTTTCTTTCAAAAGCATTACTTTATTGTATTCATAATGCAAAAGATAGTCTGTGAGTTCCGGCTTTTTATCTTTGTATGCCGGATCATATTTATAAGGTATCTCCTGTATCATTTTAACTTACGACTCCTTTAATAGCTCTTTTAATAATCCTTTTTCTGAAACCACTTTCTTCCGTCCACGCGCCGCAGACTGCTGAAGAAGAAATAATAAATAACAAAGGCAATGGAAGTAATGGTCCATGATAAAGGATAGCAGAACGCAGCTGCCAGGATGGATCTGTACTGTGGCAAGAAAAAGATGATCCAGATCACACGCAGACAGCAAACGCCAATCCCCGTCATGATCAACGGCATCCAGGCATCTCCTACACCGCGCAGTGTACCGGATAATATCTCTATGGTAATATAGGTGATCAATGTAGGCACCAGGAAATGGATCAGACTTAAACCGATCTCCTGTACCTGTGCATCTGATGTAAACAGATCAATCAGCAGATATCCTTTTAAGTATAATAAGGTGGATACGATCGCTGTCATAATCGTTCCAATGATCATACAGGCCCCGGCACCCTTATGCACACGGTCCATACGGCCGGCACCATAATTTTGTCCTACAAAAGTGGTGACAGAAATTCCCAAAGCATTGATCATCATCCAGTAAAGTCCGTCCACTTTTCCATAAGTAGCCCAGGCAGTTACATTATCTGTCCCCAGTGTATTTACACCTGACTGGATAATGATATTGGAAATGTTATACATAACCGACTGCATACCAGCCGGAATACCGATGCGCACGATACGCTGGAGCATCCGCCCGTCAATACGCACCTTGCTCCACACCAGTTTATACATATCTTCTGTATGTGTCAACGCATAAACCACCATGCAGGCACTGAAAAACTGGGAACTGATGGTGGCGATGGCTGCACCGGCAACACCCAGACGCAGTCCTGCTACCAGGATCAGGTCTAAGAGGATATTGACCATACAGCTTCCAATAAGGAAATATAAGGGGCGCTTGGAGTCCCCCACTGCACGCAGGATACCGGCTCCCATATTATAGATCAGGTTTGGTATCATACCCAGGAAATAGATACGGATGTATACAACCGCATATGTAAGTACATCTTCCGGAGTGTGCATGGCTGAAAGAGCCATATGGGCAAAAACAACACCGATGATCATAAACAGAACACCGCCTATAAGCGAAAACGCTACCGCCGTATGCACGGCCCAATGCACCTTATCCGGCTTTCTGGCACCATAAAACTGGGAAATAACTACAGTCGCACCACTGGAAAGGCCAACGAAAAAGCCCACCAGAAGATTGATCAGGGTACTGGTAGTACCGCCAACTGCTGCCAGTGCCTGTTTGCCTACAAAACGGCCTACTACCACTGCATCTGCTGTATTGTAAAGCTGCTGAAAAAATGTGCCAAACAAAATCGGAAAAAAGAATAATAACAGCTGACCGAAAATGCTGCCTTCCGTAATCTTATTGGTATTGACCTTATTTTTTATCTCTTTCATCTTTTTCTCCCAGATTTTTCCAACAAATAGAGAAAAGGATACCCACCAGTTGAAAAATTTTCACTTACTGATGGGCACCATGTTTATTTAGTATCTTCTTTTGCAGCGATCTCAGAAATAGATTTTACAAGACCTGCTATTCCCTGGATATCAGACGGGATGATGATCTTATTGGCTTTTCCGTCTGCTGCCGCCTGGAAGGCTTCCAGACTCTTAAGCTGCAGTACAGCCTGGTCTGCTCCGGCTTCTTTTATATAACGGATACCATCGGCAGTTGCTCTCTGTACAGCGCGGATCGCTTCTGCCTGGCCTTCTGCCTCTTTGATCTTCTTTTCCTTTTCTGCTTCTGCACGAAGGATGGCTGCCTCTTTTTCTGCCTCTGCATTTAAGACTGCAGACTCTTTGTTTCCTTCTGCAACCAGGATCATGGACTTCTTCTCACCCTCTGCACGAAGGATCGCTTCACGGCGCTCACGCTCTGCCTTCATCTGCTTCTCCATTGCTTCCTGGATGGCTGCAGGCGGTTCAATGTTCTTAAGTTCTACTCTGGTAACCTTGATGCCCCATGGGTCAGTGGCAATATCAAGGGACTCCTGCATCTTTGCATTGATGGTCTCTCTGGAAGTTAAGGTCTCATCTAATTCCAGCTCACCAATGATATTTCTAAGGGTAGTTGCCGTCAGATTTTCAATGGCAAGGATCGGACGCTCTACACCGTATGCATAGGATTTCGGATCTGTAATGTAGAAAAATACAACTGTATCGATCTGCATGGTAACATTATCCTTGGTGATAACCGGCTGTGGCGGAAAATCCTCTACCTGCTCCTTTAAATTTACTTTCTTTGCCACTCTGTCAATAAATGGCACCATAAAATGGATACCTACACCATATGTTCCCAGATAACCGCCAAGGCGCTCTACGACCAGTGCCTGAGCCTGAGGAACGATACGGATACAGGATGTAAGAATGAAAATAATGAGTACTACCAGAATAAGAAACATCACGGAACCTCCAATCAGCATCATATTTGACCTCCTGAAATTTACTGTGATACCATTCTACGGTATCATGTATAATTTGTATGAATATAGTTTAACATATTTCTGATTTTATTCAATCAAGGATTGTAAAAGTGATGAATTCTTAATATAATCGTAAGCGTTAATACTTTTAATCATAACTCAACAAGGAGATACTTTGTATGAAAAAAATCCTTCTGTTAGGAACAGGCGGTACCATTGCCTGCAAGCGTACACCCGACGGTCTGAAACCCGTCATTACTTCCGAAGAGATCTTAACTTATGTGCCGGACAGCCGCCACTACTGCGAGATCGACAGTATACAGATCTTAAATATAGACAGTACCAATATCCAGCCTTCCCACTGGCTGGCAGTATCAAAAGCTATTGAAGAACATTATGAGGAATACGATGGTTTTGTGATCACCCATGGAACAGATACCATGGCATATACAGCTGCTGCTCTTTCCTATCTGATCCAGAATTCTCCAAAGCCGATCGTCATCACCGGGGCCCAGAAACCTATTGATATGGAAAATACAGACGCCCGTACCAATCTGGCTGACAGTCTTCGCTTTGCTTCCCATGACAAGGCTCACGGGATAAATATTGTATTTGACGGAAAAGTCATTGCCGGTACCAGAGGTAAAAAAGAGCGGACCAAGAGTTATAATGCTTTTTCCAGTATTAATTTTCCTTATATTGCCATTATCCAGGAAGACCATATCCTGTTTTATTTAGACGACAAGGCGCAGGTCACAGAGCCTTTGACTTTCTATCACCAGATGGACTCCAGTGTGGGACTGATAAAGCTGATCCCATCTGCAGACGCTTCCCTTCTGGACTATATGGCAGCTCATTATGATGCAGTGATCATTGAGTCCTTTGGCGTTGGCGGACTTCCTTCTTATGATGACGGAGGCGACTACTACCGTGCAGTGGCTCATTGGATCAACCTTGGAAAAACTGTGATCATGACAACACAGGTTACAAATGAAGGCAGCAATATGTCTGTTTATGAGGTCGGAAAAAAGATCAAGCGTGAATTTGGTCTGTTGGAAGCTTATGATATGACCCTGGAGGCAGCTGTTACCAAGATCATGTGGATCCTTACCCAGACAAAGGAACCTGCAAAAGTAAGAGAGCTCTTCTACCAGACCGTCAACCATGATATTTTGTGGAAGTCTTCTTAAAGGCCCCAACTTTACTTTTTTATATTTCCTGTTATAATAAACAGGCAGTCTTCTTAATTTTCTTAAGTCAGACTGCCTGTTTTATGTATTTTATTGCGGGGGTTTTTACATGAACGAGAAAATATCACAATTCAAAGCCGGATTAAAAGATGGTATTCCCATTGGACTTGGTTATCTGGCAGTTTCCTTTACCTTTGGCATTATGGCAAAAGGGGCCGGACTTACCACTTTGGAAGCCGTAGTCCTCTCTTTTACCAACCTGACCAGCGCAGGTCAGTTTGCAGGCCTGGGGATCATTACTGCCGGTTCTTCCCTTGTGGAAATGGCTATGGCACAGCTGATCATCAACCTGCGTTACTGCCTGATGTCCTGTTCTCTTTCCCAGAAACTGGACAGTCATATGCCATTTTTTCACCGTTTTCTTATGTCCTACGGTGTAACAGATGAGATCTTCGGTGTATCTGTATGTAAAAGCGGGGTCTTAAGCCCTTATTTCAGCTACGGCCTGATGGCTATGGCTGTTCCAGGCTGGACCATCGGCACCCTCCTTGGTGCTGTTTCCGGCAGTCTTCTTCCTGCGAGGCTGTTAAGCGCTTTAAATGTAGCTCTTTATGGTATGTTCCTGGCAGTTGTCATCCCTCCGGCAAGAGAAAATAAGGTTTTGCGCATGGTTATCCTTGTTTCCATGGCACTCAGCTTCCTTTTCACCCAGATACCGGTATTAAGGGATATTTCTTCCGGATTTAAGATCATTATCCTTACATTTATCGTAGCCGGGTCTGCTGCAGTTCTGTTCCCTGTAAAGGAGGAAGAATAAATGAAATATCCAGTTTATCTTTACATAGCGGTAATGGCCATTGTGACATATCTGATCCGTATGCTGCCATTGACACTGATCAAGAAAGAGATCAAAAATCCTTTTATCCGCTCTTTTTTATATTATGTGCCTTATGTTACCCTGTCTGTAATGACCTTCCCGGCCATTATCTACGCAACTGCTTCTCCTGTTTCCGGAGCTGCCGCTTTGGCAGTGGCACTGTTTTTCGCTTATAAAGGAAAGAGCCTGTTCCAGGTTTCCATTGCAGCCTGTGCCATCGTGTTTATCCTGGAGTTTTTCGTATAATATAATTGCATTGACCTGGAAAATCTGTCACTGGCAGGTTTTGACAAGTGAATAAGATGAATAACCAAAAAAGGTCCCGGAGCAGAGATTTTCTCTCACTTCAGGACCTTTTATATTTTACTTATACTCAGATTTTCTGCGCTTTTTATCCCAGCAGGAACTCGCTTAAAACAAAATTGCTTACATCCATGCCCCATTCTGTAAGGGCAAGATTATTTTCTTCTTTTTTCAGCAGCCCGTTGGCAGTCAGCCTGCGGATCACATCACCATAGACCGTTTCCATTTTCACACCAAACAGTCTTACAAAGTCCACATCAGACACGCCTTTTAACATACGAAGCCCTAAAAACATAAACTCTTCCATTCGCTGTGCCTGGGAAAGTTCTTCTATTTGACCCCATAATTTGCGAAGGGCTGTCTCCCGCTTTTCCGGATCTTCTTCACCAAAATCCAGTGCCAGATACTTATCCAGGTCCTTTTCATTGGTAAAACGACAGCCTTCCATATAGGAGGATGCCCCAAGTCCCAGTCCCAGATATGCCACCTCAGTCCAGTAACCGATATTATGGCGGCATTCTTTTCCCGGTTTTGCATAATTTGAGATCTCGTACCGCTCAAAGCCCTGCTCCTGCAGGAACTTTCTGGTAAAACGGTAGATCTTATTTTCCGTATCCTCGTCTGGAAACGCAGGTCCCGTATAATCACAGGCACAGGCGCCTTCCCCGAAACGGTTCCAGAAAGGCGTTCCTTCTTCAATGATCAGGCTGTAAGCGGAAATATGCTCCGGTTTTAACATGGTCACTTTTTTCAATGTATTTTTCCAGGACTCCAGGGTCTGTCCCGGGATCCCGCTCATCAGGTCAATATTAATGTTGGTAAAGCCCGCCATTCTTGCGCTCTGGAAGCTTTTTAAAAACTCCTCAAAAGAATGAATCCTTCCCAGATTTTTAAGTTCTGTATTATCCGCAGACTGTAAGCCAATGCTTACGCGGTTGATCCCGCACTGTCTGTAAACAGGAAGTTTTTTCCCTAAAAGCGTTCCCGGATTTGCCTCAATGGTGATCTCCGCCTCCGGTTCTACCTGAAAACAGCTGAATACAGTTTCCATGATCCGGCTGATACAGGAAGGTTCTAAAAGGGAGGGGGTTCCTCCGCCGATAAATACGCTTACTACCTGGCAGTCCGTACAATAACAGCTCTGGGCCCTGATCTCACGGATCAGCTGCTGTACATAAGCCTCATGGACCGAAGACAGGGCACGAAATGAAAGGAAATCGCAGTAATCACATTTTTTCACGCAAAAGGGAATATGGATATACAGTTCAATGGGCTTTTTTTTCATGTTTGTTATCATCATTAATCTTTTTCAAGCTGGTTCAGCCATGTTCTCTTCTTGTTTCCCTATTCACAAAAACAAGAAGCATCATTGGTTCTACTCTTCATCCAGCTTCAGCACGCTCATAAAGGCCTTCTGCGGGATCTCCACATTGCCGATCTGACGCATGCGCTTCTTTCCTTCCTTCTGCTTCTCTAACAGCTTTCTCTTACGTGAAATATCACCGCCGTAACATTTTGCAAGTACGTCCTTGCGCACTGCCTTAACCGTCTCCCTGGCAATGATCTTTCCGCCGATTGCCGCCTGGATCGGTACCTCAAACAGGTGTCTCGGGATCTCATCCTTTAACTTTTCGCACATTCTCCTGCCCTTTTCATAAGCAGAGTCTGCATGTACGATAAAGGAAAGGGCATCCACTTCTTCCCTGTTTACAAGGATATCCAGTTTTACCAGTTCGGAACGCTCATAGCCCTTTAACTCATAGTCAAAAGAAGCATAGCCTCTGGAACGTGATTTTAAAGCGTCAAAGAAATCGTAAATGATTTCATTTAACGGAAGTTCATATTTTAATAAGGCTCTGGTAGTCTCAATGTATTCCATTCCCAGATATACGCCGCGGCGCTCCTGGCACAGTGTCATAATGGCACCTACATATTCGGTAGTTACCATGATCTCTGCGCTGACGATCGGCTCTTCCATGTACTCGATCTCAGTCGGATCCGGAAGGTTAGACGGGTTGGTCAGTTCAATCATCTCTCCTGTGGTCTTGTGTACACGGTATACAACGCCTGGTGCTGTTGTTACAAGGTCCAGGTTGTATTCACGTTCCAGACGTTCCTGGATGATCTCTAAATGCAGCAGTCCTAAAAATCCGCAGCGGAAACCAAAGCCTAAAGCAACAGAGGTCTCAGGCTCGTAGAACAGGGATGCGTCATTTAACTGCAGCTTTTCCAATGCATCACGCAGATCATTGTATTTTGCACCGTCTGCAGGATACAGTCCGCAGTAAACCATAGGTGTAACTTTCTTGTAACCTGGCAGAGGCGCTGCACATGGATTGCTGCTGTCTGTTACTGTATCACCTACACGGGTATCACGGACATTTTTAATGCTGGCTGTAATATAGCCAACCATACCAGCTGCCAGCTCGTCACATGGGATAAACTGACCAGCTCCGAAATAGCCAACTTCTACAACCTCTTCCTCTGCTCCTGTTGCCATCATACGGATCGGTGTGCCCTTCTTTACCGTTCCTTCCATAACACGGCAGAAGATGATAACACCCTTGTAGGAGTCGTAAACAGAGTCAAAGATCAGTGCCTGTAAAGGCGCTTTTGGATCTCCCTTTGGCGCCGGAATTTTGTGAACGATCGCCTCTAATACCTCTTCCACGTTCAGTCCGGTCTTTGCGGAGATCTTCGGGGCATCATGTGCCTCCAGGCCGATCACATCTTCGATCTCAGCTGCCACACGGTCCGGATCAGCACTTGGAAGGTCAATCTTGTTGATAACCGGGAATACATCCAGATCATGATCCAATGCCAGATATACATTGGCCAGAGTCTGGGCCTCAATTCCCTGGGAAGCATCTACTACCAGCACAGCACCGTCACAGGCTGCCAGGCTTCGTGACACCTCATAATTAAAATCCACATGTCCAGGTGTGTCGATCAGGTTAAAAATGTATTCATTTCCATCTTTTGCCCTGTATACAGTACGCACAGCCTGGGATTTAATGGTAATTCCACGTTCACGCTCCAGGTCCATATTGTCAAGGACCTGTTCCTGCATCTCACGGCTGGTAAGAAGTCCTGTTTTCTCAATGATACGGTCTGCCAGTGTGGATTTACCGTGATCTATATGAGCAATGATACAAAAATTTCGTATTTTACTCTGGTCAATTACTGCCATTCTTTATCCTCTTTCTTTCAATTTAGATGTTGGGGTCAAAAGGTATTTTGACCCCTCTGATACCGAATTGCTACGCGCTTTGCACTCTCGCAATTCTAAAAACATTCGTAATCCGCTCATTTTTCTTCAAAAAATGGCTCCTTACTCATGTTTTGGCGGGTCCCAAGTTCAAAAATCCTCCTGCAAGCAAGCTTGCGTCGGATTTCCGACCTTTTGCCCCTGGTATCTCAATCTATAGAATATCGTAACTATTTTACTATGTTTTCATTTTCCTTGCAACACCATATCCAAAAGTTCTGCCAGGGGCATCATCGCATTGCAGGCCTCCTCAAAGGTATTGGTCTGGGCTCCCACCTCCACCAGTGCTGATCTTGCCCGCAGGTGCTGGTTATAACGCAGTCCTTTTAAATAGATCTTTCTGGTAAAACCAGGATAATACTCCTCTGCTTTTAACTGCAGTTTCAGGCTAAATGCCAGATTATCTTCCCGAAAAGGATTTGCCAGATATGAAATGGGTCCTTCCGGCGTCTGGCTCAGACCATTAAAAAACATGATCCTGGCACTTGGCTGACCGCCTATCTCTGTTTTCAGGTATACATCCTCCCCTACACCGTCCCGATGGATATCAAGCACTACCTGGATCGATGGGTACCGGGCCAGGATCTCATTAATTCCTTCCAGTGCATAAGTGTACGCACGGCTGCGGTCCAGCTTGCCCACTGCCAGATCATATACCGTTGTGTCATGGTAAACATTCCAGCCTTTTTCTGTAAGAAGATCCGTCAGTTTCTGTCCCACTGCAACCACATTTTCATCTTTTTTACTGTTTTTGTAACTTTCCTGGGAATGGGTGTGATAGATCAGGATCTGAGGCGCATCTTCCTTTTCCAGGGTAAGATCCTTTGACAACAGGTTCTTAGCATTCATCAGTTCTCTGTCTGCTGTAGTAGAAGTATGTACATTATAGAAGTGTTTCATTAAAAAATCATAATCCATCAACTGCTGCATGGGATAGATCATGGGCTGATCCGAAATTTTAGCAGAAGCGCTGTCCGTGTTTGCAGGCGAATTGGCATTTTCAGACTGATCCAATGCTTCTTCGCTGGCTGACCGGATTGTTTCCTCATCTGACTCATCTTCCCCGATCCAGGCCAGATATTCATGGGTGCGGTAAAATTCCCTTGCTTTTTCATACTGGTCATAGGCCGGATCCATGGTGTTTATGGATGACCATTTTTTCTGTGTCTGTAATGTCTGATTTGAATGTTTTCCTGTAAGATCCATGCTTAAGGGAAATATCTGCTGCCAGACCCATTCACAGCCTGACTCCCAGACTTCATTTGAAAGGTTGTTTTTTAATAACTGTATGTGGTTTTCTGCTGCATACAAAATACAGGCTCCTGCAATCATACATAGGATCACCAGGATGCCTGTTATCTTCAGAAATAATATCCATTTTTTTACATTTCTGCTCCATGATTTCATGGTGTCCTTCCAGTTAAAAAGAAAATATTGGCACCGGGGAAACAAATGCCGCCTTCGGCACCCCTTGTTTTTCCCTTTATGTCATATATATGCAGATCATCCTGCCGGAAGTTCATCACATTTCTTATTTTTTAGGAGAAAATGGCCACTCGGAGATCAGAAGGCCTACAAGGGTCAGGACCGTTCCTGCCATTGCCTGAAAGGTGATCACTTCATGGAGAAGAGGGATCGACATTAAAATCGTTACAACCGGGATCCCGTAAATATATACGCTGGCTCTGGTAGCACCTAAGGACTTTACTGCATAATTCCAGGTGACAAAGCAGATTGCAGAGGCGCCTACCCCCAGATAAATGATATTTCCCAGATTTACCGGCTTTAATAATGCGGAAAGGGAAAGATGGAAATCCATAAAAGGAAGGGCACACAGCATGAACAAAATACCATAGAAAAAAGTTCTCCGGGTGGTAATGATGGTATCATATCCAAAACCGGCTATTTTTCTGGAACAGATGGAATATACTCCCCAGATGGCTGCCGCTGCCACACCAAGGAAATCTCCCAGTGGATTTAACTCTACTGTCTCCCCTTTCTGGAATGTGATCAGACAGATGCCTGCCATTGCACACACAAATCCCAGAACGATACTCTTCTTCATTTTCTCCCCTTCCAGGAAAAAGTGGGCCAGAATACCTGTAAAAATAGGGGCGATCGATACAATAACGCTGATATTCGATGCCTGTGTCAAAGTCAGGGCAATGTTTTCCATAAGATAATAAATACCGATCCCCGTAATACCGGCCACGATCATGATCCCTTCCTGTTTCAGGCTTCCTGCTTTCAAAGGAACCGGGCGGATAATCCACAGGAAAATATAACCTGCCACAAACCGCAGCACCAGTATTTCAAGAGGTGACAGATCTTCTAACAGGACTTTCGTCGATATAAACGTTGTCCCCCAGATCAGCATAGTAAAGATCGCAGCCAGATGTCCGGCTGCTTTTGTCTTTTGTGCACTCATTTCTTTGCTCCTTATCCCTTTTCATATTTATATACTATATAAGCCTATTAAAATAAAGCCCTGTGGATCCCTTCTGAAATAGTAAAACTTAACTGGCGTACTCTCTCATCAATATCCGGCGGTGTTACATAAAGAGAACCAAACTCCGGCTCTAAAAGTTCTGTGATCAGACGGTACTGATCTTCCGGATCCATGTTCTGGATCCATTTTCCCGTATTTTTCGTTTCTGCCTGGGATGACAGTACCCCAAGCAAAGCGGAGATCGTATCATGAACAATGGCTGCCGCACCTACTACGGTAGGAACTCCAATCGCAAGAACCGGTATTCCTAACGTTTCTTTTGTAAGACTGTGTCTGTGATTTCCAACTCCTGACCCGGGATGAATTCCTGTATCCGTCAGCTGGATGGTGGTTCCAAGGCGCCGGATGCTGCGGGCTGCCAGAGCGTCAATGGCGATCACCAGATCCGGCTGTACCTCCTTAATAATGCCCAACAGGATCCTGGCAGTTTCCATTCCCGTCTGGGCCATAACACCGGGAGCTATGGCTTTTAACCCTTCTGCAGACACGCAGAGATTACTGACCGTCCGGGGCCCAAGGGAGTCCGGGGTTACGCTTTGATTTCCAAGCCCTGCTACCAGGATATTTTTCCCGGTCTTCTGCTTTAACAGTCCTTTTAACAACAACGCCAGTTCATCAGATACTTCACTATGAAAATCTTCATCAGGCATAAGCAGTTTATCTGCTTCCAGTGTAAGATAGCTTCCCATCGGTTTTCCCAAAGCTTTGGCGCCATGTTCATTTAAAACCTTCACTTCTGTGATCTGGGCTGCTGACCGTTTTCCTTCCCACTTTTTAAAAGAAACCCCTGAAACTTCTTCCGCTGCTTCTTTTAAACCTTCCCGTTCCTCTAAAGCAAGGTCTGTACGTATTTTAAATTCAGGTATCTTCATTTTTCGCTGCCTCCTTGTTTTGTCCTGTATAACTGTAACGATCGTTAAAATTAGTTTTTACACAGAGACAGCGTATTATGCCACATGGATTTTATTATAACTTACAGAAATAGAACTGGCAATCAGAAACATTTCCTGCATTGGTTCATGATACTGTAGACCGTCTGCTTAACATTCTTGATAATTTTTAAAATTTTTACTTGACATTTCCAAATGGATCCGATAGAATGTAACAGTATGTTTACATTGAACTGTCCGTGTCCAGGCTTTGATGGAAAACACAACGATTAATATTTTTATATAATACCGAACGGAGGTGTATTTCATTGGCTAACATTAAATCTGCAAAGAAGAGAATCTTAGTAAACGAAACTAAGGCTGCAAGAAACAAGGCGATCAGATCTAAGGTTAAAACTGCGATCAAGAAAGTTGAGGCTGCTGTAGCTGCTGGAGATAAGGCTGCTGCTCAGGCTGCACTGGTTGCTGCTACTACCGAGATCGATAAGGCTTGCACCAAGGGTGTATATCACAAGAACAATGCTGCCCGCAAAGTTTCTCGTGTATCCAAGGCTGTTAATTCTATCGCTTAATTTATAGAATTCGATCAATCGATACCGTAATTTAAAAACTCTCCGGATTAACCCACCGGAGAGTTTTTTTGTTATTCAGAGCAATGCGAAAATGCAGGGAAAAGTGTGGATCATGCTTGCATGAATGAACACTTTTCCCTGCATTTTCATATGACGAGCAGCCACATCGAGATGCAGCGCAGCGAAATCGAGATGTTTGCTCTGAATAATTGTACTTTCCCTACATCTGCTCTTCATCATAACGTGCTCTGATGCCGCCTACAAATTTCAAACGGGTCCTTGCACATACTACGTGGGCACCACCAATGGCCTTTGTCTGAATTCTTACAGGCACAGCCACATCTCTCATATGCATACCGATCAGAGTATCTCCAATATCAATTCCTGCATGTGCCTTGATATGTTCTACTGCAACCGGGTGTTCCAGGGTATGATAAGCAGCGGTTGAGAAAGAACCACCTGCCTTTAACTGAGGAACTACATTGACCGGTTCATAGCCGTATTTCTCCGCTGCCTCCTCTTCTAGGATCAGGGAACGGTTTAAATGCTCGCAGCACTGCGCAGCCAGATAAATTCCCAATGGCTTTAATTCTTCATACAGTGCTTTGTATACAGTCTGTCCAATGGTCTCACTGGAATGGGAGCCGATCTTGTAACTTCCGATTTCGCTGGAAGAACAGCCTACTACCAGGATCTGACCTGGTTTCATCTTGGCAACAGCCAGAAGTTCCTTTAAAACTTCCTTGGTCTGTGTGCGGATCTCTTCTAACACTTCATCACTTTCTTTTTCCGTTGCTACCCCTGGTATATTTTTTTCTTCTGCCATTTAATGCATTCTCCTCCTTAATTCTAATATTTATTAGCGATCAGCAGTTCCACTGCCAGACGGTCCTGGAGTTTTCCCGTTTTCACACTTTCTTCTGCGTCCACACACAAATTCACATAGGACAAGATCTGTTCCTTCGTAAATGTTTTCGCCTGCGCCATTACTTTTCCTGTAACAAAAGGCTGCAATTTCAATTTAGAAGAGATCGTACTCCTATCCATTCCTCTTCCCATCAGTTCCTTTACCTGCAGGATCTGGTTAAACTGCCTTGCAATGAGAAACAGGATACGCATAGACGGCTCTTTTAATGTAAGAAGATCTTCATAAAGATCCATTGCCTTTTTTGTCTGTCTGTTGGCAATGGCCGTGATCATGTCAAATATTTTGTTCGTCACCTGGGTAATACACACTGCATCAATATCTTCTTCCGTTATAATATCCCGTCCAAGTGTATAACTGATCACCTTATCGAGTTCAGAAGTAATATTTTCCATATCATCTCCTGTTTTTCCCAGGAAATATTCCATAGTCCGGCCAGTTATCTTTTTTCCATTTTTTGCCAGTATTCCTGCTGCCCATCTTCCAAGCTGGGCACTGTCCTGACGCACCATTTCTGCAATATAGCCATACTTTTTTACAGCCTTATACATACGGCTTCGCTTATCTACTTCCGTTTCCACAAACAAAAGACAGGTCGTATCCGGAATATTCTCTATATAGGCGCACATTTCATCTGCCCCTGGTCCGCCTTTAAACCAGCCGCTGTCCTCCATAAGGATCAGACGTCTGTCAGCAAAAAAAGGCATTGTATCGGAAAGGCTGATGATCTCATTTACATTTATTCCCTTTCCTTCATAATAATTATAATTCATGGTATCACCCTGGGTAATGGCTTCCCGAAGGCGGTTTTTATAGCTTTTTTTTAAAAATGCTTCTTCCCCAAAGAGAAGATATACTTTCTTAAAATCATTATTTTTTATATCCTGGTTCAGGGTCTGCATGTAATTCTTTTTGCTCCTGTTGATTAGTTGGACACCTTATACTCAGGTTCCACACGGATGTGTTTCACTGCCCGTTTGGCAGCTGCATGTATTTCTCCGCGTGGCTCCATTGTAACACACCAGCCGCATAATGTTAAGGCTTGACTTTTGTTCTCATCTGACGTACTCTATTAAATAGTTTTTTTTAGAACTGTTTTGTTTAAAACTTTTTATTTTTCAGAAAGGAGTCTCCTTTATGATCTGTATTACTGATTTCCTTGCACATATCCGGCTGACCATGAAATTGCAGGAACAGATGTTAAAAAATATCTGTGAAACATGGCAGCTGACCATAACAGAAGGAAAGGTTATTTCATTTCTTTATAATAATCCAGGAAAAGATACTGCTGCTGATATCACAGAACTTCGGATGCTCTCCAAAGGAAATGTATCCCAGGCTGTAGAAAGTCTGATCCAGAAAGGTCTGCTAAAGAGGACCGCTGACCAGACTGACCGTCGAAAGATCCATTTATCCCTGCTTCCCCAGACTGCAGACATTACAGCTGCCATCTGTTCCATGCAGGCAAATCTCTACAGCCAGATCTTTTGCGGTCTGTCTGAGGAAGACTTGAAATTTTATGAACAGATCAACCAACAGATCATGGAAAATACGAAAAAAGCGATCAAAGAAAGGACGACAGAAAATGAATTTACAGCAAAAGAAAGATAACAGCTTTCTTGCAACAGAACCTTTGGGGAAACTTTTGCTAAAGCTCTCCCTGCCCACAGTTACAGCCCAAATCATCAACATGCTGTACAATATTGTGGACCGTATCTATATTGGACATATCCCGGAAAACGGAGCACTGGCACTGACTGGTGTAGGCGTGTGCATGCCCCTCATCATGATTGTTTCCGCTTTCGCGGCCCTTGTAGGAAACGGCGGCGCTCCCAGAGCCTCTATTTTTATGGGAAAAGGAGATAAAGAGTCTGCTGAACGCACTCTTGGCAACTGTTTTACCACACAGATCATCGTATCCCTTTTGCTGACCATCATCCTTTTTACCGGAAACAGAAGCTTTCTTATGGCTTTTGGTGCCAGTGAAAATACCATTCCCTACGCTGTTGCCTATATGAATATTTATTCACTGGGAACTATCTTTGTACAGCTGACTTTGGGTATGAACGCTTTTATTACTGCACAGGGATTTGCCAGAACCGGCATGTTGTCTGTTTTAGTAGGCGCTGCCAGCAACATTATACTGGATCCTGTTTTTATTTTCGTATTTCATATGGGCGTTCGTGGTGCTGCTCTTGCAACGATCATTTCCCAGGCACTTTCCTGCGCATGGGTGTTAAACTTCCTTACAGGAAAAAAATCGTATCTGAAAATCCGCAGATGCAATATGAAACTGCAAAAAAACATTATCCTTCCAAGTCTTGCACTGGGACTTTCCACTTTTATCATGCAGGCCAGTGAAAGCATTATTTCCGTATGTTTTAACTCTTCACTGCTGAAATACGGTGGAGACCTTGCAGTTGGCGCCATGACCATTTTAACAAGCGCCATGCAGTTCGCTATGCTGCCTCTGCAGGGCCTTGGACAGGGCGCCCAGCCGATCATCAGCTACAATTTTGGCGCAGGTCAGACAAAACGTGTAAAAGACTCCTTTAAACTGCTGTTAAAGATCGACCTTTCCTATTCTACTTTTATGTGGCTTTTAGTCATGCTGTTCCCGGCTGGTTTTGCTTCGATCTTTACATCCGACCAGGCGCTTTTAACCTTTACTGCTCATGCACTGCGGATCTACATGGCTTCCATCCTGCTGTTCGGCATCCAGATGGCCTGCCAGATGACCTTTACTTCCATTGGAAACGCAAAAGCATCTATCATAGTCGCTGTCACCAGAAAATTTATCCTGCTGCTCCCGTTGATCTACATCATGCCTCACATTTTCACTGCAGATCAGACGTCCGCTGTTTACATGGCAGAACCGATTGCCGATTTTCTGGCCATCTGCTTTACAAGTATTTTGTTCAGGTTTGAATTTAAGAAGGCGTTGGCGAGATAGGGTTGAGGTAATAACAGGGCTTAATTGATAGTTCGTATTTGATCAGGCATTTTCTTTTATTACAGAAAACTGCTGCCAGATCCCAGGGGTTTTAGTTCCCGGGTGGCAGCAGTTTTTGAATTTGTGTTTTGTGTTATCTTTCGTGGTATTTTTTGTTTTATCTTTTGTTTTGTGTTTTGCCCTATATTTTGTTCTGTTACTGATATGTGCAATATACTACTATTTTATTTTTTACTGGCTTTTCCATTTTCTTCCAAAATATATTGCAGCAATCCCTGGCAACCTTCTGTCACATCTTTCCAGGTAGCCTCAAAATCCCCTGTATACCACGGATCTGCCACATCTCGGCTGCTGCCGGCAAAGGACATCATCTTAAATATTTTTCCCTCCGGATCTCCGCCAGTGATCCGCTTTATATTGCGGATATTCCATTCATCCATACCAATAAGATAATCATACCCATCATAATCCGCCCGGGTCATCTGTCTCGCATGATGCCCCTCACAAGCTATCCCCGCCTGAGCAAGCTTCTCCCGTGTTCCACGATGGACCGGATTGCCGATCTCTTCCGTGGATGTGGCAGCGGATGAGATGTGGAACTGGTCTGAGAGATTGGATTTTTTTACCAGATCTTTCATTACGTATTCTGCCATGGGGGAGCGGCAGATGTTGCCGTGGCAGATAAACAGTATTTTTATCATATTCTTATAACTCCGTTTTTGCTTTGTATTTCTTCTCAAATGCCCAATATTGCAGGTTTTTTCGGCATTTTCCGGTTTCTGTGTTTCCGGGGTATCTTCTCAAATCTTCCCGTATTTTCTCGTGCTTTTCCCTGCAATATTGGTAAATCCGTTGGTAAATAAATGCTCCGTACCAACGGGGTATTTTAGGCTTCCACCACTCGAAGCAGCTCTGCCTGTGCGTCATCGAACTGCACATGGGTGTAAACATTCAGCGTTACGCTGATGTCCGAATGACCCATGATATACTGCAATGTCTTTGGATTCATTCCGGATTTCGCCATATTAGAACAGAAGGTGTGTCTGCATACATGAGGAGTTACTTTGGGCATCTGAATGCGGTAAATCTTGTTATATTTCTCAATGATATGTTCCAGGTACTTTTCCCAATGAAGGGCAACCATTGGCTTATTATTCTTGTCGAGAAACAAAAATCCAACATATCCGTCTACCATTGGTTCTGTTTTCGGTGCTACTCGATTGGCAAGAATCCGGTGGAAACACTCCACAACTTCCTCGCTCATCGGCACATAGCGGATACCGCTTTCGGTTTTGGGAGCACCGATCACATACTTCATCTGGGAAGTCCGCTGAAGCTGATGGTCTACCTTGATACGCTTCTGGTCGAACTCAAGATCGGAAAAGGTCAGCCCACAGAACTCCGAGATACGCAATCCTGTATTGAAAAGAATATAGATCGCATCATAGTATCGGCAGAAATGCTTATCTTCCTTGATGAATTTCAGAAGTTCACGCTCCTGCTTACGGGTAATTGCTTCTCTGGTGACAGAATCGTTGACGATCACGGATGCCAGCTCAAATCCAAAAGGATTCTTGCGGATCAGGTCATCATCAACCGCCATCTGAAAAGCAGGTCTCAAAACACCTCGGATAGAGTGGATAGAACTGTACCCTCTGCCGTCCACCTGCTGAAGTTTGATCAACCACGCCTTTGCATCTGACAGGCGAATCTTGTCAATTCGCTGCTTGCCAAAAGCTTCTTTATTCAGAATGTTGATTACGGTCTTATATCCCGCCTTGGTGTTATGACCAACGCCGGTTTTCAGAGAAGTATATTTCTCTACCAATTCAACTACCGTGTAATTGCCGCCACGGGTAACGATATGGTCAAACAGATCCGCCTGAATCTGCTTTTCCTTCTCTCTCAGCGAAAGCTCTCGCTTTTTACCCCTGGGAGTCGGGTCATTCTTATCCAAACGCCAACTGTACACATTCTTCTCTTTACCATCCTCGTCAATATATCGGTAACGATACCTCCCATCTGTACGCTGGTATTCACCTTCACGCAAAATCCGGTTTTTATTGTCTCGTCTTTTTTCACTCATTGAAATCTCTCCTTTCAGAATAAGGAGAGCCAGACTTGCAGTTTTATAATATCACAAATCCGGCTCTCCGTATAGTTATGCCATATGATTTCGGAATTTCTGTTAAGCATTTCTAATGCCAGTTATACGGCCGTTGCCTGATCCAGATAGCGTTCAAATTTTTCACGCTTAATCAAGGCTCGATTGCCATTCATAACATAAAAGCCCTCGTTCGGATGCTCATCAATCAGCATTCTCAGTTTTCCTTCGCCAATATGATAATACCTGGCTGCTTCTTCTATCGTCATCGTGTATCTGCGCCAAAGCGGAATCTCCACGCAATTTCTCTCACAAGACATGATTTTATTATTTGCCATAGGCTCGCACCTCCTTGAAATGGGAAAAGCCAGACAGGGTGTGTGTCGGCAACGAAGTCCGGCAACGGGCTTCAAAAAAACTCGAACATAGTCCTATCTGGCTCTTATCCTGTTTTTGCTTTTTTCTTTGATTTCTCCGTTGCTTTCGTTGTCAGGCTTCTTAAAACCCTTATAAACAAAGGAGATTTAAGGGATTAGCCCAGCAACGGGGTCGGCAACGGGATAGCAACCAGCTCGGCAACACGGTCGGCTTATCATAATGGAAGTTCCATCTGTTGGGCTTCTTCCTCGGTCACCTCACAAAAACCGTCCGGCAAATCAGAGCCGGTTGCTGCTTGCTCGTTGCCGGAAGCAGATCGCTCCCAACCTCGCTGTCTGCCGTACTTGACAAAGATTCGGGGATTGGAAAACGCTGTCCAGCCCTCAATACTGTTGTTCATGATTTCATTGATCTCTCGGATTTCCCATTGCTTCGGCTCGTCAAAGGAATGGTTCAGAGCTTCTGCATAGATCAGCTTGGAGCAGACCTGCGTGCCGCTGAAATCATCAAGAAAAGACTGAATCAGCCCTGCCTTGGTGTCCTCCGGCATGAACTGCTTTTGCAGCTCCCGCAGCTCCTTGTTCATTTGCTTTGAGAGAGTCAGGCGAAAAGAACCTCTCCGATAGATGGTCATTGCTTCTGCCCACATCAGGTCGATATACGCCCTCGATGCAGCTTCATCCTCCAGAATATGAACCTCGGCTCGTTCCGGGTGTACCATGATGGGCAGGAACCTTCGGTTGCCGCTTCGGTCAAGGGGCAGAAAGTCCATCGTATTGGAGCTGCCGCCGAACACGCATTGCCGCAATCGGTCTGCCGGGTGGGTTTCATACGGCACTTTGTAGGTTTCCTTTGCCCGACTGATGAAGGACTTAATATCCTCAATGCTCTTGGCGTTAGCTGTGGCAATCATCTCGGACATTTCGATAATCCAATGTCCCTGCATCTTGCGGTAAACATTGTCATCGTCAATTCGTTTCAGGTCATCGGAAAACCACTCGTCTTTGATTGCCAGCAGCCGGAAGAAGGTGGACTTTCCTGCGCCTTGTCCTCCGACCAGACAGAGCATTGTTTCAAACTTGCTTCCCGGCTTGAATACCCGGCTGATTGCGCCCAGCATGAACAGCCGTAGACATTCATAGGTGAACTCGCTTTCCTCAGCTCCGAGAAAATGGGGCAGGGCGCAACGGATGCGCTCGGTGCCGTCCCATTCCAGACCGTTCAGATAGTCACGGATGGGGTGATACTTGTTGCAATCAGCGACAATGGAGATGGCTTTCTGGATTTTCTTTTCGCTGGTCAGCGTGTACTGATCTTCCAGATAGAGCATCAGGTAATTCAAGTCCGTATCGTTCAAGGTCGTTGTCGGCTTGCTCCACCAGAGCGGCTTCACAATATCAATGCGCTCCGTCAGGATGTTGTAGCGGATCGCTCCTTCCAGCTTCGGGTCATTCTGAAATACCGTCAGACAGTTTCGGATGCTGTTTTTGACAGCTCCGTTATCGGTCGAGTCCAGACTTCCTCTGACTTCCTCCACGGTCATGCTCGTCTGGGTGTTCTGCAAATCGTTGCTCAAGATTCATCACCTCTTTTCTTTGCTCGGCAACCAGAGCCTTCTTTTCCTCAGCTGTGCCATACAGAAGAACATCCAGCAGATATTCGATATGGCTTTCTCTTTGCAGAGCTTCCACAAACAAAGGATGCCATTCATCCTCCGGATGCTTTGGTGCGTATTGCTGCTTCCATGTCCTGAGATGATGGAAATAATCGGACAACACCTTGTAGCATCTGCTTTCTTCCTGGCGGTATCTCTGTTCCGGGGTAGGCTCTCGGATATGGGGCTTGATTCTGTGCTTCTGCCTGTTGTCATAGCTGATACCGAAATCATCAGCCAGCTTCACAGCGGCTTCCCGGCTTGGCAGTCCGAACAGACGGGAAACAAAATCAACGGCATCCCCGTCCGCTTGACAAGCGAAACAATGGAAACGCTTGTCCACCTTCATGCTGGGATTCTTGTCATTGTGAAATGGGCAGACTGCCATGCCATGACGGCTGACCCGGATGCCGTACATCTCTGCCGCCTGTCGGGTGGTCAAGTTCTGTTTGACCGCTTCAAATACATTCATTGCATCTTCCTTTCGGGGAACAAAAAAAGACACCTGACATTTTCACAATGAAAACGGCAAGTGCCTTACAGTTCCATATTCTGTTTTTTCTGTTGTGGGGTTTTCTGCTCCGGCTGATTGCTGCTCTGCTCTTGCAGAAACTTCATCTTCTCCGTGACGGAGTGCTTCGGTTCGGGCTTTTTCTCGACTTCGGACTGCTCCGGCGTGAGGACTTTGCTAACCCAATAGCGAATATCCTTCATTGGCTGCAATTCCTCCTTGGCAGCGGCAAGTTGCCCGGCAAGCTCGGTGTGGGTTGCTTTCAGCTTGTCATATTCCGCTTGCAGGGAATCCAGATTGACATTCAAATCCACGCCCTGCTTTTTGAGATAGCGGAATGCTTTGTTGAAGCTGTCCAGCTCGTCCTTGTGACTTTCTGCAAACGCTGCCTGTCGTGTTTTCCAGCCGATTTTCAGGTACTTGTCATGAACCGCCTTGTGGGTCTGGCAGTCTGCCACGGCGTTCTGAATGCCGGTAATGACCTTCATGCGGGCAGATGCTTTTTTCATGTCGGCATGGATGCCCTTGGCTTTCTCACTCATGCCTTGAAGAGTGCTATCCAAATCTTCCAGCGTGAAAAGCTCATGCTCTTTCAGATAGATGATGGCTTTGGAGACTGCCTTCAAATCATCGGTCGTGCCTTTCTGCTGACCGTATCTTGACCAGTCGCTGCGCTCTGCCTTTCGTAAGTTCAGATAGTCACGAAGCAGAAGAACCAGATCGGGCGAAGTGTTTTTTGCTTGTGCTTCCGTTTCTGCAAAGGCTTCCTTGGTCGCTTCCACAATGTCTGCAATCCAGTTCCGCAGATTTTGGATGGTGCTGCGGATGGCATTCATCATGCGGTTAGCCGCCTTAATATCCCGGTTGAGATTGCCGATGTTGGTTTCAATGCCCTTGCGTTCCAGAGCGCAAACGGCGGCTCCCATGTGGACGGTCGGAATCTTATCCAGTCCCTGCCGTTCATAGGAACGCATATCCACTCGCTCAGGACTTCCAGCAAGTTCCAGATACTTATTTTGAACAAGCTCCCAGCCGTGCCTCCATTCCTCGGCATGGTACTGCTCGTTCCAGTCAACGGTATCCTCCTTGTGGCTTTTCCAGTTGCCAGAGGGAAGTCTGATACGCTCTCCGTTCTCGTCAAGGTCATAAACCTTGCGGCTCTTGGGTAGCCACTTTCCATTTTCATCAATGGCTCTCATGGTCAGTATGATATGGCAATGGGGATTGTGTCCGGGAGGATCGGGGTCATGGATTGCAAAATCACAGCACATTCCTTTGGACACAAAATGCTCTCGGCAGTATTCCTGCATCATTTGCGGACACATTTCAAACGGCACTTCTCTTGGCAGAGCAACCACAAATCGCCTTGCAAGCTGGGAATTCCACTGCTTCTCTGCATCCTCGGCAGCGTTCCAGAGTGTTGCTCGGTCAGCATATCCGGGTGGGGCATTGGTGGGCAGCATGACCTCTGTGTAAACCACCTCTTTCTTGTAAAGATAGTTTTTCATTTTCTGGTCGTACTCGGAAAACAGCTTTTCTCCGGCTTGGTAGGCAGCTCCGGCAACAGCAGAGCTACCCTTGCTTCGCTGGACGATGCGGATTTCCAAATGTGGTACGGGCATCTTTGGTTGAACCTCCTTTCGATGGTACAAAAAAAGACCGATACTTTTCAGTACGGTCGGGCGGGGGGATATTCACTTGTTGTCGGGGAATGATTGCTTGCAATCGTTCCTCGGCGGCAAGTCCACAAAGGGGTAGCTGGCAAAGCCAGCGCAGGGGAAGTATAGCTTCCTCTGGATGAATGGAGCAAGGGACTTTTGCGGAAATCATCAAGCTCCCTGCAAGGGGCTTTCGGCAGAACGCAATCACCATCTTTAGGTGGTGTATAATTGCGCCCTTGTCTCCGTCAAGGGTTTTCTCCCTCGTCCGCTCCCTGCGTTTCTCTCCGGCACTCAATCAGCTGATTCAGCTTCTTTTGAACCGTTTCGCTCTGGAAGATGAAGGTCAGAAGCTCCATCACATCCTCATCGGTCAGGACGGTCGGCTCTTTCAAAAAAGTCTCCAACATTCCGGCACGGGTGCAAAGCCGATGGGTTCTCTCGCTTCTGGTCAGCCGTTTCAGCTCGTTCTGCAATCGCTTCTCCTTGTGCTTGGCTGCGGTCAGCTTTCGCTCCGCAACATACTGTTTGTGTCTCAGATTTTCCAATTCTTCGCTCATGGGCAACTTCCCCTTTCTGATAATGGGCAAAACAAAAGCGACCAACTTTTTACGGTTGATCGCCTTTGGCTTGGGCATTTATGTATTTTATTTCCCCTGTATACTGCCTAAGGGTTTTCCATCTTTTAATTTCCAAACCCTCATACCATTGGCTATACTGCCAGTAACAAATGACGCTGCTGTAGAAGAACTTCTAAATGTCACATCTTTTTGCAGTACAAAATTATCAACTGTGTCTTTTCGCTCTCTTAATTTCACAGCAACCGGATTCATTTTACTCGCCACAGTGGCTGATATTCTACTTCCTTTTAATACAGTCAGCCCTTTTCCATCGTATATGCCTACGGCATCATAGCGCATATTTCTTCCTTTTGCAATTACCTCAATTTCCATGCATTCACCTCTGTCCATTTTCTACACATAAAATCTCATTATCGGTCAGTCCATAAAACCTATAAATAATTTTATCAATTTGTTCTAAAACATTTTGGACTTTATCATCATGTTCTTGGAAAGATTTCAATAATTCTCGCACTTCATCCACTAAATTTTCAAGAGTCTCAACAGTAGCTTTATCATCTGGCATCGCTATAGGTAATGCTTTAATTTGCGGTGCTCCAATTCTATAAAAACCACCTGCAAGAGACATTGAATTATAAAATGTAGCGTAATAGAATGACATCAATGTACTATTTAATATAGCTGTAATAACTTTCAAATGCGGATTGTTATAAACTATAGTAGTAGATTTTCCTGCCAAAAAATCGCCCTCATCATAAAAACACTCTAATACTTTATTCATGCCACCTATGATTATTTTACTACTTCGACTCTCATTGAATCGCTTAACTGACATATTCTTAAGATCAGCAGTTTTTACTACAGGGTACATATACTTACCTTTCAAGTAACGAATATATTCAATACCATAAAACGATTTATATTTATCAATTCCGCCTGTATTGATAAATTTCATTACAGAATCATCTTTTCCATCATCGTCATACATAAACTCTTTCACAAGATAGGCTTCGCCAACAGTTGCTACACCATTCACATCAGCAATGGTGCTCAATGAAGGAAATTTTGCCATTTTGTCAACAATGCTTAATGCTTCTGCTGAGGTATTAAAATATTTGTCCCAGTTTATATCAGCATAAAATTTCTCTGGCGATATAGTATTCTGATTTCCAACCAGTTCCATTCCATCCATAACATCCATCTTTACAGGTGTTCTATTATTACTAATTTCTACACGAAATACAACTGGATATACAGCAGCTTCTTTAAAAACATTTACATTAGAATAATCTCGAATCTCAATAACTCGATTTTTTGCCATCTTTTTTCTCAATGTTTCTGTATACGGAGCAGATATCAACTTATTAGGTACAATATAAGAAATTGTTTTATTCTCTGCTAACAAATCCATTCCCTTTTCTATGAACAGAACAAACAAATCCCAGTTACCTTTTGCACATGAATACTTCTTAGTGTATAATTCACGTTGTTCAGGCATGCTTCTTGTCATTTCTTCCGAATCAACATATGGTGGATTTCCAATTACAATATCAAAACCACCTTTTTCACGGAACACTCTTGCAAAATCCAACTGCCAGAGAACATACGGCTTGGAAGCCATGCGTTTGCTCTCGTGGTATCTATGAATTTTATCCGGAGTACAACCTTCCAACTGCGACAGGATAACCATATCACGCAAAGACTCAATTTCATCTTTCAGCTGTTTTTTCTTCTCCGTGTTATCGCAGCGGAACAGTTCATTCTGCTTTTCGATCAAAGATTTGACAATCGATTCAAAACGGGAATGATTCATATCCAGCTGATAAGTGCTGTCACCAAATAAGTCACTTTCCTTAATCAGTCTGGTTCCCTCAAACTCATCAATCAAGCTGTTGCCACAAAGGATATTGCTTTCCAAGTTTGGTAATGGCAATGGATTCTTATGACCATCCAACGCACTCTGCGCATTCGGGTTGATTTCATCATCAATTACCAGAGACAACCACAAACGAAGCTGTGCAATATCGACCGCCGACGGTTCAATATCCGCAGCAAAAATGCAATTCTTGATGGTTTCATACTTCAAATTGTGTGGAGAACGATCCATCTGGTACATCATTCTGGTATCGTATGCATTCATTGTAATTGCCATATAAGCAGAAATATTCTGTCTTGCACGGACAATCTCATTCAGCATACCAAGAGGAAATGCTCCTGAACCAACCGCCGGATCAGCAACACGGACATTCTTGAGTGCCTCATCCATATCTTTCAGGCGATTTACCACAACTTTTCCGTCAGCATCTAATTTATACAAATTTTCAGAGATATACATACCGCCATTTCCCTGGCGTCTTTCTTTTACGGTATCTTCATCTTTCATAAAATCACCGTACAGAATAAATTCACGGATAGCTTCTTCCTCAATCTGTAACGTATTGGTCAGATAGTTAATCAAGCTTTCCTGACACATATAATGCACGATTTCACGAGGAGTGTAGAAAGCCCCTTTGGATTTTCTATCGTTTACTTCCAACAGGTTTTCAAATACTTTACCCAGCATTTCAGGATCAATCGCAACTTCACGTTCCATCGGTTCATCTTCGCTCATGGTGAAATTGTATCTATCGAAAATATCCAGAATGCCATCGGCCTCACGCCCCTTAGCGGCTGCATTGGAAAAAACTTCGTTTGGAATATCGAAATTGTTATGCTCCCAATCATATCCGTCCATCGGCTCAAACAGTCCACCGGACAGGAACGGGATTCTACAATGTAAGGCAGGACAATACCCCTGTTCTCCACGGTTTACATTCAACGCATCATAGAACAGCGGTTCCAGTAATTCATCAAAGAAGTTTTGATTCTTTTTTTCTGCAATCTCAAAGAGCTTACGCATAAAATTGTGAGGGCCGCTGCCCCAAGGTTTACCTTTAACACACATAGCAAGGACTGCTTCATCCTCGTCATTGATTGCATTCAAGCCAGCACCGGAGATACGATATGTACCATCCCCAACCGGACGATATACCATCGGTATCAGTTCTCTGGATTTTGCACCACGGGCATAAAAAGCATTCTTATATTCTTTTTCAGTCAAAGTGTTTGGCCATGCACCTACACCCAGCCAGCCTTTTTTCTGTAAGAAGTATAAGAATACAATCTGACCCATCAGCTTCTTTGCAAACTGCGCTGAAGTAAAATTGCGCTGTTCTGCTTCAATACAGAAATCTTCATTCTCTTCCAGTTTTTCACGCAACTGATGATATTTCTCACAATACAATTTGAAAAACTCATCGGTAACCTTTTCGACGCTAAATGCATTCTCCAGATCATCCAGTGTAGGATGTTCCGGGTTTGCTGTACTATCTATAATAAATCGCTCGAATCGACTGATTGCAGTATGGCAAGGTTCATTTTCGCCTACCAGATAAGAATACCTCTTTGCCGGAGTCAAATTCTCTGTTGTTTTCAAATGTCCGTTTTCGATTTTCATTTCATAATCGAGACGAACAAAAGACAATCTCCATTTAGGCTCACCTTCCGTATAGAAAGCAATGAACGCAGCATCTGCATTCGCATTTTCAATCAGCTTTTTGGCATAGCTTCGCTGCGTACTTCTGGAATTTTCAACATATCCTACGTTCTTCAGCTGTACCGCCATAATGATGATATTCTTTTTATCCGGTGTTTTATAATTGCCCACATGAACAGAACCTTCAATATGAGACGAAAAATTCGTAAATTCCTTTCTAAACTTGTCCGGAGATACTATGCTGACCTTGGGGAAAATTTCTCGAATCAAGTCAACATAGTTCTTCGTATCATACGAGCTTCTCAGTATCGTTTCTATTTTTTTAACAACGGCATTCATTTATCGTGTACCTCCCGTTTTCAGATAGCAGGAAAGAACGATCTGTTTTTTTCCATCCACCTGCGCTTTTTGGTTTTTACGTTCCTCGAAGTAAGTTGGAGGTACTAATTTCAAAATTTCATAGTAAAGCCCCAGAACATCTCCAACAACTTTGCTTTTCTTCATGACATCCTTAGAAACCTTGGCCGGAATCTCACCGTTTTCCCAGAGCATAATAAGTTTGTCGATTATCTGCTCCTGGTCATCGGTAAGGCGTGGCTCTGTTTTCATGGCTTTCAGCAACCGGATAATTTTTGCATCATTGCCTGCAACCATTACTTTTTCCATGGATACTTCTTCCTCTGCAACAAGCATCTGATCAAAGGCATCACTGTTACTATCAAACTGTTCATAAAATCTGCTTGAAACGCTGACTTTTTCATCATCAGGTTCTGCTTTAATCAAATCAATCGCCTGCATAAAAGACAGCTGTTTTGTTTCAGCCTCATCACTGAGGAAAAATGTCTTTAATGCGCCCTGCCGGATAAAGGTAATGGTAGAATCTCCTGTTACTTTTTCAGAATCCTTACCGGCCTTTGCTTTTTTCGGCAAACGCTTAATCAAAGAAAATAATTTCGGATCATTGTCACGAATCTGACGAATAATAGCCAAATAAGCTAATTCAGGATTCGTACTTTCTTCTTCACTGTCCAAATCGGATGTCAAATCTGAAAACAACTTCTTTGAAGATACTTCTTCCTCATCAGACAAATACTTAAAATCCTCGCCCAGGGTATCGTGGAAAGCCTGTAATTTTTCCAGAATCCGTTCTTCCAAAGGCATCTGTTTCTTACTCTGTGCGGTCGGGAAAAAATTAAATACATAGATGCGGTCATACTCTGTACCTACACGGTTGATACGACCTACACGCTGCATAATGCGAGTAGGATTCCAGGGAAGATCATAATTCACAAGAACATTCGCACGATGCAGGTTGATACCTTCTGCCAATACATCCGTAGTGATAAGAAGATCGTATTTATCATTGTTTTTATCTTTGAATTTCGGATTAAAACTATCTTCAATTTCAACCTTCAATGCAGCACTGCTTTGTCCGCTGAAATAGATAATTCTTTCTCCGTAGATTTCCTTCAATTCCTCATACAGATACTGTGCTGTTTCCGTAGATTCGGTAAAAACAATCGCTTTTTTTCCTTTCATCTTTGGATTCGTTGTAAGATTACTCTTGAATTCATCCAACTTTGGATCCGTTTCAATCAACGACCAAATGAACTGCATGGATTTCAACTGCGCCAGATCTGCCTGCAAATCACGGAAGAACTGAGAAGAAAACTCCTTCGCTTCAAATTCCATAACGTCCTGCTGTTCAATCAAATACATCAGTTTCTGCGTATTTCCATCGTCCAGCAGATCATATACATTCACTTTCTTACTGATATAAATCTTTCCGGTCTTGGACATTTCAATAAATTTCTCATAGGATTCAATAAAACGATCCAAGGTCTTACGAAACGCATAAAAACTACTCTCCAAGCGTTTTACAAGGATTCCCTTCATAAAGCCACCCATATTGTGCTGAGCAGCAAGCATGGTTGCATACTTCTTTTTGTCTTTCAGATACAACAAAGGTGTATAACGAGCATATTTGAAATCCTTGATAATATTGATTGTCTGAGAAAAAGCATCATCCGTTTCCTCATCAAAAGAGTAGATGATTTTCTCCGGGCTTCCGGCCTTCGGAAAAGTCAAACCCTGCTTCGCAAGATCATCCGCATAATACTGTTGAATTTCACTTCTGGTACGGCGAATCATAACCTCACGAATCAGTTTGTCACGGATTATCTCAGAATTTTCCCGAAGCTGTTCCATATATGCCGCCGAGCCTTTCGGCTTTTTGGCAAGCTTCGCATTTAAACCACGGAAAAATCCTTCGATATTTTTGATTCCGTTGATTGTCCCGCTTTGCTTTGCCTGGAATAAATAAATCTGATTTTCCACATCGCTGGTATAATTGTTAATGGGAGTTGCCGAAATCAAAATGACCTTCTTACCACGACATATTTGGTGTAATTCAGTAAAAGCCTCTGTACTGCTATTGCGAAAACGATGTGCTTCGTCCACAAACACATAAGAATACTTTTCTGTGCCTTTTGCGATAACTTTATCCAGTTTACCCAACGATTCCACATCACAGCGAGCAACATCGAATTCCTGTAAAACACTTCTCCAGTAGTCCACCAAAACCGGCGGGCAAACAATTAGTTTATAAGTGTTGCGATTAAAGCTATTGGCGAGCATAGCGCAGATATAGGTTTTACCAAGGCCGACAACGTCTGAAATAAATACACCATTATACGCATCCAGCTTCTGTCTGGCCTGTGTTACCGCATCTATCTGATACTGTAATCGCATATACCCTTCCGGAAGCAAGGTCTCAAAATTTTCCTTATCTGCATTGATTTCTTCTTTAAAGAATTCATACAGTGTCTTCAAATACAGCTGATACGGAGTAATATCGTTTCTCATCCAAGTGTGCTGTTCTACAGCTTCGATATATGTCTCACGAATATCCGTTCCGTTCTCCCACAGCTCTTCAAATTTATCCAATGCAAACTTGACATCTGCGTAATCTTTCAGTTCCACATTAAATTCCAGATTATTTACCAAACCAGCTTCTGAAAAGTTACTAGAACCGGTAATTACGCTACCAAATGTGTCTGGAACCTTCTCCTGATCCTTGCGCATAATATAAACCTTTGCATGGATTGGGGCTTCGATATACATACGCATTTCCAGTTTTCCGGATTTCAGCCAATCCATAAAAACACGGACACCTTTTTCCACCTGTGCAGAGCTTGCTGCTGTTTCAAACTCTTTTTCAATTTCATCTGCAATCATTTCTTTTCCATCGGCAGTCGAAATAGCAGCATACGTTGCTTCGTCTTTTACACGATCAATGATTTTAACCGTATAGTTATCAACATTCAGTCCAACCAATATTCTGATTTTCTCTACTTGTTCCAGAGCTTCGTACATTTTGAAAAAGCCGCTGGCTCTGAAATAACCAACCAGAACATCAAAAAATTGCGTATTGCTTTTCAGAATGGCTGCAAAGCGGCTGTATAAGTCTCTTTCCGGCTCATTCGTAAAAAATTTCAAATCTGTGTGAACCATGATGTTTTTCCCCCCTGTGCCATCTCAAGCGCATTTTCCAAAAGGTGTACCTTTTGGACACCCCATTCAATAAGGGTGAAAATGCTACGAAGTAGAGGAAAAGAACTTGTTTTTGTGTGGAATCCGATAATTCTTTGTGCTATTATTAAAGGGATAATAAAAAGCGAGCATTTACAGAAAGGTACACAATCCTGTAAAAATAACCGCTTACAACAACTTGGCTTTTTCGTAAATCTCCGCACGATAGCGGAATGTAGAAAGCGGCATTCCACACAGCTTTGCAGCAGCTGTTCCGGTGATCTTGCCATTTTTCCATTGTTGGTATAGGTGATGGAAGTTTTCCGGTAAAGGCTTCGGTGGGCGTCCAAAACGGACTCCTCTTGCTTTGGCAGCGGCAATTCCTTCTGCCTGACGCTGTCGGATATTGGTGCGTTCATTTTCTGCCACAAAGGACAATACTTGCAGCACAATATCGCTGAGGAATGTCCCCATCAGGTCTTTTCCCCGGCGTGTGTCCAACAGGGGCATATCCAGCACCACAATATCAATCCCTTTTTCTTTGGTCAGAATCCGCCACTGCTCCAGAATTTCAGAATAGTTACGCCCCAGACGGTCGATGCTCTTGATATAGAGCAGGTCGTCTTTTTTTAGTTTCCGTACCATTTTCCGGTACTGCGGCCGCTCAAAGTCCTTACCGGATTGCTTATCGATAAACAGATTTTTCTCTGGGATAGAAAGGTCTTTCAGTGCAAGAATCTGCCTGTCCTCATTCTGTTCTCTGGTACTGACACGGATATATCCATACAAATTTCCCATTGCTTTTTCCTCCTTTCTCCTGACCGGGAAAGCAGCTCCCGAACCGGATATTTTTCATCTTCTATGGTACTGGATACTTTTACCCCTGAATAAGCAACCTGTGAAAATGCCGGGTGCAGACCCGGCATTTTGCAGTCATCTGCCCTGTAATCAGGCGCTTTCCTTTTCTTTACACAAAACCTGAAACCCGTGCTGTTTGGCGTACTTTCTGGCAGCTGCCAGCCGTTCCTCGCTATACAGCGGGACAAGGCGGAGGGACAACCGAGACTTTTCGATCACATAGGTTACGCTGCCCTCCGGGGTGCTGCGCTCCAACCGACATAGTTGGGGATATTTCCGACTAAACTCTGCTAATCTGCGTTTCAGATCGGCATTGAAGGTATAGATGCTGGCGGTGCTTTCCGCCTCGTTCCAGTTAATGATGGTTTCTTTCTCATACTTAGACAGCTTCATCATAAAAATCCTCCTCATATTCCATTTCACGGTTATGCTGTTTTCTCTTTTTCGTTCTCATGGGAATTGCCGCCGCTGTCCAGCCAATTAAAAAAGGCTTTCTTGCTGATTTTAATCAACCTGCCACTGCGCACCACCGGAAACCCCGGTGTGTGTACCAGCTCATAAGCACTGGCTCTGGAAATCCCCATGATACCCTGAATATCCGTAACATCCAAAATCAGGGGCAGTGAGTCGTAATCATTCCACTTCATTTTTTCTTTCATATCGGTGTTCCTCCTTTATTTAAATTTTTTGATATTTCATTTTCCGCATATTTGCCGTTCTACCTGTTCCGTTTCCTTCATGCTGCCCTGCTCGACATACATGAGTCATCAGTTTTTCGATGCGCTCGCCCTCGTTTTAGGAGAGGTCATGGCGGTTTATCTCGGTTCAGACGGTCATTCAGTTGTCAAGGTACTCGATGGAACGAAATTACCATCCGACGTCATCATATCGCCACAAACTTGACAAAACAATAGCTTTGCAGTACCATGAGTGTAACGGATATAATAGAATTACAAAATTACCATAAGTCAAGACGAGGGAATTATATGGACTTTGAATTTGTGCGGCATGAACCGCTTTATGACCGTATTCTGCTGGTGCTGACGCTGGACAGACAGAAAATGAAAGAGCGTATTTTGATTGGAGAAGAACTGCAAATCCGGTTTCGTTTACAGGGATATGACGATGCCGAGGTGCTGTGTGATGTTACACGCCCTTTGGGAACTATGCTTTCAGCCTTTGAACATGATTCGGACGGTAAATGGAATCGCCTCGGTTTAATGCCACTGAGCGAATCGCTTCACTCTAACCGGTGGAAGCAGCCAGAACTGGAACAGGTGTCCGGTGATTTTCTGGCAAAAAAATATCTCACCGGTGATCCGGTGAGAATGTATGTGGCACTTCGTGTCTGGAATGAATATTTAAAGGCAAGAAAACCACGAGATCGGGAATCTGCCTGCGAACGTTTTATTGGGAAAATGAACGGCTTCACAGCCCTATTTATGGGGAATCCGCCCCTTGACTTTGACGAGGATACAGGGAAGCCAAAACGGCTGAATATTTCCACGCATATTCATGGTTCTGTGCCGCAGGAAGATACCCAGCTTGACCTCTGGTATCCAGACAGCAAACGGAAAATGGAGTGTGTTGCTGCCTATTCGTCCCTGTATCCACTGATGATCTATTATCTGAACCGTCTGAACGATTGGGGGCTGTATTTCCGGAAATGCAAAATCTGCGGGAAAGTATTTCTTGCTAAAAGCCAGCGGTATGAGCTTTGCAGTGACAAGTGCCGTAAAAAGCAATCTCTCCAGAACAAGCGTGAGTTTGATGAGAGAGCAAGAGAAAACAATTATGATCTGCTCTACAAAAACGAGTGCCAGAACTGGCGAAACAAAATCAATAAGGCAAAGAAAACTTCTGGCTTTCCTGCTGACCGTCTGGAAGAAATGTTGATTGCTTTTGAATCTTTCAAACAAGAAGCCTTGCAGCGGAAACAGGCTGTGAAAAAGAAAACAGCCAGCCCGAAAGAATTTTCGGACTGGCTGCTCCAACAGGGTAATGTTATCGTAAAACTGGCTGAACTGGAAAACTGACACTTCAGCAGTAAATCATTTCAGATTGAATGATTTCTTCTGCCCGGCTTCGGATGCTGTTCATCGCTCCGACCCATGCCATCTGATCGGCAGCTTTCATCTCCTCGGTCACAGACTCCGCTTCCTGCATCTGTCTGATAATCGATTGTAATCTGCGCTGCGCCTGTTCGTTCAGATCAGCCAGATATGTCCAGAGTTGACCGCTCAAGATCAAATCATTCAGGAGGATTGGGCAATGCTCTCTGAGGTACTCCCGGTGCATCCGTCCCCATTTACCAATGGGACGCTGTTCCTCAGAGGGGAGGGTAAGAGCCGGAATATAATAATCGCCAATGAGTTCATACCAAAGGCCATTGCTCTCATCATAAATGTGTTTCTTCATCTCTGTCATAGTATTGATCTCCTTATTCTGGTTTTAGAATCTGCAAGTCTGACTCTCCAGAAATATTGGTAAATCTTTGGTAAATTTGAGATTGAAACACAAAAAACGCTTAAAAACGGGGGCTATGAGACGATGTGAGACTTTTTATCATGCCCAGTAAATCCTGCCGTGGCAAATAAAAAGCACTTTTATCATTGTTTTGGTTCTCCTTGTTTTGCCCCGGAATGCCCTGTTTTGCAAGGGATTTCGGGGATTTGTGAAATGTGTGTATTGGCTGACATCTTGGCAAAATAGAGCAAGATGGAGCAAGTTGTTGTGGGCTGTTAGTAGTAAAGTTGGTAGTAAAACGGGATTTGGTTACTACTAAGGATTTTTATCATCAATGTATTACTTTAAGTGCATCCTTTCTTGGCATCTCAAAATGTTTTAGTTTTTCACTATTCTTTAATATCTGATAGCATGAAGCAGATGTAAGCGAAAGTAATTTTATAACCGCCACTCCAAAATATAAGCAAACACCTGTAGAGCAAGCATATTCACTTATGATACCATGTGCAATCTCATTTCTTATATTTGCACCCGCTTGTTCATTTAACAGTCCTCTAAATGTAAATAAAATATCATTATCATAACAATCAACCAATTCTGGCAACGACAGAATAGAACTCAGCACTTTTTCCATTGACGAGCCATCTTTTTCTAAAGTTACTGTTAATCCACCTACCTCTCGTGCAATATTTCTAAAAAGATTTTCTACCTGTGGTGCAAGAATATGTAATGCTTCATAATAGTCTCCGTTCAAGAACATATATAATCCGCTTTGGAAAATTTGTTCTCTTCCATCGGGAATAATTGGATTATCTTTAACTAAAAACTCCACCATAGACTTATCAATAACAAATTTATCTCTTATTATAATTAAAGCATTCTTCACCCAAATATCACCAGCAACTTTTTGTTTTTCCAATGCATTTTGATACATATGTAGCTCCATAAGTTTCGGATCTTTTTCTGGGTCATGAATATCTAGCGGATGTAACGCCAATACCGTTTGTCCTTGAGCATTTATTAAACTCTTCCCAAATAAATGTGAAATAGGATTATCTTTAAATTCTTCTATTACACGTTTTTTTATATCTTCCTGTTTCTCAAACACAAACATCTGTGTCAACCGAATTACACATTCTTCAAATGATAATCCTTCCATATTTGCTTTTAGATTATCGATAACACCTTTTATATCTAATTCAACAGAAAATGGCACCATTATTTTAGGTATTTCTTTTTGTATTTCAACGAGTCTTTTATGAGCGGCGTCTGCTTTGTCTGATTCTCCATTATTGTGATATAGCATTATTCCTTTTTGATAAAAATTGACAGCCCTTAATGCCTCTTGTATATCCTTCTTGAATATTTTCTCTGCAAACTCCAGATAATAATCTGCCAATAAATTGTTATTTTTTATTGCATCTTCCTTTCTTTTCAATTTAAACAAACATTCCGTTTTTAATTTATATGCTTGTTCTACCTTTGCAATATTATCACTGTTGCCATCAATCAAATCATCTAATACTTTCAAAATTATGGATACATCAAAATTCTTTTGCTTAAAGAAAAGTTCCATTATTCTCAACGAAAAAAAGCCTTCGGCACTTGCAGCCTTAGTATCTATAAACTCGTTAAACCACTCTTGTATTTCATTATACAATGTAGTTTGTTTTGTTTGTACTGAAATGCATACTGCTCTGCGAATCATATCAATTGTACCGACATTATCTTCATCCGTATACCACAACATAAATAATTTCCAATATGCATCTGCTGCAATTTTAGCAGCACTAAATTCTTTTTTATTAGTCCACAATATATCCGCAATCAGTGCACGTAAAATCAATGGCATTTTATCTAATTCCAAACTATGCAATATCAAATAATCATCTTCTGATATATCTTCTATTGAAAAAGTTCGACTACCATCTGCCATTACAAACATAGGATGAAATTCTATTCCATCATCATGAATTTTTGTTCCCAATGAAACTATGTTTTTCAATAAATCAAAAATACTTTTTTCTTCTTCACCTAATTCGATCCTATCAGCTTCAATAAACAAATTAGGTGACAACGAATATCTTTTATTCACAATACTCCGATTCAATAACTCATATATGTTCACCATATCATCTCCTAAATGCTAAATCTCCCTAAATTATATTATATCGCCATTTATATTTCTTTTCCATAGAAAAAACGCCCCAGCCTAAGCCAGAGCGTTACCTATCTTCCATATTAAATTACCTTAAACATTTTCTGTGACATTGGTTTCTCTTTCTTCTGCTCAACCTCCGCCTGTGTCTTCCTAAACTCTTCCATTCGTTTCAGTTCTTCCTCAGCATCATCAAATCCGATATGCGTGTACACATTCATTGTAACCGATATATCCGAATGCCCCATGAGGTACTGTAATATCTTTGGATTCATTCCCGATTTTGCCATATTCGAGCAATAGGTGTGCCTGCATACATGAGGCGTGATGTTTGGCATCTGCACCCGGTAGATGTCATTGTATCTGCCGACCATATGATTGAATCGGTGCTGCCAATGCATTGCCACAAGTGGCATTCCATTATCATCATAGAATAAAAATCCGCTATATCCATCTATGGACTTCTCCACTTTCGGTGCATTTCTGTCCTCAATGATCGCCTGAAACATTTGTGCCACATCCTCTGTAATCGGCAACACTCTTGTTCCTGCATCCGTCTTTGTAGTTTCTATGATATACCGCATATCTGATGTTCTCTGCAACTGATGGTCGATATTCACAGTTTTGTTCTGCAAATCAATGTCCTTCAACGTCAGTCCACAAAATTCTGATATTCGCATTCCCGTATGAAAGAGTATGTACACTACCTCATAATATTTACAGTACACCACATCGTCATGCACAAACTTTAAGAACTTTCTCATCTGATCTTTTGTGATTGCCTCTCTTGTGACTGCGTCATTTACCAATACTCCGGCAAGCTGAAATCCGAATGGATTCTTTACCAGAATGTCATCATCCACCGCCATCTGAAAGGCTGGTCGCAACACTCCACGGATGGTATGAATGGAACTGTAGCTTTTGCCATCTTCCTGCTGCAATTTGATAAGGAACAGCTTTGCATCGGATGTTTTCACACTTCGTATCGTCTTTTTGCCAAATGCTTCCTTTGCAAGTAATCTCTGTACTGTAACATATCCCTGTTTTGTGCTTTGCCTTACTCCTGTCTTTGTTTTCAAATATCGGTCTACCAGTTCACAGACAGTCATCTGTCCGTCTACGATATTTACAAGCAAATCCAAATCTGTGTTTACCTGTTTTTCCAATTCACGAAGGGAGAGGCATGGCTTCTTGCCCTTTGGAAGTTTGTCCGTAGGCTCTAGTTTCCAGCTGTATACAAAATGTGGTTTTCCATCAATGTGATATTTATATTGATATTTTCCGTCTGCTCTTATGCTTTCTCCCGGTCTTAATACTCTGCGTTTGGAGTCCCGCCTTGTCTGTCCTCTTCCTGCCTTTGCCATTATACCCGCCTCCTTAGTTCTGGATGGTTACGCAGATACCTTTCAAAGGCTACACGAAGAATCAGCTTGCGTTCTCCGTAATATGCCAGAAAATCTTCCCCATCCGTATTATTCAATAAATCGTAAAATTTTCTCCGGCTCAGAACAAAATATTCAATTGCCTCAGAAGGATTCAAAATATCCTTTTCTGCTAAACTT
>QFCF01000302.1_pt1 | contig 69767 bp, 107 predicted proteins | sample 5346961 | NCBI WGS metagenome assembly QFCF01 (sample SAMN09062253, study PRJNA434731) | Human gut metagenome, whole genome shotgun sequencing project. | reverse complement strand
ACCTGAAGTTCACCCCCGGCAACTGCTACGGCATCATCGGCGCCAACGGCGCCGGAAAGACCACCTTCCTGCGGATCCTCTCCGGGGATCTGGAGCCTACCACCGGCGAGGTGGTGATCTCCAAGGATCAGCGGATGAGCGTTTTGAAGCAGGACCACTTCCAGTACGACCAGTACACGGTGCTGGACACGGTCATCATGGGCAACCAGCGGCTCTACGATATCATGAAGGAGAAGGACGCCCTCTACGCCAAGGAGGACTTCACCGACGCCGACGGCGTGAAGGCCAGCGAGCTGGAGGCGGAGTTTGCCGACATGGACGGCTGGGAGGCGGAGAGCGACGTGAGCCGCCTGATCCAGGGCCTGGGATTGTCCGAGGACATTCTGTACAGCGAGATGAGCACGCTGACCGCCAAGGAGAAGGTGAAGGTGCTGCTGGCCCAGGCCCTCTTCGGCAAGCCGGACATCATCCTGCTGGACGAGCCCACCAACCACCTGGACATCCACGCCGTGGAGTGGCTGGAGGACTTCATCCTGGAGTGCGAGAGCCTTATTATCGTGGTGAGCCACGACCGCCACTTCCTGAATACTGTGTGCACCAATATCGTGGACGTGGACTACGGCGGGATCAAGATGTATGTGGGCAACTACGAGTTCTGGTACGAGTCCAGCCAGATGATGCAGCGGCTGATCCGGGACCAGAACAAGAAGAAGGAAGAGAAGATCAAGGAGCTCCAGGAGTTCGTCTCCCGCTTCTCTGCCAACAAGTCCAAGAGCAAGCAGGCCACCGCCCGCCGGAAGCTGCTGGACAAGCTGACGGTGGAGGAGATGCCCGCCTCCTCCCGGCGCTATCCCTTCGTGGGCTTCAAGATGGACCGGGAGCCGGGCAAGGAGATTCTGGCGGTGGAGGGCCTTACCAAGACCGTAGACGGCCGGAAGGTGCTGGACAACGTCAGCTTCCGGGTGAACAAGGGCGACAAGATCGCCTTCGTGGGGGAGGACGAGATCGCCACCACCACGCTGTTCAAGATCTTGATGGAGGAGCTGGAGCCGGATGCGGGCACCTTCAAGTGGGGCACCACCATCACCACCAGCTACTTCCCCCTGGACAACTCCGCCTTCTTCAACGACTGCGACCTGAATCTGGTGGACTGGCTGGGCCAGTACACCGCCGACAACGCGGAGGAGGGCACCGAGTCCTTCAAGCGGTCCTTCCTGGGGCGGATGCTGTTCTCCGGCGACGACGTGTACAAGCCCGTTAAGGTCCTCTCCGGCGGCGAGAAGGTCCGGTGCATGTTGTCCCGGATGATGCTGTTCGGTTCCAATGCCCTGGTGCTGGACCAGCCCACCAACCACCTGGACCTGGAGTCCATCACCGCCGTCAACAACGGCCTGATCGACTTCAAGGGCGTGGTCCTCTTCGCCAGCCACGACCATGAGTTTGTCCAGACCATCGCCAACCGGGTCATGGAGTTCGTGGACGGGAAGCTCATCGACAAGATGTGCACCTACGATGCGTATATCGCCGGGGCCCGGGAGGAGATGCTTGCCCGGCTGAACGGCTGAGCTGTTACTGGATTGTAGTTGACATCAGGCAAAACCACCCTGTAAACTGTTTGCAAAACAGCTTGCGGGGTGGTTTTTCATGGACAAACGGCGGATTTTTGGCGTGTTGGCACTGGCAGTTATCACGGCGGTCACAGCGGGGGTGGCGTCCCCCCAAATGGCGGCACAGCGGCAGGAGACGGCGGAGTACCAAGCGCTTCTGGAGGCCACACCGGTAGCCCAGGTGGAGGGAGAGACCCTGTCCCCCAACGGGCAGTTCCAGGTCCGGACAGCGGGAAAGAGTGAGATGTATGTCAGCGGATATCGCGGGCATGAGCACCATGCTGCTGTTGGTAGGGCTGGTGGGGGCCTCCCTGGCGGGGGAGACCAGGCCGCCCGCTGTCCCTCAGAGCGGAACGCTGAACGGACAGGTGGCCTACGGCGAGGCGGGTGTGGCTCTGTTCGGCAAGGAACAGGTACCTGCCGGCGCTGCCTGGACTACGGAGGACGGAGCGCAGATCCCCACTGTGCTGACCTACACTGATGAAAACGGGGAGGACCACTACTTCATCAGCGCCGAGACCGCGGCGGAGGTGCTGGACATGGTCTACGGCGCGGTGTACCGGGAGGACCTGAACTGCATTGATTTCGGCACTGAGGCGGCCGTAGATGCGGAGGGCAATCCCCGTCTGGACGGGAACGGCCAGCCCATCTACTGGACGGGGGCTGAGTTCTTCTCCAGAAGGACCACGCAGAACGAAGACGGCACGGAGCGCATCATCGCCATCGGCAACCAGAAAGCGGAGATTCAGGTGGGGGACGGCACCTCCGTCATCGTCGGACACGGGCTGGAAGAGGACTCGCCCATCCGGGAGGAACTCATCCAGCGGCAGATGGAGACGCCCACCGTGCCGGAGTATGGCGTCAGCTGCGGGGTGTTCACCGAGGTGGACCCGGCGGTGCTGGATCCAGCCGCCTATCTGGGGCGGTTCGTGGACGGCGTGGCCCTCCAGGGGGCGGATCTGACGTACACCTTCCACTTCATGCCGGAGCTGCCCTATGCCGCCCTGGTGATCGAGAACCAGGGGGACCAGGACATCCTGGTGCGTGTCTTCCGCCCCTGGACCGTGGGCCATATCAACCAGGAGCTGTTCTCCATGGTTCGCATCCCCGCCGGAGAGACGCTGGTCCGGGCTTTCCAGGTCCAGGAAGGGGAGAGCGCCGACCTGCGGAACAAGCTGACGGTGGAAATCACCGGCATCGGTGATGGAGAGGCCCAGGTGCGCCTGTCCTCGGAGCAGTACGGCGGCAGTACCCGGAAATAAACCGAACAGCAGCCGCCCGGCTTTCGCCGGGCGGCTGTGGCTTATACTCTGGAGGTCAGCCCGTGCTTTTCCAGGGCCGCCCTGATTTTCTCCAGCCCGGCCTCGGTGGGGTCGCACAACGGCAGGCGCAGGGGGCCCACGTCCCAGCCCAGCAGGTTCAGCGCCGTTTTGACGGGGATGGGGTTCACGTCGCAGAACATGGCGTCGCAGAAGTCCTTCAGCTCCAGCTGCAGCTTTCCGGCGGCGGCGAAGTCGTTCCGCAGGCACAGCTCCGTCAGCCGGTGCATCTCCGCCGGCAGGACGTTGGCCACTACGGAGATGACGCCCTTGCCGCCCAGCATACAGATGGCCGCTGTCTCGTCATCGTTGCCGGACCAGATGGAGAAGTCCTCCGGGCACAGGTTCCGGGTCTTCTGAATGTTGGAGAAATTGCCCCCCGCCTCCTTGACGCCGTTGATGTTGGGGTGCTTGGCAAGCTCCGCATACGTCTCCGGCGCGATGGTGACGCCGGTGCGGGAGGGTACGTCGTACAGGATCAGCGGCACATCCACGCCGTCGGCGATCACCTGGAAGTGGCGGATGAGCCCGGCTTGGCTGGCCTTGTTGTAGTAGGGCGTCACCAGCAGCAATCCGTCGGCCCCGGCCCGCTCCGCGTCCCGGGACAGGGCCAGGGCGTTCTCTGTGGAGTTGGAGCCGGTGCCGGCGATCACCGGCAGCCGCCCGTCCACGTGGTCCACACAGAACTCGATGGTCCGCATCCGCTCCCGGTAGCTCATGGTGCTGGCCTCGCCGGTGGTGCCGCAGACGATGATGGCGTCGGTGCCGTTTTTCATTTGAAAGTCCAGCAGCTTCCCCAGGGTGGGGAGATCCACGGTCTCTTTGGTAAAGGGCGTGACAATGGCCACACCGGACCCGGTGAAGAGAGGCTTTTTCAATGTACACACGCTCCTTTTCAGCTGGAAATGGGGAATTAGAAATTTTGGTGCCCGGTGGAGCTTGGAAATTTAAAATCGTTCCGCCTGCGGCGGAACACCTCCATTTCAAATTTCCAATTCCTAAATTTGATGCAGGTCTGAGGATAAAAGAGGCGGCCTGCCAACTCCGGCAAGCCGTCTCTTTTGTGGATGTATGAGATGGAATCAGTCCATGTATCCCTTGGCGCACAGCAGCTCCGCCAGGAGTACCGCGCCGCCCGCAGCGCCCCGCAGGGTGTTGTGGGAGAGGCACACGAACTTGTAGTCGTACTGGGTGTCCGGCCGCAGGCGGCCCACGGACACGGCCATGCCGTGCTCCAGGTTCCGGTCCAGCCGGGTCTGGGGCCGGTCAGGCTCCTCAAAGTAGTGGAGGAACTGCTTGGGGGCGGAGGGGAGCTCCAGCTCCTGGGGTACGCCCCGGAAGGCGGCCCAGTCGGCCTTGATCTGCTCCATGGAGGGGGCCTTGCCGTCCGCGAATTTCATAAACACCGCGGCCATGTGACCGTCCTGGCAGGCCACCCGGAAGCACTGGGCGGTGATGGAGGGGCCGTCGGCCCTGACGATCTTCCCGTCCTCCACGCGGCCCCACAGCTTCAACGGCTCCTGCTCGCTCTTCTCCTCCTCGCCGCCTATGTAGGGGATGCAGTTGTCCACCATCTCCGGCCAGCGCTGGAAGGTCTTGCCGGCGCCGGAGATGGCCTGATAGGTGCAGACCAGGATTTTGTCCAGGCCGTACTTCTTCAGGGGGTGCAGGGCCGGGACGTAGCTCTGGAGCGAACAGTTGCTCTTCACGGCGATGAAGCCCCGGCGGGTGCCCAGGCGCTTGCGCTGGGCCTCGATCACCGCCAGATGGTCCGCGTTGATCTCCGGGACTACCATGGGTACATCGTCGGTCCACCGGTGGGCGGAGTTGTTGGAGACGATGGGGCACTCCAGTCTCGCGTATTTCTCCTCCAGGGCCCGGATCTCCTCTTTCTTCATGTCCACGGCGCAGAAGCAGAAATCCACCATGGAGGCCAGCCGCTCCGCGTCCTGCTCCGCGTCCAGGACCACCAGATTTTTGGCCTCCTCCGGCATGGGGACGTCCAGGGCCCAGCGGCCCGCCACCGCCTCGGCGTAAGGTTTGCCGGCGCTGCGTGCGCTGGCGGCGATGGCCGTCAGCTGAAACCAGGGGTGATGCTCCATCAGCGTGATGAAACGCTGGCCCACCATGCCGGTGCCGCCGATGATTCCGACTTTGTACTGTTTCATAGTATGTGCCTCCTGCTCCCATGTTGCGGCGGAAAAACGCGATGCCTTCCGTCGATTTTGGTTGAATATGGCGCCGGAATGTACTATAATGATCCATATTGATGTAGAAAGCCTGTACTTCCAGCACGGACATTTGTACATATATTAGCATACTTCCGCGATTCCGTCAAGGTGCATGGCTTGGGGAGGTTCCATGAAAAAAGGCTTGTTCCTGCTGTCGCTGATTGTGACATTTTACGCCCTGGGTACTGTCAGCGCCTCCGCCGTCACCAATGATACGGTGAAGGTGGGGCTGCGGTACGGCTCCTCCGTCATGTCCTCCGCCAACCTGGAAAACGATGAGGGCAGCGGTTACGAGTTCGGGTACTTCGAGGACGACCGGACCTTCGTGTCCCTGGGTGAGACGGACGAGACCGCCATCACCATGGAGCCGGCAGGCCGGGACGGCATCCAGGTGACCATCACCGGCACAGACCGGGTCCTCTATGAGAGCAGGGAGGACACCCTGGCCGTGATGCCCCAGGGCCGGGACCCCGTCACCTGGTTCCGGGGGAACCGCTATCGGGGCGGGTTCGAGTACACCGTCAGCGGCGGCGGGCTGCAGGTGGTGAACGTGGTGGACCTGGAGGACTATGTGAAGGGCGTTCTGCCCTCTGAAATGCCGGGGAACTGGGAGCTGGAGGCCTTGAAGGCCCAGGCCGTGTGCGCCCGGACCTTTGCCTGCCTCACCACCAAGCACCTGTCCGCCTACGGATTCGACGTGTGCAGCTCCACAGACTGCCAGGCGTACAGCGGCATCGGTGAGGCCACCTCCGCCACGGACCGGGCGGTGGAGGAGACGGAGGGGGAGTGCCTCTATTATGACGGCGAGCTGGCCCAGGCCTACTACCACTCCTCCGACGGCGGCGCCACCGAGGACGCGGAGAACGTCTGGGGCACCGACGTGCCCTATCTCCGGGGAAAGGAAGACCCCTACGAGGCGCAGATCTCCATTCCTGATTACAGGTGGACGGTCACCTATACCTGGGAGGAGCTGACCTGGGTGCTGCAGAACAGCGGCTACGACATCGGGGACGTGGTGGACGCCTATGTATCGGAAGTCACCGATCTGGGCAACGTGTATTCCGTGACCTTTGTGGACAGCCGGGGAAAGACCCTGGTCCGCACGGGGGACGATGCCCGGATGGCCTTTTACAGCACCACCCTGGGCAAGAACGTCCCCAGCCTGCGGTTCACCATCACCGGCGGCACCGGGGGCGGCAGCAGCTACGCGGTGAACAGCGCCTCCGGCACCCTGTCGGCTCTGGACGGTGCGTCCGTCATCTCCGGCAGCGGCACCGTCAGCCGCCTGGAGGGGGAGGACCACGCCGCCATCTCCGCCTCCGGAACGGCGGACCTCACCGGCGGCAGCTCCGGCGGGCGGGGCTCCGCCTCCCGGGGCGGCATCACCATCACCGGCACCGGAAACGGCCATAACGTGGGCATGAGCCAGTACGGCGCCAGGGCCATGGCGGAGCAGGGCCACGACTACATCGACATTTTGGAATTTTATTTCACCGGCATCCGTGTCCGGTAATGAGAAGGAAGCAACATGAAGACCAGTGATTTTTACTACGACCTGCCCCAGGAGCTGATCGCCCAGACCCCCATTGAGAAGCGGGACACCTCCCGCCTGATGACCCTGGATCGGGTGAGCGGCGCCACGGGACACCACCATTTCTACGACCTGCCGGACTACCTGAACCCCGGCGACTGCCTGATTTTGAACAACTCCCGGGTGCTGCCCGCCCGTCTGGTGGGACAGCGGCTGCCCGGCGGCGGCATCTGCGAGGTGCTGCTGCTGAACGACAGGGGAGACAAGGTGTGGGAGTGTCTGGTCCGCCCGGGCCGGAAGCTCCGCAAGGGCACCAGACTGTCCTTCGGCAACGGGGAGCTGACCGCCGAGATCGTGGAGCAGCTGGAGGAGGGCGGCCGCCTGATCCGCTTCGACTACGAGGGCATCTTTCTGGAGACGCTGGAGCGGCTGGGCAAGATGCCCCTGCCCCCCTACATCAAGGAGGAGCTCCAGGACCAGGAGCGGTATCAGACCGTGTACTCCAAGGTCCTGGGCAGCGCCGCCGCCCCCACGGCGGGGCTCCACTTCACCCCGGAGCTGCTGGAGAAGATCCGGGCCAAGGGCGTAAAGATCGGGTATGTGACGCTCCATGTGGGCCTGGGCACCTTCCGGCCCGTGAAAGAGGACACCATTGAGGACCACCCCATGCACAGCGAGTATTGCACCATCCCCCAGGAGACGGCGGACCTCATCAACGAGACCCGGGCAAACGGGGGCCGGTGCATCTGCGTTGGCACCACCTCCTGTCGGACATTGGAGTCCTGGGCCGCCGAGGACGGACACATGGAGGCCAAGTCCGGCTGGACGGACATCTATATCTACCCCGGCTACCGATTCAAGGTGATGGACGGCCTGGTGACCAACTTCCACCTGCCGGAGAGCACCCTCATCATGCTGGTGTCCGCTTTCGCCGGGCGGGAGCACGTGCTGGCCGCCTATGAGGAGGCGGTGCGGGAGAAATACCGCTTCTTCTCCTTTGGCGATGCGATGTTCATTGGAGACCAGATGTAAATATTTCCAGCGAGGTGCTGAAAAGCCCAGGAGCCAAGCGGTTCCTGGGCTTTTTGCTATTCTGGGTCCCGGTAGAAAAATTGGTGCTCTATGCCGTTTTTGAAGCGAATCGAGGTCACCCGGCCCGATTTTATACAAAAGTTTGCACAGACATTTTGGATGAAATTCTTCACAATTTGAGGGTCCGCCTTCCGCATGAAACGGGTGTAATCTATCTGCCTCTTTTCGGTAAGTTGCTGGGCCATAATGAAGTAGCTGGCCTTCTGGATGAACTCCTCATCGGAGAGATTTATCTGCTGGGCAAGAGCCTCGTCAATCTCTGCAAGGCGGGCGTCGATACCCTCCAGGGAGTCCAGCAGCCGCTTCCTCTCCACGATGTACTCGGCCTCGCTCATAGCCTGCTCTTCCTCGCTGTATAGGTACAGAGCTTTGAGGCGGTTCAGGGCCCGTTCCTTCCGGTGCTTCTCAGCCAGCAGCAGGTCCCGTTCCTCCTCCGTATTGGAGGCCGTGGCACCGGGCGAGGCCATGAAGTTCTGCTCCACCCCACGGGTCCCCTGGAAGTGCCGATACAGCTCCTCCAGTCCAGGCCGCCCGATGTGAACCACGTCCTTGAAGGTATCCCCCCGGAGGAGCTTCTTCTCCAGGGTCTCGATGGAAGTGGAGACGCCGAAGCTCTTCCTGGCCCGGATGATGTTGGCGATGTAGTTTAGAACGAAGGGGCCGATGGTCAGATCGGAGATATACTTGTTTGGGCAATCGCTCCCGGTGCGCTTGCTGGCGCAGTTGTAGATGGATGGCCGGGAGCCGTCTGCCCTTACCCGGTCCTTCGTGGCCCGCATGAGGCTTCCACAGTAACCGCAGGTGACCAGACCGGCGAAGATATGGACGTTCCCACGGTTGAAGCTCTTACCATGTCCAGGCTGTCCCCGGCGCTGAGACTTCATGGTGTCCACTACCCGGTTCCATTGTTCGTGAGTGACGATTTGCGGGTGATGCTCTTCAATCATAATCCATTCATCTTCCGGCTTGAAGGTGAAGGTGGCGCCGCTCTCGTCACGGTAATTGTATCGCATGACGCCGATGTAGAAAGGGCTCCGCATGAGGTTTCCCACGGTCACAGGACTCCACAAGGAGCCTTTGCGGGAACGATAGCCCCGGTCGTTCAGTTCCTTGCTGACAACCAGAAGAGACCGCTGTTCATCGTACAGATCGTACATGAGTTTGACGACCCTGGCCTCGGCCTCGTCGATTACGAACTCCTGAGCACCCTTGTCATACTTGTACCCGAACGGGACCTTGCCTCCGTTCCACTTCCCGTTGGTAGCCCTGGAGAGCATGGCGGCCGTGACACGCTCGGAGGTCATGTGCCGCTCCAGCTCCGCAAAGACCAAGATGATTTTCAGCATGGCTTCGCCGATGGCGGTGGACGTGTCGAACTGTTCATTTTTGGAGACGAAGGTGACGCCCAGCTCTTTGAGCTCCTGGTACATGGCGGCGAAGTCCAGCAGGTTCCGGCTGATTCGGTCAATCTTCCAGACCAGTATGTGCGTGAACTCCCCGGTCCTGACACGGGCCATCATCCGCTGGAAGTCCGGTCGGTCGGTGTTCTTGGCAGAGTATCCCGGGTCCTCGAAGATGACATAGTTGTCCGTGTTCAGGATGAGCTTGCAGTAGGATATGAGGTCCTGACGCTGCACGGGCAAGCTCTCCTTATCCACCTGCCAGTGGGTCGAGACCCGGATATAGATCGCCACCTTGATGGTGTTGAGCAGCTCCTCCGCAGTCTTTTTCACGGTGCGGAGAGCAATCCCTTTTTTCATGATAATCCCCCTTTATCGTTGAAGCAGCTCCGTGGTCCCGGAGCTGCTTCGTAATTATAGACAAAATGGATATACAAAAATTATGCAATATGACGGGGGGGGGGTACATTCATCACCTTGAATACAATGAATAACGGCGTCTTTGATGCCGTCGAAATCTACCCGAACCGGGCCGAGCGCCAGCAGCGAGCTCAGAGAGATGGTCTTCTGACCGCCGCAGCACTGGTCCAGGCGCTTCGTTGGGAGGATGTAGAAGGTCCAGTCATCAAGGACCAGGGGGTCGGCTTTTGCCCGGTCCGTCTGGGTGTAGTGGCAGAAGACATACAGGTCAGATTGCCGCTTCAGCTCCCCGTAGTACCCGAGGTCTGGGTCCCAGGCCCGTGCCGGCCTGATACTGAAGACAATGCTGGACGGCTTCTCCTGCTCCCACGACTGGAGGTAGGCGGCACTCTTGACCTCTATCCGCACTTCCTCTCTCGGCTTCCCCTCGCACATCCATCGGAACGGGAAAGAGACATCATAGGGCCCCCAGTCCACTTTGGTGCCGGACAGGTCAAGGTCCAGGGCAGCGGAAACAATGAACTCGCTGAAGGACCCTCTCTCGGTGTTCACGAGGAGATCGGAGGAGTTCCAGGCCCAGTAGTCCCCAAGGAGGTGGCCTATCGGCATCCCGTCAAACCTTATATGCTCATCTCCGGTCCGTTGCTTCCCCATGACTATCCCCCTCTCTTTTTGAAGTCGATGTGGATGACTTTACAGCCAGCAGCTATTACACCGCTGTGGCTTTTTCCTCACCCTGGATAGACTGGACCAAGATCCGCTGCTCCGGCGTCATGTAGCGGTCGAGCAAGGACCAGATGACCTTGCGGTCTGCTTCACTGGCCTTGGTATAGCAGGACACTAGGACACCGATGTCCGGGGCGGGCCGCTCTTTGGCTGGCGGGTCTATCCCCACCAGATCGTTGAGGGACACGTTGAGGATGTCGGCAATCTCCACGGTGGTCTCAATATTTGGAGTTCGGTTGCCGGAGACATACCGGGACACCGAGACCTCGGTGGTGTTCAGCTTCTCGGCCAGGGCCCGCTGAGTCATTCCCCTCTTGTCGAGCAAGTCTTTCAGGCGTTGAGCGAAGGTTTCTCTTGAATACATGATGACACCCCCGGAAATAGTTTACTTACCGATTTTATAACTTACTTGCCGGAATGTAAATTAAACTGACCAAATTTATAAAAAACCTATTGACAATTACCGTTACGGTAAGTAGAATGAAGATAACGAAGGGAGGTGAGCCGATGAACCAGCTCGAACTCGAATATGCCCGCAAGCGTAAGAATAAGACGAAGGCGGATATGGCAGCCGCCATCGGCAAGTCCGTGGGTTCCTACGCAAAAAAGGAGCGGGGCGATGTAAAGTTCAGCGATGAGGAGAAAGTCATCATCGCCAGAGAGCTTGACCTGACCAGCGAGCAGGTGAACGCTATTTTTTTTGACAGTTGCTTACCGTGACGGTAAGTGTCGGCACAGAACTTTCCGTTGAGTAAATTGTACCCCAGAAGGGAGGAAAACAAAATGGGACGCTACCCCACAAAAGCGGCCGGAAACCGATACTACGAGTCCAGGAAAAACGCCGCAGAGCATGATGAACGCCTGACCAGCAGGGAAGCGGCCGGGGAGCTGCTTGGCGTTTCATGGTCCAGCCTGGCCGACTATGAGCGGGGGCTCACGAAGGTCCCTGTGGATGTGGTTTGCCGAATGGCTGACCTCTACAAAGACCCCTCCCTGTTGAACTGGTACTGCTGTAAAGAGTGCCCTATCTGCCGTAGTGAGCAGTTGTCTACCGAGATGGATGACATCAGGGGGATTGCCCTCCGCCTGATGGTTGATGGCGACACGGAGGCCATCAGTCAGGTAATTGCCGAGATCGCCAAGGACGGCATCATCAGCGATGACGAAAAGCCGAGGATGCAGGAAGCCATGAAGCGGCTGGACGAAATCGGCCGCATCATCAGTGAACTCCGGCTCTACTGCCAGAAGTATCTCGAAGAGGATGATGGCGATGAGCAGGGTTGAGGAGCTATGGGAAATTCTCAAAGAGTTTGGGATTGAGACCCCAGAACAGTTTAGGGAGGCGTATAGGAATTGTCCGAAGATAGATATAACCCCGTTCGTTGCAGACGTAGGCACCGCAGAAGCCGACGAGCAGCAGACGGCCTGAAGCTCTTGGTTATCTCGGCGGCCATTCTGTCCGCAGGGGCGGCGGTCATGGCCGTTCCTGGGGTGGGGGCGAAGGAGATGGAGGACACTCCGGTGCAGACGAAAGTGGTATCGGTGGAGCAGTTTATCCAGAGCAGCACCGAAGGAGAGGATCCGCTGGAGGCGGAGAAGATTGAAGAGGCCCTGGTAGCCCAGGGTTACTTCAGAAACGATGTTCCCTTGACCTATGATGAGCAGGATTTCCTTCACACGGCCTGTCAGGAATCCGGCGTTCCCTACGCTCTGGCCCTTGCGGTCATCGAAAAGGAAACCGGCTTCCGAAATGTGATTGGAGATGACGGGGCATCCTGCGGGTTCATGCAGGTTCAGGAGCGATGGCATTGGGACCGTATGGAGCGGCTGGGTGTCACAGACTTGTCGGACCCGTTCTGGAACTTCCGGGTCGGATGTGATTTCCTGGCGGAGCTGCTGGACAAGTACCCGGTGGAGGAGGCGTTGACTGCCTATAACTCCGGCTCCCCTGGGACCAGCAGTTACAGCCAGTCGGTCATGGAGATCTACGAGAAGTGGAAGGAGTTGGTCGGCGATGAAGTCAGCGGCATTAAGGGCTGAGTCCAGGCTCGGCATCGAGGTCCCGGAAGATTTGCTGGAAAAGGCGAGGCGGCTCACCGACCAGAAGATGAAGGTGAAGGGCCTCCCGGAAGATTACAGGGAGCCCTTGCTGGAAGATGTGATAGTGGAGACCGTCTTCATGGCGGCAATCAATGGGAGGTGTTCAGAGTGTGTGCAATCTGCATGAGAAGCCCGTGCGACCCCCGGTGCCCGAACGCACCAGAGCCGCCCACGGTCTACACTTGCAAGCATTGTGGTGAGCCCATCGTCCCCGGAGATGAGTTCTACGAAATCGAGTGCGCCTACTACCACGAGGAGTGCTTCATGGACTGTGCGGCAAACATCCTGGTCAGCCAGTTTGGGGCATCTAAAGGAGTAGCGGAGGTGGAGCGGTGATGGAGATACCGAAGTTCCCGGAGCTGACCTTCGATGAAGGGACCCACATCTACCGGCTCCGGGGGGCGGAGCTCCCCAGCGTCACCACCGTGATGAAGCCGTTGAGCTCGGAAGTCTATGGCGGCGTGGATGAGTGGGTCATGGAGCGGGCCGCCGGCCGTGGGACAGCAGTACACAACGCCATCGAGAACTGGTCGCTGTACGGCATCGAGGATATTGCCCCGGAGTACCGGGGTTATTTTGACGGCTTTTTGGCCTGGGTCCAGGACATGAAGCCGACGGTGCTCGGTAACGAGTGCCGCCTATACCACAAGGCGCTGAGATATGCAGGAACCGCTGACTTGCCCTGTATCGTCGGCGGGAAGACCACGATGGTGGACGTGAAGACCACCTCTCAGCTCTTAGAAATGCTGGCCCGTGTCCAGCTTGAAGCCTATGTGAAAGGCTTCGAGAGCCACGGCGTTAGCTTCGACGCAAAGGCCATCCTGCACCTGCGGCGGGACGGCACCTACAAGTTTGAGCCCTATCCGCTCAGAGATCCCGACGCATGGAGGGTGTTCGGGGCGCTGTTGACGGTCAATGGCTATATTCAAAAATTCAGGAAATAGGAGGTTTTGTTATGAGCAGTAACGCAGTTATGAAGGAAACGCCGGAGACCGTGGTGGCGGTGCTCCCGAAGCCCGGCAGCGTCGTTTCCCCCAGAGAGGAAGAGTTGGGGAGTGAGGTGTCGGAAATCGAAATCCGGGCTCAGGCGGTAGTCATCCGCACGGATCAGGATTATGAGCTGGCCGGACAGTTCGGCGTCATGCTGAAGCAGAAGGCGGCTGAGGTGACGGAGTTCTTCAAGCCCATGAAGGACACGGCGTATAAGGCGCACAAGGCCATCTGCGACCGGGAGAAGGAGATGCTTACCCCGTTGCGGAACGCCGAGAAGACCCTGAAGAAGACCATGGGAGACTATGCCATGGAGCAGGAACGCAAGCGCCGGGAGGCAGAGGAGGCGGCCCGGAGAGCCGCTGAAGAAGAGGCCCGCCGGAAGCTGGAAGAGGCGGCCGCCCTGGAGAAGTCCGGCGATGTCGCTGGGGCTGAGGCGGCTCTCCAGGATGCCGAGGTCAGCGAGGATGTCAGCCGCATGGTCTTCGTCCCCGGTGGAGCGCCGAAGGCCAAGGGTGTGTCCGCCGGCAAGGATTGGGAGATCGTCAGCATCGACGGCAAAAGCGTCCCGCTGATGGTGAGCGGAGTCGAGATCCGCCCGGTGGACACGGCGGCGGTCATGCGCCTCATCCGGGCCAGCAAGGGCTCCATCCAAATCCCCGGCATCGTGTATCGTGAAGTAGCCAAGATGAGCTTTAGCAGGAGGGGCTGATTATGAACAATTCTCTGACCAAAATCACCTATGAGACCTCCCTGGGCACCGTTGAACTCGACTTCCAGACGGTCAAGAACTACCTGGTGCGGGGCCAGGCGGACAAAATCACGGACCAGGAGGTCATTCTCTTTATGAAGACCTGCCAAGCCCAGAAGCTGAACCCCTTCGCCCAGGGAGAGGCGTATCTCATCAAGTTTGGGAGCGACCCCGCCCAGATGGTGGTGGGCAAGGATGCCTATATGCGCCGGGCGGAGGAGAACCCGGCCTACCGTGGGCACAAGTCCGGCATTGTAGTCCTCCGGGGGGACCAGGTTATCCAGAAAGAGGGGACCTGCCTTTACCCTGGTGAGACCCTTCTGGGGGGCTGGTGCCGGGTTCACCGCATCAGAACCGGAGGTGCCGGAGAGGAGATCTTCAAGGAAGTGTCCCTGAAGGAGTACGACAAGGGGCAAGCGAACTGGAAGACCAAGCCCTGCACCATGATTGAGAAGGTGGCGGTCTCCCAGGCGCTCCGGGCCGCCTTCCCAAAGGATTACGAGGGAATGTATGTGGCTGAGGAGGTGTCCGAGCAGGGCTACACTGATGCCGAGTACGAGAACATGGGGACGGTCGGTGGGGAGGAGCCCATCGACATGACCCCCATCAGCCAGGATCAGCGCAAGGCTCTGTTCAAAATGGTTCATGAGAAACTGGGCAAGGAACAGGGGAACGGTCTCATCCAAGCCGTCCTCGCTGAGTTCAGCCTGGATAGCACCAACGGGATGCCGGTTTCCACCTACCACAAGGTCCTGGACAGGGTGATGGAGGTGCTGGAGAGCTGCGACAGCGAGGCCAGCAGCACCGACGATGCGGAAGGACCTGCGGAGTAACCCATCCATAACGGAGTGGGTGCAGATCCCCCTGCAAGAAGGTAGGTGATTGGATGGCATGGGTAAGCGTCCACCAGGACGTGGACGGGGCAAAGCTCCGCCGGCTGTATAAAACAATAGGATGCTCAAAGTTTGAAGCCCTCGGAATACTGAATTTTTTATGGTTCTGGGGAATGAAGAACGCCGACGAGAACGGCCTGGCGGTTGACGCAGACCTGGATGTCCTCAGCCGGTATTTGTATGGATGCGGGGAAGGCTCAGACCTCGACATGGGCAAGGTTGTCCAGGCTCTCGTTGATGTGGGGTGGATAGATATGGCCGCCGGCGGCATCGTCATCCACGATTGGGACCAGTGGCAAGAACAGTGGTATAAGCTCCAGAAGTCCCGGAAAAGGGATGCCGAGAGAAAGCGCAGAGACTATGCGGAAACGACCGGGAAGTTTTCCAAACCGGAGCCCCCCGACGGGCCGAAGGAGCCGGACGGGGGGAAGCCTGCTGGCAAAAAGACTGGACCAGAAAAGAAATCATATTCCGAGTTCGTCAAGATGACAGAGGCCAACTACAACCGCCTTATTGAACTCTACGGCAAGGAGTTCACCGAAGCCTGTATCACGAAGCTGGACCTCTACAAAGGCTCGAAGGGCAAGACCTACAAGGACGATTACAGAGCAATCCTGAGCTGGGTGGTCCGTTCTGTGAACGAGGACAACCCCGGTCTTATGAAAAAAAGTAAGGGCGAAACCGGGTCTCCTCAGTCACCGGATAATAACCCGTATGCAGAGTGGGGTGGTGCAAATGGATGATATGTCTGGGATTATGAAGTCCATCATCAAGAGTGCTGAAGCCGCCAACAAACCGGAAGAGGGCGACTACTACGACGAAGATGGCTTCCTCGTGTGTGGAAACTGCCACACACGCCGGCAGGTCGAAATTGATATGCCGGATTTGGAAAGGGTCCCTTTTGACCCAGACGCAAAGGTCAGGAAAAAGGTCCCGGTATCTTGCCGGTGCAGGGCTGAGAAGCAGCGCCGCCTGGAGCTCCGGGAACAGCAGGAGAAGGAACTCCAGGCCATCGAAGCCCTGAAGAAACAGAGCCTCATGGATGAGCGCCTGCGGAGCGCCACCTTCGACCACTTCAAGAAGACTGAGTACAACGCCTGGAACCTGAAGCTCTGCCTCCGTTTTGCGGAGCATTTTGATGAGATGCTTGAAAAGAACCAGGGCCTCCTGTTCTACGGCGGGGTGGGGACCGGAAAGACCTTTGCGGCCGCCTGCATCGCCAACTACCTTTTGGACCACAGGGTCCCGGTGGTGATGACCTCCTTCGTGAAGCTCCTGGACACGATGAAGGGCTTCCAAAGCGATGACCAGGCCATGATCGCCAAGCTGAACAAGGCGAAGCTGCTCATCATCGACGACCTGGGCGCAGAGCGCAGCACTGACACGGCGCTGGAGAAGGTCTACAACATCGTGGACAGCAGATACCGGGCCAAGCGCCCGGTCATTCTCACCACGAACCTCGGCATAGACGAAATGAAGGAGACTCTGGACATCCGATACTCCCGCATCTACGACCGCATTTTCGAGATGTGCTATCCGATGCAGTTCAAGGGTCAGTCATGGAGGAAGGTCGAGGCGGCCTATCGTTTCGATGAGATGAGAAAGTTTTTGGAGGGAAATTGATGGAATACACCGGGAAAATCAGGATTTTCAAGGTGGAGGACCGGGAGGCGGTGGCCGGCATCCTGTCGGGCGAAGGCTATGCGGTCTGGCAGGGCACGGAGACGGTCAAGCGCCGTACCGCCCACTATGTCTACTACCGGGATTTGAAGGAGGAGCAGGAAAATGAAGGTAAAGTTCGTGGTCCTGGGAGAGCCCCAGGGGAAGGGAAGGCCACGGTTCTCGAAGGTCGGGAACCATGTGCAGACTAGGACGCCGGATGAGACCCTTATCTACGAGAACCTCATCCGCTCTGAGTACCAGCGCCAGTGTGGGAGCTCTCGCTTCGAGGACGAGGTACAGCTTGATGTCCGCATCCTGGCCTTCTATCCTGTGCCTACCAGTGTGAGCAAGAAGAAGCGCCGGATGATGCTGGACCACCAGATACGACCTGGGAAAAAGCCCGATTGGGACAATATCGGAAAGGTGGTCACGGACAGCCTGAACCAGATCGCCTACCGAGATGATGCCCAAGTGGTTGACGCTCAGGTTCGCAAGTTCTATTCGGAGCAGCCCCGCCTGGAGGTCACCATCCAGGTGGCCTCTATTATGTGAGGTGCCTATGAGCAAAAGAAAGTTCAAGAAAGGGAAGCAGGTCAGCAGCCTTGATGAGCTCTTTGAACACCAGCATTTCGTTGTTCAGTATGGCCCCAGATCGCCAGAAAGAACGGTCCATGCGGGATTTATCCTAAGCTGGCAAGTCAGGATGGCCCAGCTTTTCATTAGTGATAAACGGATTTGGGTGGCTGACCGACTCACCAACGGGGAGTTCTACGACGGAAAAACTGATGAGGAGATGAAGGAAATCGTCGGGGAAGAAACCCTGTGCGACCTCTATTGCCCTCTTCCAGATTACCTGAAAGGAGTCCATTGCTATGGTGGCGAGCCGGTCATGTGCGAAGGAAGTCACTGTGATAAAGCCCTGGAAGCCTGGAAGGAGGAGTTTGCTGAATGAGCAAGGACGTTGAGTGGGGTGCCATGTACGGCGAAGGGGACATCGTTTGTACCTGTGACAACTGCGGCGAAGAGTTCCGATACCCCTTTGAGGATAAGCAGATAGACTACCGGGAGGCCCAGCAGGCCAGTGAGGACGAAGGTTGGACCTCTTGCATCGTCAGCGGAGCGTGGCACGACTTCTGTTGTGAGGAGTGCCGAAACCAGTACATCAAGAATAACACATGAGGAGGAACAGATATGTGCCAGAAAAATGATTTGCCCCTGTCGCTGAAAAGCGACACCTTCAACGCCCTGTGCTCTGACTTCGACCAGATCCTGCGGAGCACCCTGAATGGCATGGAGGAGACCGAGCAGGACGTGGCGGAGATCGCCGTCAAGGTGAAGATTACCCTCACCCCTGACTCCGCACCGGACTTCAGCGTCAAGGGCGGCCAGCAGACCCGCTCCATCACCAAGCCCAAGTTTGACCATGCGGTCAGCGCAGTCATTCAGAAGAAGGAGAAGAAGACCGGCACCCTCTCCGGCAACTATGAGCTGGTGTGGGACCGGGAGAGCTGCCAGTACGTCATGCGCCCCATTGACAACGGCCAGATTAACCTCTTTGACAGGGACAAGTCGGCCGGAGATGTCCCGAAGGAGAACGCTGCCCTTCCCGCTGGACCTTCGGCCCTCCCTCCGGCGGGTGAAGTCATCGACGCCGACTACCAGGTGGTAGGTGAAGATGAACCGAAGGATAAGCCGGTGCCAAGGGACGCCTTCGAGTGGCTGCTTCAGTTCGCCGGCCAGAGTATGAAGGTGATGGAGTCCATGGGGAACTTCACGGTGCGGACCATGGACAACAAGGTGGTCCTGTCCTCCGCCACGAGCCCCAGTGCTGTCTTCTACTGCCCGGCCGGGACGCTGGAGCCTCATGTGGGCCACGAGGTTGTCTGCGCCGCCTACGGAGAGGAAGGAAACCCCGTCAATGTCTCCGTGGAGTGCATCGAGTGTAATGAGACCCTGTTTAGCATGGACGCTCCTGCGGGCCAGGAAGGTGGGGAAGAGGAGGATCCCTATCCGTACCAGGAGCCGGACGGGGAGGATGAGTCCGCATGATGGACGAGCTCATCAAGGAGGTCGTCCGTCTGGTAGCGGAGGAGCATAAACGGGCGGCGGCGGAACACGGTGCCGCCGCCCACTCCCCGCATGAGGGTTATGCCCTCATCAAAGAAGAGGTCGAGGAGGCCCAGGCTGAGATGGAGAGCATCGCCCAGCGTCTCGACCACCTGTGGACCTGCGTGAAGAACGATGAGAACCACTATGGTCCCCATTACCTCATGTATATCAAGAAGGCCGCCGTGCTGGGAGCTTGTGAGCTCATCCAGGTTGCGGCCATGTCAGAAAAGGCCCTTCTGGGCTACGAAATCATGAAGGAGGAGCAAGACCATGAGAAAACTGTTGAGAGCGATGGCAAAGGCTGAGATGGAGCGCCGGGGGTACTCCAAGGTGAACCGGCGGATGTCGTATAGCCGGTGGCGGGATGTCATCGGCGCCTACCCTGGCTTCCAGGGGAGCAAGAACCCCACCCGGCACCAGCCGGTACTCATCTACCCCATCCCGTCCTGGGTGAAGAGCTGGCGGGACCTGCTGGGGGTAAGGGGAAGATGAACAAGACCAAGATCGAGTGGTGCGACAGCACCTGGAACCCGGTCACAGGATGCCGGCACGGGTGCCCATACTGCTATGCCAGGAGCGTAGCTGGTCGCTTCGGTGGAAGATGGGACGACAGTTCTTACAGAAGCAAAGGTGGAGATGGAGGCATCCACACCATAGATGATCCGCTCATGCGGCACACCACAGGAAAGAACCGTGATATTGGTGTTCACTCTGTTGTGGCTCCGTTCCCGTTTGGCTTTGACCCTACGTTCCATCGTTATCGCCTGGAGCAACCATCAAAGAAGGCCAAGGGCCAGACCATCTTTGTCTGCTCGATGGCCGACCTGTTCGGAGCATGGGTGCCCACCCGATGGATCGTCGAGGTCCTGGACACCTGCCGGAAGGTTCCGCAGCACCGTTACCTGTTCCTGACCAAGAACCCGAAGCGGTACATAGAGCTAGAACACATGGCCCTGCTGCCGCATGAGGACAACTTCTGGTTTGGCTCCACTGTGACTAACGGCGAAGACTACGCCGCCTGGATGAAGGACATCGGTTGCCACTGGTTCCTCTCCATCGAGCCCCTGCTGGGCCCGGTAGATCTGACGGCCGGCTCCGGCCCTATGCCGGAGTGGGTCATTATTGGGGCTGAGACAGGGAACCGCAAGGAGAAGGTCAGGCCGGAGTATGAATGGGTCCAAAGCATCGTGTCCGATTGCGTCACCTTCAACGTCCCTGTGTTTATGAAGGACAGCATGAAGACCATCTGGCCCTCCAAGCTGTTCCGGGAGTTCCCCTGGGACTACGCCTGCCCGGTCTGCCACAACATGGAGCACCTTCCGGGGTCGAAGTTTTGCATGGTATGTGGAACGGCCTTCCCCTTGAAAGGTGATGGCCGATGAAACGGATCGGAGAAAAGATTAGTGAGAAGGTAGACTGCCTCGGCATCCGCAAGACTGGAAAGGTAGTCTATGTCCATCCGGCCGGCCGGTTCTACACGGTTGAGTTCGAGTTCCTGGGTGGCCGGTTCAGAGAGAGTTTTATGGAGGTCAAATATGAAAGATAGGTTCATTGGGCTTTGCCAGCAGCTCATCACACGCCCTGGAGCAGATAAGCTCCTGGCTTGGCTGGAGACCACGGACTTCTTCGAGGCCCCGGCCAGTACCCGCTTCCACCTGTCCCATCCTGGCGGGCTGGTGGAGCACAGCATCCACGTTTATCACCGCCTCCATGATCTGTTTGTTTCCGAGAGGCAGAACAGGGAAAACGAGCCGTTCATCGAGCTGTCTGACAGCGAGGAGGAGACCATCGCCATCTGCGGCCTGTTGCACGACATCTGCAAGGCCAACTTCTACGCTGTGGAGATGCGGAACCGGAAGAATGAGCAGGGCCAGTGGGAGAAGTACCCGTTCTATGTGGTCAACGACCAGCTCCCCTACGGCCACGGTGAGAAGTCGGTCTACATCATCTCTGGCTTCATGAAACTCACTCGTGAGGAGGCCATGGCGATCCGCTGGCACATGGGCTTCAGTGACAATGATTTCAGGGCCGGCGGTTTCTCGGTGGGCAACGCCTTCGAGAAGTTCCCGCTGGCATTGCTTACCCACATGGCGGACCTCCAGGCGACCTACCTGGATGAGCCCAGGGAGGATGCCTGATGTACTACGGCAGGTGCTGGCTCTGCGGGAGGTGGGGGTGGCTGGAAGAGCACCACATCTTCGGCGGAGCCAACCGGAAGAAGTCCGAGAAGTACGGTCTGAAGGTGGGCCTGTGCGGTGATACCTGCCACCGCAACGGCAAGGATGCCGCCCATCAGTCAGCGGTCACGGCCCTCCAGCTCCATCAGTACGGACAGAAGAAGTTCATGGAGGAGCAGGGGGCTTCGGTCGATGAGTTCCGGGCCGTGTTTGGAAAGAACTACCTATGAGGAGGAACGTATGAGCGAAGTGGTCCGGGTCCGTGACCCGAATATTGGCCCCTTGGACGGGGTTTGCCTGGAAGCTAAGTGCGCCATAACGAGGTTTTCCATTGGCAAGAACAAGGTCGTAGCCATCAAGAGCCAGGAGATGGCCGACTGCAACATCAAGGCCAGCATGGGGCTGGGCATCCTGAGCATTTCCATCCCAGGCCGAGCCCAGATGGTCAGCATCCGCATTGATGAGGTCATGGCCGTCCTGAAGGAAGCGGCGGACGCCGCCAACGATGTGGCCGCCAGGGGAGAGGAGGGGGAGAAGGATGGCTGAGTCGTCATTCAAGCCCACGGTGGTCTTCGACTTCGATGGGGTCATCCATTCCTACACGTCCGGCTGGAAAGGGACCACGGAGATCCCGGACCCGCCGGTCCCCGGCATCCGGGAGGCCATTGAGCACATCCGGCTGGCTGGCTACCGAGTGGTGGTGGTATCGGCCCGCTGTATGAACAAGGGCGGAGAGTCTGCTGTGAGGCACTATCTCTTGGAGCATGGCATCACCGTCGATGATGTGACGGGCCTAAAGCCAGCGGCAATCTGCTACATTGATGACCGAGCCATCTATTTCGACGGTCATCCTGAGACCCTGCTGGAGAAAATCGTGAATTTCAAGCCCTGGAACTACTCCGGGGAGAGGGAGGAAAAAAGATGAAGCACCTGTTCACATCTGAGGCCGTGACGGAGGGCCATCCTGATAAGCTCTGTGACCGCATCTCCGACGCTGTGCTGGACGCCATGCTCAGGAAGGACCAGGCCAGCCGGGTAGCCTGCGAGACCTTCGCCACCACCGGGCTGGTGGTGGTGGGAGGGGAGATCTCCACCGACTGCTATGTGGACATCCCAAAACTGGTCCGGGAGACCATCTGCGAGGTGGGCTACGACCGCCCGGAGGCCGGCTTCGACGGGAACACCTGCGCCGTCCTGACCAGCATCGACAGCCAGAGCCCGGACATTTCCATGGGCGTGACCGGCTCCATGGAGGTGAAGGAAGGCCGCACCAAGGACAAAGAGGCCCTGTTGGGTGCTGGGGACCAGGGTATGATGTTCGGCTACGCCTGCGATGAGACGGACGACCTCATGCCCCTGCCCATCACCCTTGCGAATAAGCTGGCCTACCAGCTCACACAAGCCCGCAAAACCGGGGCTATCCCCTTTATCCTCCCGGACGGCAAAACGCAGGTCACGGTAAGCTACGGGCCCGATGGGAAGCCCAGGGGCCTTGAAACCATCGTCATCTCCACTCAGCATCTCCCCGGTGTGGAGCAGATGGATCTGGTGACGGCCCTCGTGGACCATGTGCTGCACCCGACCCTCGGAGACATGAGCCTCGAAGGTGTACGCATCCTGGTCAACCCCACCGGCCGCTTCGTCAAAGGCGGCCCGGCGGCCGACACCGGGCTCACCGGCCGGAAAATCATCGTGGACACCTACGGCGGCTATGCCCGGCATGGCGGGGGCGCCTTCTCCGGCAAGGACCCGACGAAGGTGGACCGCTCTGCGGCGTACATGGCCCGGTACATCGCCAAGAACGTCGTGGCCGCCGGCCTGGCGAACAAATGCGAGGTGCAGCTTGCCTACGCCATCGGCGTCGCCAACCCGGTCTCCGTCATGGTGGACACATTCGGCACCGGCTACACGGCGGACACAAAGCTGGCAGACACCATCTGCAAGGTGTTCGATATGCGGCCCAAGGCCATCATCGACCAGTTCATGCTGCGCCGGCCCATCTACAAGGCTACGTCCGCCTACGGTCACTTCGGGAACGCCATGGGCCTCCCCACCAAAGAGCTCTATGCCGTTCGCCCGTGGGAACGCCTGGATAAAGTCCAAGAGCTCCAGTTCGCCATCTAACACCTGCACCCCGCTCTCTCTTACCGCCGGAGGCGGTGGGAGGGGGCGGGGACCACCGGAGTGGGAAGGAGGAAACAGCCATGAACAAGAAGAAGCAGCCCGGCACCATACTTACCCCCACGCTGTTGAAGGCCATCTCCGAAGCCGCCGCCCAGAAGGGGGTGGAGGCGTACAGAAAGGAGGTGGAGAGTCAGAAGGCGGCGGCCAAGGACAGACGCTACCATGACACCCGCCTGCTCCTGGAGAGGTACAAGGGTCTGGAGGAGCACAGCAAGGAGGCGGTCCAGTCTGCGTCCCAGGTGGAAGATGACCTGGACCTGGAGGAGCTGGTCGATATGATGAAGGGATACGATGAGCGGTATGAAGCCACCGTTCCCAGCGTCATGAAGAGCGCCGCATACACCCGGACCCTGGTTCACCACGTCAGGCGGATGCTGGACTTCTACAAGCGGTGCTGTGAGGTCTCCCAGAAGCCAGAGGACGCCCGGAGATACCGGGTCATCTACTTCTCCTACCTGGCAGAGCCGGAAGAGCAGTTGACCTTCCAGCAGATCGCAGAGCAGGAAATGGTGGACATCAGCACCATCTACAAGGACCACAAACTGGCCCTCCGCCAGTTGAGCGCCCTCTTTTTTGGGTATTTTGAATGACCACGCCAAAAAGTCGCCATTGACACGAGAATAACCGTCGTGGTAAGTTGTAGGAGCAAAAGCTGTTTGTGTCACCCCTAAAAAGAGCGGTGTCCGACCAGCGGCCAGATGCTCCAAGCTCTCCGATAGCCTTGCAAATCAGCGTTTTTGACTTGACAAGGCGGTGTCAATGGGTAGAATGAAAGTATATCCACCACCTAACCAAATCGGTGAAGAAGGAGCGTAGAGCATGGTATATACCAGCAGGTACAGCAACCCAGAGCTGAGGACCGGGAAGTACACGGCGGTCAGGATTTCTCTTGGGACCCCACGGTGGAACATCGGGTACAACCTCGATGCCGAGATGCCAGACCTCATGCCGTTCGGCCTCCTGCACAAGTTCGAGCTGTACGAAGACTTCGAGAGAGCCTACTTCGCAAGGCTCGACCAGAAGGGAGTTAAGAGAATACTCTCTCAGCTCCAGCGGTTCGAGGGGATGGGAAAGGATGTTGTCCTCCTCTGCTACGAGGACATCCGAAAAGGCCCGGACGATTGGTGCCACCGGCGCACGTTTGCCGACTGGTGGCAGCAGCGGACCGGAGAAGTCATCCCAGAACTCTTTGACCCGACTCCAGACCCCACAAAGCCCCGTCAGGCCCCGTCTAAGCGGAGTTTGGAGACACCCCCTACAACTTCCCCAATAGAGCAGCTTGCGCTGTTCTAAGCGGAAACAGGGCCGTCCAACGGCCCTCATGCGGAGTTAGTCCAAGGGAGGACGCCAGGCCACCCGCCTGGAGACGCAGGTTCAAACCCTGCACTTCGCTCCATATTTACGACGAAAGAGCGGTTGCCATCCGGCGGCCGCTCTTTTGCTATGACTTCGAGGAGGGTAGCGTATGTTCTATGGATCCGTTCCAGCAGAGGCGCAGGCCATCATGAACAAAATCGTGAAGGCGTGGGACGTGACCGACATCTATGTGGGCTGCTCCGGCAACTTCACCCTGGAGAAGTTCATCGGGCCCCTGGGCAAGTTCCGGCTGCACAGCAACGATGTGACCATGTACTCCCAGTGCCTGGCCGCACACTTCCTACGGGAACACGTCCCCCTGGAGCTGTCCGAGGAGGGGGAGGCTCAGTTCCCGTGGCTCCAGGACTACATGAAGACCGACGTGGACCGGCTCTCCACCATGCTGTTGTGTTCCCGCATCGTGGCCTATACCGACAAGGGCGACAACCCGTACTACAAGATGATGCTGGAGGAGAGCATCCGGCAGTTCCCAGCCATGCACGAGAAGACGGTCCAGAAGGTCAGCGCAAACACCCTGACCATCTCCAGCTACTACAACGGCGACGCCATGGACTTCGTGAAGGAGGCCCCGGCCGACGCCGGCTTCATCTCATTCCCGCCCTTCAAGAAGGCAGGCAAGGCGTTCGTGAAGGACTTCGCCAAGCTGGAGAAGATGTTCAAGTTCACGCCGCCGGAGTATGGCTTCTTCGATGAGGAGCTGCTGAAGGAATACTTCCGCCAAATCATGACCAAAAAGGAGTGGTGCTTCGGCACCGACATGAGGCTCCAGGGTGATGAGTTCACCGAGCACCTGAAGGGCATGACCAAGACCACCAACCGGGGCATCCCCATCTACCTATACGCCAGCTCCGGCCACCCTCAGATCGTCACGCCCCTCCAGAGCACCACCCAGGCCAACATCAAGAAGTTCGGCCAGGGTATGGAGATGGGGGATGACATCCGGCTCTACGAGTTGTCCAACGATGCCTTCCAGACGTTGCGGAGCCAGTACATGAACATCAACATCCGCCCCGGCTCCGCCACTCTTGCCATCGGCGTGGTGGTGGACGGCTACCTCATCGGCGTCTACGCTTTCTCGGCCGCCCCGTCCGTGGCACAGTGGGATAAGCACATCGAGACCCCTACGGTTTACCTCCTGTCCGATTTTCCGGTCGAGCCAACCGACTACAAGCACTTGGCGAAGCTGGTGCTCTACGCAGCCCTGTCCAAAGAGAGCAAGCGGATCGCCGAGCGCATCACGAAGAAGAGGGCGGCATCCCTGGTCACCACGGCCTTCAGCAAGAACCCGGAGAGCATGAAGTACCGTGGGCTGTTTAAGGTCCTGAACCGGAAGCACAACGACTCACTCCAGAAGGCAGATTGGGCCAAGGACATTGACCCGGCCAACGCCTACTACCTCCAGCCGTATGAAATCAACTATGGCGCCCCTATGGGACAGTGGACGCTGAAGGAGGGGCTGGCGCTCTGGAAGAAGAAGCACTCACAGAAGCGGTAAGGAGGAGCAACCATGATTAACACGAAAATCATTGAGATAGACCCCCGTGAGCTGAAGCTGTTGAAGATGAACGCCCGCTTCATGCGGCATGAGGAGTTCCAGCGCCTGGTGGCGAACATCAAGAGGGACGGCCAGCTCACCTCGGCCCCCTTCGCCTGCCTGGACCCCGCCGATGGCAAGTATGAGGTGCTGTCCGGCAACCACCGGGTCCAGGCGGCCATCTCCGCCGGCCTGGAGACCATCCCCTGCATCATCACCGATGATGAGATGTCGGAGGAGCAGCGCATCGCCATCCAGCTCTCCCACAACGCCATCGTGGGCCAGGATGACCCGGACATCCTGAAGAAGCTGTATGACAAAATCCTGGACATCGACCTGAAGGAATACTCCGGACTTGATGACAAGACCCTGGGCCTGCTGGATAAGGCATCGTCCCAGGCCATGAGCGAAGCCAACCTGGAGTTCCAGGTCCTCAGCATCGTCTATCTCCCCGACGAGCTGAAGGAGGCTCAGAGGGTGATCGACAAGGCCAGGGAGGCGGTCAAGAGCTGTGACAACATCTGGCTTGCCACTGACAGCGAGTACGAGAAGTGGCTCGACGCCCAGGAAACCGCCTCCTCCGCCTACAATGTGAAGAACGTCTCGGCGGCCATGCAGCTCATCTTCAAGGTGTTCGAGGATAACCTGGGCCAGCTTGCGGAGGGCTGGGAGGGGGTGGACCCGAAGAACGACAACTCCATGTGGGTCCCCATCTCTACCATCATCGGCCGCAGTAAAATCCCCGTGGGCAGCGCCAAGGTCATCAAGAAGGCCCTGGACCGCATGGTCGGCCACGGCGAAATCACGCACAAGAACTTGTGGGAGGGGCTGGAGTACCTCTGTGCCGATTACTTAGGAGGGGAGTAATATGGCGAAGGGAAGCGCATACAACGAACAGTACCATGACGATTGGGCATGGTCGCTGTCGCTGAAGGGCGCAACCGATGAGGAGATGGCTGAAGCCTTCGGAATATCGGTCCGAACCTTCCACCGCTGGAAGAAGAGCTATCCATCCCTGAAGGAGTCCATCGACGCCGGGAAGGAGATCGCCGATGCCAAGGTGAAGCGCAGTCTCTACCAGCGGGCCATCGGCTATGATGCCAAGGACGTGGAGCAAATCATCACCACGGACAAGTCTACCGGCCGGCAGCACATCGAGAAGACCAGGGTGACCACGAAGCACATCGCCCCCGATACTATGGCTATCATGTACTGGCTCAACAACCGGAGCAAGGGAGAGTTCTCTCAGCGTCAGGAAATCACTCTGGGAGGCGCTGTGAAGACCTCCCCGATGGAGAAGCTGACCGAGGAGGAGCTTAGAGCCCTTGCCCGTATGGATGAAGGGCAGGATGGCGAGGAGTAGCCGCTCCATCTCGTCAGCCCTGAAGAAATCCATAGCCACCGAAGCACGGTATGAGCTGGCGAGAAGATACTATGCGGATTACGTCCAGCTCGTCCATGCAGGCAGGTGGAAAAGAGCCAGACACCTCGACCTGGTTTGTCGAGAGCTGGAAAACATCATGTCCGGCACAACGAAGCGGCTGATGATATTCATGCCGCCCCGCCACGGGAAGTCGATGACCGTGACGGAGACCTTCCCGTCCTTCTTCCTGGGCAAGTACCCGGAGAAGCGGGTAATCGAGATTAGTTACAGCGGTGAACTTGCCCAGCAGTTCGGCAAGAAGAACCGGGACAAGGTGGAGGAGTATGGTCCGCTCCTCTTTGGGCACAGCACATCGAACGTCCAAGCTACGAAAACCAACTGGAATATCGACAACGGAACAGGCGGCATGATTTCTGTCGGCATCGGCGGCTCTATTACGGGCTACGGTGCCGATTTGCTCGTTGTTGACGACCCCATCAAGAACCGGGGCGAAGCTGAGTCTCTGACCTACCGTGATAAGCTGTGGGATGAGTACCAGTCAACGGTCAGCACCCGTCTCCACGCCGGAGGCGCTGTCATCATCATCCTGACCCGGTGGCACGAAGACGACCTGGCCGCCCGACTCCTGAACCCGGAGTATGGCAAGGTGGAGGATTGGAAAATCATCTCCCTTCCGGCCATCTGTGAAGACCCTGACACCGATCCATTAGGGCGGACCTTTGGTGAGGCCCTATGGCCCGCTGGCGGCTACAATGAAGCCTGGGCTGCCCAGCAGAAGGAGACAGTGGGCACCTATGCCTGGTCTTCGCTCTATATGCAGACCCCGACGCCGAGCTCCGGCGGTATGTTCAAGCGGAACTGGTGGAAGCGGTGGCGGGTGCTGCCCTCTGGCCTGTTCGATTTTATTCAGTCCTGGGATTGCACCTTCAAGGACAAGGATGTCTCCGACTATGTGGTGGGCCAGGTGTGGGCCCGCAAGGGGGCGGACCGTTACCTGGTGGACCAGGTGCGTGGCCGCATGACCTTCACCGAGACCCTGAACGCCATGCGAGACCTGTCGGCCAAGTGGCCCCAGACCTCCCGGAAGCTGGTGGAGGACAAGGCCAACGGCACAGCGGTCATCGACGTTCTGAAGCGGGAGATCCCCGGCATCATCCCCGTGGAGCCCTTCGGCGGCAAGGTAGCCAGGGCCCACGCCACCACAGCGGTGGCAGAAGCCGGGAACGTCTACATTCCGGCCGCGGAAATCGCCCCATGGGTGGGGGACTTCGTGGAGGAGATGGCGGCGTTCCCAAGTGGAGCCCACGATGACCAAGTGGACTGTTATTCCCAGGCCAACGCCTATTACAACGACAACGCCTTCAGCCTGATGGGGCTGGTCACATGAGGAGGTATGAACGCATGGATTTTGAGGAAGCCAGCGCCGCCCTTGCCAAGAAAGCTCGGATTGAGCGGGGGAGGGCTATCATCCAGCAGAAGAAGGGCCTCCAGTCCGTCAGGCCGTACAGAACGGACGGGTACATCAACGTCCTGAATAAGTACGGGACCGCACGGGACAACGGCGAGGCTTATGAGTTCGTGGCGGAGCCCATCGTCCCGGATACCAAGCTCACGGTCCAGTATGAGGACAACGGCCTGTTCGCCAAGATTATAGACACCCCGGCGGAGGAGGCCGTCAAGCATGGCATCGACCTCGGCCTGAAGGACGATGCTCTGAACGACTTTGTGGAGAAGGCCCTGGACGCCCTGGAGTGGGAGGAGAAGGCGGCCACCGCCATCAAGTGGGCCCGGCTCTACGGCGGGTCCATCATCGTCATGCTCATTGATGACGGCCGTGGTCTGGAGGAGCCGGTGGACTGGAACAACATCCGCAGCATTGATGAGCTCCGGGTCTTTGAGCGGGCGGTGGTCCAGCCGGACTACGCCAGCATCTACTCATCCGACCCCATGCGGGCCGTGCGGAACCAGGCAAGCAAGTTCGCCATGCCGGAGTATTACTACGTCCAGAGTCTTTACGGGAGCTTCACCGTACATGAGAGCCGGTGCCTGGTGTTTCGCAACGGCATCCTGCCTGAGCGTGTCACCAACCCGGTCTATCGGTTCTGGGGTCCCCCGGAGTTCGTCCGCATCAAGCGGGCCATGAAGGACGCCATGGTCGCCCACGGTAACGGCCCCAAGCTGCTGGACCGCTCCGTCCAGCCCATCTACAAGATGAAGAACCTGGCCTCTCTGCTGGCGGCAGAGGGGGGCGATGAGATCGTGATGAAGCGCCTGGAGATTATCGACCTTGCCAGGGGCATTTTGAACAGCATCGCCATTGACAGCGATGGTGAGGATTGGGACTTCAAGAGCATCCCGTTCAGCGGTGTGAAGGATGTCATCGACACCACCTGCAATATGCTGTCCGCCGTGACCAACATTCCGCAGACCATCCTGTTCGGCCGGTCCCCGGCCGGGGAGAACTCCACCGGAGACAGCGACTTCGAGAACTACTACAACTACATCGAGCGCATCCAGAAGCTGATGCTGAAGAAGAATGTGCGGACCCTGCTGGACATCCTCTTCAAAGCCGGCCGTGCCAACGGTGAGATACAAGAGGAGCCTGACTACAAGCTGACGTTCAACCCGCTGTGGAGCCTGAGTGATACCGAACAGGCCAACGTGGACAAGGTGCGGGCGGACATCGAGCTTGTCAAGGCTCAGACCGCCCAAGCCTATGTGCAGATGCAGGCCATGGATCCGTCTGAGGTCAGGGCCGCCCTTGCCAGAAGTGAGGAGTTCATGGTCGAGGACATCCTGGACGACCAGGATGAAGATTGGGGTCTAAGCGACATAGGGCCCGATTTAAGCGGTGTTTCTGGAGACCTACCTCCTACACTCCCGGAGCCTCCCGACACGGTTACGGGACTTTCTACGGCCCAACAGCCCACGTCCCAGGCCACCCCAAACCAGGATGGAGCGGGCCAACCCACATCCGCCGCAACCCTGGTAGTGAAGGACGGGAAAATCCTCATCGGGGTCCGGCGAGACCGTGAGGGCATCTGCGGGCCCGGCGGCCATATCGAGGACGGCGAGACACCGGAGCAAGCCGCCCGCAGGGAGGCGCTGGAGGAGTTCGGCATCCAGCTCGGCCCCGTGTACTGCCTGGGCCAGCTCGATGGCTTGCCGGAAGAGTACGGCCTCCCGGTCATCTTCCTTTGCACGGACTTCGCCGGGGAGCCGGTTTGCGACGGGGCAGAGATGCAGGAACCCGCTTTCTGCGCCATGGAGGAATTGAGTCACCGTGGCCTGTTTCCGCCATTCAATCGGTCGCTTCGGCTCTTGGTGGATGTGCTGTGCGGAGGTGATGCTCCGTGAACGATGAGTTCAGGAGGCAGGCGCTCCAGCAGCAGGTCAAGGGCAAGTTCAGGGGCAAGCAGATGCTCCCCAGCAGGACCAAGCCCATCTACCCAGACGGGGCGGAGCGTGAGCTCCAGCGGGTCTCCTGGGCATACCTCCGCCTGGTGAATGAGGTCGTGAAGAAGTATATGCCGGCCATCCGAAAGGCGGCGGCGGCAGAACGGGAGCGCAACCGGCGCCAGGACGATGCCGGGGATCTGATGCTTGCCATCCAGAAGGCGTTCCGCAGCATGAGTGAAGAGCTGGAGCGGAAGACGGACGGTTTTGGCCTCCGCAAGAAGCTGGAGGACCTGGCGAACCTGACCCGGAAGTTGAGCATCCAGGAATGGAAGCGCACGGTGAAGGAGACCCTGGGCCTCGACATCATGGACGACTACTACCTGGGAGAGTTCTACCGGCAGTCGCTCCAGACCTGGATTGATGAGAACGTGGCGCTCATCAAGTCGATACCAAAGGACACCCTCTCTGAGATGCAGGGGATAGTCTCACAGGGCTTTCAAACCGGCGCTACGCTGACTTCCATCGAGAAGGAAATACGGAATACCTATCACGTCAAGCGGTCCTCTGCGAAGCTCCTGGCCCGTGACCAGATAGCCAAGCTGAACGGTGAGCTGACCAAGCAGCAGCAGACCGACGCCGGCGTGGAGGAGTACATTTGGTCGGACTCCGGCGACGGCCGGGTCCGGGAGAGCCACCACGCACTCAACGGGAAGCGGTTCCGATGGGATGACCCGCCCGTTGTCACACCACCCGGAAAGCCGGTGAGGAGATGTCACCCAGGCCAGGACTACCAGTGCCGGTGCGTCGCCTTGCCGGTTTTTGATATATCCACCGTGGATATTCCGGCATCTGGCCGCACGAAAGGAGGGGGTTGAGATGAAAAAGTTCCTGTGCTGATGAGAACCCCCAAAACCGAATGAAAGGAGGGACCCAACCATGGAAGCGTCGCCCACCCAGATCAATGTGATTTGCGGCCAGCTTGCGGCTAAAGCTGACGCCATCATCAAAATCACCGGCGACATCGAGCTCATCAAGGAGGGCGGTGAAGACCTGCTGAAGACTCTCACCGATGCCCGGCTTGATGAGCTCCGTCATGTCCAGGACCTCACGATTGCGCTGACTGAGGCCCTGACCACCGAGGAAGAGGAAGGGGGCGGAGGATCCGAATGACCCAGCCCACGCTGAAGCGGGTGCTGCGGCTGGACAGCATCCCGCTGGATGAAACCTACTGGACGAAAGAGGGTTACCTCATCGACCATCCCGTGGTCACGTCCACCGGCATCTTCGAGTACACGAACTCGGACGGGAGCATCCGCCGGGAGCTCCGGCTTCCTGAAGAAGTCTTTGACCCGGCCAGCCTTGCCAGCTATAAGGGCAAGCCGGTCATCCTCACCCATGAAGCCGGTGTGGTAGACAAGAAGAACGTGGACAGGGAGCACATCGGCACCATCCTCTCCAATGGCTACCAGGACGGCGATAATGTCCGGGCGGAAATCGTCATCCATGAGACCGACCTCATGAAGAGGAGCGGCCTCCGGGAACTGTCCCTGGGGTACAGCCTGGACCTTGATGAGACCCCCGGCGTCTGGAACGGGCAACCGTATGACGCCATCCAGCGCAATATCCGCATCAACCACTTGGCCCTTGTTGATAAGGCCAGAGCCGGAGAAAAGGCCCGGCTGAACATCGACGGGTTCACCAGAAAAATCAAAGGAGGAAAAAAGAACATGGCAAAGACCAAGAGAAATGACGGCGCCCCCATGAGCCCCGAAGACCTGGCCGCCTCCATCAAGGCGTACAAGGAACGCCAGGCCGCCCGTGCCCCCGGAGCTGATGGGGATGACACCACCCCGGCCACCGGAAGCGCCCCCGCTGCTGATACTGCCTCCACCGCTTCTCCGGCGGCCCCGGCCGCTGTCGGCGGTGAGCAGAAGGACGGCGATGACCCCGTGCAGATGGTCAAGGATCGCCGGGACCGCCGGGACTCCGAGGGGGACCCCGCCGACATGGACAAGGCCATGGGCGTCATCGCCCAGCAGGATGAGGACATCTGCACCCTGCTGGATGTCATCGAAGGGCTCCAGGCCAAGCAGGACTTCGACTCTGCGGCTGGGGAGGGGGACCCGAAGGCGGATGGGGATGATGCCACCGCCCAGGACGGTGACGGCAACTGCACCGACGGCGACGACAAGGGCTCCGCCATCAACGCCGACGCCGCCGACGCCATCTTCCGCACCCGCATTGAGCTGGTCCGGCTGGGCGACAAGCTCCACCTGGATGGCATCGAGACCATGGGCGTCCTGGAGGCGCAGAAGGCCATCATCCGGGCCGTCAACCCCACCATGCGCCTGGACGGTAAGAGCCCGGCCTACATCAAGGCGGCCTTCGACCTGGCGAAAGACACCATGAACGCCCGCAAGGACACCAACTACCAGCGGGCCCAGATGATGGGCGGCACCCGCCGTTCAGACGGCGCAACCCAGAAGCCCGCCGGGGCCAGGGCCGCCCGTCAGCGTATGATCGACAACATGGGAAATGGAGGTAACCAGTAATGAGTGCTCAGACTACCTACTCTCAGTCTACCCCCCGTGGCGCCGCCGGCGGTCTCTATGACCTGTCCGGCCACGCCGTCAACACCCGCATCAATGCGGAGACCGGGCTGACCATGAAGTTCGGCCTGGGTGTGGTCCAGGGCTCCGTCCCTGGGTCCGAAATCAAGCTCCCCGCCGCAGGCGCCACCGCTGACAAGTTCGAGGGTATCACCGTGAACGGCTATACCAACGAGATGAACGGCGAGGGCGCTGTCTTTATTTCCCCCGGCGCCTCTATCGGCGTCCTTCAGTACGGCAAGATTTGGGCCCGCATCAAGCCTGAAGATGCTCCCGCCTACGGTGACAAGCTGTACCTCATCATCTCTGGCACCAACGCCGGCCTCTTCACCAAGACCTCCGGCGCCGATGCCATCGAAGTCCCTGGCCGCTTCATCGGCGGGAAGGGGACCGGCGACGTGGCCCCCGTGGAGCTGTTCTACCAGGCCGCCGGTGCTTCCGGCTCCGGTGGTGGTGTCACTTCCTTGGGTGACCTGAGCGATGTGGACCTGACCACCGCAGCTACCGACGGGCAGGTGCTGAAGTATGACAATGCCAGCAGCAAGTGGAAGGCTGGCGACGACGCCACCGGCTCCTGATAAAGAATGGAGGTAATCGAATTATGAGAATGAGATACGACGCCAATATGCCCTCCGCCACCTACGACCAGGCTGACTACGACGCCCTGCGCCGCAGCAACATCCCGGCCACCCTGAGCGAGAACCCTGCTATGCGGTTCGACTCTGCGGAGGACGCTGCCGTCTTCTTCGCCCGTGAGCTGGACTACATCAAGACCCAGACCTACGACCGGCTCTACCCTGAGTTCACCGCCCTCCAGATGTTCCCTGTGACCCACGAGGTCCCCGAAGGGGCGGAGACCGTCACCTACTACTCCTACGACAAGACCGGCATGGCGAAGATTATCAGCAACTACGCCACCGACCTGCCCCGTGTGGATGTGAAGGGTGAGCCCACCACCGTCCCCGTGAAGTCCATCGGCGACAGCTACGGCTACTCTGTCCAGGAGATGCGGGCCTCCCGTATGGCCGGCAAGTCTCTGGATGTTCGCAAGGCCGAGACCGCCCGCTACCAGATTGACCGCCTGACCAACATGATCGCCTGGAAGGGCGACGCCACCGCCAAGCTGCCCGGTGTCCTGGATGAGAACAACGACATCCCCGTCTTTACCCTCCAGGCCAACGCTCAGAGCAAGGTCTCCTGGAAGGACAAGACCGCCGATGAGGTGCTGGCTGACATCAGCGCCATGCTTCAGCAGGTGAACGCAACCACCATGAACGTGGAGCACCCGGACTACCTGGCGCTGCCCAGCGATACCTATATCGCCCTGTCCACCAAGCGTATCCCCGACACCAACAGCACCATCCTGACCTTCCTGAAGGAGAACCTGCCTGGCATCAAGGACATCGTTTCCTGCGCCGAGCTGAACGCCAATGCCGTCGATACCAACCCTTATGCCAAGGCGTCCGGCGGCAAGGGCGTGGCCCTGCTCTACACCAAGGACCCTGAGAAGCTGGCTATCGAGATCCCGATGCCCTTCTACCAGCACCCCCTCCAGTATGAGAAGCTGGAGACCATCGTGCCCTGTGAGTCCCGTGTGGTCGGTGCCATGATTTACTACCCGCTGTCCGCCCTGATTGCGGTCGGCGTGTCTGAGAACTGAGGAGGAGTCGAGTATGAATATCACCAATAAAGGCAAGAAGATCGTCAACATCGGCGAGCTGGCGCTCCTGCCTGGGATGACCGCCCCGCTGCCTGAGTCCTATGAGGGTAACCCCGTGGTGGGCTTCCTGATTGAGCGGGGCACTCTCTCCTGCGACCAGCCCTTTTGCTCTTCGGCGCCCAAGGCCCCCCTGATTGACGACGCCTCCGATGGCGCAGATGAGGATGCGGCCGCCGCTTCCATCGAGGAGCAGATCAAGGCCGTCAAGAAGATGAACCGGGGTGAGCTGGACACGGCCTGCGCCGAGCACGGCATTGAGGTTGAGGACAGCGACACCATCCCCACCCTCCAGAAGAAGCTCATCGCCAAAATCCAGGAGGGCTGAGACATGGATGACAGCAAGGCTCTCGGCATCCTGCGTACCATAGCGCCGGAGTTCAAGGCTGTCAGCAATGATGAAGCCCAGCAATTCCTGGTGCTCTCCGCCCCCCTGGTGAGCCGGAAGAAGTTCGGGGAGTTGTATGACCAGGCCGTGGCGCTGCTTGCGGCGCACCGGATGAAGCTGGCCGGGTATGGAATATCTGTCGTAGGTGGCTCCGCCTCCAGTGGCGGGGCCACCGCCGGCTTTACTCTTGCCAGTGTGGGTGAGGGGAGTGCAAATGCTTCGTTCAATACGGCGAACATCAACACGGCCAGCGATAGCTGGTATGCCCTGACCCCCTATGGCCTGGAGTTCCTGAACCTGCGGCGGCTCCGTGTCATGCCCATCACATCGGGAGGTGAACGCTGATGCCCACCATCGACCGCATGACCCCCGAAGGACAGCGGCTCATGGCCGAGCTCGAAAAGCTGAATAAGCTGGCAGCCTACGTCGGCTTCCAGAGTGGAACGCCGGCCAAGGAACGGCATGGGGATGCAATCGTAGACTCCGACGTGGATCTGCTTGATGTGGCGCTATGGAACGAACTGGGGACCTCCACAGCCCCCAGTCGTCCCTTCCTCCGCAAGAGCATGGATGACAACAAGGAGAAGATAAACGCCTTCTGCCAGGTCCAGCTCCGAGCCCTGTTCTCCGGCACCACGACCGCCGATGAGATTATGAGGAAGACCTCCGTGTTTGTGAGGGGGCTGGTCCAGGAGACCATCAAGGAGGGGGAGTTCTCTCCCAACGCCCCCAGCACCATCAAGAAGAAGGGCTCTGACAAGCCCCTGATTGACACCGGCCACATGAGGCAGTCGGTCATGACCGTCGTTGACAGGAAGGGGAGGACCTGATGCTCTTCGGCTTTTTCAAGAAGGATTACATCGTCCGCCGCTTCGGTGAGGAGACCATCGTGAACGGCGTCTCAGGCGCTCCACACGAGGATTTTGTGGTGGCTATGGAAGATGTCCAGCCGTTGTCTTCGGACGAATTGCAGGCACTTCCTGAAGGCGAGAGGACCGTCCGGCACATCAAGGCCATCGGAAGCACCGCCTTTACCACGGCAGACGAGGAGACCGGCAAGCCTGGCGACTGGCTCTATTATCAGGGCCGGTGGTATGAGTGTAAGTCCTGCCAGCTCTGGGACCACACGATACTCTCCCACTATGAGTCGGAGTTCACGGAGGTCCCGCCTGGGCCCACCGCAACCAAGCCGGAAGTGGAGGTGAGCGGATGACCTACAATGATGCCCGCAGCATCATCTACAATGCCACGGCCAGCTATTTCTCCGGCGCCACCGTCACCATGGCGGGCACGAAGCAGACCAAGAAACTGAAGCCCATGGTGACCTTGAAGTTCGGGGCACTCCAGATCGGCACCTTCCCGAATGAGGTGAACTACGAGGGGGAGCCCTGCGACTACTATACGGCCTCGATGAAGCTGGAGGTCCAGCTCTTCACGAACGGCCACCAGCTCTCCAATGACGGTATGGAAAACACCGCCGTGGGAGATCTGACAGACTATGTGAACTACATGATGTCCAAGTTGATGACCACCGAGTTCAGCCGGAAGGACCTCACCATCCTGACGGCGGGGCCCGTCCAAGATGTTTCGGCCGTCATCAACGATACAAGCTATGAGTACCGAGCCATGGTGGAGTTCGACGTGACCTTCACCGTGGCTTCTGTCGGCTACGGCGGCATCCTGGATGAGTCCAGCATCAAGCTGGATGAACCGGACCCGGAAAACCCCGACAAGGTACTCCCGCCCCATATCGAACCGGAGTGGACGGAGACCGACAGCGGCGGCCGCACAGCCGAGATCGCCGAGAGAGAGGTAGGCTACTTCACCGAGGTCGAAATTACAGAAACGAAGGAGTGATAACCGAATGAGCAGCAATCTCGATAGGATTGTGAATATCACCATTGAGCTCCAGAGCGTGGTGTCCAGCGGTGCCAGCTTTGACCACGTTCTCCTTGTGGGCCCCGCACCTGCAAAGCCCCTGGAGGACGTGACCATCCCCGATGTGGGCGTCTACACTGACCTCACGGCGGTGAACGAGATGGGCTGGGTTTCTGAGGGCGACAGTGCTGACCCGGTTGGCATTGCCGCCCGCATCGCTTTCAGCCAGTCCGTCAAGCCCAGCAAAATCTACATCGCCGTCCAGAAGAAGGACTCCGGCGGAAGCGACCTGGAGAAGCCCAATCTCACCCTCAGTCGGGCCGAGGGCGAGAATGGGTGGTATATGGCCCTGGCCGCCGGCATCCCGGAGGATGACCTGGAAGTCATGGCCGAGTGGACGGAGGCAAGGGAGAAGATGTTCGGCTATTCCTATGCAGACCCGAACGACAACCCCGTGTCGAACACTTACTACCGAACCTTTGGCATCTGCTACGGCGACGATACCGGCTCCGGTGACCCCTATAAGCACGTCGCCATGGCGATCCGCTTTCTGTCCTATGAGGCCGGGTCTGAAACCTGGGTGAACAAGTCCCTGGCCTCCGTGTCTACCTCCAAGTTCACCGGGACAGAGATGGACACCATCGACAAGGACCCGGCCAGCTACTACATTCTGGTGGGCGACACCGGGCTGGTGCAGGGCGGCAAGGTCCGGGCAGGGGAGTGGATCGACGTCATCCGCTTCCGTGACTGGCTGAAGAACGATATGCAGCTCCGCATCCTGAACCTGCTGGTGAAGCGGCCCAAGGTGCCGTACACCGACAAGGGTATCGGTCTGGTGCGGAACCAGATGATCGCCAGCCTGAAGGAAGGGACCCGCCGGGGTGGTATCGCCGAAGACCAGTACAACAGCGACGATGAGCTTATCCCCGGCTTCACCACGTCGGTCCCTCTGGCCGCCGACCTGAGCGACACCCAGCGCAAGTCCCGCACCCTGGAAGACTGCAAGTTTTCCGCTATTCTGGCCGGAGCCATCCACGTCGTCAAGGTCAACGGCTCCCTGGTCTATTCCTACTGAGGAGGTGTGACGCATGGCAGGAAATGTTAAGACCTACAACCCGAAGGAAATCAACATCGCCTTCGGCTCCCACATCGTCACCGGCTATGCCGAGGACAGCTTCGTGAGCATTGAGCCCAGCGGCGACGGCACCACCAAGAAGGTCGGCGCCGACGGGGAAGTTACCCGCTCTATCAGCCCTGACCGCACCTTCTCCGTCAAGGTGACCGTTGACCAGATGAGCGAGAGCAACAGCTACTTCCAGGAGATGTATAACCGGGATCAGCAGACCGGCGATGCCATTGAACCGCTCATGGTGCAGGACATGAAGGGCGGTATGCTCTTCAGCGCCGACGAAGCCTGGGTCCCCAAGCCCTCCACCCGTGGCTTCGGCAAAGCGGCCGGCACCCGTGAGTGGGAGATCCACACCGGACCGGCGACTCTGGATGAGTAAGAAAGTGAGGTAAATAGTCATGAAGCGTCTGACCCCTGTTGTCAAGGAAATCGGTGACAACAAGTTTTACATCCGTCCGTTCTCGGCTTTCACCGCCGCAAACATGACCGGCGACCTCGCAAACGTGGCGACGCCTATCCTGGCGGCCATCGCTCCCCTGGTGGTCAAGGCGGTCGGCTCCGAGGACAAGAAGGTCCTGGACACGGACGTAGCGGAGATGGCCCCCTCTATGCAGGGGGCCTTTTCCGGGCTTTCCGGGGATAAACTGGAGCGCCTGAGCATGAAGCTCCTGATTGAGCACCAGAACATCTCCGTGGAGACCCCGGAGAGCGAAAAGGCGAAGCTGCTAACCAAGGACCTGGCGGATGAGCTTTTCTGCGGAGAAGTGGAAGATATGTTCGTGCTGATGTGGTATGTCATCCAGGTCAACTTCAGCGGTTTTTTCAAGAAGCTCGCCGCCCGGTTTGGGCTGGTCGGCGATCTGTTCCAGAAAGCCCAGACTACACAAAATACGGCACCCTTGACCTGACCCAGTTCACGGAGCTGGAGCTGAGGATGTATGTCCTCATCAAATCCCGCATGGCCTCTATGACGGAGCTGAAGGAAATTTATACTCTGGACGAGGCCCTGAAGCTCTACGCCCTCTACCAGATGGAGAACGACGTGGAGGTCGGGCGGCTTGAAGAACTGAAAGCGGATGGAGGTGGTAGCCGTTGACTCTCCGTGAGCTGTTTATTGCGCTGGGCTACCAAATCGACGAGAGCTCCGAGAAGAAGGCCGAGCAGGGCATCCAGAACCTGAAGAACAAAGCCACGCAGATACTCGGCGCCATCGGCATCGGCTTCTCCCTGGTAAACCTGAACGCCATTTCGGAGGAGTTCCGTACCACCAACGACCAGATTGCCCAGGGCACTAAGCTCCTAGGCGACCAGGATGAGATCCAGCAAAAAATCCTGGAGTCTGCAAACCGGACCAGGGCCTCTTATGCTGACACGGCAAACGTCGTCTCAAAGCTGGTGCAGGAGAACAGCGACCTCTTCAGCACCGTGGATGAAGCCATCGCCTTCAACGACGCTGCCACCATGCTCTTCAAAACGGCGGGCAAGACCAATGACCAGATCGCCGGATTGATGGAGGCCATCAACAAGAGCTTCGCAAAGGGCGTCGTGGACTCTGAGACCATGAGCCAGCTCCTGGAGCAGTCCCCGGAGGCTGTGGCGCTCCTAAACAAACGCCTTGGGACCACCTCTGACCAACTGGAGGATATGGTCACAGACGGCAAGATTTCCCTTGCAGACCTGAAGGGGGCCTTCGTTGACAACGCCGCTGAGATTGAAGCGGCGTTTGCCGGGACCAGCTACAAAATCTCCGACGCTCTGCTGAACATCAGAAATCAGTGGGGCCTCTGGGTGGCCGATATGGATGAGTCCCTGGGCATCTCTGAGGCCATCGGGACCACGATGGTCAAGGCGTTCACCCTGGGAATGGACGTGCTGCGGCGGGTGCAGACCCGGGTGGAGTGGCTGGCCGACAAGCTGGGCGGGACACAAAACCTGTTCCGGCTCATTGGCACCATAGCTGCTACGGCCTTCGGTGTCATGGCTCTGCCGAAACTGCTTGGCTTCCTGACCACACTCCAGAAAATCAACAAGGCTCTGGTCCTAAGCCGGCTGAAAATCTTAGGCATAATTGCCGTAGTAACGGTGATTGCGCTCCTCATTCAAGACTTCATCGCCTTCATGAAGGGCGACAACAGCCTGATAGGCTCCCTGTTCGACAAAGCCGGCATCGGGGCCGAGAACGCCCGGCAAACCATCCTGAAGGCATGGACCACCGTAAAGGAGTTCCTGCTGACCGCCTGGGGTGTCATCAAACAGGCCGCACAGACTATTTTCGGCGCTCTGAGCGCCTGGTGGGAAGAGAATGGCGAGGCCGTCATGGTGTCCTTCTCCCGTATCTGGGAGGCCATCAAGACCTTGTGTGAGGTCCTGTGGAACGCCCTCTCGGATATGGCACAGACCGTCTTCGGCGCTCTGCAACGGTTCTGGGAGACCTGGGGCGAGACCATCATCACCATCTTCAGTACCATCTGGAATACGCTGATTTCCCTGATACAGCCGTTCCTGGACGCCATCGCCGCCATCATTAGTTTCCTTGCCAGCGTCTTTACTGGCGACTGGGAGGGGGCGTGGACGGCCATTAAGGACTTCGCCGCCGCCATCTGGGAGATGATAACCGGCATCATCAGCGGCGCTCTGACCATCATCACCTCTATCTGGGACACCGCCGTGGGCATCTTCACCGGCATCTTCGAGAAGATCAGGAACGCCGTGGTGGAGAAGGTCACAGGTATCAAAGATGCCATTGTGAACGGCTTCCAGGCGGCCATCGACTGGATTACATCGCTTCCTGAGCAAGCCCTCCAGTGGGGCAAGGACATCATCCAGGGCATCATTGATGGGATTACCGGCGCCGTAGGCGGCATCGTAGACGCTGTTTCTGGAGTGGCAGGTAAGATTAAGTCCTTCCTGGGCTTCTCGAAGCCGGACGAGGGCCCCCTGAGCGATTTCGATACCTATATGCCCGACATGATCGACCTGATGACGAAAGGCATCACCGCTGGCCGTGAGAAGGTCAAAAGCGCCCTGGAAACCCTTACTGGGGATATGTCGGTCATCACCAAGGCCAACGTGGTGAGCCCGGAAACCGCCGCCGTTGCCACCGGCTCCAACCAGGTCAGCAAGAGCGTGACCCAGAACATCGAAATCAACAACAAGTTCGAGGGCGACCGGGCCGGGCAGCAGAAGTCCTCCGAGGCCATGGAAAAGGCCGCCGATGACTCCACCGCCGAGCTGGCCCGTGCTTTGCAGTATGCGAGGTGACCCCTATGCCCAGAAGAAACACCCAGCCCGTCAGCGTGGCGGGCATCGAGTTCGCCGCCCTTCTGAATGAGACCCAGACCTACACGGCGGACATCCCGGAATACCCCATCGAGACCGGGTACACCGTCAGCGACAGCATCATCCTGAAGCCCACGGAGCTCCCCCTGACCCTGCTCATCACCGATACCCCGTTGACGTGGCGGGGCAGGGTCCGTTCCGTCTCCGAAACGGAGGCCATGCTGAAGGAGCTCTACTTCAAAAAGTCCACCTTCACGGTCATCACCCCCAGCGGGACCTTCAACAACATGGGCATCACCTCCATGCAAATCAAGCGGAGCACCGAACTCGGCTTTGACAAGGAGGTTTCCCTCAGCTTGAAGGAGGTCCCCACCACGGAGACCAAGACCGCCGCCATCCCAGCCAGTTACGGAAAGAGCGGGGCTACCGGCGCCAACGCTGGGACCGCCAGCACCGGCACGGGCTCGACCGGATCCGGTGGGGCCTCCGGGTCCTCCGGGTCCGGCGGATCCAGCAGCTCCAAGAAGCAGAGCTCCGGCTCCATCCTCTACAACGTGGCATCGGCGGCTGGCCTGGTCTGAAGGGGGTGAGCCAGTGGACTACATCACCATCGCCGTCCCGGACATGAACGACAGCTTCTCCAGGGTGGTCCTGAACGGGACCGCATACCTCATGCGCTTTACCTGGAACGACACCGCACAGCGGTGGATGTGGGGGCTCTACACCACCGACCGGACCGCCATCATCGAGGGGGTCAAGGTGGTGCCGAGCTTCCCCATCAATTTGCCATACGGCCACCTGGGGCTCCCGGCGGGGGCCTTCGGTGCCATCTCAGAGCTGGAGGCCGTCGGGCGGCAAGACTTCCTGAACGGAAACGCCCAGTTCGTGTTCATGGCAGCACAGCAGTAGCCTTCTCCGCTGGAATATCCGTGGAGAAAACGCTGGAGAAAAATGCGGAGAAGGCACCGGAGACCTCCGGGGAAAATCCAGTGTAACCATACCATACCGTACCTTACCTTACCGTATCTTATATTACCAGTAGTCTTCACTACGTTCAGACTACTAACCGTTCCGGGAACTTTTTGTTTTGGCGTTATATCATCGGTAACTTGACTTGACGTTACCGAGTCGGTAAGCTAGAATGAGAATGTAACCAGGACGGACAAAAAAGGGACGATGCCCAGCCCCGTCAAAAGCTGCATCGTCCCTTATCCACCACCGAAAGAAACCTCTCAGCTACTGAAAGAAAACCCTTCGGCTGCGGTCATTGTACCACAGCCGTGTATTTCTTTCAAGGGAGAATTTTACGAAGGAGTGATACGGAAGTGGTCAATGTGAGTTCGATTGAAACCGAGGTCATCCGCATGGGCGATGTCGGCGCAGCCATTGAGCTGCTGGACAACAGTTTTTCGGAAGGCAAGGAGGAACAGACGGGGAGGGCCATCGTTATCCTGCGGGAGATCTTCGAGAGCCGCTACAAAAGCCTTCGGCGTGGCCTCTATGGAGGTGAGCAGAATGGCTAACATCTACCGCACGTTCACCGACAAGAGGAAGCGGGAGGTGCGGGTGACCTTTGACCCAGATGGGACCGCCTTCTACTGCGGCTATGACTTGGCCGCCATGTCCGGCTACTCCGCCCCGTCGAAGGTGGTACAGTGTGCAGGTACGGGCCTCTATGCGGCTGAGTCGGTGTACCGGAACATGGAGTACATCGACAGCAAGAAGCGGGGTGTCCGCCGGTTCCGGTGCTTCGATGAGCAGAACGCTTTGAAGTTCCTGGAACGGAAACCGGCTCCACAAGAGGTAAGAGACTGGTTCAGTTCGGAGGTCATCCCCCAGGTCCGCCAAATCAGCCTGGAGATCGCCGCACAGCTCGGCCGGGAGGCGGGGCCGCCGGATGAGGAGGCGCAGCAGGACCATCGTGAGATGTCCGCCCGGATGGAGGAAATCGGCATCAAGACGTTCCGCCCGGCGGGGCTGGTGAGCAGCGCAAGCCCCGATGTCCTGGCTCGGCTCGACGCAATCATCCTAGAGGCCGTGCTGCTGAAGCAGGAGATCCAGAAAATCAGATAGACCGAAGTGAGAAGGGAGTCGCCTACGTGCGGCTCCCTTTTTGCGCTCAGAAGGGAGGAGCTATGAAGAACTTCGATAGACAGTACCGCATGACCGCCGGGGCGCCCGGCACCGTCGGGTTTGAAATCGGCGGGACATCGCCACACGCCATCCATATCAGCTTCTCCGTGCAGAAGCAGGAGCTGGAGAGCAGCAATACCGCCAAGGTCCAGGTCTGGAACTTGAACAAGCAGAACCTGGCGACGCTGGAGGAAAAGAACTGCTTCCTGGTGCTGAAGGCTGGGTACGGGAACACCCTCCCGGTCATCCTGTCCGGCACGGTCTCCCACACCAGCACGAAGCTGGACGGAGCGGACACCCTGACCGAGATTGAGGTGGTGGATGGGCTTATGGAAGTCCGGGACACCTGGGTCTCCCTGTCCTATGCCGGCCTCGTGAACAGTAAGAAGGTCCTGGACGACACGGCGGCCCAGATGGGACTGACGGTGACATACAGCTACAACGCTGAGTTTGCGGACATCCCGAACGGCTTCAGCTTTGTCGGCCAGGCCCGCCATGCCCTGACGAAAGCCTGTGCCGTGAGTGGCCTGGAGTGGTCCATCCAGAACGGGGTGCTCCAAATCAAGAAGCCGGGGGATGTGATGAGCAAGGAGGTCTACGTCCTGAGCCCGGAGACTGGCCTCATCGAAATCCCCCAGCGGGTGCAGATCAGCAGCTCGGACACCGACGGGAAGGACCAGATGGGCTATGACCTGGTGTACCTCATGAACGGTGCCATCGGCATCGGGGACTATGTTCAGGTGAAGAGTAAATACCTGACCGGCTTTTTCCGGGTCTACTCCCTGGAAATCGACGGGGACAACATGGGCGGGGCATGGCAGTGCAAGGCAAGAGTGCTGGAGGTGACGGGATGAGCAGTCAGTATGGGGAGTTCGTGGAGCAGGTGAAGAAGACCACCAGCGCCATGCTTTCCCAGGTCCATACCTGTGTGCCTGGAAAAATCGTTTCCTTCGACGGGAGCACCTGCCAGGCCACGGTGCTTCCGTCTATGAAAATCAAAAAGCCGAACGGAGAGATGCTGGACTACCCTCAGATCACCGGCGTCCCCGTGGTCTTCCCGCAGAGCTCGGCCCAGGGCGTCACGATTGCCTACCCAGTGAAGGCCGGGGATGGATGTCTCATCCTGTTTGCGGAGCAGGCCCTTGACCAGTTCCTCTATGAGCGGGACACTGGGACAGACCTGAAGTTTGATTTGAGTAACGCCGTCGCCATTGTCGGCCTCTTCGCCAAAGGCAACAGCGTCATGGAGGAGGCCACCAGCTCCAGCGCCGTCATCGTTGACGTGAAGGGCACCAGGGTGAAGGTCCAGGGCGGCCTGGTGCAAATCGACGCCGCAGCAGTGAAAATCAACGGAAACGTGACCATCACCGGGGACCTGACCACTACCGGCGGAACGGTCAACCTGAACTGAGGAGGTGGGGGTATGCCTAAAGCGGCAAGACTGAACGACAGTGTAGCCGGGACCACCGCCGGGGAGCACACCGGCCACGTCCATCCGCACAGCCCGGAGCCGTTTGGAGGTCAGATAAGCGGGGGCTGCTCCGGGAACGTGTTCATCAACGGCCGGCCGGCGGCTACCGTCGGGAGCGTCACAACGGAGACGGACGGCTGTTGCGGGAGTTCCCAGGGGGCGGTGGCCGCCGGGAGCGGATCCGTCAACATCAACGGGAAGCCAGCCGCCAGGATGGGAGACACCCTGGCCGCACACAGCGGTGCCGGGGCGGTGGCATCCGGCAGCTCCGACGTTTTCATAGGGGGATGAGCTATGTACGATTTGAAGCTGGACCGCTCCGGGGACCTGGAAATCAGCGATGCCGGGGATGTCATGCTCACTCAGTCGGTCCGCCAGGCGGTAGAGATCCGCCTCCGGTGGCTGTTCGGAGAATGGCGTTTCTCACCAGAGGCTGGGGTCCCATACTTTGACCGCATCATGGTGAAGAAGCCAGACATCGAGGGCATCAAGCAGATTATCAGAACGGAAATCATGGCCGTCGATGGCATGACCGACCTGAAGAACCTGGAAATCTCCATCGACGCCAAGAGCCGGGTGGCGGCCATCACCTTTGAGGGCACCGCCGACGGCGAAATCTTCAACGAGGAGGTGCTGGTAAGTGTCTGAATACGGAATTACAGACAGCGGCGTCAACATCAAGCGGTTCGACACCATCCTGGCCGAAATCAACGCCGACCAGTCCGAGGGGCTGGGGGTGCAGGTGGGCTCCAACACCCGGTCCTTCCTGAACGTGCTGAACACCAGCATGGCGGATAAGATTGCGGAGCTCTGGGAGCTGGGCGCCGAGATTTATCACAGCCTGTCCCCGATGTCGGCGGAGGGGGTGGCCCTGGACAACGCTGTCCAGTTTGGGGGCACGAGCCGGGAGTCCCCCAGGAGCACCTACTATCCCATTCACTGTGAATGTACGGAGGGCATCACGCTGGACGCCAACACCCTGATTGAGTCCGACACCAACCCGGCCGTCAAGTTCCTGTCATCCGAGCAGAAGACCATCTCTAGGTCCGCTTTCAACAGGGCCAAGGTAAAGGTGGTCTCCTTGCAGGCTGGGGAAGCCTACACGGTTGCTCTGAACGGAAACCTATACTCCTACACCTGCAAGCAAAGCGACGGACCTGGGGAAGTTCTGGGCGAAATAGGGGACCTCATCAATGCCGATGAGCTGAAGGCGTTCACGGCCTCCCTCGACAGTGAGAATGACCTGCTGGTCATTGAGGCCGCAGATGTGGAGTCGGAGAACGCCATGCTGCTGACCGACAACCTCACCACGCAGAGCGTTACCGCCATCATCAACTTCGCCAGTGAAGAGGTCGGGGAAGTCACCCTCCCCAACGGGGCTATCACCAAGATCGTCACGGCTCCCACCGGCTTCCTGAGTTGCGCCAACCTGTGCGGCTACATCGCCGGCCGGCTGCTGGAGACCGACGTGGAGCTCCGCAAGAGCTATGTGGATAAGATTTTCAATCGCTCATCCAGGATGACGGACAGCATACGTTCCGCCATCCTCACCAACTGCCAGGGCGTCACCGCCGCCGAGGTCTATGAGAACCGGACCAATAAGACGGATGATGCAGGGCGGCCCCCGCACAGCATTGAGGCTGTGGTGGATGGCGGCAGCAACAGCGACATCGCAGAGCAGATTTTGGCAACGGTGGCCGGAGGCATCACCACCTATGGCTCCGTCTCGGTGGACGTGCCTGGGGAGGACGATGATGCCATCGAGGTCTGCTTCAACCGGCCGACGTACATCTACGTCTGGTTCAAGGTCACGCTGACCATATCCAGGGCCAGCCTGGTGCCCTCCAACTATGCGGAGCTGGTGGAGACCGCCATCACGGAGGCCATGGAGGAGATCGGGACCGGGGAAGATGTGGTCCCCCAGCAGTTCCTGAAGGACATCTATGCCCAGGTCCCCGGCGTCAGCTATATCGACATCTCGGTCTATCAGACCACATCGTCTTCGGAAGGGAAGCCCTCCAGCTACCCGGACAAGAGCGTGGAGGTCTCCCAGCGTGAGCGGGCCGTGACCAGCTCCGCCAGAATTGAGGTGGCGCTGGATGGATGAGTTCAACTACCAGGAAAAGATGATTGTTGACCTCTTGGAGCAGTTCAGGGGCAAGAAGAACATCGGAGCCATCGTCGCCGCCTATGCCCGGCAGCTCCAGGAGGTCTATGACTTCCTGGTGTCCCTGCTGAACCTGCTGGACCTAGACCTCTGCACCGGGGCCCAGCTTGACCTCATCGGGGAGATCGTGGTGCTCTCCCGCTACGACGCCCGTGTCATGGTCGAGCAGTCTTATGAAGGGGAAGTGCTGGATGATGACCTGTATAGGAAGCTCATCAAGTGGAAAATCCTGCTGAACACCAACGACTGCACCTACTGGTCCATCATGAAGGGCATCAAGATGTTCTGGGACAAAACCCCGGTTTATTACCGCACTGACCCGGAGGTGCCAGCCACCATCATCCTGTCAACCCCGCCGCTGGATCCGTCCACGAACCCACGGGACCTGCTGGAGATGCCCATTATCCGCCCCGGAGGGGTGGACCTGAAGTTGACGGCTACCACGGAGACCCCGCCCATGGCGGCGATGCTCTGGGTGGGCGGAGCGGTCTTTCAGGGCGCCATGACAACCCAGCTCCCGGAGCTTGAAATCGACTACAACCTGAAGGCGGCCGTTCCCTTAGTGCCGGTGATGTGGTCCGCCATGCAAACCAAATTACCGGAAATCCAAATCGAAGAAGGAGGAAATTGAACATGGCAGAGTATGGCTTTTTTATCCCAAGCGCCGGTAGGACCTTGATTGCTGGGCTCCTGGCCGGTGAGACTCTGGAGATCAGCCGGGTCATGGTGGGAAGCGGGAAGCCTGAGAGTCAGGAAGCCCTTGCCACACTGGAAGACCTGGTTGCGCCGGTGGCTCAGGCCACTTCCACGACCCCGCTCAGGAATGGTGAACAGGTAGATATGGTCGTTGAGTACCGTTCGGACCTGAATGGTGGCTTGGACACTGGCTTCTGGCTGAATGAGTTCGGCATCTTTGCCATGGATGGCGATGAGGAGGTCATGATTTACTACGGGACCCTGGGCGACTTTCCCCAGTGGGTGAGCGCCTACAACGACGGTGCCATCGATGTCCGCCGTTACCCGGTCTCCCTGAAGGTGAGCGCAGATGTCGAGGTGGTCATCAGCTACCCGGCCATGGCCTTCATGACCGCAGATGACGTGGAGCAGTTCTGCATGACCACCATTCTGCCCCAGTTCCTGGTGTCGGCCCAGGGCCTCATTGACCAGCACAACGCCAACGCCGAAGCTCATCCGGCCATCCATACCGAGATAAACGGCATTGATGCCCGGCTGACCCTGCTGGAGCTTCTGTATAACACGGATGTGACTGGCAACCCCTTTAGTGTGACCTTCGGGACCCTGGACGGGGTGACGGTGGAGGGCGTCCACAACAAGGCGCAAGCGAGGATTGAGTTTTGATGGAGCAGGTTATTTCTGTAAAGCCGGAAGAGCTGTCATGCCTGGTGGGGAACCTGTTTGCAGAGCTAAAGCCTCCGTGCGATATACCCCATGCGGCGGGCCTAACTCTATGCGGCTGCACTCCGGCGGGCCGGGAAGCGGTACTTGTGGTCATCCGGGACTACTGTATTTTCCGAGGAGACCCGGAGGATTTGGAGGCCGCCCGCAGGCCCTGCCTGGATAGGAGGTGCCGCTGCCATGCCTGAGAAGGAATATGTCCTGGGCAATAAGACCAAGGACCTGCTGGCCTATTCCTTCGTCGTTACCAAGCCCATCGGGGATAAGACCCTGGAGATCAGTGAGGTCATCAAGATGCTGGGCGCCATCAAGAGCCTCCCGCCGGAGGCCCGTGACGATATTCTGGCCCAATATCTGGACCGGCTCGAAAAGGCCAACAGCCGGCAGGGATTCCCGAAGAGCGCCCTGCACACCTACATCAAAACGGTCCGGGAGACTGCTGTGTCCATCGTCAAGAACGTCCACGCCGCAAACGACTGCTCCTTCCAGACGGAGTACGACCGGCGGCTGGACCTCATCCACGCCGCCCTGAACGACTGCAATCTGCTCCTGAAGCTGGTGGAGATCAGCCAAGCCCTCGGATATATCAGCGTGAAGAGAATGGGTCACTGGACCAAGCTCATCACGGACGTAAAGTACATGACCCTCGCATGGAAGAAGAAGGACACCGAGAGGGCAAAGACCCTCCGGCGCCAGGAAGAAGCCAGGGACTATGAGCTCCAGGCCAGCATCATCGCTGGGGCTGTGGCCCGTGCCCTGGGCAGACGATAGGATACTCGGCGGGGGCACCCGCCTGGTATTAGGGTATGGCCCGTCGCGCCACCTGCTGGTGGCTCCGCTCCCCGAACACCAACAACACCAACAACGTGTGGAACGTGAACTCCAATGGCAACTACAACAACTGGAACGCCAACAACTCCCTCGGCGTCCGCCCCGCTCTGATGGAATAACGAGTTCGAGTAGGCCCGGCCGAAAGCAGAGTTTCCATCATCAAAGGGGGCCATATCCTATCCAACCCCTCCCGGGAGGGTGCGGATAAATACATTACGCCGATGCCGGGTGTCCCACGGGATGCCCGGCTGATTGCACGGTGCCGTCTGGCAGAACACCGTCACGGCGTTGAGAAGGAGAGAGTGGCCGCTGCTTTAAGACGGGGCCGCTCTTGTTTTATGCCCATGCAGAAGACCTTTGAAGAGATCTGCACCTTCGAGGTGCTATACCGGGCTTACCTTGCGGCCAGAAAAGGCAAGCGGAAGAAAGTGAGCGCCGCACAGTATGAGGCCAACGCTCTCATGCTCACGGAGCGTCTGGCCTATATCCTGAACACCAATACCTACCAGCCCGGAAAGTTTGAGACCTTCTTCGTCTATGAGCCGAAGAAGCGGCTGGTCCAGGCCCCGGCCTTCGTCGATAAGGTGGTCCAGCACGCCCTGGTTGATAACACGCTCTATGAAGCGATCACCCACAGCTTCATCCCGGCCAACTGCGCTTCCCAGATTGACAAAGGGATGCACTACGGCCTGGATTTGCTGAAGGGCTTCATGACCGACTACTGGCACAAGAACAAGACCACCGATGGCTGGGTCCTGAAGTGCGATGTTCGGCACTTTTTCGCCAGCATAAACCACGACTTGCTGAAGCAGAAACTACGAAAGAAGGTGGTAGATGACCGCATTTTCCGGCTCATGTGCATTTACATAGATACGAGTGCAGATGGGCATCCTCTCGGCTACCAGACATCCCAGCTCCTGGCCCTGCTGTTCCTGGACGAATTTGACCATTTCGTGAAGGAGCGCCTTCGGATAAAGTATTACGTCAGGTACATGGATGACTTCCTTCTCATCCATCCAGACAAGGAGTACCTGAGATATTGCCAGAAGGAAATTGAGACTTTTCTTGCCGGGCTCCACCTGGAGCTCAACGAGAAGACCAACATTTTTCCCCTGAGACACGGGGTAGACTTTTTAGGGTTTCACACCTACATCACGGAGAGCGGCCAAATCATCCGAAAGCTCCGCCACTCATCCGTCAAGCGGATGAAGGCCAAAATCAGGGGATGGAAGAAGGACTACCCGGCCGGCAAGGTCACGAAGAAGGAAATCCTGGATAGCTGGACCGCCTGGGACGCTCATGCGGCCCACGGCAACACCTACACGCTCCGGCGGGAGATCGCCGCTCAGGTCTCGGAAATCATCGGCACCCAGCTTCGGTGCCACGCCCCTATCAGGCTGTCAAAGACCCAGAAGGCCATGCTGGAGTACAAGAAGAGGCGGAAAGCCTCTCAGAAGGCCGCCCTCGAAGCGGCACCCCCACACCACGACGGAGATCCGCCGTGGTGATTTTTGCGCAAGGAGGTTTTTCTATGGCAAGTGTCGCACTTGGCACAAAAGCGGTCGGCTCCATCGTGAAGCTGAAGGAAAGCGGCGTAGCCGTGAACTACATTGTGGTCCACCAGGGCAAGCCCTCCAGTATCTACGATGAGAGCTGCAACGGCACCTGGCTCTTGCGGCAGGACATCGCTGAGAACCGTGTCTGGGATGACGGGGATGTGAACAAGCTGGAGTACTCGGACATCCATGCTTATCTGATTACCTGGATTACCCGCTACGATGAGGACATCCGCAACGCCATCAAGCAGGTGAAGATCCCGTACCGAAAGAATGGTGGCTCCGGCGGCTCCGACCAGACCGGGGCAAACGGCCTGAGCTGCAAGGTATTCTTGCTGTCCGGCTACGAGGTGGGATGGACTACTAGCACTAACCCGTACTTTCCGGTGGATGGCGCCGTTCTGTCCTACTTCCAAGGGACAGCTTCGACAGACGCAAAGCGTATTGCAAAGCTGAACGGCACCCCTGTCCACTGGTGGCTCCGCTCCCCGGGCACCAGCAACGCCAGCGTCGTGTGGAACGTGATCTCCAATGGCAGCTGCGGCGGCTGGAGCGCCAACGGCTCCCGCGGCGTCCGCCCCGCTTTGATATTGCCCTCTACACTCTTGGTCTCTGATGATGGCTCCATTACGACGAACACGGCCCCGACCACGCCCAGCAGCATCACAATCCCCAGCAGCATCTCCGGCGGAAGCACCATCACAGTGAAGTGGGAGGCCAGTTCCGACGCCCAGGGTAACCTCGCCGGGTACAAGGTGGAGAAGAGTACCAACGGCGGAAGTAGCTGGAGCCAGATCTACCAGGGCTCGGCACTCCAGACCACCGATAATGTGGCGTTTGGAACGCAGAGCGTGATGTACCGGGTGAAAGCCTACGACACGGAAGGTCTGGAGTCAGGGTATAAGACCAGCAACCAGGTAACGGTCATCAACAACACCGCCCCGAGCGCCCCGACCAGCATCACGGTCCCGCTGACGGTAATCGGCGGCGAGAAACTGACTATCACCTGGGCGGCCAGCTCCGACTCAGAGGGGAACTTGGTCGGGTACATTCTGGAGCGGCGGGTAGCCTCTGGCTCCTGGACACAGGTGTTCAAGGGGAACGCCCTGACCTTCCAGGACACCATCACGAAGGGCTGGACCACGGTGCAGTACCGGGTGAAGGCGTATGACACTTACAATGCCGAGAGCGCCTACACCACCAGCGAGACCCGAACCGTGGATAACAACACGGCGCCGGTCATCACCTGCGACCAGGCCAGTGGTACGGACCTGGGCACGAAGAGCTCCGGCTTCAGTGTCAGCTATTCAGTGGACGACGAAGACGGGGACGCCGTGACTGTGACGGAGAGCATGGACGGCACCACCAAACGGACCTTTGAGGCCACGCTGGAGGCCACGAACCAGTTCCAGGTGACGGGCACCTACTTCCAGCAGCTCCTGAACGGCCAGCACACCATGAAGATGAAGGCTCAGGACACCGGCGGGAAGAGCTCGGAGTACACCTTGCTCTTCACGAAGTCGGTCACGGCCTGTTCCATCACGCTGGAGACGCCCATGGAGGCTGATGCACAGATCACCATAGCGGCGCTGTCCGTCAGCGGAGACATCCCGGCGGATGCCAACTACCAGGTGCTCCTGACCAACAACGCCAAGGATGCCGAGCCGGTCTGGGAGGACGCCACCACGGAGGTGAAGAACGGGAGCAACTACCTGTTCGAGAACGATACGGCCACCAACGGCTTTGCGTTCAACTTCAAGGTGACCGCCTCCCGTGGGGCCAGCGGTATCGGCGGGTACATCAGTTCTATTCAGGGAGGTTTTCAGTAATGGCAGTTGATTGGAGACAGGATAGCGTGAAGGCTATTCGGGAGAAGAAAGCAACGGCGGCCAGGGCCGAGGCTCTGAACACTCAGACGCAGGTGGCGGTCATGGCCTTCTGTGCCACGGCCACCACCATCACGGACGCCCAGGCGCTTCAGATGCCGGACCTGTTTCCTACCTGGGAGCAGGTGCTGGCCGCTGGGGAGGCAATCCCGAAGGACCGCATCATCAGCAAGGGCGGCCAGCTCTACCGCATCGTCCAGCAGGTGACGCCCCTGGAGAGCCAGCCCCCGGATGGGGAGGGGATGCTGGCAATCTATCGGCCCATTGACCAGACCCACGCCGGGACCCTGGAGGACCCCATCCCCTGGGTCTATGGTATGGACTGCACGGCGGGGACCTATTACAGTTACAACGGCCACACCTACCAGGTGGCAGAGGGTGGGGATATGAAGCCTTGTGTCTGGCCGCCCGATACTGCCGGTATGTGGCAGTGGGTCCTGGTTGAGTAAGGGGGGGAGGTCAGATGTGAGTCTGAAAGAGATGCTGCTTGGAGGGGGCGGTCTCCTCATCGTGCTCCTCACGATGGTGGAGATCGCCCCCATCAAGTTCAATCCATGGTCCGCCCTGGCGAAAGGCATAGGGCGGGCCATCAATGCCGAGATGCTGAACGAGCTGAAGGCTGTGAAGTCTGAATTGGCTGACCACATCCGCAAGGATGATGAGCGCAACGCCGATGAACACCGGGCCCGCATCCTGCGGTTCAACAACGAGCTGCTGCGGGACATCCCCCACACGAAGGAGGAGTTCGTCGATGTGCTGGCCGACATCGACTTCTACGAAAGGTACTGTAGGGACCACGAGGACTACCGGAACAATCGAGCTGTCCACGCCATCGCCAATATCAGCCGGGTCTATGATGAACGGCTCCAGAAGCATGACTTCCTGAGCTCGGCGTCAAATGAGCGTGACGGAGAAGATTAAGCTGAAAATCGAAAGGAGAACGAACCATGAATACTGACCAAATCGTGAACATCGTAGTCGCCATCCTGACCGGACTGGCGGCCGGCATCCCCCTGGCCGTGAAGCTGTACCAGTCTGTGAAGCAGGCGGTCCAGGAGAAGAACTGGCCCCACCTGCTGGGGCTGGTGGTGGACCTCATGGAAGAGGCCGAACAGAAATTTGCCGACGGCGCCACCCGGAAGGAGTGGGTTATGGCGATGGTCCAGACCAGCGCCGAGTACATCAATTACCCCGTGGACACCGAGGCGCTGTCCAAAATGATTGACTCTCTCTGCGATATGACCAAGATTGTGAACCCGCCCGCAGATGAGGAGCCGACAGAGGGGAGCGTAACAAACCCGGAGACCGAAGGAGGTGCCGATGATGGCGACGGAGCTGGAACTGCGGAATAAAGTTGTAGAGGTCATGCGGGGCTGGCTGGGTTGGAGTGAGACCAACGGAAAGTACAGGGCCATCATCGACCTTTACAACACCCAGGACCCTCTTCCCAGGGGCTACCCGGTACAGTACGACGATGAGTGGTGCGCCACCTGCGTCACCGCCGCCGGCATCCAGGCCGGGCTCCACGACATCATCCTGGGGGAGTGCGGCTGCGGGAAGATGATCGAGCTCTATCAGGCCGCCGGTCGCTGGGAGGAGAACGATGCCTACCGGCCGGAGGCCGGCGACATCATCATGTACGACTGGCAGGACTCCGGCAAGGGTGACAACACCGGCGGGGCTGACCATGTTGGCATCGTAGAGAAGGTGGTGGGCAACACCATCACCATCATTGAAGGGAACAAGGGGGAGGCAGTAGCCCGGCGGACGCTGGCCGTGAATGGCCGATATATCCGGGGATACTGCCTCCCCGACTATGCAAGCAAGGCAGAGGAGGACGATGATATGGACCAGACCAAGTTCAACGAAATGTTTTTGACGGCTATGGCCGAATATCGGAATAAGCTCCGGGACAACGACAGCGGAACCTGGAGCCGGGAGGCCCGTGAGTGGGCGGTTTCTGTGGGCCTGTTCGCCGGGAATGGCACCACCGACAACGGAGATCCGAACATGATGTGGGAGGACTTCCTGACCCGTGAGCAGGCCGCCCAACTCTTTTACCGTTACGCCCAGCAGCACGGTCTCGTGTGATGGGCGGCGGGAAGCGCCTGGCCGGAGGCAAGAGCCGGAAGAAGCCGGATATGTCTCAGTTCTCAAAGTGGATGATCGCCGACATCCGTCCGCTGCTGTGGATCGTGACGCTCGGCGGTTTCTTATTGGCTTTTTACTGTGTTTATAAGGGCTACACTGGTGCGTTGCCCTGGATTGGGGGCATGGTGGGCCTGCCCTGGGCCGCTCACGGTGTGATCTGCACGGCCTATCTGAGCCTGTGCAAGTCGGACCACAGCGAGGGCGGCATCACCTTTGAGGCGGCCAAAGCCGTCAACTTCAATGTGCCGCAAGAGCCGGAGGGCTCCATAGACAGCCCGGCCATCTAAAGCGAACGCCCCCATCTCGACCTCACGGTCGGGGTGGGGGCGCTTTTTTCGTTATGGGCTTGCGAAGCGTGTCGAGAGCTGGTAAAATATCGGTGCTGCCCTTCTCCAATCTGGCAACAGAGAGGAGGTGAGTGCAATGGAGATCTTCATCGGAATCCTTGTGGCGGTCGTAGCAAATGTGATTGGCTATCTCATTTGCAAGTGGCTTGACCGTCACAGCAAGGGCAAGTAAGCACAAAGAACCCCCGGAGAGACGCTACCTCTCCGGGGGTTCGCTTTTGCGTGGGTACAATGGACTTCATCGGAATCCTTGGCTATGGTCATTATACCACGCCGAGATTAGTATATGCAAGAGCGATTTGAAAATTTCCATGTGAAGTCCGGTGGACATTCCGATGGAGTGTCCGGGGGTATTTTTATGTGCAATGTGTACCAAAATGTGCTATAAAACTATGCAAAAGGTCAAATTATAACTTTTAGAGCGAGAAAAAGTTGATTTTAGATTGATTTTCGGGTTTTTCAGAACGCCAAAAAATGGCAAAACGGAGTTTACAAGAGCTGAACATACTTATATCCATCAAACCAAAAGGCCCTCTAAGCGCCTCTAAGCGGCTTCTAAGCCATGTTTTCCCACACGGACGAAAAGAGGTCAAATTCCGTCCCCTACGGACGCTACTTCCGGACCTGTTTCTGCGTGATCTGCACACGACATCTTCCGGTAAGCTCAAACACGCCCCACAAGCCCCGTAAAACCACCTACAAGCGTACAACGGGGTGAGGACATCAAATTACATACCAGAACGGAAAGTGCCCTCAAAACGGCCCCCAGAAGCGAATAAGCCCTCCCACATATCCAGACCGATTTTCACCGGACTGGTAATGCGGGAGGGCTTTCTTTTTTTGTGGAAATCAGGCCGAAGCCTCTAAAAAACGCTGAAATGAAGCCATGAGTTTATCGTAAAAAATATTTCTGAAAAAATCAATATTTGACTTGACATTACCGTGTCGGTAAGTTAGAATGAAGATACAATAAGTTACCAAGAAGGTAAGTTATTGATCGCCCCGCCTGAAAAGGTGGGGCGTGAACACTTGGCAGGAGGTGTATCACGAATGAAAGACGGTGATAGCATGACCGCAACCGAAGCGGCCCGCCTGATCGAATGGCTCGAAGCCCACGGTCACACGGCCCAGGAAGCTACCGAGTGCATCAAGTACATCGCCGCTTACCCAGCGCCGGCAAATCCCCAGAAGTAAAAAGTTAGGCTCCCCGAACCCTTCCAAAGTACCGGGAGCCTAACCCATACGGCGGGACGGGACCTGCCTCCCGTTCCGCCACTATGGTAACACGAAGGCAGGAGCAAGTCAAGAAAGGATGACCTGAAAATGAAGAGCAAGACCTACAATCTGAACGGCAAGCTGTTCCGCTACAACTTCGCCACCTGCACCGTGGAGTACATCCAGAAGGCGGACAAGGAGACCTTGACCGAGGAAGCCGAGTGGAAGCTGGCCCATGAGGGCCGCAGCCTCTACGGTGTCGGTGACGACGGCTACATCGTGCTGGACACCATCGGCCTGCACCCCGATAACTGGAAGGACCGTGAGGCCCGGGACGGCTACCTGAACGCCTGGTGCAACGACCTGGATGCCGAGCTGGAGAGCATGGCGGCGGACTTCGTGAAGTATGAGCTGCCCTACCTGGTCTGAGGTGAGTGGCATGGAAGATCTGCTGGGCGAAGCGGTGATAAACCTGGGCCTGCTGGCCGGCTTCCTTCTGATACTTGGTATCGGCGGCCTGATTGCCGACTACGTTTTTCCGCATATCCCGTTCATTGAGAAGTATCTGGACAGCCTTCCCCTCTGGGAAGATGAGGAGGAAAAAGAACATGATTAAGGGGCGGCCCACGGCTTATATGAAGCCTTATTATAACGGTTATTTTTTCCTCGGAAGGGCGGTTACATGGAGGGCAACCGATGATTGGGGCAACCATGTCGCAAGTGCCAGCACGAGGAAAGAGTGCGAAGCAGAATGTAGGCGAGCAGGCTATACGCCCATCCGTGACACCGATTGATAAAGGCTCGCCCTGAAGGTCACGAGGGCAGAGAAGGAGTGAAAGCTGTGAAGTTCTGGGCAGTGAGCACCAAGTATTTCGACAGCGGCCGGGTGAAGGTCAACATTTACCCCGTCGAGGCCGAGACCAAGCCGGAGAGCGGCATGACCGAGAATAAGATGTGCGACCATTACATCGACTACTTCGATACCTACGAAGAGGCGCTGGCATGGTACGAACAGGCCAAGAAAGCCTGAGAGGAGGAGTGACCCATGGCAATCGGATATGGCCGTGCTAGGAACCTGATGCGTCAGCTCGATTGGAAGATGCGGGCCACCGTGATGATGGGCAGCGTGAACAAGATCGAGCTCTACCACCCGAAGCGCCCGGCGACCTACACGGTCCGCCTGGACAGCGGCCGGAAGCTCATGGCGGAGTGCCGTGAGATCCGCCGGCAGGATGAGTTCACCACCATCCTGTGCTATGACCACGCCGGCTCCGATGAGAGCCTGATTTGAGAGGAGATGTCTGTATGGCAAACATGAGCTACTGCCGGTTCCACAACACCCGGCTCGACCTGGAGGACTGCATTGAGGCCCTCCGCAACGAGGAGCGTCTGAGCTCTGATGAGGCCAAAGCTGGCCGCCACCTGTTCGACGACTTCCTGAGCTTCTGCGTGGACCAGGGCATCATCGACAGCTTTGACAGCGAGGAGGTTGAAATCCTGTTCGGCCGCCTGGAACAAGAGGATGATGACGATGACTGAGACTGTGAGCATCCAGAAAATCAGCCAGGAGGAGGCCAGGCGGCTCCTGAATAGCTGCGACGGGATTGGGGGCCACTACGAGCCCCTGGGCCTGTTCTACCTGGAGGAGCAGGAAAAGTTCGTCGGCATCGACAACAGCACCGGGGACGCCTGGACCGAGGAGTTCCCTGATAAGTATAGTTGCCTTCGATGGCTAACAGGAAAGGAGCAATTACCATGAAGAAAGAGACACCCATCATCACTCACACTGAGATTCTGTCAAGAGCGGCAAGGAGTATTGAGCAGGAAATCGCAGGCTGGTCTCAGAGGGTTGAGGGACTTCCCGAAGCGGAGGGAATGCTCGACCGGGCTACGAAAGACCTCCGAGAGAAGCTGGAGGCGGTCAAAACCCTGTATCATATCGAAACCGGGAGCAAACTGTGAGGAGGCGGACATGAAGGTGGTAATCGTTGTGAAGGGCGGCATGGTCCAGCAGGTCTTCTCCACCAGCTCCGACGTGAGCGTAGAGGTGCTGGATCTGGACTACCCGGAGTTCGTCACCGAGGAAGAGCGGTACGACTTCGACACTAAAGAGAAGCAGGTCAAGGAGATGGAGCAGTCTCCTGACTGGATTTCGATATGGTAGATAGGAGGCTATCATGGGAAGAGGAAATGTCTGCGTAACCGGCCCGCATGAGGGCCTGTACTACATCGACAATGACCATGTCCATGTGTACCGCCGGGATGACCCGTTCTCCGATGAGCCGGAGACCCGGCTGATGGGAGAGCTGGACTATGGTGAGCTGACCGGCGGCGACTGGCTGTATGACGATTGGGGCACCGGGGAAGAGGAAGACGACATCCTGGAGTGCTTTATGGACAGCTTCGGACGGATGTTCCCCAGCTTCTCCAGAGTGTCAGGAGAACAGTGGGTTAGGGACGGTGCCTACGGCGACATGAACCGGCGGCTCATCATGGAGAGCGGCCTGTTCTACGTCGCCGTGCAGGACAATGAATGGTCTCTGGCTGTGGAGCTCATCCAGAAGGAGTCCCCATACGACGACCACCTGAGCGGCCTCCAGGCCCGCCACTACCAGCGGTATCTGGATGGCATGAAGACCTGTTTGCTGGAGCGGTTGCCCAGCATTTGTATCAGGACCGGACCATGGACGAGTGAACGTATCACGAGAGAGGAGGCGTCTGCGTGAAAAAGTACGAAATCAAGGCAGAGATCCGTGTGGAGCTGACCCAAGAGGACATCGACGACATCATGGTCGGCGCCCTGGAGGGCGGTATCACCTACTGGTGCAGCGAAGCGTCACCGGAGGGTGGTGAGTACCTGGGCGAGTATGCAAGTGAGCAGATTTCCAGAGGCGGGACGCTGCTGCTTTACGACTTCGAGGAGGAAGCCTACCGCAAGCTGGACCTGGAGAAGTTCCTGAATGGCTTCAAGCTCTGGGTCGAGAACGGCGGTGACCAGTACGGGGCCGTCCAGGGCCACGAGGTGGACTGTTGCAACATCGACGCTGGCTGCGCCGATGCCATCATCCAGTACTCCCTGTTTGGGGAGGTGGTTTACGGATGAAGAAGCTCAGGGTGTCCGGCCACGCTACGGTTACGGTCTCTGTTCTCATCGAGGTTGGGGATGATGAGGAGCTGACCGAGGAGGAAATCTACGACCGGGCCAGAGAGAACTTCGGAGGCATCATGGCATTCGCCGGAAACGGCGGAACTGACAAGATCATCGGCGTCAGTGATTATTATGAGACCATATCCGCCGACGAGGAGCCGGAGTTTGATGACTATTGGGAGGAATGACCAGAATGAGCGACGGTAGACAGAGGACCTTAGAGCTGACCATCCGGCTCAATGCAGACGGTTTTGAGGTTGATGTATATGAGCCGGAGAGCGGCGAGATTAAGGAGCTCCAGCATCCGTATATGCCGGACGAGCACCCAGACTTCGACAAATCCATCGGGGATGAAATCTATTCCTGGCTGAGCCTGTGGTACGATGAAGAGGGGGATCGGACATGAATGATGTGAAACGCCAGGCCATCGACACCATGGATGAGCTACACCGAACCATCCCGTATGAAGACTACTGCACGGTCATGGATGGCCTCCAGGACATCGAGACCCTGCAGGACCGGGACGAGGATCTGGAAGAGCTATGGGCCTCCTTCGCTGATGTGCCCATGAACCCGGAAACCGAGTGCATTGAGGAGAAGTTTATGGGCTGGGAGCCTGGGACCAGCCGGGAGGAGATCTGGCGCTGGTTCGATGAGCGGCACAGCAAGGGCGTCGCCTACCTGCTGTATAACGATGGCTTCGACCGGACGCCGGAGACGGCGAAGCTCTTATATCTGAAGCAGCTCTGCATCGAGTGTGAGTCCTCATCCTGCCAGTTCAACCACGAAGGCGAGTGCCGGTTCGCTTTTGTTCATGAGCGACGACCCCGCATCAATGACATCGACGGCTGTATCGACTATGACTACTCGGAGGGCGGCGAATGATGGAGCAGATGGACATATTTGCTACGGAAGCTGACCGCCTCCGGGAGCTGGAGCTGAAGCGGATGTTCCGGGAGTGGAAGTCCCTGCCACCGGAGACGCTGGTGCCGGCCGGAGATCCGCAGCGGAGCCAGGTCAAGACCATGCTGGCGGCCGGCTACTGCTTCCTGTGGGAACAGGCCCTCCATCGGTGCCCAGGGCTCCCGGACGACAAGTACATCTGGCTGAATGAGATAGAACCCGCAGAGTATTGGGTGATGAACGACTCCGGGAACCCGGCCGGTGAGCACATCGATACCTGCCCCTTCTGCGGAGCCAACCTGAAGGCCGGCGGCGGAGATGTCCTGCTGGTCAAGGCGGATGGTGGCTGGTGGGTCGTCAACGGTTTTTTGAATGAATCGGGGTGACAGAAACGTGGCTGACTATGGCAGGTACAAGACTGAGACCCTAAAAAAGATGGAGGTAGCGGCCTGGGAGAAGTATTATGAACTGACCTGTACTCCGCTCGGGAACTGGGGCGACGGGATGCGACTATCAAAGCTGCCGCAGGGGAAAGCCTGGGAGCGGGCCAGGGAGCGTCTCTGTGAAATTCGTGCCGAATTGGATAGAAGAAAAGGAGATGGTAGTGGTGGCTGAAATCGTCGGAATCAAGTTTGGGCAGTCTCTCCCGCCGGAGCGATGGATGGAAGCGGCGGATAATTTGGAACAGGTGTTCCCGACAATAGCCCGACGGCTGGAGCTGATGAACAACGACGGGATGGGTAAGCAGGATGCTCGGGAGTTCATGGAGGATGCCATGCTCTCCCTGGTGGCCCTGCGATTTGTGGCGGCCAACGCTTCGGAGTGCTGTCGGTTCATCGCAATTCCGAAGAAAATGGAAGGCGGTGAGCAGAAGTGATTAAGCCAATGCTCTTCAATATGGAGATGGTACGAGCTATCTTGGAAGGGCGGAAGACCGTCACCCGGCGTTCGATAAGGCCGCAGCCGGAAGGACGACCCATACGCATGACGGTAAATAGCTGTTATCCCGGCTGTTATGCCATAGAGGGGACGCCGATGGTAATTCAGCCACCCTGCCAGCCTGGCGACGTCCTGTGGGTCCGGGAAACCTGGGCTGAGATGCCCTACGGTTTCGTGTACCGGGCGGATTGTGAGGAACCGGAAGGGTGGGACCCGGATGATAAATGGCGACCCTCTATCCACATGAGGAAAGTTGCGGCTCGGGTTTTTCTCCTGGTCAAGTCAGTTCGTGCGGAGCGGTTGAAGGATATTACCGAAGAAGGTGCCCTGGCCGAAGGGGTGCCGGATGAGTGGCCCATGCCTCCGGTCTACTGTCCGTACTGCAAGGGAGAAGGGACCGTAGGTGCTCTTCATCCAGGTTCGCTTGGCTACATGGAAGTTGATTGCCCCAGATGTGCGAAGGCGGCTAAGAGGTTTGCAAACCTGTGGGACAGCACAGTGAAGCCCGCTGACCGTCTCGTCTATGGCTGGGAGGCAAATCCCTGGGTATGGGTCATCGAATTTGAACGATACGAGAAACCGGAAGGGTGGCCTAGATGATGAAGAAATGTGCTGAAAAAGCAAGTAGCCTCATTTCTGCTTACATCGAGCTAGCTCAGCAGAATTTCTACGATGATGCTCAGATTATCGACGATTTGTCGGGCATCTTCACCCGCAAAGATCTGGAGGAGCTTGGCTACGGCGACTTCATCAAGGACTACTTCGACGACGGCGAGGGATGAGCATGAAGAACAGGACCACCGTTGAGCACGGTATGCTCCCCGACCTGGAGAGCTACCTGGTGCGGAGCGGCTGGACCCTGGAGGAGCCGGTGGGCCAATACGAAGTTCTCAGGGCGAGGCGCCCTGGCTACCCCCGGCCGCTCCTGATCCACAACCGATCCACCGGGGGTTGCGGTTACAGCATTGATGAGCGGGACCTGAAAGTATATGCCGGCTGGAAGAAGAACCGGCGCAAGCGCGGCCTCCCGTCGGGGGCCACTATCGAAGAAAGGAAGGCATACTGGCATGAAGAACATTGAGCTGAGAAAAGTCCCCTGCGGGGAGACCTTCACCGCTTTCGGTGAGGAGTATGTGGTGCTGGACCATGTGGATGGCGGCGTCCTGTCCATCCGTAAAGGTGTCTGGAAGAGAGCGCCGTTTGACCGAATGAACAACAGCAATTTGTCTGAGGCGGACATTCGAGAAGACCTCGATGATTATTTCCAACTGTTGAAGTCCAATGGAGCGGAGGACAGCAATCTCCTGATCCAGCACGTTGACCTGAAGGCCACCGACGGCACCAGGGTTTACGGCTACCTCGATTGCACCGTGGCCCTGCTGACCCTGGAGCAGTACGGCAAATACAAAGAGATCATCCCGAAGGTGGACGGCGCCTGGTGGCTGGCAACGCCAGTCTGGACTCGGTGGCTCCGCTCCCCGTACACCGGCGGCACCAACTACGTGTGGCGCGTGGACTCCGATGGCCGCTGCGGCCTCTGGGGCGCCGGCAACTCCCTCGGCGTCCGCCCCGTTTTGACCTTCGACTCTTGCCTCTTGGTCTCCTGGCAGGATGAAGAGTCCCAGGGCACCACGGGCGAGGAAGCCCAGAAGGAGAAACGGTGGGACGCTTACATCGAATACCTGAACGACTGGGCGGATGACCATTCCGGCACCGAGTGCTATGGTGCCGCCCCCTTGGGATTCGATGAGTGGTTAGAAGAAGAGTATGACTGGTCCAAGGAGGATGAAGGCGATGATGAGTAAAGCGGAGCTGGAAGCCCTGGCTGTGATGGAAGGGTTGGTGTCTGATGACCGCATCTGAGATGGTACGATCTGCGCTGGCCGAGGCCGGCAAGACCCAGAGGGAGCTGGCAGAGTTCATGGGGTGGAGCCCCCAGAACCTGAGTGGGCGCCTGAAGAACGACACACTGACCTTTGATGAGCTGAACAAGGCCCTGGGCTTTTTCGGCTACTCTGTGAAAATGGTCAGTCGTACCGGCGATGAGCTCCCGTCCCTGGGCAACAGCACCAGTCCGAAGATCGTGCAGATGGTGGGCGGTGTCACCTACGACACCAGCAAGGCAGAGTCCCTTTGCACGAGCAGGGAGACCCCGGAGGACACGCTCTACATGGAGCTTTTCAAAGACCCGTCAGGCACCTATTTCCTGGCCTACTATCAGCTTTGGGAGGGCGGCTATAACTCCATATCCCCCATTTGCAAAAGCGCCGCTAAGAAGTTCTGGGCCCGGTATAGCTGACTCCTGAAGAGCGCCATGCGATGGCCGAAACCTTCCGTATCGGTAAGCTGTGGCATCTCCCCAAAATCCGCAGAAATGCCTTCAAAAGTTCTGAAAATAAACTGTTTTGAAGATAGCAAAAAAATTTTTGCTATTTTTAGTTTTTGACTTGACATTACCGTGTCGGTAAGTTAGAATGAAGATACAGTAAGAAAGTTATCCAAGACGGTCAGTTTTTGAAGGAGTATGTGCGATGAAAGAGAAAGTTGAAAACCTCGGATGGTTCAGCAGAATGGAAGAGCTTGTTGAAGCTCTGGAAGACCTGGGCCTGGAAGTCCTGGAAGCCAACCGGGAGTATGTGGTAGTCGGATATGAGGAGGACGAAGAGGACGTTCAGCTCATCCTCCATATCGGCGGAACCGAGAACACCATCATCATTGCCAGCGTTGACGTCGAGCGGATTTAAGGAGGCACAGACGATGAGTAAGTATGACAGCATCAAGACAGCCGCCGAGCTGGTGGCCGAGGTCCAGGCTCACGGGCTGAGCCTGGCACAAGAAGACATCTGTCGGGCTCAGGACATCTTCGGACGTTCCGCCGTGCAGGATCTGGTGGCTCTGGCGAACGACATCGGCCGGAACAACGAAAACGGTGATCCGGACCCGAAGGGGACCTGGAGCAGTGGGCGGCACGAAACCAGAAGCACATTTTATTTTGTACTTTTCAAAATCTGGAATTGGGAAGATGCCGTTCGCTTCTGGAACCAGCACAGCAGCCCCGAACACGAAGGGGTCAAGGAACTCCAGGCGAAGCTGAAGGCAGAGATGGCCGAGCACACCAAGACCAAGGAGGCTCTGAAGGAGCAGAGGATCAGCACCGATGCAGAGCACAAGTTCCTCCTCATCGAGAGGGGAAAACGAGTTGAGCAGGCCGAGAAGATCAGCTCCCTGGAGGCTGAGGTCCATGACCGTGACATGACCATCATGGAACTGAAGGCCAAGCTGTATGACCTGATGACCGCCGGTGAGAATTGAGCTCACCGGCGGTTGTACTAAAACTGGAGGTTTTGATTATGGCAAGATGTGTGACGTACCTGGTTCTGACCAGTGATGAGGTCAACCTCCGCATCCCGTATGCGCTGGTCTGCATGACAAGGTTCGGTGCTCATTGGGAGACCGGCCGCCGGCGTCGCCGGTGGCTGGAGGAGTTCACGGAGCAGGAACGGGAGTCGGCAACCCGGCTGTTCAATCAGTCTCATCGGTGGCTGTTGACCACCGGAGTCCCGGAGACGGTTCGGATGACGGTACAGACCTTTGCCCTCTGGATGAAGCTGGGCGAGTTCTGCGCTTCTATTTAAGCGGGGTAAGGTAATGACTAGAACCGATGAAATTGACTTGGAGATCCGCCAGCAGGCCATCCGCCTTTACCCGAAGTGCGCAGCCCTCTTTGAACTCCCGCTTATGGTTTACTCCCAGATTATGCAGGACAACGACCTGCGCCAGAAACCCTACCGAGTGAGCGAGACCCGTATCAAAAAAATAATCAGCTCCATGCCGGAGTTTCAGTGAAAGGAGACTGCTCCATGAATAAGTACAAAGAACTCAGAGACCGCCAGCAGGCGGAGGTCAACGCCCTTCCGCTGGGCTTCGCCTTCGGGAAAAGCCAGTTTGATGAGATGATGAGAGGCTGGGGGCTGGACCCGGAGAAGGACCTGGACAAGATCGTCAGCATCGGGGCCGGCGGATACATCCAGAAGAAAGACCGCTCCCTCATGCACGAGACGTTTGACCGACACAGGAGGGAACGGAAGGAGGCTATCGCCGCCGACCAAACCGGCGAAGGGTTCATCTTCGATATGTTCCTGTACGAGCTCAATAACCATGAGTACGGCTACACCGGCGACACCAGTGAGGCCCTTGAAGCCCTCGGCCTCACGGCCCGGGAAGTCGTGGACGACCCCCGGCTGAACCGGGGCATCTGCAAAGCCCACCAGGTCATTATGGGGAGGGATGAGTGATGATGTACGAAGGGAAAGAAGTCTGGACCCAGGAGAACTTCAGCTACCAGGATGTGAAAATCGGCGACTATGTGGAGCAGGCGGTCGTTGACGACGCCATGGACTGCCTGCCGCCGGCCTGCATGACCAGCCGGTGCTCCCAGATGGGAGAGCCGTATTCCCACCGGGAGGACCCGGAGACTGGGGAGTTCCGGGCCACCTACGCCACCTTCAAGCGTGTGGGCGGCGAGTGGCCGAACGGCATTTGGCAGTATTGCGGTCACTGTTTCCGTGGCGAGAACGTGGAGCGGGGCAAGGACCCGGTTTACTACTGAGGGAGGTGAGCGGAATGTACGAGATCCGTGGGAAGTACCCTGGGGAGCCCTGGGAGACCATCGACGAGGCCGACACGAAACAGGAGGCCACCCGCTTGCTGACGGAGTACCGCATGGCCTACGGCCCGGAGTGGCGCCTCTGCATCAAGAAGGTGACGGCATGAGCTACACGAACTGCCTGGGACAGCTATCCTTGTTCGACACGCCCCCGGTGGTCGGGGGCGTGTCTGCTACCTGCCTGTGGGAATATGACCCGGCGGCGAGGACGGCGGAACGACCGAGTCCCCAGATGAAGCGTTTGGTCCCGGCAGGCGAGTATGTGGTCCGGGTCGGAGACCACCCGCTGGTGCTTTGCCCTACCAGCCTGAAACCTTCGGAAGTCCCAGAGGGGCACCGTTTCTACCACTACCTAGTTGGCGGCCGAGTATATTCCGGGGTATTTGTTGGCGTGGGGGAGGTAGCCTGAGATGGACAAGGTGGAGTTGTCCGTGCAGGACATTGAGGCCCTGCTGAATTGGCGGGACCAGCACCAGGATGAAGTCAGGAGTCACCCGGCGCCCCTGAAAGCGGTGGAGATCGTCATGCCGCACAATGGCTACCACATCAAGGGAGTCCGTGATGGCGACCAACTCCGTCTCCACCTCAGCCAGTCCGGTGAACAGCTCGGGAACTGCAGGTTCATCCGCCGGGCAGGCGGTATGTGGGCATCCACCAGGAACCGCATGAAGGTGGGTAGAGATGACCTGCAAGCGGTCCTCACGGTCTACTGCTCCGTCATGGCGCTGATGGCCTACGGCCGCCGGGAGCCGGAACCCCGAGAGGCCCTTGCTCCCAAGCCGAAGTCAAGCCCGTCTAAGCGCCCCACAAAGAGGAAAAGCAAGCGGACTACTTACATACTCCGCAGCATCAACGGGGCGCTCTCAGCGGTTCCCAGGGGGGCCCATGCGAGTCCCCGGGGCATCTTCACTGTCCGGGGCCACTACCGGCACTACAAGAGCGGGAAAGTGGTCTGGGTCTCGGAGTACAAGAAGGGGACCGGGAAGATGCGGAGAAAAACCTACAAGGTAGGCAGGAACGCCGAAAGGAGCAAATTAGATGATTGAGTTTATTGAGAAGGAACCGTACTACGATTACTCAACATTCACGGGCCAGTGCTATATGTACCCGACCTTCATGGTCAAAGACGGGAAAGAATATTTCATGTTCAACCGCCTAGACCCGGATGACGGTTGGAAGCTGCGGGAAAACGAGGATAGGAAGAAGTTCCTTGCATCGAAGGACGGCGCTTACTTCAAGTTTAATGGCTACTATGATGACCCCATGGACATGATTGCCGAGATGAAGGCACGGAAGCACACATTCACCAAGCCGGATGACATCTTTTTAGACTGCAGGGGGCATAAGGTCTACGGAGAGGGATTTGTCGATTTCCATGGAAATCGCAGAGAGGTGTCTGCGGCGTTCCATTACAGGATTTACGATGAAGCTCTGCTTGAAAAAGTCCGCACGGCAGTAGCGGAACTCATCAAGGGAGGTGGAGAAAAGTGAAAATCCTGGTTGAGCACGAGGTCCCGTGTGAGAGGGGCATGGAGCAGAAGTGCCTGTACCCTGGGGACTACTGTGGGAACGATGTCTGCCGGTATCACACGCACCGGGACCGTACCCACGGACGTAAAGCTCCGGTGGAGCGCCACCTTCCCAAATGCACCCTGTTCGATGAGTGGCTGCCTGGAGAGTACCTGAAGTGCGAAAAGTGCATGGCGGCTGTGGCTGCATCCCGGCGAAGTCACGAACCGATACCGCTGAAAGAGCTACGGGAGATAAATGAGCCAACTCCGGTATGGTGGGCCGAGGCCGGTTTCTGGTGCCTCATTCAAAACGGTATTTTAACGGCTCCAAGCGGTATGTCCGCTCAGGTGAATGAAATGAGCGGGACGTTCTACTTCTGCCAGCCGGAGGAGGGATGAGCATGGAGCGGACAACACTTAGGGGCCCGGATGGAACAGCCTATATCAAGTCATCGGTAACTCGGCGTGAAGCCGCTCATCGCCTCGCCGCCTACGAGGACACGGGACTGGAGCCGGAGGAAATCACCGCTATCATCGGCCTCGCATCCGAGAATTGCGCAAAGACAGCGGACAAGATAGACCAACTCCTATCTGATGACAAGGAACTGGGGGAATATCGTGCCCTCGGCCCCATTGACCGCATCCGTGAACTGACTCAGGCGTACAGTGAAGGGGTGTGTGGTATCCCTCCCGTGAAACTGCACCAAAAGATTTTTCGAGTGCTTAACGGAAAAGTCTATGAGGAAATAGTGTGCAGCGCAACATGGGAGCCATTTACACCAAGGCCGAGGTGGAAAGTATGGGTAATGGGTAGCGGCTTGCCCTATTACTGGGGTGATGTTTTTGGCAAGACCGTTTTCCTGACTCGTGAGGAAGCAGAGCGCACACTGGAGGGTGTCTAATAATGGGAAAGAATGGCTACCTTGAACGCCGGAAGGCCCGGGACACTGTGATGCAGGACGCCATCCGGCAGACCTACCAGCAGTACATGACCGATATGCTCATCCTGACCCTGAACGACCCGGAGGTCATGGGAAAGGACGTGTTCGGCTACAAGCGGCTGAAACGGGTCCTGGATGCCTGGGGGAAGAAGTACGATCAGTATTTTGATGCCCTGACGAAGAAGCCGGAGGCAGACTACGCAAGGGAGAAAATCGACGCCGCCATGAAGCTCATCTGTGGTGATAGCCAAGACTTCATTCCGTTCGAGCAGCGGTATGAGTGGCTGCCGGAGATCCGCTATGACCGGCGAGGGTGAACAGGGGAGGCCCTACGGGGCCTTCTCTTTTTGCCTATACCCGTACACTCCCGGACGAAAAAGAGCCGAAATAAGCGGGTCTACGGGCTTGCCAGACAGGTAATTTCCTGCTACAATACCAAACGATAGGGAGGCAAACACAGTCGGCTTATCCCCGGAGGACCTGATTTCAGAAGTTTTGAAAAAAGTGTTACCGGGGCGGAAATCTGGTCTCCCGTAAGCATACGGGACGCCATGTTCATCAGCTGATATTGCCGCGCCCGGCGGACCTGCCGGGCGCTTT
>QFCF01000190.1_pt1 | contig 91432 bp, 89 predicted proteins | sample 5346961 | NCBI WGS metagenome assembly QFCF01 (sample SAMN09062253, study PRJNA434731) | Human gut metagenome, whole genome shotgun sequencing project. | reverse complement strand
GCAGCTTGATGATCTCCGCCCGCATCTGGTTGCGCAGCTTGGCGTCCAGGTTGGAGAGCGGCTCGTCCATCAGCAGGACCTTGGGCTCCCGCACGATGGCCCGGCCAATGGCCACCCGCTGGCGCTGGCCGCCGGAGAGGGCCTTGGGCTTGCGGTCCAGATACTCCGTGATGCCCAGAACCTCCGCCGCCTGATCCACCCGCTTGCGGATCTCCTCCTTGGGGTACTTCTTCAGCTTCAGGGGGAAGGCCATGTTCTCCCGCACAGTCATGTGGGGGTACAGAGCGTAGTTCTGGAACACCATGGCGATATCCCGGTCCTTGGGTGCCACATCGTTCATCAGCTTGCCGTCGATATACAGTTCGCCGCCGCTGATCTCCTCCAGGCCGGCGACCATCCGCAGGGTAGTGGACTTGCCGCAGCCGGAGGGGCCTACCAGCACGATGAACTCCTTGTCCGCAATGTTCAGGCTGAACTCCTGCACTGCCAGCACGCCCTCATCCGTAATCTGGAGGTTCGTCTTCTTCTCCTCAGAGCCCTTTTTCTTCTTGGCGGGTTCCTGGTGGGGATAGACCTTTTTGATGTTTTTCAGAATAACTTCTGCCATGATATCAGGCTCTGGAAACAGCGCCTCCGCAGCTGTTCCCTCACGGCCGGCCGGGGCCGGTCCGCCTCTGTGGCAGGTCTCCACACTGCCGCACCGCGAGCCAGGCGGGGTTCTCCTCCTTTTTTCGTCCCGCTCCCGGCAGAATGTGGAGTGCCGGAGCGGACGGATATGTCGTATTTGACCGGGGATTCAATCCGGGATGGACAGGTATGTGCCCTCCATTGCGCCGCCGGCGCCTACTGTGAACGTCAGGGCCTGATGGGGGGGCGGGACTGCGCCGTCCGGACCGGGCGGGCAGTCGGAAAAGTACAGCCGTGCGCCGCTGTCCGCCATCATCTGCAGGATGGCCGGATCGGCGCTGTTGTAGCGGCGGTCGCTGGATGCGCAGCACACCACCGCCCGGGGAGCGATGGCCTGGATCTGTTCTGCAGAAATACCGTCCCGCTGGCCGTGGTGGCCCACCTTGAAGAGGTCGGCCCGCAGGGAGGCGGGGTCCAGCCCTCCATAGCCCATGTAGTTGGTGTCGCCGGGGAGTAGGATCCGGGTCCCCCGGTACTCCAGCAGGAGGATCAGGCTGTAATTGTTCATGGCCACGTCCAGCTGGTCCAGGCGCTGCCAGAAAGCGGACGGGTCCGCCTCCTCATACAGTGCCCGGCACGAGGACGCCAGCTTCTCCGCCTGTGCACGGGAGGGGCCCAGCACCCGAACCAAGAGATCCCGGCACAGCCGGAGCTCCATTCCGGCCAGAGGCCGGTGGCGCGGGCAGCTCTGCCCCAGGCAGAGGCGGCGGTAGTCGTTCAGGGCCCGGAGAAACTTGCTCCGGGAGGGCGTCAGGCCCTCCGCCGGAATGTCCAGCGTCCGCATGGAGCGGCAAAACTCCGGGGGCAGCGTCTGCCAGAGGGCCGCGGGAGGCAGCTTCTCCGCCGCGGGCAGCAGGCCGCACAGGTGGTCCTCATGGACATGGGTGGCTGCCATCAGGTCGATGTGGTCCACGCCCCGCAGGGAGAGATACTGGTCCAAGGGGATACGGCCGGTGGCGCTGTCCCGGTACTCTTCTGCTTCGGCGCTGCCGCCGTCGATCACCATGACAAAGGTACCGCCGGGGAAGGCCGGGTCGGGACATTCCAGCAGGGCGGCCTCCCCATAGCCCACGTTGACGAATGTCAGCTTCAGTTCTTCCATAGGCGCTCAACCCATGGCCCGCTTGATGTAGAAGCTGGACAGGATCAGCACCAGCAATGTCATCACGATGGCGCCGGCGCTGCCGAAGCCGAAGTCCAGAGACTTGATACCGTATGTATACAAGAACTGAGTGATGGTCGTGGTGGTGCCCGCCGGGCCACCGCCGGTGAGGACGTTCACCTTCTCGAACAGGCGGAAGGTGTCGATGGTCCGCAGCAGGGCGCACAGGGCCAGGCTGCCCTTGATGTTGGGCAGGGTGATGTACCAGAACTGCTGGAAGAAGCCGGCGCCGTCGATGCGGGCGGCCTCATACTGGTTCTCCGACACGGACTGGAGGGAGGCGTACAGCAGCAGAAACACAAAGGGGACGTTCTGCCACACGTCGATCAGCAGGATCGTGCCGAAGGCCGTTTTTGTGTCCATGAACCAGTTGAACACCGGCAGGCCCAGTCCCTTCAGGAACTGGTTGATGATGCCGTAGTTGGCGGAGAGCATCATCCGCCAGCTGAGGGCCACCGTGACGGCGGGCAGCAGATAGGGCAGGAGCAGCAGCGTCCGCATAATCTTCTGCCCTCGCTTGAGGGAGTTGACAAATACTGCGATCAGAAGGCCGAGGGCCATCTCCAGTACCACCGCCAGGATAGTGAACTTGATGGTGTTCCACACCGCCTGCTGAAAATATCCGTTTTTAAAGAGGGAGACGTAGTTATCGAACAGCACAAAAGAGGCGTTCTCCGTGCCCTTCAGGTAGTTGTAGTCGGTAAAGCTGTATACAAATGTGAAAATCAGGGGATAGGCCGTCATGACCAGCAGGACTATCAGGGTGGGCGTGAGCATTCCGATCCCGAACCGGTTTGTGGCCGCCTGGGCGCTATTCAGTTTTGCAATCTCGTTTCTCTTCATACATTGGCCTCACAAACTCGAGAGGTGTGGCCCCAGGGCCCGGCTCCGGGGCTTTTGGAACAACGGCCGGGGCGCCAGACGGCGCCCCGGCCGGCCGTGTCATTTCTGTTTTAGAGAGGCTGGGTTCAGGCCATCAGCTGCTCCAGCTGCTCCTGGGCGTAGGCCAGCGCCTCGTCCATGGTCTTGGTGCCCTGGATGATGTTGTCCATCTCGGTGCCCAGGATGTTGGTGAACTCCGTCCACTCCTCGATCACAGGGCGGTACACGCCGGTCTCCAGAGCGCCGCAGACGGTCTGCAGGTGGGGATAGGTCTCCAGCACGGTGGAATCGGTCAGGCAGCTGTACCGGCAGGGCACGCCGTTGTTCTCAATGGAGGCCAGCTGCACCTCGGGGCTCATGACGTACTCCAGCAGCTCCAGGGCCAGGTCCTTGTGGGGGGCGTTGTCGGGGATGCCGATGCACCACACGCCCTGCAGGGCCACGGCGTCCACAGGCGCGGAGTCGTCGGTCAGCTTGGTGGGGATGGTGGTGTAGTTGGCAGGACCGTCAGCAGTGGGGGTGTACCAGCCGGGCCAGATCTGGGCCAGGGCGGTCTCGCCGGAGGTCACGGAAGCCACGATGTCGTCCTTGTCCAGGGTGCTGCCCAGGGCGTACAGGTCCAGGTACTCCTGCATGGCGGCCTTGAACTCGGGAGTGTCAACGGTGGGGTTGTTGTTCTCATCCACGACCCAGCCGCCGTGGACAACCAGGTGGGGCAGGAAGTCGGACAGGATGTTGTCGGCGCTGCCGCCGCGGATCAGGAAACCGTTCTTGTTGGAGTCGGCCGCCTTGGTCTTCTGGGCGATGTCCATCAGATCCGCGAAGGAGTCGATATCCTCGGGGGCGTAGCCGGCGTCCGCCAGCAGCTGCTTGTTGTACATCATGACCGTCACGTTGCCGTAGTAGGGAGCCAGGTAGATGTCCTCGCCCACCTTGCAGATGGTGGTGGTGGCGGGAATGATGTCGTCGTCAAAGCTGTATCCCATCTCGCTGAGGTTGGCCAGTACGCCGTTCTCAGTGAACTCGGCCATCCAGGAGCCGTCCACCATGCACAGGTCGTAGGTGCCAACTTCGTTGACGGCATCCAGGGCGATGCCGGTGTGCAGGTCGTCGAAGGACATGAGCATCACTTCGATGTCCACGTTGTGCTCCGCTTCAAAGGGGGCCAGGCTGGCCTCCAGGGACTCGCCGTAGGCGCCGCCCCGCAGGATCAGGGTCATCTTGGTGGGCTCGCCGGAAGTGCTGCCCTCGCTGCCTTCATCGGCCGTGTCCTCTCCACCGCCGCCGCAGGCCGCCAGAGACAGCGTCATGGCCAGCGCCAGGACCAGGGTAAGCAGTTTTTTCATTTCGTTTCCTCCTACTCTTTTCCGCTTGATGTTGTGTCAGGGATCGGAAGTGCGATGTATTTTGTTACTCTTTGACAGCACCGCTTGACAATCCGGAGATCAAGTAGTTCTGCGCAAAGATCACAAACAGGGTGATGGGGATGACAGACACCACGCCGCCTGCGGCCACCAGGCCAAAGTTGGTCAGGTTGTCCTCCGTGTTCAGCACCGACAGCGCCAGGGGCACGGTGTAGTTGCTGGGGCTGCGGGTAAAGATGACCGTGTAGGTGTACTCATTCCAGGCGTACATGAAGGACAGCATGGCTACCGCGGCGATACCCGGCGCCACCAGGGGCAGGACGATCTTGCGGAAGAGCTGCCACTCTGTGGCGCCGTCCACCTTGGCGCTCTCCTCCACCTCCTCCGGCAGGTCCTGGAAAAAGCTGATGAGGAACCAGATAATCAGCGGCACGTTGATGAGCACGCAGGCCAGCGTCACCGGGATCTTGGTGTTCAACAGGCCGATCTTGCTGAACATGGTGTACAGGGGGATGGTGAAGGCCACCGGAGGCAGCACGCGGACCAGCAGCACCCAATAGGTCATTGGCCGCTTCAGCCCGAAGCGGAATCTCCGCCGGGCCAGGATATAGGCGGCGCAGACTCCCACGATCAGCGACAGCACCAGGGAGCTCAGCGTGGTCTGCAGGCTGTTGATGGCGGCCTGGCCGAAGCCCTTGCTGACAAACAGGCTGATAAAATGCTCAATGGTGAGGGACTGCGGGATCAGGGAGATATGCCCCTGCATCTCCGATGTGGGGCGGATGGCCATGGCCACCAGCCAATAGATGGGAAACAGGGCGATCACCAACAGCAGGGCGCAGCCCAGGACTTTTCCCACTGTCCCGGCTCTTTTTCTCGCTTTCATATCCTCTCCTCCTCGTTTTTGCGCATGGCAAAATTCCCGCCGCGCACCCGCGGCATTCTGTATTTTTCCAAAGTACGGGTCAACTGGAGCCGCGCACCCGCAGCTCTGTGGGCACCACCGTGACCTGGGGGACGTCCGTCTCCCCTGCCAGCAGCGCCTGGAGCCGCGCCACGCTCAACTCCCCCATCCGGCGGCAGTCGATGTGGACGGAGGTGAGCTCCGGCTCCAGCATCCCGCAGGCGGAGCTGTCGTCTAGTCCCGTCACCGCCAGGTCCTCCGGCACCCGCAGGCCCAGGCGGAGGGCGGCCTTCATGGCTCCGGCGGCCATCACGTCGTTTCCGCCGAAGATGGCCGTGGGCCGGTCCTGCCGGGACAGCAGCTCCAGGCAGGCCTCTGCGGCACTCTCCACCGTGGGATCGCACAGCTTGATGTGCCGGGTGTCTGCCGGCAGGCCGTGGGCCTGGGTGACTTCCAGAAAGGCCCGGTACCGCTCTCCCAGTATATAGGGGGAGAAGCGCCCTGCCAGCATGGCGATGTTCCGATGACCCCGGCCGATCAGGTGCTCCAGCGCCTGGCGGACCCCGCCGTATTCGTCCGACACCACGCAGGGAATGTCCAGTCCCTGGATGCGGTTGTTTACCAGTACCACGGCCAGATCCCGATTCTGGAGCTCTGCGATCATATCCGGTCGGGCATTGCCGCCCAGGATCACACCCTCCACCTGTTTGTTTTTGGAGGTGTTGGAGGCCGTGTCCCAGTCCGCAGCGGTGGAAATGACCAACTCAAAGTCACTTCGGTTCGTCTCCCGCATGATCCCGGTGCAGATGCCGGCGTAGAATTCGTCCAGGATCGTGGCCCCCTCCTTACAGATCAGGAAGGCGATCTTGTCCGTTCGCTGGCGGGCCATGGCCCGGGCGATGGCATTTGGAGAGTAGTGGAGCACTTCCGCTGCTTCAAACACCTTCCGGCGGGTGTCCTCCCGGACCCGCTCCGGATTGGAGAACGCGCGGGACACGGTGGCGATGGAAACTCCGGACAGTCTGGAGACATCATAGATGGTTGGATTCACGGTCACGCCCCTTTTCGCGTAAGCGTTTTCATATTTTTCGTAGGAAAATAACAGTTTTTTTGTTGTAAAGCTTCCAGTGTTTTCCTGGATCGAGTCAACTTTAACACTTTTTTGCGGTGGAAGCAAGGGATTCTTTGTATTTAATGTACATTTTACACAGGTGTAGAAAAGCTCTAACATTCCTTGTATAGATCGGCAGAAATGTAACCGCTTCCATTAAAAGCACTTATGACAGATGATACTGCTCCGGGAATGTGAGAGGTGCTTCTCTCCAGGCTTGTCTTTTTCCCGCGCCTATATTATACTGTTCACGGAATTCTCAGGAAAAGAGCTGATGGGATGTACAGAGCCAGGTCCGCCCTCCGCCATGGGCAGATGTCCGAGGCATTTTCCACCATGGTTTTTCTGACCCTGTCCGGCGGGCTGCAGGACGCTTACACCTACTGCGTCCGGGGACAGGTTTTCGCCAATGCCCAGACGGGAAACATCGTTCTTATGAGCCAGCGGGCCTTTGCCGGGGATCTGGCCGGCGTCCTCCGGTATCTGATCCCGCTGCTGGCCTTTGCGCTGGGCGTCTTTGCTGCGGAGATGGTCCGCCGCCGCTGTCAGGAGATTTCCCGGCTCCACTGGCGGCAGATGGTGGTGCTGGCTGAGATCGGCCTGCTGCTGGGCGTGGGATTCCTCCCATCGTCCTGGGATGCGCCGGCCAACGCGCTGGTGTCCTTCACCTGCGCCATGCAGGTCCAGGCGTTCCGCAAGGTCAACGGCAGCGCATACGCCAGTACCATGTGCATCGGCAATCTCCGCAGCGGGGTGGACGCCTTCTGTGCCTACTGGGACACCCGGGACCGGACCGCCCTGCGGAAGGCCGGCCGCTACTTCGCCGTCATCCTCATTTTTGCCCTGGGGGCCGGATTCGGCGGCGTTGCCTCCCAGCTCTGGGGAACAGGGGCCATCTGGGCTAGCTGTCTGCTGCTGGCCGTCAGTTTTCTTCTGATGTTCCGGCAGGAGATCCAGGCGGAAGCGGACTGCTGAGGATGCGGGGAACGGCCTCCATCCGGATTTCACACCAATAATGATATGATGAGGAGAATGAGAACCATGTCTGAAACAGCCAAAATGCTCCATGTGAATCTGGCCCCCGGAGAGGCGGGCCGCTACGCCATCGTCCCCGGGGATCCGGACCGGTGCGAGCTGATCGCCGCCCACCTGGACAACCCCCGCATGGTGACCCGGAAGCGGGAGTTCACCACCTGGGAGGGCACGCTGGATGGAGAGCGGGTCACCGTTACCTCCACCGGTATCGGGGGGCCCTCCACCGCCATCTGCGTGGAGGAGCTCCATAAGTGCGGGGCGGATACCTTCATCCGGGTGGGCACCTGCGCCTCCACCTGCGCCGACGTCCAGTGCGGGGACATCGTGGTGGTCAGCGGCAGTGTCCGCATGGACGGCACCAGCCTCCACTACCTGCCCATGGAGTTCCCTGCCGTCCCCAGCTACCAGCTGCTGAAGGCTCTGGAGGAGAGCTCTGTGTCTCTGGGCTTTCACACCACGGTGGGCGTCAGCATCACCAAGGACTCCTTTTACACGCAGGCGGAGCCGGAGACGAAGCCGGTGTCCGATGATCTGATCCGCCGCTGGCAGAGCTATGTCCGGGGCGGTGCCGTCTGCACCTCCATGGAGGAGTCCATCCTCTTCTCTGTGGGCTCCAGCCTGGGGATCCGCACCGCCTCCATCCTGGTATCAGCCACCAATTTCGACGGGTCCGTCTCCAAGCGCAACAGCGCCGACGTCTATCCCACCGACAGCATCCAGAAGCCCATCCTCTCCGCCATCGAAGCCCTGCGCCGGATCATCCGGCAGGACAAGGGCTGATCTCCCTCCGGATATCAAAACCGCCCCGTGCCGCAGGCACGGGGCGGTCCTTTTATATCACATCTCTCCGCCGTACTCCCGGCGATATTCCTCCAGCTCTTCCGCGTCCCGGTCATCCAGGGCGTGAAGGCCGCCCCGGCCCTCCATGTGGTGGGTCAGCTCATGGGACAGGGTGGTGTACAGCTCGTCCTCCCATGTTTCCTGGCCCCAGTCCTCCCGCTCTGCAAGGGCGGCAAAGGAGCCGTAGTACAGGTTGATATACTGGCCCAGCAGGTCATCGCAGTACTCCCCCAGGATATACATCTCGCCCTCCGGGAACTCCGGGTCCGGCTTGGCCTCCTCCAGCAGGTTGATCCCGCCGTTGAGGCCGTCGAACAACGCCGCCGGGAAACTGTCTGCCATGTCGTCCAGCAGGTCGTTCACCCGGTCGATGGTCAGGATCATGGCTGTTTCCCTCCTCACGCCTTGGGCACCTGCTTCATGCTGAGGCCGATGCGCTTTTTCTTCTCGTCCACCTCCAGCACCACCACCTGGACGATGTCTCCCACAGACACCACCTCCGAGGGGTGTTTGATAAACTTCTGGGACACCTGGGAGATGTGGACCAGCCCGTCCTGGTGGACGCCGATGTCCACGAACACGCCGAAGTCGATGACATTCCGCACCGTGCCCGTCAGCACCATGCCGGGCTTCAGGTCCTTCATCTCCAGCACGTCGGTGCGGAGGATGGGCTTGGGCAGCTCGTCCCGGATGTCCCGGCCGGGCTTCATCAGCTCCGCCGCCACGTCCCGCAATGTGGGCACGCCCACGCCGCAGTCCGCCGCCGCCCGGTCCTCGCCGTAGGTCCTGATCTGGGCGTTCAGATCTCCCAGCTTCCCATCCCGCACGTCCGTGAGGGTGTGGCCGGTGAGGGAGAGCAATTTCTCCGCCGCGGCGTAGCTCTCCGGGTGGACGGCGGTGTTGTCCAGCACGGAGCGGCTCTCCGGCACCCGCAGGAAGCCGGCGCACTGCTCAAAGGCCTTGGGCCCCAGCTTGGGCACTTTCAAAATCTGCTTCCGGGAAGTGAAGGGGCCGTTTTCCTCCCGGTAGGCCACCACATTTTTCGCCGTGGTCGCGTTCAGCCCCGCCACACGCTGAAGCAGGGAGGGGGAGGCGGTATTCACGTCCACGCCCACGGCGTTCACACAGTCCTCCACCACACCGTTCAAAGCCTCGTCCAGCCGCTTGGGGGGCATGTCGTGCTGGTACTGTCCCACGCCGATGGCCTTGGGGTCGATCTTCACCAGCTCCGCCAGAGGGTCCTGAAGGCGCCGGGCAATGGACACGGCGGAGCGGAGGTTCACATCGTACTGGGGGAACTCCTCCGCCGCCAGGGGGCTGGCGGAGTACACGCTGGCCCCGGCCTCGCTGACGATCATGTAGCTGACATGGGCGCCGGCCTCATTCACCTGCCGGATCAGCTTCACCGCCATCTGCTCCGTCTCCCGGCTGGCTGTGCCGTTGCCGATGGCGATGTGCTCCACGCCGTGCTTTCGGATCAGCTTTGCCAGGGCGGCGATAGCCTCGTTCTCCTGCCGCTCGCCGTAGGTGGGGTATACCACGGCGGTGTCCAGCACTTTGCCCGTGCCGTCCACCACCGCCACCTTGCAGCCCATCCGGTACCCCGGGTCCAGGCCCATGGTGACCCTGCCCTTCACCGGGGGCTGCATCAGCAGGGGCTTCAGATTCAGGGCGAACTGGCCGATGGCCCCCTCGTCCGCCCGCTCCGTCAGGTCGGAGCGAGCCTCCCGCTCCAGGGCGGGGAAGATCAGGCGGTCGTATGCGTCCTCCGCCGCGGACTTGATAAATTCCATTGCGGCGCTGCCGGGGACGATCACATGCCGCCGGACGGCCTGGAGGGCCCGGTCCCGGTCCAGCTCCACGCGGACCTTCAGAAAGCCCTCCTTCTCCCCCCGGTTGACGGCCAGGATCTGGTGACCCTGAAGCCGGGAGAGGGCCTGGGAGAAGTCGTAGTACAGCCGGTAGACAGAGTCCTCCTCCACCGCCGCCTGGGAGCAGAGCTTTCCCTCCCGCTCCAGGAGGGTGCGGAGGGTCTTGCGGAGGGCGGCGTCGTCGCTGATGGTCTCGGCGATGATGTCGGAGGCGCCGGAGAGGGCGTCCTCCACCGTCTCCACGCCCTTTTCGGCATCCACATACCGGGCGGCCTCCGCCGTCGGGTCCGGGCAGTCCGGCCCCTGGGCAAACAGCAGCTCCGCCAAAGGCGCCAGGCCCTTTTCCCGGGCAATGGTGGCCCGGGTGCGGCGCTTCTGCTTGTAGGGGCGGTACAGGTCCTCCACCTCCGCCAGCGTCCGGGCGGCGTCGATGGCGGCGGAGAGTTCCTCCGTCAGCTTGCCCTGTTCCTCGATAGACCGCTTCACCGCCTCCCGGCGTTCCGCCAGGTTCCGCAGGTACTGGAGGCGCTCCTCCAGATTCCGCAGGGCGGTGTCGTCCATGGCGCCGTGAAGCTCCTTGCGGTAGCGGGCGATGAAGGGAATGGTGTTGCCCTCGTCCAGAAGGCGGACCACGTTTTCCACATGGCGGGGGTCTTTGTCCAGCTCAGATGCCAGTTGTTGAATGAGATCCTGCATGCTCCTGTTCCTTTCCTGATAAATCGCTGTTTATGATGAAGAGCAGTCCCGCTTTCCACACCGGAAACGGGACTGCTTCCCCAGAGATCGCGTTGTGTTTCTTATGCGTATGGTGTTCCGCCCTTACCGATCATCCAGCTGCTCCAGAGAGTCGTAACACCATGTCCTGAATAACTGGCAATAGGCCCGGAATCCCTTCTGCCCGATCAGGTAAATATTCGGCATATAGCGCATCCGCTTCCGCGCGTAAGCGATCCGCTCAAGGCCATTGTCCAAGGCCGTATGATTGCTGAGCGCCACTTCTACGTTCTGGCGTTCCGCCTGTTCCATAAAATGTTCCAGAGACCGCAGGTATTGGATCGTGCCGTGTCGGCTCATGGGAGGCGCGGAACCTCCCCAAAGGGCCGCCTGATGGGATACGCCATTCTCTGTTACATTGAAGATATAACTCAATCCTCCCGGTGTGTGTCCGGGGGTCTCATAGACCAGGAGCCGTTTGTCTCCCAGAGCAATGACATCCCCTTCTCCCACATAGACGTCGATGTCATAGTCTTTCCACGTCTCCGGCCTGTCTCGCTTGATGGGCTCTTCCGCCCAAAATCGGTCATCCCGTTGTGAGAGATATGTCTCTGCATGAAACGCCTCCCGGAGCCAGCGTCCGCAGCCGGTGTGATCCACATGTCCATGGGTCAGCACCAGTTTTCGGATCGCGCCGGGGTCCCATCCGGTCTCCCGAACCGCAGAAATGATCGCATCAAACGCCTGCTGGCAGGGCCAGATCGCGTCCAGCACGATCAGTCCCTCCGAAGAGCGCAGGACGAAACAGTTTGTCTCTTTCTGCGCAATAATCAGAAGATCGTCAAAAATCCGTGCGTGCGTAAAGAAGGACATATCCTCCATATTCCGAAAGGTCTCTGCTGTGATCTGTGGCCGGTCATCTCGCATACTGACAACATTCCTTTCTATTCCATCAAAAAATGTTACAGATGAGCCGCGGCACAGTGTCAGTTCAATTTTGATTGAGAGCAGAATTTGAGAACCCGTTTCTATGAGAGTTTTCGGTGAAACTGGTCCATCCGCTATGCTCTGTGCAACGTCTCACCTATTGCTTGCACAGAGCCCCGGCGATTCTTCGCCGGCAGCATCCTCTGTTTCTTCATGCTCCACCTCATCCGAAAGCGCAGGTCATTTCATTTGTGATACAGCTTCTTCGTCTCGTACCGGGCCTCGCAGCTGACGTTGATGCCCAGGCGGCGCAGAAGGTTTTCGTCCACCTCGCTGAGGATCACCGTGAAGTGGGCGTCGCAGCCCCGGAGCTTGGGCAACTGCTGCTGGGCCAGCTCCGCCAGGGGGTTGGTCAGGGCGGAGATGGTGAGCGCCATCAGCACTTCATCCGTGTGGAGCCGGGGGTTCTTGTGGCCCAGGTACTGGGTCTTCAGCCGGCACACCGGCTCCAGCACCTGGGCGGAGATCAGCTCGAACTGGTCACCGATGCCGCCCACGGCCTTCAGCGCGTTCAGCAGCAGGGCGGAGGCCGCCCCCAGGGTGTCGGAGGTCTTGCCGGTGACCACCCGGCCGTCTGGCAGCACCATGGCGCCGGCAGGGCCGCCGGTGGTCTCCGCCTTCAGCAGGGCAGCGGACACCGCCGGGCAGATGTCCGGTGTGACGCTCGCCTGTTGCATCACCAGCTCCAGCTTCCGCACCGGCTCGTCCCCGGCTTTGCCCCGCAGCCGCTCCACGCAGGCGGTGTAGTAGCGCCGCAGGATCTCCATGCGGCTGGCGGCGCAGCACACCGCGTCGTCACAGATACAGTTGCCAACCATGTTCACTCCCATGTCCGTGGGGGACTGGTAGGGGGACGTGCCCTGGATCTTCTCAAAGATGGCGTTCAGCACCGGGAAGATCTCCACATCCCGGTTGTAGTTGACGGCAGTCTTGCCATAGGCCTCCAGATGGAAGGGGTCAATCATGTTCACGTCGTTCAGATCCGCCGTGGCCGCCTCGTAGGCCAGATTCACCGGATGCTTGAGGGGCAGGTTCCAGATGGGGAAGGTCTCGAACTTGGCGTAGCCCGCAGCGATGCCCCGCTTGTAGTCGTGGTAGAGCTGGGAGAGGCAGGTGGCCATCTTGCCGCTGCCGGGGCCCGGCGCCGTCACCACCACCAGCGGGTGCGTGGTCTCCACATACTCATTCTTTCCAAGGCCCTCGTCGCTGACAATGTGCTGCACGTCGGAGGGGTAGCCCGCGATGGGATAGTGGCGGTAGCACCGGATGCCCAGGGTGGTCAACCGCTTCAAAAAGGCGTCCGCCGCCCCCTGGCCGCTGTACCGGCTCATCACCACGCCGCCCACATAGAAGCCCATGCCCCGGAAGATGTCGATCAGCCGCAGCACGTCGTCGTCATAGGTGATGCCCAGGTCCCCCCGGACCTTGTTTTTCTCGATGTCTGCGGCGTTAATGGCAATGAGGATCTCCACGTCGTCCTGCAGCTGCTGGAGCATCCGGATCTTGCTGTCCGGCTCGAATCCCGGCAGCACCCGGGAGGCGTGGTAGTCGTCGAACAGCTTGCCGCCGAACTCCAGATACAGCTTGCCGCCGAACTGGGCGATGCGCTTTTTGATCTGCTCGGACTGGGTGGTGAGGTACTTCTGATTGTCAAAACCGATGGCCGGCATACGATCTTCCCCTTTTCTCTCTGGTTGTTCAAAATTCGGTGATAGTATACCACACCCTGTCCCGTTTTGGAAGTGGAGAACCAAGGCTTTTCCGCTGCGCCCTGCATCTTGCAGGCGGCCAGCTCCCATGGTACAATCAGCGGAGAATTTGCAGGGAGGGGATCCAGATGCGCAACACCTTTGACCGCTTCAATGGCCGGCACCAGGACTATCAGGCCGCCAGACCTTCTTATGCCCAGGAATTCCTGGACTGGCTGGGAGAGCTGTACGCGCCGCCGGAGCGCTATACAGCGGCGGACATCGGATCCGGCACCGGCAAGCTCTCCGCCCAGCTGCTGGCAGCGGGCTTCCGCGTCTGCGGCGTGGAGCCGAATCCGGATATGCGGGGGGCGGCGGAGGCGCTTCTGGGCGGCGATCCCCGGTTCTCCTCCTCAAATGGAACGGACCATGATACCGGGCTGCCGGACCGGTCCGTGGACATGGTCGCAGCGGCCCAGGCCTTCCACTGGTTCGACGGTCCTGCCTTTGCGCGGGAGTGCCGCCGGATCCTGCGTCCCGGCGGGCGGGCCGTTCTCGTCTGGAACGTCCGCGGGTCTGCACCGATGAACCAGGCCTTGGCCCAGGTCTTTCGGGAGCACTGTCCGAGCTTTCACGGATTCACCGGCGGGATGGGGGAGGACGACCCCCGCATCCGGGATTTTTTCGGCGGGGCGTATGAAAAGCGGCGGTTCCCCAATCCCCTGACGCTGGACCGGGACCAATTCCTCCGGCGGTGCTTTTCCAGCTCCTATGCCCTGCGGGAGGGAGACGCGGATTACGAAGCCTTTCGGGCGGCGCTGGAGGCGCTGTTCGACACTTTCGCCTCCGGCGGGCAACTGATTCAGCCCAACGAGACTGTGGCCTATGTGGGGATCCCCGCCGCTCCCCGGGGATGAGGCATTTCCAGAATTGAAAGGTCGACCTTATCAGAAAAAATAATGCTTATTATTACAAGTTCAGGCTTTACTTATGGAAAATCAGCCGATATAATAACTAAGGTTGGGCATCTTTGGAGAAAAGGTCGACCTGACCGGAGTGTCTGTAAATCAAAACCGGGAGGTTTTTGGATATGTCAAATTGTGCCATCGTGGGAATCAACTGGGGAGACGAGGGCAAGGGCCGCATGGTAGACCTGGTGACCGCGGACTACGACGTGGTGGTCCGCTATCAGGGCGGCGGCAACGCCGGCCATACCGTGGTGAACGAGTTCGGCAAGTTTGCCCTGCACCTGCTGCCCTCCGGCATCTTCCGCAAGGGTGTGGTGAACATCCTGGGCAACGGCGTGGCTCTGGATTGCGAGAGCCTGTGGACCGAGATGTCCGACGTCATGGACCAGGGCGTGGCCATCACGCCGGAGAACCTGAAAATCAGCGACCGGGCGTCCCTGCTGCTGCCCTGGCACCGGGACCTGGACTCCCTGGAGGAGGCCCGCCTGGCGGACAAGAAGTACGGCTCCACCAAGCAGGGCATCGCCCCGTTCTATTCGGACAAGTACCAGAAGAAGACCATCATGGCCGGCGAGCTGCTGTACCCGGAAAAGCTCTGGGACCATCTGGCGGGCATTCTGGAGTGGAAGAACCTGACGCTGGAGCGGGTCTACGGCGCCAAGCCCTACACCATGGATGACCTGAAGGCATGGGTGACGGAGTTTGGCGAGAAGATCAAGCCCTTCATCTGCGACACCGGCGCCTTCCTGCGCCAGGCCCAGGCCGAGGGCAAGCACATCCTGTTTGAGGCCCAGCTGGGCTCCCTGCGAGATCTGGACTACGGCATTTACCCCTACACCACCTCCTCCAACCCCATTGCGGCGTATGCCCCTGTGGGCTCCGGCCTGCCCACCGCCAAGCTGGACAAGATCATCGGTGTGGTGAAGGCATACTCCTCCTGCGTGGGAGAGGGCCCCTTCACCTGCGAGTGGTTCGGTGAAGAGGCGGAGAAGCTGCGGGAGGCCGGCGGTGAGTACGGCGCCAAGACCGGCCGGCCCCGCCGGGTGGGTCCCATCGACATCGTGGCCACCCGCTATGGCATCCAGTGCCAGGGAGCCACGGACATCGCCCTGACCAAGCTGGATGTGCTCAGCTACATGGATGAGATCCCCATCTGCGCCCGATATGAGCTGAACGGGCAAGAGACCGACGCGTTCCCCTTCCCCGCCGTGCTGCCGGACGCCAAGCCCGTCATGACCGCCATGCTCGGCTGGAAGTGCGACATCTCCGGCGTCCGGAAGTGGGAGGACCTGCCGGAGGCGGCCCGGAACTATGTGGAATACGTGGAGCGGGAGATCGGCTGCCATATCACCTATGTGTCTGTGGGACCGGAAAGAGATTCCATCATCATTCGGTGAGGAGGAAATCCGATGCTGTTTGCCGTATTCGGGTGGATCGCGTTGGCAGGTGCCCTCTGCTGGCCGTTTCTCCTTTACCGGATCATTTCAAAAGCATCGAAGGATCGTTCCGCGGGTGTCGAGTGCTTCCTGTTGGCCCTGTTCAGCCTGGATTTTTGTCTCTGGCTGCTCACAGTCTTTAACACGCTTCCCACTTCATAATGCTTCGCCTCCGGCGAAACAGACTGCACCCTCTGGAGGCACCTGTTGCGGTGCCTCCTAAACTTTGAAACAAAAGAAAGGTGGCCCACTTATGCCCAAAGATCGTTACGAATCCCCTCTGGCGTCCCGATACGCCTCTGATTTTATGCTGTGTCTGTTTTCTCCGGACACGCGTTTCCAGACCTGGCGGCGTCTGTGGGTGGCCCTGGCCCGGGCAGAGCACAATCTGGGCCTGCCCGTCACCGCGGAGCAGGTGGCGGAGCTGGAGGCCCACATCACCGACATCGACTATGAGACGGCTTCGGCGCGGGAGAAGGAGGTCCGTCACGACGTGATGGCCCACGTCTACACCTACGGCAAGGCGGCCCCCTCCGCCGCGGGGATCATCCACCTGGGGGCCACCAGCTGCTATGTCACCGACAACGCGGATCTCATCATCTACCGGGAGGGCCTGCGGTATCTCCGGGGAGAGCTGCTGGCTGTGGTGGCGAACCTCAGTAAATTTGCAGAGCAATACAAGGCCACCCCCACCCTGGGCTATACCCACTATCAGCCCGCCCAGCTGGTGACGGTGGGCAAGCGGGCCACCCTCTGGATGCAGGACCTGCTCTCCGACCTGGAGGAGCTGGACTTCGTCCTGGACCACATGAAGTTCCTGGGCTGCCGGGGCACCACCGGCACAGAGGCCAGCTTTATGGACCTGTTCGATGGAGACGGCGCCAAGATTGACGAGATGAACCGGCAGATCGCCGCAGAATTCGGTTTTGAGCAGTGTTATGCCGTCTGTGGCCAGACCTATCCCAGAAAGGCGGACAGCCGCATCCTGAACTGCCTCTCCGCCATTGCCCAGAGCTGCTACCGCATGGCCAACGACATCCGCCTTCTCCAGCACGACCGGCAGGTGGAGGAGCCCTTTGAGAAGAACCAGATCGGCTCCTCCGCCATGGCCTACAAGCGCAATCCCATGCGGTCCGAGCGGATCTGCTCTCTCAGCCGCTACCTGATGGCGGACGCTATGAACGCCCCCATGACCGCCTCCGTCCAGTGGCTGGAGCGGACCCTGGACGACTCCGCCAACCGCCGCATCTCCATGCCGGAGGGCTTCCTCTGCGCCGACGCCATCCTGCGTCTCAGTCAGAACGTCACCGACGGGCTCCACGTCAACGAGAAGATCGTGGACCGGACCTGCCGGGAGTACCTGCCCTTCATTGCTACGGAGAACCTGATGATGGAGGGCGTCAAGCGGGGCGGCGACCGGCAGGCGCTCCACGAGATCATCCGCACCTGCTCCATGGCCGCCACCGCCCGGATGAAGGAGGGGGAGCCCTGCGACCTGCTCTCCCGCCTGGCGGCGGAGCCTGCCTTCGGCATGACCGAGGCGGAGATGGAGGCCGTGCTGGACCCGAAGCTGTACATCGGCCGCTGTCCGGAGCAGGTGGACGCCTTCCTGGCCCAGGTGAGGCCCCTGCTCTCCGGCGCCAGCCGGGAAGTCCCGGAGATCAGTCTCTGACCGTTTCATACCGTCCGGGCGCCCTGCCCGCCGTGCCTGCGGCGGGAGGGGCGCCGGAACGCTTTTCAGGCGGAACCCCTTCGGCTGTCCCGGAGCGGAGGAGCCGGGAAGGCTGCCGGAAATGGAATGCCGATTTTGTGGTTTTTGACGTTGACAGTGCGCTGCTGGCGGTGATACACTGCTACCATCGCTTTCGAGATCGAGGCCAAATCCAACCATCAGAAGGCATTGATGGAGAAAAGGATCGTGGAAATTCCGGTTCAGTGAGCGGGGGCAGTGGGAAGCCCGTACAAAGAGTCCGCGGGAAGAAGACTCTGCAGCTGCATTCCGAACGCGGATCTCCGCTAGTAAGTGCGACGAGTTGTGATCGTTATCTCACACGGGCTTGTTGGAGCTTTGAAAGGGATCCCATCATGGGAGCAAATTAGGTGGTACCGCGGATCGCAGCTATTCATCCTAAGATTTTAGGAGAAAGCTGCGTTCTTTGTTATACGCTCCATAGCAAAGAGTGCTCTGCGCCAGTACCCTGCCCTTTGGGCAGTCGGCGGCTGATGCGCAAATTCATCCGGGAGGCGCTTCTGCCCATGTGCGGGGCCATGGTTTTTTCAAAAGATCTGTACCAAGGAAGGGCTGCTGCCCCTCTTCGGCCGGACGTATTTTGACTTTGAGACGCTGCGGAGGAAGGGCGGCCGTCGTCCGCCCTTTACCAAGGTGAGCCTGCTGGACCGGGAGATCTTCGGGCAACACCATTCCGGCCGGAACTGGATGCTTCGGGACTTCCGGATGCCCAACCGGTCCTGGGGGATGCGACGCGGACGGCCTCTGTGCCCGGGGCCCCTCCGATGACGGCGAGAGCGGCAAATGAGGCGGAAAATCCGCATTTCCTGTTGAGTTTTCCATATCTGATGTGATACGATACATTTTATAAATACAGGAGGATGAAACGCATGAGTACCACCACGAAACTCTCCGATCTGTTCGGCAGCATGGTCTTCAATGAGGACACCATGAAGGAGCGCCTGTCCTCTGCGTCCTATGAGGCGTGGAAGAAGTGCGTTACAGACGGAACGTCTTTGGATATCTCCACCGCCAATGAGATCGCCCAGGCCATGAAGCAGTGGGCCGTGGAAAAGGGCGCCACCCACTACACCCACTGGTTCCAGCCCATGACCGGCGTCACGGCGGAGAAGCACGACAGCTTCATCGCCCCTGTGGGCGGCGGAAAGATCATGATGGAATTCTCCGGCAAGGAGCTGATCCGGGGTGAACCGGATGCCTCCTCCTTCCCCTCCGGCGGTCTGCGGGCCACCTTTGAGGCCCGGGGCTACACCGCCTGGGATCCCACCTCGTTTGCCTTCATCAAGGAGGGCAGCCTCTGCATCCCCACCATCTTCTGCTCCTACTCCGGCGAGGCCCTGGACAAGAAGACGCCTCTTCTGCGGTCCATGGACGAGATCAGCCGCCAGGCGGTGCGGATCCTGCGCCTGTTCGGGGACACGACGACCAAACGGGTGGTGGTTCAGGTGGGGCCGGAGCAGGAGTACTTCCTGGTGGACAAGGCCCAGTACGCCCAGCGGGAGGACCTGCGGATGTGCGGCCGGACCCTGTTCGGCGCAAAGCCCCCCAAGGGACAGGAGCTGGACGACCACTACTATGGCGCCATCCGGCCCCGGGTCGCCGCCTATATGAAGGATCTGGATGAGGAGCTGTGGAAGCTGGGCGTGCTCAGCAAAACCAAGCACAACGAGGTGGCCCCCTCCCAGCATGAGATGGCCCCGATCTACACCAACGCCAACGCCGCCTGCGACCAGAACCAGCTGGTGATGGAGATGATGAAGAAGGTGGCCGACCGCCACGGACTGGTGTGCCTGCTCCATGAGAAGCCCTTCGCGGGCGTCAACGGCTCCGGCAAGCACGACAACTGGTCCCTCTCCACCGACACGGGCAAAAATCTGTTCAAGCCCGGCTCCACCCCCCGGCAGAACGCCCAGTTCCTGCTGTTCCTGGCGGCCTTCATCAAGGGTGTGGACGACTATCAGGAGTTCCTGCGGGCCACGGTGGCCTTCCCCGGCAACGACCACCGGCTGGGCGCCCAGGAGGCACCGCCCGCCGTGCTCTCCATCTTCCTGGGAGACGAGCTCTCCGCTGTGGTGGACTCCATCATCAACGACACGGACTTCCAGAGCACCGGCAAGCGGACGCTGGAGATCGGCGTGGACGCCCTGCCTGCCATCCGCCAGGACAACACGGATCGGAACCGCACCTCCCCCATGGCCTTTACCGGCAACAAGTTCGAGTTCCGGATGCTGGGCGCATCCCAGTCCATCTCCGGCCCCAATATCGCCCTGAACACCATCATGGCCGAGGAGCTGAAACAGTTCGCGGACGAGCTGGAGGCATCCCGGGACTTCCAGGCGGACCTGCCCAAGCTGATCCGCCGGGTATTCACCGAGCATCAGCGGATCATCTTCAACGGCAACGGCTATGACGAGGCATGGCTGGAGGAGGCCGGGAAGCGTGGCCTCTCCAACCTGACCTCCACCGCTGACGCTCTGCCCATGTACACCGCTCCCAAAAACGTGGATCTGTTTGTCAAGCACGGCATCTACACCAAGGAGGAGATCGAGGCCCGGGCGGAGATCCACATTGAGAACTACACCACGGTCCTGACCATTGAGGCCAAGACTATGGCGGACATGATCCGCCACCAGATCCTGCCTGCGGTGTCCGACTACGCCGACCAGCTGTGCCAGCGGGCCTATCACAAGGACGCCATGGGTGTGCCCCACCAGTATGAGACTTCCACAGCCATGCAGATCGGCACCCTGACGGACGCCCTGCAGGCGGACTGCGCCAAGCTGGAGGCGGATCTGGCCGCTATCCCCGTGGGCTCTATCAAGGCCATGAACTACTGCCATGAGGTGCTGATCCCCGACATGGCAGAGGCCCGGAAGGCCGCCGACCAGTTGGAGACGCTGACTGCCTCCAAGTCCTGGCCTTTCCCGGTATACAGCGACCTGCTGTTCTACGTATAAAGTGCGCAAGAGGGCCCCGGCCATCGGCCGGGGCCCTCTTGGATTCATCTGTTACACCAGCACGTCGAAGAACAGCGCCAAAATAGTGGTGGCGAGGCCGCAGAGGCCGATGGCAAGGCCGCTCATGGCCCCCTCCGTCTCCCCCAGCTCCAGGGCGCGGGCGGTGCCCATGGCGTGGCTGCAGGCGCCGATGGCCAGCCCTGCCGCCACCGGATCCTTCACCCGGAAGAGGCGTGCCAGCGCGGGGGCGCACAGGTTGCCCAGGATGCCGGTGAAGATCACCGCCGCCACGGTGATGGAGACAATGCCGCCCTGCCCCTCCGCAATGGCGGTGGCGATGGGTGTGGTGACGGACTTGGGCAGGAGGGAGACGGTCAGTGTCCGGTCCAGGCCGAACAGGCGGCACAGGCCCCAGATGCTGAGGACCGAAGTCACCGCCCCGGCCGCGCATCCCGCCAGGATGGGCAGCAGGTTCTTTTTCAGCAGGTCGATCTGGGCGTAGATGGTTACTGCCAGGCAGACCGTGGCCGGCCCCAGAAAGAGGTTGATGAGGCTGCCGCCGGCGTTGTACGCTGCATAGGGAATGTCAAACACCGCCAGCACCGCGATAATCATCATCACCGCCAGCACCAGGCCGTTGCAGATCACAAGCCCGGTCCGCTTCTGGATTTTGCAGCCTGCCCAGTAAGCCAGGATCGTCAGCGTCACCCCGAAAAAGGGGGACTCCCACAGCGCGCTCATCTCCGCTTCCCCCTCTCCAGCAGGCGGCAGGTGAGCCGCACCGCTCCCACTGTAGCGGCAAAGGTGGCAATCAGCGAGACCGCGCAGACGACCACCAGGGCAAGCAGGTTCTCCCGTAACACATCTGCATAGTTGATGATGCTGACACTGGCCGGGATGAAGAAGAAGGGGAGATTCCCCAGCAGGTAGTCCGACTTCTCCCGGATGTGTTCTGTCTTGATGACGCGTGCCAGCAGCAGCGCCAGAAGCAGCAGCATCCCGATGATGCTGGCAGGCAGGGTGAAGGGCAACACCCGCTCAATACAGGTGCTGATCCAGCAGATGCCGAAGATGATGCCGATCTGCGTTAGAAGTTTCAAAGTGAACCGCCTCTCCCGGCGGTCCCCCGCCGCGTTACTCTGCGCCGTATTCACACAAGGGCGCGGATTCTTTTCAACTTTTTTATTCTACGGAGACGGCCGGGGAATGTCAAATCCTTCCGGCTCCTTTTTCTGCCGCCGCCGCAAAATTCGGCAAAACAGTACAAGGCCCCGCCGGGAAAGAGCGGGACCTTGTCCAGGTCATCCAAGCATCCGCAGGAGGCCGGGGGACTCAGAGGGGCATTTGCCGCTCCAGCTCCCGGCGGAAGTCCGGGTGGGCGATGGCAATCAGCGCCCGGGCCCGCTCCACGGTGCTCTTGTATTTCAGATCCGCCACGCCGAACTCCGTCACCACATACTGGACGCAGGTGCGGGGGGTGGTCACCACGCTGCCGGGGGCCAGCTGCGGCACGATTTTGGAGTGGAGGACCCCCGCCTTGTCCCGGTAGCTGGACCGGAGGGCCAGGATACTCTTTCCGCCCTTGGACCACTGGGAGCCTACCACCCACTCCAGCTGTCCGCCGGTGCCGGAGTACTGCCGGGGGCCGATACTCTCGGCATTCACCTGGCCGGTGAGGTCGATCTCCATGGCGTTGTTGATGGAGACCACATGGTCGTTCCGGGCGATGTTCCGGGCATCGTTCACCCAGTCGATCTCCTTCTGGCAGAAGGCGGGATTCTCATGGGCGAAGGCCCACAGCTCCGGCCCGCCCACCATGTTGGCGTATACGCTCCGCCCCGGGCAGGTCTGTTTGCGGCTGTTGTTCACCACGCCCCGGCGCATCAGCTCCATGACGCCGGTGCTCAGGATCTCTGTGTGGACGCCCAGATCCCGCTTTCCCGCATGGGCCAGACACTCGCCCACGGTATTGGCCAGCCCTCCCAGCCCCAGCTGGATGCAGGCGCCGTCTGGCACTAGATCCGCGATGTAGCCCGCGATGCGGCTGTCCGTCTCGTTTCCCGCTGCGATGGGCGTCTCTACCAGAGGACGGCTGGATTCGATGATCCCGTCCACCTCTGATACATGGATGCGGGTGTGGGCCTCCCCATCACTGGGAATATTGGGCATTCGGGGGTTCACCTCCGCCAGCACCAGCTCGCACTGCTCCAGCACCTTCCGGCTCAGGGCCGTGCCCCACAGGGAGCGGCTCATCCACCCGTTCTCATCCGGGAGCGAGCAGGTCAGCGCCGCCACCCGGGGGCGCCGGGCCAGGAGCCACGCGGGCGTCTGACTCAGGTTGGAGGGGGCGTAATGGACGTTGCCCATGGGCTCCAGGCCCCGCTCCACGCCGTAAAAGTTGGAGTCATAAGTCACCTGTCCGGCCAGCTCCGGCGTCAGCAGCCGGGTCCCGGCGGGGATGAAGTGCCCGTAGATGGCGATATGGCCGCCGGTCTCCAGCAGGCGCTCCGCCAGCGCCCCGTCCAGCTCCCAGGGCCAGTTGGACATGGCGGCGAAGGCCGCCGTGTCCCCGTCCCGGATCAGCTCCGCCGCCTCCCGGGCGGTCATCTGCAGGGCCTGATACTGGGTCTGCCAGTTGCCCGCTCCCGCGCAGCGTCCCCGGCGGATGGGTGTCAGTTCTGTCATCGTCATTCTCCTTTGCCGCGCCCCTCTGCGGGGCGGTGTCTCCGGCGGTTTGTACAGCCCGCCGTGGGGGCCGCGGCCGCCGGTTCCCTTTCCCGTCTATTGTACCGCACATTCCGCTTCCGCACAATCCTCTTTTCCGCGGACGAGTTAATAGAAATTTTGTTTTTTTCTGCTTGCGCCCGGCCGCTTCGCCGTGCTATACTGGCGTTGTTCTTGATTTTTTCCATGGAGGTGCATCTTGCAGAAACGCAGTCACAAACTGCTGGCCGCCACCCTGCTGGAGAATACCCAGGGATTTCAGGCCAGACGATTCGAGCTCGCCTTCCTGTTCGGCTCCTTTCAGCCGGACTGCAACCCCCTGACCTATTTGAAGGGCTCCCTGCGGGCCTATAAGTTCCGGGGGCATAACTACTCCAACTCCCAGCACTACATCTACTCCCGCATCTCCCGGCTCCAGCGCCGCCAGCGCTGGACCATCTGGCAGTATTACACCCTGGGCAAACTGACCCACTATCTGGCGGATGCGTTCACCTATCCCCATAACGAGAATTATCCCGACAGTATGCTCTGCCACCACCAGTATGAGACGGACCTGCGGGCCTATCTGGAGGAGTATCTGGCCACCCGCGCCCTTCGTCGGGAGAAGTTCCGTCAGGACGTGGCGGACGCCCTTCAGGAGCTGCACCGGCAGTACATGGCCGGCGTGGCCGATATGCGCAAGGATGTGCAGTTCATCCTGAAGGCCACCTCCCTGCTGATGGCCGGCTGCCTGCCTGCCAGCGCCGCAGCGGCTGTCTGAACCCTGTTTTGGGAAAAGCGCACAGCAGCGGTTTCCCTTTCGGCGCATTCTTTGGAATCATTGTCAATTTCCATTTGCTTTTTCTGGTGTTATCCTGAAACTATCAAAGGACTCGGAAAGGAACCCAGTCATGACCAACATCACCCGTTCTGCCGAATACCGTTACTTTAGCTTTACCTATTTTTATGGTAAGGCTTATTTCGGTTTGGCTGAAAATGTGTGTGATCGTGTCTGACGCCAGGAAAAGGCTATCAGTGCATGACGACCCGCAGCCGAACCGGCTGCGGGTCTTTTTTGTACCAGCCCCATCATTTTTAGGAGGAATACAGTATGATCGTCGTTCTGAAACAAAACCCCAACCGGCACCAGCTGGAGAGCCTGATCGCCTGGCTCCAGGAAAAGGGGATCATCATCCACACCAGCATCGGCGAGGCCCACACCATCTTAGGACTGGTGGGTGATACCAGCCAGCTGGACATCGACCTGATTGCCGCCCTGGACATCGTGGAGGATGTGAAACGGGTCCAGGAGCCCTACAAGAATGCCAACCGGAAGTTCCACCCGGAGGACACGGTGGTGCAGGTGGGCAACACCCAGATCGGCGGCGGCAATCTGACCCTGATGGCGGGTCCCTGCTCTGTGGAGAGCGAGGAGCAGGTGGTGGCCATTGCCAAAGCGGTGAAGGCCAGCGGCGCCACCATGCTGCGGGGGGGCGCCTTCAAGCCCCGGACCTCCCCCTACTCCTTCCAGGGCCTGGGGGCCACGGGTTTGGAGTACCTGAAGGTGGCCCGGCAGGAGACCGGCCTCCCCATCGTGACGGAGCTGATGGACCTGAGCCAGCTGCCCCTCTTCAAGGATGTGGACGTGATCCAGATCGGCGCCCGGAACATGCAGAACTTCGACCTACTCAAGGCCGTAGGCCATCAGGACAAACCCGTCATGATCAAACGGGGCATGTCCGCCACCTACGAGGAGTGGCTGATGAGCGCCGAGTACGTCATGGCCGGCGGCAATGAGAATGTGATCCTCTGCGAGCGAGGTATCCGCACCTTTGAGAGCTACACCCGCAACACCCTGGATCTGGCCTGCATCCCCGTGCTGCGGAAGCTGACCCACCTGCCCATCATCATCGATCCCAGCCATGCCACCGGCAAGAGCTGGCTGGTAGATCCCCTGGCCATGGGCGCCGTGGCTACCGGTGCCGACGGATTGCTGATCGAGGTCCACAACGACCCGGCCCATGCCCTGTGCGATGGCCCCCAGTCCCTGAAGCCGGAGGTGTTCGACGGCCTGGCGAAGAAGCTGCTGAAGCTCCATGACTTTATGAAGACGGTGGAGGAGTAAGACATGAATGTTGCCATCGTCGGCCTGGGCCTCATCGGCGGGTCCATGGCCAAGAGCATCAAGAACCGCACCAGCCACACCGTCTGGGGCATAGACCTGAACGCGGAGACCATGACCATGGCCCGGATGTGCGGCGCCATCGACGCCCCCCTGACGGAGGAGAACCTGCCCCAGGCGGATCTGATCCTGGTGGCGATCCGGCCCGGCGCCGCCATCGAGTGGGTCCGGCAGCACGCGCCGCAGATCGCCAAGTCCGCCATTCTGGTGGACCTGTGCGGCGTGAAGCGGACCGTGGTGGCGGCCATCGCCCCCATCGCAGAGGAACGCGGCTTCTCCTATATCGGCGGCCACCCCATGGCCGGTAAGGAGCGGGGCGGCTTCACCGCCTCCGCAGAGGACCTGTACGTGGGAGCATCTATGATCCTGACGCCGGACAAGCGGACGGACATGCGGCTGCTGGAGACGCTGAAGGCCTTCTTTCTGGACCTGGGCTTTGCGGGCCTCACCTTCTCAACGCCGGAGGAGCACGACCGCATCATCGCCTTTACTTCCCAGCTGGCCCATATCGTCTCCAGCGCCTATGTGAAGTCGCCGGAGGCCCAGAAGCGCCGAGGCTTTTCCGCCGGCAGCTTTCAGGATATGACCCGGGTGGCCCGTCTGGATGAGGACATGTGGACAGAGCTGTTTCTGGACGATGAGGACTTCCTCACCGCCGAGCTGGAAGAGCTGATCGGCCACCTGACGGACTACCGCAACGCCTTGCGGGCCAAGGATACTCAGCGGCTGCACGATTTGCTGAAGGAGGGCCGGGAGCTGAAGGCCACCGCCGGCGGCAACTGACCTATTTCCGGCGCCGCTGCGCGACATGATTCTATAAAAGGAGTTTTTCGATGTTTGACTCCATCCGAACCATTCCCGTCCGGGTCCGGCCGCCCTATGATGTGCGCATTGGCAGCGGCCTGCTTGGCCGGTGCGGGGACTATCTGGCCGCGCTGCTGGGACAGCGGAGGATCGCCGTTCTGGCCGACGACACCGTGGCCTCCCTGTACCTGGACACCGTCACCGCCGCTCTGGAGGACGCGGGCTTTGCCGTCTGCTCCCATATCTTCCCCTCCGGGGAGGGGCGCAAGAATCTCTCCACCCTGACAGAGCTGCTGGAGTTCCTGGCGTCGGAGCATCTGACCCGCACGGACTGCGTGGCCGCCCTGGGCGGCGGCGTCACTGGGGACATGGCGGGCTTTGCTGCCGCCGTGTACCTCCGGGGCATCCGGTATGTCCAGCTGCCCACCACCCTGCTGGCGGCGGTGGACTCCTCCGTGGGGGGTAAGACCGCCGTGGACCTGACCGCCGGGAAGAACCTGGCCGGGGCCTTCTGCCAGCCTGCCGCCGTGATCTGCGACACGGACTGCCTGAAGACCCTGCCCCCCGACGTGTTTGCCGACGGGGCCGCCGAGGCCGTCAAGACCGGCGTGCTCTCTGACGAAGCCCTGTTCGCCCTGTTTGAGGACGGCACCCTCACCGCCGACCCCGGCGAGGTCATCGCCCGGTGCGTCGCCTACAAGGCCGGCGTGGTGGAGCGGGACGAGAAGGAGCAGGGGGAGCGGAAGCTTTTGAACCTGGGCCATACTGTGGGCCACGCCATCGAGAAGTGCAGCGGCTATGTTATCCCCCATGGCCACGCCGTGGCGGCGGGGCTGGCCGTCATCGCCCGGGCTGCGGAGGCCCTGGGCTGGACGGAGGAGTCCCTGGCGGCGCGAATCACCGCCTGCCTTTCTAAAAATGGCCTGCCCACCGGGACAGACTACTCTGCTGAAGCCCTGGCGGAGGCAGCCCTTTCCGACAAGAAGCGCGCCGGTGGGGATATTACCCTGGTGGTCCCCCGGAAGATCGGCCATTGCGAGCTGCGGAAGGTGCCGGTGGCGGACCTGCTACCCATCATCCGGGCAGGACTGGAGGCGTAAATGGACCTTCAAATCACCCCGAAAAAACTCTCCGGTGTCGTGACGCCGCCCTCCAGCAAGTCCCAGGCCCACCGATTGCTGATCGCCGCTGCTCTCAGCGGCGGGATCAGCATCATCCACGGCCTGGCGGACTCCCAGGACATCCGGGCCACCCGCCGGTGCCTGTCTGCCATGTGTGCCGGGATGGAGGATCTGCCGGATGGCACCCTCCGGGTCCACGGACTGGGAAACGGCATCGTCATCGCACCTCCCTATGCCCTGCTGGACTGCGGGGAATCGGGCTCTACCCTGCGCTTCCTGATCCCCGTGGGCCTGCTGATACAGGGAGAGGCGTCCTTCACCGGCCGCGGCCGGCTGATGGAGCGCCCGCTGAAGCCCTACGAGGACCTGTTCCGGGAGAAGGGCATCGCCTGGAAGCTGGCGGACAACGTCCTCACCGTAAACGGCGGTCGGGGATACGGTACCCTGGCCCTGGACCCGGGGACATACCGCCTGCCCGGCAACGTATCCAGCCAGTTCTTCACAGGGCTGCTGTTCGTCATGCCCCTGCTGGAGGGAGACTCTACCCTGGTGTCCACCACACCCCTGGAGAGCCGGGACTACCTGGAGATGACCCGGCAGGCTCAGGCCGCTGCCGGTGTCACCAGCCGGTGGCTGGACGAAAACACGCTCTTCGTCCCTGGCGGCCAGACCTACCAGTCCTTTGAGGCCACGGCGGAGGCGGACTGGTCCCAGGCGGGGTTCTGGTACGCCGCCGATTTCCTGGACAGCCGTGTGGACATCCGGGGCCTGAATCCCGACTCTGCGCAGGGGGACAAGGCAGTCAGCGAACTCTATTGGCGGCTGGCCCGGCCCGGGGACACGGAGATTGATGTCTCCGGATGCCCCGACCTGCTGCCGCCTCTGGCGGTGATGGCGGCGGCTCGCTCCGGTACCACCCGGTTCGTGAACGCTGCCCGGCTGCGGATGAAGGAGAGCGACCGGCTTTCCACCACCGCCGCCCTGCTGACCGCCCTGGGCGGACGGGCGGAGGAGGGGCCGGACTTTCTGACAGTCCACGGCGGGACGCTCACCGGCGGCATGGTGGACTGCGCCAACGACCACCGGATCGCCATGGCGGCCGCCATCGCCGCCACCGCCTGTACCGGCCCCGTCACGGTGCTGGGGGCCCAATGCGTGCAGAAGTCCTACCCGGATTTCTGGGAGGTGTACAAGAACCTGGGAGGTGATATCCATGTCCTCTGAATTCGGCAGTCTCCTGAAAATCTCTGTCTTCGGCCAATCCCATGGAAGGGCCATCGGCGTGGTGGTGGATGGCCTGCCCGCCGGGGAGGCCATCGACCTGGAGGAGCTGAACGCCTTCCTGGCCCGGCGGAAGCCGGGGAAGAGCCCCCTTTCCACCGCCCGGAGGGAGGCCGACGCGCCGGTGTTCCTCTCCGGCCTGGAAAACGGCGTCACCTGTGGAGCCCCTCTGTGCGCGGTCATCGAAAATGGAGACCAGCACTCATCGGACTATGACGCCCTGCGGGACAAGCCCCGGCCCGGCCACGCAGACTACACTGCATTTGTCAAGTGGGGCGGGCAGGCGGACATGCGGGGCGGCGGCCACTTCTCCGGCCGGCTGACGGCGCCCCTGTGTATCGCCGGCGGCATCGCCAAGCAGATTCTCTCCCGCCGGGGCGTATACGTAGGGGCCCACCTCCAGTCCGTGGGGACGGTGGCGGATGCATTATTCCCCCTGCGGCCCACGAAGGAGCTGTTTGACGCCGTGGCTGCCAAGCCATTCCCGGTGCTGGACGACCAGGCGGGGGAGCGGATGCAGGCGCTGATTCTGGAGGCCCGGAAAAATCTGGATTCTGTGGGAGGCGTCGTTGAGTGTGCCGCCACGGGCCTTCCCGCCGGACTGGGGGAGCCCATGTTCGGCGGCGTGGAAAACCGGCTGGCCGCCGCCCTCTTCGGCATTCCCGCCGTGAAGGGCGTGGAGTTTGGGGACGGCTTCGCCGCCGCCCGGTCCCGGGGGTCCGAAAACAACGACCCCTTTGTGATGGAGGACGGCCGGGTGCAGACAGAGACCAACCACGCGGGCGGCATTCTGGGGGGCATCACCAGCGGAATGCCCATCGTCCTGCGGACGGCCATGAAGCCCACACCGTCCATCGCCCAGCCCCAGCGGACGGTCAGCCTGTCCGCCGGAGAGAATGCGGAGCTTGTGATCCACGGGCGGCACGACCCCTGCATTGCCCACCGGGCGGTCCCGGTGGTGGAGGCGGTTACTGCCGCCGTGCTGTTAGATTTATTATTGGAGGGACATCATGGAACTTTCTGAGATTCGCGAGAAGATCGACGCAGTGGACGAGCAGCTGCTGGACCTGTTCCTGCAGCGCATGGACCTGTCCGACGAGGTGGCTGCCTACAAGAATGCGCACCATCTGCCCATTTTGAACAAAGAACGGGAGCGGGCCATCCTGGCCAAGGTGACGGAGAAATCCGGGGAGCGGGAGCGGTATGCCTACCACCTGTTCTCCACCCTGTTCGAGCTGGCCCGGTCCCGGCAGGCAGAGCTGATCTCCGCCCCCACCAAGGTGGCCGCCCAAGTCCGCGCCTCTCTGGAGGCCGGTACCTCGGTCTTTCCCCAGACGGGCCTGGTGGCCTGTCAGGGCGTGGAGGGGGCCAACTCCCAGGTGGCCTGTGACCGGCTGCTGCCCCGGGGCAACATCGTGTATGTGAAGACCTTCCAGGCTGTGGTGTCCGCTGTGGAGTCCGGCCTGTGCAGGTTCGGTGTGCTGCCCATTGAGAACAGCTCCAACGGCTCCGTCCGGGCGGTGTACGAGCTGCTGCAGGACCACAACCTCTCCATCGTCCGGTCCACCCGGCTGTGCATCCGGCACGAGTTGCTGACGCTGCCCGGCGTGAAGATGGAGGACATCACGGAGATCTACTCCCACGAGCAGGCCATCGGCCAGTGTAGCAAGTTCCTGAACAGCCTCAACGGCGTCCGTGTCATCCCCTGCGACAACACCGCCATGGCCGCCAAGATGGTGGCGGAGAAGGGCGACCGCCACGCCGCCGCCATCTCCTCCCACCCCTGCGCGGCGTTGTACGGCCTGACCTGCCTCAACGACAGCATCCAGGACAGCGACAACAACTACACCCGGTTCATCTGCATCACCAAGGATCCGGTGATCTATGCCGGCGCCAACCGGATCAGCCTGATTATCGCCTTTGACAACCGGCCCGGCGCCCTGTATGAAATCCTCTCCAAGCTGGCGGCACTGGACATCAACATGACGAAGCTGGAGTCCTGCCCCGTGGCGGGAAGTGACTTTGAGTTTGTTTTCTTCCTGGAGCTGGACGCCTCCGTCCAGGATCCCAGCGTCCTGGCCATGCTGGAGGAGATGGAGCGCAGCTGTGCCGAGTTCCAGTTCTTGGGCAACTACGCGGAAGTCTGAGCCATGGATGAGCGGATTTACGGCCTGCTGGGCCGGAAGCTGGGCCACAGCTGGTCCGTCCCCATCCATGCCGCCCTGGGCAACGGCGCCTACCGCCTTCTCGAGCTGGAGCCGGATGGACTGGCTCCCTTTCTTCACCGGAAGGACATCGGCGGCCTGAACGTCACCATCCCCTACAAGCGGGACGTGATGCCCCTGTGCGATGAGATCGACCCGGCGGCGGAGGCCATCGGCAGCGTCAACACCATCGTCCGGTGCGCAGACGGCAAGCTGGTGGGCTATAATACGGACATCGACGGGTTCCTCTATATGGCCTGCCGGGCGGATATCTCCCTGTCAGGGAAAAAAGTCGTGATTTTGGGCAGCGGCGGGGCGTCTCTGACGGCCCAGACCGCCGCCCGGCAGGGGGGAGCGGCGGAGGTCGTGGTGGTATCCCGTTTCGGTCCGGACAACTATGACAACCTCTCTCGCCACGCTGACGCGGAGATCCTGGTGAACGCCACTCCGGTGGGCATGTACCCCGGCAACGGCCAGTCTCCCGTGGACCTGTCCGTATTTCCCGTCTGTCAGGGGGTGCTGGACGTCATCTACAATCCCCGGCGCACGGCCCTGCTGCTGCAGGCGGAGGCGCGGAGCATCCCCTGCTCTGACGGACTGCCCATGCTGGTGGCCCAGGCGGTGGCGGCAGAGGAGCGGTTCTTCAACAGGTCCATTCCCGCCGGTGAGAATGAGCGGATTTTGGTTCAGCTCCGGCGGGAGATGACCAACCTCATCCTGATCGGCATGCCCGGCAGCGGCAAGACCACGGTGGGGGAGGCGCTCTCCCGCCTCACCGGCCGGGAGGCCGTGGATCTGGACCAGATGATCGAAACCACCGCCGGCTGTTCCATCCCGGAGATCTTCCAGCGTGAAGGCGAGTCCGGCTTCCGGGCCCGGGAGCGGGCCGCCGCGGAGGAGGCTGGGAAGCGCACAGGCGTCATCCTCCTCACCGGCGGCGGTATCATCAAGACGGCGGAAAACTACGCGGCCCTCCATCAGAACGGCCGCATCTATCAGCTGGTGCGGGATCTCAGCCTGCTGCCCACCGAGGGCCGGCCCCTGTCCCAGGGGGCGGATCTGGCCGCCATGTGGCGGGAGCGGGCGCCCCTGTACGCCCGATTCCGGGACGTGGAGATTGACAACAGCGGCACGGTGGAGGACACCGCCGCCGCCATCTGGAGGGATTTTTGTGCACATTCTGGTAGTTAACGGCCCCAATATGAACATGCTGGGAATCCGCCAGCCGGAGATCTACGGCCATGAGACCTATGAGGACCTGAAGGCCCTGATCCGGGCGGAGGCGGACCGGCTGGGCGCGTCCGTCTCCTTCTTCCAGTCCAACCACGAGGGGGCCCTGGTGGACGCCATCCAGCAGGCATACTTCGACCATGTGGACGGCATCATCATCAACCCGGCAGCCTACACCCACACCAGTGTGGCCCTGCTGGATGCCGTGAAGGCGGTGGGGATCCCCACGGTGGAGGTCCACGTCTCCGACCCGGACAGCCGGGAGGAGTTCCGCCGTGTCTCCTACATCCGGGCCGCCTGCGCGGCCACCATCCGGGGCCATGGGCTCCAGGGATATGTGGAGGCCCTGCGGTTTCTCTGCGGCGCGGACGCTTGACAAACGGCGGTCTCTGACGGATAATATGCCCATACCCCATTGGGTATCCGGGAGGTGTCGGCATGAGACAATGTATGGATGCGGACAATTTGCACCGGCGGCTGAAGAAGATCATCGGCCAGGTGCAGGCTATTGACCGCATGGTAGACGAGGACGTGCCCTGTGAGGATGTGCTGTCCCAGATCAACGCCGCCAAGTCCGCCCTCCACAAGTGCGGGCAGGTGGTGCTGGAGGGGCACATCCAGCACTGTGTCCGGGACGGCATCCAGCACGGGGATGCGGACAAGACCATCGAGAGCTTCACCAAGGCGGTGGAGCGGTTCTCCAACATGGGTTGAAGGCAAGGGGATCGGCTGAAAAGCCGATCCTCTTTGTATATGTTACAGGATTTTCTCCAGAGCGTAATTGGTCAATACCTGTCCGCGGCAGGGCACCTGCTGTTCCCGCTCTATCGCATAGCCCCGGCCGAGGAAGAAGGGCAGGGCGGTCTTGGAGGCGTGGACAGTGACGGCGTCCACCCCCAATTCCCGGCAGTGGGCCTCCAGCGCGTCACACAGGGCTGCGGCGATGCCCTGTCCCTGGCAGTCCCACCGGACGAACAGGTGGTCCAGATAACCGGTATCCTCCACATTGCCGTAGCCCACAATCCGCCCGTCCGCCTCTGCTACCAGGGTGTACAGCCGCTGAAACCAGCTGTCCCGTGTCAGCAGATCCGCCTCTCCGGCGGCCCAGGCTTCCACCTGGGGCGGGGCGTAGTCCCGGCAGTTCACCTGCCGAACCGTCTCACCGAACAGGCGGGCCAGAATGGGCAGGTCTTCTGTCCGGTAGCGCCGCAGTCGCATTTCTGTTCTCTCCTTCCTGTTTTGTGGTCATTTTACAGGAAGAATCTGTGTGCCGCAAGGTATTTTGCCTGAAAACGGCGGCACTTTTTCTTGACAGGCATACCCCTATGGGTATAATATACATATACCCCCATAGGTATAAAGAGAGGATGTGAGCCATTTGATCCATACTCTGGAGCGATTTCTGGAGTGGGGCGGCGTGAAGAAGGCCGTGACCTGCCTGGTCTTCTCCGGCATCGCCCTGCTTGTCAGCATCTTCGACCTGCTGCCGCAGCTGCCCTTTGACGCCGCCTGGGCAGCTGTCGTCCTCTGCGGTATCCCCATCATCTTGGAGGCAGTCATCGGCCTGGTGACAGCCTTTGACATCAAGGCGGACGTGCTGGTGTCCATCGCCTTGATTGCCTCCCTCATCATTGGGGAGGACTTCGCCGCCGGCGAGGTGGCCTTCATCATGCAGCTGGGCGCCCTGCTGGAGGATCTCACGGTGGCCCGGGCGCGGGCCGGCATCGAGAAGCTGGTGCATCTGACGCCCCAGACCGCCCGCCGCCGCACCGGCGGCCGGGAGGAGGTCATTCCCGCCGAGCAGGTGGCTGTGGGCGACGTGCTCCGGGTGCTGCCGGGCGAGACCGTGCCAGTGGACGGAGAGATTCTCACCGGACAGACCTCCATCAACCAGGCAGTGATGACCGGCGAGTCCCTGCCTGTGGACAAGGGGCCCGGAGACGAGGTTTCCAGCGGCACGGTGAACCAGTTCGGCGCCTTCGAGATGCGGGCGACGAAGGTGGGGGAGGACAGTTCTATCCAGCGGATGATCCGGCTGGTCCAGTCCGCCGATGCCGGCAAGGCCAGGATCGTGGGGCTGGCAGACCGCTGGGCCACCTGGATCGTAGTGGCGGCCCTGACCGCCGCCGCCTTGACGGGCCTCATCACCCGGGATCCCATCCGAGCGGTGACCATTCTGGTGGTATTCTGCCCCTGTGCCCTGGTGCTGGCCACTCCCACTGCCATCATGGCCGCCATCGGCAACGCCACCAGGCACAGCTTTCTGGTGCGGGAGGGAGACGCTCTGGAACGGCTGGCCTCCGTCTCCCAGGTGACCTTTGACAAGACAGGCACTCTGACCCTCGGCACCCCCCAGGTGAAGCTGGTGGAGAGCCTGCTGCCGGACGTATCCCGGGACGCGCTCTACGCCTGGACTGCGGGGGCGGAGCTCCGGTCCGAGCACCCGTTGGGCCGTGCCGTTGTTCAGGGCTGGCGAGCCGAGACCGTCGCGGCGCCGCCGGAGACAGCGGACTTCCAGATGCTCCCCGGCCGGGGTGTTTCTGCCACTGTGGCGGGTCATCACCTCGTCGCCGGTAACCGGGAGCTGCTGACAGAGGAACATGTCCCCTGGGAATCCTTGTCCCAGGCTGCCGTCCCTGCCCTGGAGCAGGGCTGCACCGTCATCTATGTGGCGGTAGACGGCCGCCCGGCGGGCTTTCTGGCCCTGGCAGACACCCTGCGGCCAGACGCCGCCGGGACCATCCGGGATGTCCGGGCCACCGGCGTGACCCCGGTGCTGCTCACCGGCGACCACGAGAGGGCCGCCCGGCATATTGCCGGAGAGCTGGGCATCGGCACCTTCCAGGCGGAGTGCCTGCCGGAGGATAAGCTAACCTGGATCGACCGCAGCCAGCAGAGTGGACATCTGGTCTGCATGGTGGGGGACGGCATCAACGACGCTCCAGCCCTGAAGCGGGCCCATGTGGGCATTGCCATGGGCGGCGTGGGCAGCGACATCGCTGTGGACGCCGCGGACATCGCCCTGGTAAACGACGACATCCGGGAGCTGCCCCATCTGCTGGCACTCTCCAAGCGGATGATGCGCACCATCAAGAGCAATCTGGCCTTCTCCATGACCTTGAACTTCATCGCCATCGCCCTGGCTATCACCGGTATCCTGAACCCGGTGGTGGGTGCCCTGGTCCACAACGCCGGGTCCGTGCTGGTGATTGTCAACTCCTCTCTGCTGCTGAAGTGGCGGAAGCGCCCGTGACAGCGGCAGGCCATGGGACAGAAGATTCTGCGCCCTCCTACAGCAAAAAGCCCCCCGGCCTCTGCCGGGGGGCTTTTTAAGTCCTGGCTTCTCACCCCTTCAGGGTGTTCAGCAGGTGCCGGATGTGAATGCTCATGGCGTGGCGGGCGCCAGCCTCGTCCCGCTGCATCAGAAAGTCCAGAATCATGTAGTTGTCCGCGATGGCGATGCTCTGCATGTGCGCCCGATTTACGGAGACCTGCAGGATCTCGTTCACCGCGCCGTTGATGATCGGGTACAGCCGCCGCATATATTCGTTGTGGGAGGCCTTGATGATGGCCATGTGGAACTCCTGGTCCGCCAGGGGCCAGTCTCCGCCCGCCTTTGCGATGCGCTCCATCCGCTCCGCTTTCTGGCGGATCTGCGCCAGTTCCTCGTCTGTGGCACGCTGACAGGCCAGCGCCACGGTGGCGGGCTCAAAGATCAGCCGCATTTCAAACAGGTCCCTGGCCCGGACCCGGGACCGCAGGTTGGACAGCGCCGTCAGATCCACCGCGCTGGCGGGCAGATCCTCCGTGACAAACGTGCCCTTGCCCCGGCGGATCTCCAACACGCCCTGGGCCACCAGAAAGGAGATGGCCTCCCGGAGCGTGGTGCGGCTGACGTGCAGCGCCTCACTGAGTTCGTTTTCATTCGGGAGCTTGCTCCCCGGCGTGAACTGCCGTTCGTCCATGATTAGCTCGCACAGCCGGTCGGCCGTCCGCTCCGACAATTTGACTTTCCGTCCCTCACCCATGCGCATCCCTCCATCATCCGTGGTGAGGTCAGGCATTTCTCCACTGGATTTTCCGGCCAGTACGGAAATGTCCTTGACATCATATCTCTTTTATAGTACAATGACATCATACAACAAATGAAAAAATAATACAACTATTTTGTGAAAAAATGAGGTGAACCGCTTGTGACGGCCAAGGACATGTTTTCCCACCGCGTCTCGATCCTCACCGGCCACTACGGCACCGGAAAGACGGAGGTCTCCGTCAATCTGGCCCTGGCGCTGGCCGCTGAGGGGGAACAGGTAATGCTGGCGGATCTGGATATCGTCAACCCCTATTTCCGATCTCGGGAGCGGCGGCCCCTCCTGGAAAAAGCCGGTGTGCGGGTGATTTCCTCCTCCCAGGCCTGTTCGGACGCGGATGTCCCCGCCCTGCCGGCGGAGCTGCTGACCATTCTGGAGAACCGGGAGATCCGGGGCATCTTGGATATCGGCGGCGATCCGGTGGGCGCCCGGGTGCTGGCCCGGTTTCAGCCCAAGATCGTACAGGAGGATTACCAGCTGATTTTCGTCCTCAACGCCAACCGGCCGGAGGTGCGGGATGCGGAGAGCGCCGCCGCCTACCTCCGCTCCATTGAGGCCGTCACCGGCCTCACCTGCTCGGGCCTGGTGAACAACACCCATCTGTGCGGCGAGACCACGCCGGCCGAAATCCGCAAGGGCGCCGCCCTGGCACAAGAGGTTTCCCGGCAGACCGGAATCCCGATCCTCTGCCACACGGCGGAGCGGCGGTTCTTAGAATCCCTGTCAGACCTGGGGGAACCCGTGTTCCCCATTGCCATCAATATGAAAAAGCCGTGGGAGCGCTGACTCCGCGGCAGGAAAAAAGGAGGCATCCTGCAACCATGACAGCAAAGGTAACCTTCAACTCTGACCGGTGCAAGGGCTGTGAGCTGTGCACCACTGTGTGCCCGAAGCACATCGTCGCCATCGATCAGGCCGTCATCAACCGGAAGGGGTATCACCCCGCCCATGTGACGGACATCAGCCAGTGCATTGCATGCGCCAGCTGCGCGAAGATCTGCCCGGACTCCATCATCACTGTGGAAAAATTCTGAGAAGGAGGTCATCGACCGTGGAAAAAGAACTTTGGAAAGGAAATGAAGCCATCGCCGAGGCCGCCATCCGCGCCGGCTGCGACTGCTTCTTCGGCTATCCCATCACGCCTCAGAGCGAGGTCCCGGAGTATATGTCCGCCCATCTGCCCAAGGCGGGCGGCGTGTTCCTGCAGTCTGAGTCTGAGGTTGCGGCCATCAACATGGTGTACGGCGCCGCCGGCGCCGGCATGCGGGCCATGACCTCTTCCTCCTCCCCCGGCATCAGCCTGAAACAGGAGGGCATTACATACATCGCCGGCGCCGAGCTGCCCTGCGTCATCGTCAACTGCATGCGCGGCGGTCCGGGCCTGGGCACCATTCAGCCCGGCCAGGGCGATTACTATCAGGCCACCCGCGGCGGCGGCAACGGCGATTACCGGACGCTGGTCCTCTCCCCCTCCAATGTGCAGGAGGCGGTGGACTTCGTCCAGGAGGCATTTGACATTGCCGACCAGTACCGCAACCCCGTCATGGTGGTTATGGACGGCCTGATTGGCCAGATGATGGAGCCCATCGAGTGGCGTCCTGTCCCCAAGCGGGACCTGCCCCCCAAGGACTGGGCCACCACCGGCCGTAAGGACCGGGACCACAACAACATCATCAACTCCCTGTACATGGATCCGGAGGAGTGCGACCGTCACAACGACCATCTGGCGGAGAAATACGCCCTGATGGAGAAGAACGAGGTCCGCTGGTCCGAGACGGAGTGCGAGGACGCCGAGATCGTCATCACCGCCTACGGCACCCCTGCCCGGATCGCCCTCACCGCCCTTGAGACGCTGCGCGCCGAGGGGCTGAAGGTGGGCCTGTTCCGTCCCATTACCCTGTGGCCCTTCCCGGAGGAGGCCCTGCGCAAGCTCTCCAAGGCCGACCACGTGAAGGCATTTTTGGATGTGGAGATGAGCTCCACCGGCCAGATGATCGACGATGTCCGTCTGTCCGTGGAGGGCAGAAAGCCCATCCATTACCTGGGCCACGCCGGCGGCGTGATGCCCACCGTGGAAGAGATGGTAGAAGCGGCCAAGAAGGCCTTGAAGGAGGGCAAGTGACATGGCGATCGTATATGAGAAATCCCGGGGCCTGACGGACGTGGAGTTCCACTACTGCCCCGGCTGCCACCACGGCATCATCCACAAGCTGGTGGCAGAGTCGCTGGTGGAGCTGGGTCTGCTGGATGACGCCATCGGCGTGTGCCCCGTGGGCTGCTCCGTCTTCGCGTACAAGTATTTCAACTGCGACATGCAGGAGGCCGCCCACGGCCGGGCGCCTGCCGTAGCTACCGGCATCAAGCGCACCCATCCCCATCAGGCGGTGTTCACCTACCAGGGCGACGGTGACTTGGCCTCCATCGGCGCGGCGGAGATCGTCCACGCCGCCATGCGGGGCGAGAAGTTCACGACCATCTTTGTCAACAATGCCATCTACGGCATGACCGGCGGTCAGATGGCCCCCACCACTCTGATCGGCCAGAAGGCCACTACCTGCCAGGAGGGCCGCACCCGGGAGCAGGCCGGTATGCCCATCCGCATGGCGGAGATGCTCTCCACCCTGGACGGCTGCGCCTATGCCGAGCGGGTCTGCGTCACGGATATCGCCAACATCAACAAGGCCAAGAAGGCCATCAAGAAGGCATTCCAGAAGCAGATGAACGGCGAGGGCTTCACCTTTATCGAGGTGCTGTCCACCTGCCCCACCAACTGGGGCATGACGCCGCTGAAGGCCAATCAGTGGCTGAAGGACAACATGGTCCCCTACTATCCTCTGGGTGTCATCAAGGAGACGGCCCCGGAAGGCGCGGAGGTGAAATGAGATGAAAAAAGAGATCGTCATTTCCGGCTTCGGCGGCCAGGGCGGCCTGGCCATCGGCAAGAATCTGGCAGAGGCCGGCATGGCTGAGGGCCTGAACGTTACCTGGGCTCCTTCCTACGGCCCCGAGATGCGTGGCGGCACCGCCAACTGCTCTGTGGTGCTCTCCGACAAGCCCGTGGGATCTCCCGTGTTCGCCCATCCCACCGAGCTCATCGCCCTGAATGAGCCCTCCCTGGTCAAGTTCGAGGAGGGCGTCGTCCCCGGCGGCATGGTATTCGTCAACAGCGACGTGGTGACGGATAAAGTCTCCCGCACGGACCTGACGGCCTACTACATCCCCTGCTCCCAGATCGCCGACGAGGTGGGCAACCCCAAGGTCAGTAACATGGTGATGCTGGGCGCCTATGTGGCCGGCACCAAGGTGCTGAAGGCGGAGACCATCGAGAAGATGATCCAGGAGATGTTCACCGGCGCCAAGGCCAAGTTCGTCCCCCTGAACATCGAGGCGTTCCGCCGCGGCATGGCCTGCGTGCAGTGATTTGTTTCAGAGGGCCGGCGAGTTTGCTCACCGGCCCTCTCTCTTTGGCGGGCCCTGCGCTTTCTGTGCATTTTAACAGTTGACTTTGGCTGTGTATCAGCGTATAAAAGATATCATAGAAGAATATGGCTTTATATTGCGTGGAACGGGACACGCCGCGAAGATCTCTCCCCTCAGAGAGCTGCCGGACGGTGCGAGGCAGCGGGGGCAGCTTTGCTGGCCTCCCCCGGGAGCAGTGGGCGGAACAGAGCTTTCCCAGTACGCCGCACCGGACGCCCTCCGTTATCGGGGCAGACGAGCGGCCGCTGGACCAGCGGCAACGAGAGTGGTACCACGGAAGTTTGACTTTCGCCTCTCCTGTGCAGGGCAGGAGTGCGCGAAAGTCTTTTTGCTATCCCCCAAAACTTCAAACTATTTTTAAGGAGCGATCAATATGCTGGATATTCAAATCACCAAGACCACCAGCCCCAAGGCCAAGCCCGCGGACGAGAGCAAGCTGGGCTTCGGTAAGATTTTCACCGACCACATGTTCGTCATGGACTATGCGCCGGACAAGGGCTGGCATGACGCCCGCATCGTCCCCTATCAGCCCTTCCCCCTGGATCCCGCCTGCGTGATTTTCCACTACGCGCAGGAGATCTTTGAGGGCCTGAAGGCCTACCGGACCGCGGACAACACCATCCAGCTGTTCCGCCCCGACTGTAACGGCCAGCGGATGCAGGACTCCGCTGACCGGATGTGCATTCCCAAGATCCCTGTGGAGGACTTCGTCCAGGCCGTGAAGACCCTGGTGGAAGTGGACAAGGACTGGGTGCCCCATTCTGACGGCGCCTCCCTGTATATCCGTCCCTTTGTATTCGCCACCGATGTGGGCATGGGCGTCCACGCCAGCCGGAACTACACGTTCTGCGTCATCTGCGCTCCCTCCGGCGCCTACTATGCCGAGGGCATCGATCCCGTCCGCATCTACGTGGAGGACGAGTACATCCGCGCCGCGCCCGGCCTGACCGGCTTCACCAAGTGCGGCGGCAACTACGCCGCCTCCATCAAGGCCGGCGAGATGGCCGAGCAGCAGGGCTTCGCCCAGGTGCTGTGGCTGGACGGCGTGGAGAAGAAGTATGTGGAAGAGGTCGGCTCCATGAACATTATGTTCAAGATCGACGGCAAGATCTACACCGCCCCCTGCACCGGTACAGTGCTGCCCGGCGTCACCCGCCGCTCCATCATCGAACTGCTGAAGGACTGGGGCTATGAGGTCTGCGAGGAGCACGTGGCCATCGCCGACATCATGAAGGCCGGCCACGACGGCAAGCTGGAGGAGGTCTTCGGCACCGGCACCGCCGCCGTCGTCTCCCCCGTCAAGGAACTGGACTGGAAGGGCGACAAGGTCTTCATCAGCGGCGGCAAGATCGGCGAGCTGACGCAGAAGCTGTACGACACCCTCACCGGCATCCAGTGGGGCAAGCTGCCCGACACCAAGGGCTGGATCGTCCCCGTGTGCAAGGGCTGAGTTCCCATCGTCAAAAAGAGCGGAGCCGAAAGGCTCCGCTCTTTTCCTGCGTCCCGCTCAGGGCTGCTCCGCTTCATAACGCTTTAAAATGGCGGCCAGAGCCTCAGCCGGGATGTCTCCCACGGGGCGGATCGGCTCCGGATTTTGATCGTAGGGGGCGATGGGCTTTTCAAACCAGGCCACATCCCGCCAGGCGCCGCACTTGTACCCAGTGCTGCGGTAGGTGCCCAGCCGCCGGAAGCCCAGGGCTTGGTGGAGCCCCTCACTCTTTTCATTGGGCACGGTGACGCAGCCGTAGACCGTGCGGATGCCCTGCAGCCGCAGAATGTCTATCAGGGCGCCGTACAGCCGCCTTCCCAGCCCCCGGGAGGTGCATGAGCGGTCCAGATAGACGGACAGCTCCGCATTCCACTGATAGGCGGCCCGCTCCGCCTGGCGGTGGGCGTAGGCATAGCCCACGATCCGCCCCTTCTCCAGGCATACGAGATAGGGATACTCCCGGCCGACGGCGGCGATGCGTCCGGCAAATTCCGCCTCTGAGGGCAGCGCACACTCAAAGGTGATGGGAGTGTCCAGGTATTCTCCGTAGATCTTCAGCAGGGCGGCGCTGTCTGCTGGCGCGGCAAAGCGGAACGCCGGCGCTCCCGGGGCTTCTCTTTCAGCCATCTCCGCCGCCCCTTACGTCCTGGCATGAATCTGGGCGCCGCACTTGGGGCAGGTGATGACGATTTTCCCCTTGCCCACCGGCACCCGGCAGATGGTTTTACAGTTCTTGCAGGTGAAGTATTTGTGGGCCTTGTCCGCATGGCGGGCCTTGGCATTCTGGCGGCTGCTCTTCATCCGCCACATCCAGTTCACCCACCGCTGGTTTTCGCTCCGGCGCTTGGTGAGATTCCGGGAGAAGATGCGGAACAGGGCGAAGGCCCAAGCGGCGATGGACACCAGGTACAGCGCATTCCCCAGCCACAGATGATGGGGGGCCACAAACATGGAGACGAGGTCCAGAACCAGACTTCCCACCACAATGGCCAGGCTCAACTGGTCCACGCCGTTGCGTCCGTACATGAGCCGGGCCAGTGCGTTCCCGATTTTTTGAAAGACTCCCATAGATAAGGACTCCTTTTCCGGCGGCTCCTGCCGCAGGGTGTGATTCTGTCATTATTTTACACGCAAACCCACCGCCGCACAACCGTTTGCGGGCGGAATTTACAAATTGGTCATTTATTTGTTTTGTTCAAAGTGCTATACTGATTTCTGTTGAGAAAAAACACCAAAGGAAGTGCAATATCATGGCAAAACGGCAATTCAAGGCGGAGTCCAAGCGGCTGCTGGACCTGATGGTCAACTCCATCTACACCCACAAGGAGATCTTTCTCCGGGAGATCATCTCCAATGCCAGCGACGCCTGTGACAAGCTGTGCTACCAGGCCCTGACGGATGACGCCGTGGGCATGAGCCGCAAGGACTTCAAGATCGAGATCAAGGTGGACAAGGAACACCGGACTCTGACCGTCTCCGACAACGGCATCGGCATGGACAAGGAGGACCTGGAGAACAACCTGGGCGTCATCGCCTCCTCCGGCTCCTACAAGTTCAAGCAGGAGGTGGGGGACGACGCCAAGGACACCGACGTGATCGGCCAGTTCGGCGTGGGCTTCTACTCCGCCTTTATGGTGGCGGACCACATCACCGTGGTGACGAGGAAGTACGGCGCCGACGCCGCCTGGATGTGGCAGTCCTCCGGCGCCGACGGCTACACCATCACCGAATGCGAGCGGGATGCCGTGGGCACGGACATCATCATGCACATCAAGGCGGACACCGATGATGAGAAGTACAGTGAGTTCCTGGAGTCCTGGCGGCTCCAAGAGCTGGTGCGGAAGTATTCCGACTACATCCGCTTCCCCATCCGAATGGAGGTCTCCAAGACCCGCCGGAAGGAGGGTAGCCCCGACGACAAGCCGGAGTACGAGACGTATCAGGAAGAGGAGACGCTGAACTCCATGGTGCCCATCTGGCAGCGGCGCAAGTCCAGCGTGAAGCCGGAGGAGTACAACAAGTTCTATCGGGACAAGTTCCACGACTACGCCGACCCCCAAAAGGTCATCGCCGTGTCCGCCGAGGGCGCCGTCACCTACAAGGCGCTGCTGTTCATCCCCGGTGCCACGCCCTTCGACTACTACACCAAGGAGTACGAGAAGGGACTGCAGCTGTACTCCAACGGCGTCCTCATCATGGACAAGTGCGCCGACCTGCTGCCGGAGCACTTCCGCTTCGTCCGGGGGGTGGTGGACTCTCCCGACCTGTCCCTGAACATCTCCCGGGAGCTGCTCCAGCACGACCGGCAGCTGAAGGTCATCGCGGCCAACCTGGAGAAGAAGATCAAGAGCGAGCTTGGTAAGCTGCTGAAGGACGACCGGGAGGGCTACGAGAAATTTTGGAAGAACTTTGGCCGGCAGATCAAATACGGCGTCGTCAGCGAATACGGCGCCCACAAGGACCTGCTGCAGGATCTGCTGCTGTTCTACTCCTCCACGGAAAAGAAGCCCGTCACCCTGGCGGAGTATGTCTCCCGGATGAAGGAGGAGCAGAAGTTCATCTACTACGCGGCCGGCGAGAGCTTGGAGAAGATCGACAAACTGCCCCAGACCGAGGGCCTGCGGGAGTCCGGCACGGAGATCCTCTACTTCACGGAGGAGGTGGACGAGTTCTGCGCCCAGATCCTTCACACCTTCCAGGACAAGGAGTTCCGCTCTGTCCTGGACCAGGAGATCGAGGAGGGTGCCGAGAAGAAGGCCGAGGAGGCCGCAGACGCCCACAAGGCCGTGTTCGACTTCGTCAAGGAGACCCTGGGAGATCAGGTGAAGGAGGTCAAGGCCAGCGCCCGGCTGAAGTCCCATCCCGTGTGCCTGACGGCAGGGGAGGGCCTGAGCTTTGAGATGGAGAAGTATTTCCAGGCGGTCCAGCCGGACAGCGCCATCCGCGCCGAGCGGATTCTGGAGCTGAATGTGGAGCACCCAGCTTTCCAGGCCCTGGAGGCCGCCGTGACAGCGGACCCGGAGAAGGCCAAAAAGTACGCCACGCTGCTGTACGACCAGGCTCTGCTGATCGCAGGTCTGCCCCTGGAGGATCCCTCCGGCTACACTGATCTGGTGTGCGAGCTGATGAAATAAAATACCATGCGCAAAAGCGGTCCCGGGTAAAACCCGGGACCGCTTGTTTGATTTGCTTCAGGACGGATCTCTCTGCCATCCCGGCGTTTTTTCCATCGGGTAGGGGCGGCCGCCCTCGGCCACCCGAGAAGACAGCCGCGTGGATCGGTACCGCCCTCACCGCCGCTCCACCAGCCGCTGGTAGTGCTTGTACAGGGCGGAAAACCGGCCCTGATAGCTGTGGTTCCAGGGCTTGCGCTTGCCGCAGAAGTGGAGGATGGCCGTGTGGTCCATCACCCAGTCCATGTCCCGCTCCCCTTGGCTCAGCAGCAGGTAGCGGTCAAACCGCCGGGCGTCGTAGTTCCACAGGCTGTCGTCCACCCCCAGGATCTGTCCGCCGTACAGGCCGTTGAGCACGTCCTGGTCCGGCAGCAGCAGAATGTCGGCGTGCTCCCGGGCATAGTCGAAGATGTCACCCGGCCGGACCTCCCGCCGCATGGCGGACAGATCCATCACTAGTACGCCGGAGTTGTAGTAGGCCTCCGCCTCATAGTTCTCCAGCCGCAGCCGGTTCACCGGGTCTGTGATGCCCGCCAGCAGCCCGGTGTGGGTGGCGGCGGCCATCAGGTCTCCCTCCAGGTCCGTATCATACAGGGCCCGGACGGGATTGATTACCAGAATGTCCGGGTCCAGATACAGCACCCGGTCCAGAGAACGCGGCAGCAGCTCCGCCGCCAGCAGCCGGTAGTACATGGCCCGGGTCCAGTACCGGGCCACCGGCGCGTCGGCGAACAGGTCCGCCGGCACCTCCAACGGGTGGATGCGCCCCCGACCGGCGCAGAGCTCCTCCAGTGCCGCCCAGTCCTCCGGCAGCAGGCCGTCTCCGATGGCGTAAATCTCAAAGGTCTCGCCAGGATCATTCCGCAGCAGAGAGCCCAGCATCACCCGCAGGGGCGGGAGATAGTTGCGGTCCAGTGTCACCAGAATGTTCATGTGGTCAAGCCCTCCGATCCGTTGGTCCGGGCCGTGTCCCGGTAATAGGCCACCAGCAGGTCCACCACCGTCCCGTAGGAGCGGATGCCGTCCTCTTGGCCGTAGCCCTTCAAAATCGTGTCGTACACCTTCTGGCTGGCATCCGCCGCAGCCCCCTCGAAGGATGCCCAGTAGGCGTTATTAGATGCCAGATCCGCCAGCACCGTGTCCGGAAGGCTGTCCCGGATGGCCTGCCAGGCCGCCGGATCCGCCTGGTACAGGGCGTTGCCCAGGTGGATGTACCCCATCAGCCAGCCGGAGTATTCGTACACCGGATCGCCGCTGGTGGTGGAGGCCAGCACCGCCAGGAAGTTGCACTCCTGCTCCGAGGCGATGCCCCGCTGGTGGGACAGCTCGTGGGCGATGGTGGAGGGGATCAGGCAGGCGGGGGCGTCCACGTTGATGTTGGACTCCCCGGTGAAAGCAAAGTAGACGCCGGTGAAGTTCATGGCGCTCATGACCCTGGAGAAGAACATCCGCTTGGGCGCTCGGTCCTCAAATTCCAGGAAGGGGAACAGGTCCTCCGCGCCCTGGTAGATGTCCGTGCTCCCGGCAAAGATCTCGTTCAGAGACGCATTGAACGTCCCCGCCTCATCCCGGGGCACCTGGTCGGCTGTCTGCGCCAGATTTTCCGCGAACCACGCGGTCACCGCCGTCAGATCCGGGAGCGATACCTCCTCCGCCCGGATGCCGGACCGGTCCTGGAAGGTGTCCGTGTAATAGCACACCCCCCACAGCAGGCAGGTAGCGGCGCAGACGCTCAGCCCGGCGCAGACCGCCCCCAGAACCGCGCTGTAAGCCCGGCGCTTCCGCCGCCCTCTGGCCCTGACTACCGCCGTGATGTTCCATACCACATAGGCCAGCGCGAGGACGGCCGCCAGGACATACAGCACCTCCATCACAGAGAAGGAGACCCGATAGCACAGGCTGCCCAGAGATCTCCGGATCGGGGCGGATACAAATCGCTCCAGGGCGTTCATCCAGTCCCGGTGCTCCCGGGCGATCCAGAAGGCCGCCAGCAGGACCAGGTCCGCCAGCAGCCAGATGTGCAGTTTTTGGTGGGACTTGAAAAATGTCATGCTCACTCCGCTGCCGCCAGCAGCTGGCGGGTATAGTCGTCTTTCGGGTGGTCGAAGATGTCATCCACTGTTCCCTGCTCCACGATGCGGCCTTCTTTCATCACCAGCACCCGGTCGCAGAGCTGGTACACCACATTCAGGTCGTGGGAGATAAAGAGATAGCTGAGATCCAGCTCCCGCCGCAGCGTCCGCAGCAGGTCCAGGATCTGGGCCTGGATGGTCACGTCCAGGGCGGACACCGGCTCGTCGGCAATGAGGAACCGGGGCCGCTGGATCAGCGCTGCAGCAATGGACACCCGCTGCCGCTGTCCGCCGGAGAGCTCCGCCGGTTTTGCCGCCAGACACTCCTCCGGCAGACCCACCCGGTCCAGCATCTCCCGCACCCGGCGCTTGCGCTCCGGGGCGTCATACTTGCCGTAGACCCGCAGCGGCTCCTCCAGGGTCCACTCCACCGAATAGGCGGGGTTCAGCGCGCTGTACGGGTCCTGAAAGATCATCTGGGGCCGCTTGGTGTAGTGAATCACCTGCCCCTGGTCGGGCTTCACAATGCCCAGGATGGTCCTGGCCAGGGTGGATTTTCCGGTGCCGGACTCGCCCACCAGACCCAGGATTTCCCCATGGCGCACATCAAAGGTCACGTCGCGGAGGACCTCCTGATAGGGGCCACGGCGGAAGAGCCCGCGGTCCCGGTATCCGCTGGTGACGTGCCGGACGGAGAGCACCAGCTCCTGTTCGCTCATGGCGTCTCCTCCTTCCGGTGCCGGGTGGGAATGGCGGCGATGAGCCGCTGGGTGTATGGGTGCCGGGGATGGCGGAACACCGTCTCGATGTCCCCCTCCTCCACCAGCACGCCCCGCTGCATCACCGCCGTGCGGGTGCAGAGCTTCCGCACCACGTTCAGGTTGTGGGAGATGAACAGCATGGAGATGCCGGACTCCCGGTTCAGCTTTTTCAAAAGCTCCAAAATCTGGGCCTGGATGGTCACGTCCAGGGCGGTGGTGGGCTCATCCAGCAGCAGCAGCTTGGGCCGTGCCACGACGGCCGCGGCGATCATGGCCCGCTGCAGCATCCCGCCGGAGAGCTCGTGGGGATACTTCCGATACACGCCCGCCGGGTCCGGCAGCTCCACTGCTGCCAGGGCCGCCAGGGCCTGGTCCCGCCGCGCCTCCCGGGAGAGGTCTGTGTGGATACGCAGCACCTCCTCCACCTGGGGGCCGATACGCATCAGGGGGTCCATGCAGCTCTGCGGCTCCTGGAACACCACGCCGATCTCCCTCCCCTGGACCTGCCGCAGCAGCGTGCGGTCTGCGTGGAGCAGCTCCGCGCCGTCCAGCAGGATCTCCCCGGAAAAGTCGCACTGCTTTCGGGGCAGCAGTCCCGCCACGCTCATGGCGGTGACAGACTTGCCGGAGCCGGACTCGCCCACCAGCCCCAGGATCTCCCCGTCGTGGATGGTCAGGGACACGCCCGCCACGGCCTCCCGCTGCCGGGTGTGGAATTTCACATGCAGATCTCGGATCTCCAGCATCAGGACACCCCCCCGTTCCGGCGCTGCAGGCCCTCGCCGATGAGACCCACGCCGAAGATCAGCAGCACGATGGCGCCGCCGGAACCCAGGGCATACCAGGGGGCGCTGGTCAGCATCCCCTGCGCCTCCGAGAGCATGTAGCCCAGGGAGGCGTCCGGCGGCGTGACGCCGATGCCCAGATAGCTCATGGAGGCCTCCGCCAGCACCGCGTTGTTGAAGCCGATGGTGATGGCCGGCAGCAGCACCTGCGTGGTGTTGGGCAGGATCTGCCGCACCAGGATGCGGCCGCTGGAGGCCCCCATCAGCCGGGCGCTCTTCACATAATTCACGTCCCGCAGCGCCGCGAAGGCGGTGCGGGTCACCCGGGCAAAGCTGGGGATGAACACGATCCCCAGGGCGATCACCACGTTGTATTTATTCCCCGGCCCCAGGATGCTGATGAGAACCAGGGCCAGCAGGATGCTGGGAAAGGCGGTCAGCGCGTCATTCAGGCGCATCAGGACCTCGTCCACCACGCCGCCGAAATAGCCCGTGAGGGCGCCCGCTGCCGTGCCGCACACCGCGCCGATGGCCACGGTGCTCAGGGCGATCAGGAAGGTGGTGCCCGCCCCCTGCAGCACCCGGCTGAAGATGTCCCGGCCGAAGCTGTCGGTCCCCAGCCAGTGGGCCAGGGAGGGGCCCTCCAGCTTGGGCCCTGCCAGCAGGGCGTCCGGGTCGTAGGGCGTCCACACCAGGCCGACCAGGATCAGCGCCGCCATGAGGCCGGTGACAATCAGCCCGGCCAGCAGGTATCCGTTCATCCGCCGCTTCATGACGCACCTCCCAGCCGCAGGCGGGGGTCGATCCGCTGGTTGACAATGTCTGCCACGGTGCCTGCCAGCACCACCCAGAAGGCCAGGATCACCACGATGGCCTGCACCACGGGGTAGTCCCGGTTGGAGATGGAGGCCACCAGCAGCCGTCCCAGCCCCGGGATGGCAAACACCTGCTCCACCACGATGCCAGCCGCCACGATCTCCGCCATGGTCTGGGCCAGGAAGGTCACCACCGGCACCAGGGCGTTGCGCAGCACATGGCGCCGCAGGACCGCCCCCCGGTCATTGCCCCGGGAGATGGCGGTGCGGACATAGTCCCGCCGCATCTCCCCCTGAATGGTGCTGCGGAGCATCCGCACGGTCATGGCGATCCGGGGGATGGCGATGGCCGCAGCCGCGAAAAACAGATACCGGAACGCCCCGGTCGGGTCCGCACCCAGATCCGGGAATTGGCCGTGGACAAACCAGCGGAGGGTGATGCTGAACAGCCAGGAAATCAGGATGCCGGTGAAAAACGGCGGCACCGCCATGCACAGCTGGTCCAACACCGTCCCCACGGCGTCTCCCACCCTGCTGTGCCCGCGGGAGGCCCACAGCCCCAGGGGAATGGACACCACGGCAATCAGCGCGAAGCTGAGAAGGCTCAGGCACAGGGTAATCCCCACCTTGGGGGCAATCAGCTCCCACACCGGCTGGCTATAACTGTAAGAAATCCCCAGGTCCCCGGTGAAAAAGCCCGCCAGCCACTCCAGATACCGCACCGCGAAGGGGCGGTCCAGCCCCAGCTCCGCCTCCAGCTCCGCCACGCGCTCCGGCGTGGCCTGGGTGCCCAGCATGATCTCCGCCGCACTGCCGTGGATCAATTCAAAGGCCGCAAACGCCAGAAGGGAGACGATGACCATGGTGACCAGCAGCATCAAAATCCGCTTGCATACGTACTTCATGGCATCATCTCCCTTCCGGGGCAGCGGCAGCATACCTGCCGCGCATTGGATTTACTGGGCGTAATGGACCGTGGACAGGTCCATCACATAGATGGGATAGAACTGGTATCCCTCCAGCCCGTTCCGCAGAACCACCAGGTCCGCCAGGTCCTGGATGTAGACATTGGCGGCGTGTTCCGTCAGGTTCCGCTCCATCTGTTTGTAGAGCTCTGTCTGCTCTGCGTCGTCGGCCGTGGCCTGGGCCTGCTGGAACAGGGCGTCATAGTCCGTGTTCTGATAGTTGATAAAGTTGTCGTCCGCCGCAGAGGTGAACCGCTCCAGCAGCGCCCGGGCAGTCATGTTGGAGGCGTCTACGCCTACCACGGTGGACTGGAACTGCCGGTTTCCGTACACCTCGCTGAGCCAGGCACCCCACTCCACAGGCTGAATCTCCGCGGTGATGCCCACGGCCTTCAGCTGCTCCACCAGCACAGTGGCCGTGTCGATGTGGGGCTGATAGTTGGAGGGGACGGTGATGGTCATGGAGAACCCGTCGGGATACCCGGCCTCCGCCAGCAGCTCCCTGGCCCGCTCCGGGTCATAGGGATAATAGTCTGTCAGGTCCTCCACAAAATATTTCTGAAACGCCGGGTACATACTGGAGCCGATGGGGCTGCCGTACCCGTCGAAGGCCACATCGATGATCTGCTGTTTGTCCACGGCGTAGCACAGGGCCTGCCGGACCTTTTCATTGTTGAAAGGCTCCGCGGCGTTGTTCAGATACAGCGCCTGCACCAGATTCATCGTGCCTTCCAGCACCTGGAAGTCATCCCCCAGCTGGGCGGCCTGGGTGCTGGTCAGGTGGGCGAACATGTCGATGGCTCCGCTCTGCAGGCTCATTACCAGGCTGTCCGCGTTCTCAATGATCCGGAAGGTCACCTTGTCCAGCTGGGCCGGGGTGCCCCAGTAGCCGTCAAACCGCTCCAGAACGATGGAGTCCTGGGCTGTCCGGGAGACGAATTTGAAAGGCCCCGTGCCCACCGGGGCGGTGGCCTGGTCCGTATAGTCCTCCGGCAGGATGGCCAGAGTCAGATAGGATAAAAACTCGCTGTCCGGCTGATCCAGGGTAATGGTCAGCGTGGTGTCATCAGCCTGGATGCTGGAAATAGCAGAAAGCGCCGGGATCAGAGGCGTTCCCTCCGAATCGTCGGCGCAGCGTTCGATGGAATATGTGACATCCCGCATCTCTACCGGGTCCCCGTTGTGGAACTGCACACCCTCCCGCAGGGTAAAGGTGTATGTGGTCTGATCCTCAGAGATCTCGTAATGGTCAGCGACCGCGGGCACCAGGTCTCCGTCAGGCGTGGGCTTCACCAAGCCCTCAAATACGTTGAACATGACTTCCTTGGTTCCTGCCGCCACCGCCAGGTGAGGGTCAAGACTCTCGTCCAGGTCCTGCGCGATGCCCACCACGATCTCGTTCGCCTGGGCCCGCGCCTCGGTAGAGCCGTCCGCTGTCTGTCCATCCTCTGACGCCTGCTCTGTGCTGCCGCCTCCGCAACCGGTGAGTGCGGCGCTCAGGAGGCCCGTCAGAAGAAGGAGCGCCATAAGCCTCTTCTTCATGGTTCTCTCCTTTGCATCACTGCTCATTTCGAGTCAGTGTTGGGCGGAAACTGTCCGCCCTGACAGAAATGTTCGGCTCTATTCAATTTTAAAAGGAGCCTCACAGGGCATGTTATTTTTATAACGCTTGCCCTGCAAGGGTGTATTGTACACGAACGCCCCGGGGATTGCAAGGGCTTTCGCAAAAAAACAGCCTGTTCGGGGGAGAAACATTCACAAATCCGTCACACCTGCGGAATTGAATTTCCGGGGGCGGCGTGCTATACTAATTTACATCGCTTTGGATGGGGCCGCCCATCCCAGTCAGGAGGTGTCACTCTTGAAAACGAAGAAACTGCTGTTCATTCTCAATCCCCGGGCCGGGCGGAACAAGCCCCACGGTCCGCTGTTTGACGCGCTGGCCATCCTCTCCGGCGCGGGTTACCTCATCCGGATCCACGAGACCTCCGCCCCAGGAGACGCGGCCGATACCGCCGCCCGGGAGGGCGCCGGATACGATCTGGTGGTGGCAGCCGGAGGAGACGGCACCCTCAACGAGGTGATCTCCGGCCTGATGCGGCTGGATGCCCCGCCGCCCCTGGGCTATCTCCCCCAGGGAACCACCAACGACTTCGCCTCCAGCCTCCAGATTCCACGGACCCCGGCGTCCGCCGCGAAAAACATTGTACAGAACCGCATGCGGGAACTGGACATCGGCCGGTGGAATGAGCGGAGCTTCATCTATGTGGCCTCCTTCGGCGCCTTCACCCGCAGTTCCTATGCCGCCTCTCAGGCGGCCAAGAACGCCCTGGGCCACTTTGCCTATATTCTGGAGGGGATGAAGGACCTGAACACCCTCCGCCCCTATCACATCCGCCTCACCGCTGACGGAGAGGTGCTGGACGGGGACTACCTGTTCGGCGCCGTGTGCAACTCCACCTCCATCGGCGGGCTGATGAAGCTGGACCCGGAGCGGGTGGTGCTGGATGACGGGAAATTCGAGATGCTGCTGGTCCCCAGCCCCAAGACAGCCGCGGATCTGCAGAATCTGGTGCTGGCGCTGCTGAACCAGCAGTATGACAGCCAGGGCCTGGTGTTCCGCCACGTCTCCTCCCTCCGGCTGGAGACAGAGGAGGAGCTGCCCTGGTCCCTGGACGGAGAGTATGCCCCCAGCGTGCCGGTGGTGGACATTGTCAATCGACAGCGGGCGCTGAGGATGCTGTTATGAGAGACTTGGAACATCTGCGTCGCCGGTACGCAGACCATGTGCCGGGGCTTCTGGGCGCCCGGCACAGCTATGCCGTCCTCTGTCCCCTGGTGGAGCGGCCGGACGGCCTGCACCTGCTCTTCGAGGTCCGCTCCGCCGCCCTGCACCGCCAGCCCGGGGAGGTGTGTTTCCCCGGGGGCCGGATGGAGGCGGGGGAGACGCCGGAGCAGTGCGCCCTCCGGGAGACGGAGGAGGAACTGGCCATCCCCCGTCAGGAGGTGGAGGTCCTGGGCAGGCCGGACTTCATCTGCAATCAGGCGGGCTTTCTGATGCAGCCGGTGCTGGGACTGGTCTCGGCCGCCGGTTTTGCGGCGGTGGCGCCCTCCCCTGCGGAGGTGGGAGAGGCATTCACCGTCCCCCTGGCTTTTTTTCGGGAGACCGCTCCGGAGCAGTATGTCTATGCCCTGCAGCCGGACGTGCCGGGGGACTTTCCCTATGAGACCGTGGGTATTCCTGCGGACTACCGCTGGGCCCGGGGCCGGGTGGAGGTCCCCATCTGGTATTGGCAGGGCCACGCCGTCTGGGGTATGACCGCCCGCCTGACCCAGGACATCGTCCGCCACCTGGAATAAAGAGCACAGGCAGGGCCGGAGCATTCGCTCCGGCCCTGCCTGTTTAGAATGGAGGACTTATGTGCCCAGAAACTCCGGGTCATATCCGATGAACTTTTCCCACGCCGGCCCGTCCGCCGCCGGAGAAAAGCCGAACTCCCGGTAAAAGCCCGCCGCAGCCTCCGTCTCCGGCGTGGGCAGCCGCAGGCGGTCCCGGCCCATGGGGCGATAGTGCATCACTGCCTGGCCGATCAGCTGCACGCCGTAACCCCGGCGCCGCCAGGGCTCTGCCACTGCCAGCAGGGGGATCCAGCCGCAGCCCCGCTCCGATTCCCGGCCGTCGTCAAAGGCCACCGCGCCCACAGGCGTTCCATCCAGATACCCCGCCAGTACAGGCGCCCCGGCGGGCGGTGCCCCGGAGGTCCCCGCCCACGCCGCCGGAAACTCCGCCTGCTCCCGCGCCAGGGGGCGGAAATAGAGGCCGGGCTCCAGTCCGTTGGCCCGCTGCTTCACGGTGCATCCTTGGGTGAAGGCCGGGTCTGTCAGATGGCTCGCATCGTCCCGCCAGACCACCTGGATCCGCGCCCCCTCCGCCCGCAGCAGAGAGACAGCGGTGTTGCTGCCGGTGGGCGTCTTCCCCAGCTCCTCCAGCGGGATGCCCTGCAGGGCCGCCAGCAGCAGGCGGATGGCGCAGCCATGAGAGAACACCGCCGCCGTTTTTCCGTCATTGGCCGCCGCAATGTCCCGCACGGCCGCCAGCAGCCGGGTCTGGACTGCCTGGGGCGTCTCCGCGCCCTCTACGTGCCACAGGTGGAGCCGGTGGTTGAAGTTTTCCAGCTGCGCCGGGTCCTGCCGGGCGATCTCTCCCCAGGTCTTCTCCTCCCACACGCCCACGCAGATCTCCCGCAGGTCCCGCCGCCGGTGCAGGGGCAGGCCCTTGGGCTTGTATATGGCGCTGGCGGTGGCGCAGGTGCGGTAGAGGTCGCTGGCGTAGACCGCGTCGATGGGAATATCCGCGAATCGGCGCGCCAGCGCCTGGATCTGCCGCTCGCCCCGGTCTGTGATGCTGCTGTTGGCCTGTCCCTGGGCGATGCGGTACAGGTTGCCCTCCGCCTCTGCGTGGCGAATCAGATAGATGGTGGTCATGGTTTCCTCCGTCCGGGCCTGGGCCCGCCGTTTTGAGATTTGGATGTCGTTATCATCATTATAACGGATCTGCCGGTTTCTGGCAAATCGCTCTAACGCGTTTTTTTTCCGGGAAAGCGGCTATACTACGCTCAGGCCGCAAAGGAGTGACTGAAGATGAGAATGTGTACCGGATTTTGGGTCGGTATCGGCGCCGGACTGATGGCCGGCGCGGCAGTGGGAATGATGATGCCCTACGGCAGGGATCCCATGAAAACGCAGGTGGGAAAGAGTATCCACAAGCTGGGTGTCGCCGTGGACCATGCCGTGGACAGCATCGCTTCCGAAATGCGCTGACGCGCAGGGCGGGGAGCCTCGGCTCTCCGCCTTTTTTGATAAAATCGTTTTTGGGGCTTGACTTTGGGAAAAGCTCTGGTATAATAATAACGCTGTCGCATTTGGCGACGCCTCGTATACAGAAATTAGAACCAGAACAGCTATGGAGAAGTCGCCTAGTTGGTCGAGGGCGCATGATTGGAAATCATGTAGGCCCCTAAAGGGTCTCGAGGGTTCGAATCCCTCCTTCTCCGCCACAGAAAGCCTTGGAACCGTCAGGTTTCAAGGCTTTCCTTTTTTGCGTCCTGCAAGCGTTTTCGCCGCAGGAAAACCCCTTGGCGGAACGAAAGAGAGACATCTGCTTTTAGCAGATGTCTCTCTTTCATGGCAAGGGGTAACAATCCAAATCCTCTCAGGTCGGTCGAACTCTCTTGCATTCAAATTTGCAATTTTTCTTGAGAAGCATCTAACCGGCCTTCTGGCCGGCAGCGCCTTTGCGCCGTACAAGCGTTTTACCACAGGCAAAACCTTGGCGCAGGGCGAATTCACTTCGCCCGAGCATTTCAATCACTGAAGGGTGGAGCGACCAACGGGAGCGAAACCCAAAAGAAAATGCGACTTGTCGAAACAAGTCGCATTTTCTTTTGGAGCGGCTGATGGGAGTCGAACCCACCTATGCAGCTTGGGAAGCTGCCGTTCTACCGATGAACTACAGCCGCATCTGAGTTGTTATTATACCAGACCGCTTCATATTTTGCAACCCCCAAATCTTCTCCGGCATGAACGCCTTTTCGCGGACATAGATTCTACCATCGAAGCAAAGGGGGATCACCATGAAAAAACTCGTCGTGCTGCTGTGCGCCCTGCTGGCGCTGGGGAGCAGTGCCCAGGCGCTGGAAGTATCCGCGCCCTCGGCTCTGCTGATGGAAAAGGAGACGGGCACCGTCCTCTTCGCCAAGGACGAACATGCCAAGCTGGAGCCCGCCAGCGTCACCAAGGTCATGACGCTGCTGCTGACCATGGAGGCCATCGACGCCGGACAGCTCCACTATGACGACGTGGTCACCGCGTCGGCCCACGCCTGCTCCATGGGCGGCAGCCAGATCTGGCTGAAGGAGAATGAGCAGATGACGGTCAGCGATATGCTGAAGGCGGTGTGCGTTGTCTCTGCCAACGACTGCGCCGTGGCGCTGGCGGAGACGGTGGCCGGCAGCGAGGAGGCCTTTGTGGAGCGAATGAACCAGCGGGCCGCGGAGTTGGGCATGGCCGATACCCACTTCTGTAATGCCACCGGCCTGCCGGCGGAGGGGCATGTCACCTCCGCATACGACATCGCCCTTATGAGCCGGGAACTGATCCGAAACCACCCGGACATCCGCCAGTACACCACCATCTGGATGGATTCCCTGCGGGACGGGGCCTCCTCCCTGGTGAACACCAACCGCCTGATCCGCTTCTACCAGGGAGCCACCGGCCTGAAGACCGGCTCAACAGACAGTGCGCTGTACTGCCTCTCTGGTACGGCCGAGCGGGACGGCATGGAGCTGATCGCCGTCATCATGAAGGCACCAACCTCCACCCAGCGGTTTGAGGATGCCACCAATCTGCTGAACTATGGCTTTTCCACCTACACGCTGGAGAATGTGGTGCCGGAGTCCGCCCTGCCGCCGGTGCCCGTGTCCCTGGGGACCCAGGCCACAGTGCAGCCAGTGCTGGGGGAGAACACGCACCTCCTACTGGAAAAGACCAAGGCGGGCAGCCTGCAGCAGCTGGTCACCCTGGCGGACTCTGTGGAGGCGCCGGTGGCGGCGGGCAGTCAACTGGGGACCCTCACCATCACCTCCGGGGAAGAGGTCGTGGCGGAGCTGCCCATCCTGGCAGGAGAGGAGATCCCACGGGTCACCTTCAGCCAGATGCTGGTCCAGATGCTGCGGACGGCCTTCCTCTGCGGCTGACGGCGGTGGGGGGCGCTGCGCCCCCTGAAATCCCGGCGGATTGCGACCGCTTTCCCTTGTGTCCCGTTTCGGAGCATGGTATAATAAAGCAACAAACCCGCGCAGCTTTACGAAAGAGAGGCCGGTCATGATGCTGGATGTCAAATCGTTCCAATTACAGTCTTTTCTGCCCCTGCCCTATGAGGAGGTCCTGGCGCCGCGGCTGAAGCGGGCCCATGAGAAGCTCCAGAGCGGCAGCGGTGCCGGCGGAGAGTTCACCGGCTGGGTCCATCTGCCCCGGGACTATGACCGGGAGGAGTTCGCCCGCATCCAGGCGGCCGCGTCCCGGATCCGGGCCAACTCCCAGGCCCTGGTGGTCATCGGGATCGGCGGCTCGTACTTAGGCGCCCGGGGTGTCATCGACTGCCTGCGCTCTCCCAATTACAACCTGAAGCGCAAGGATACCCCCAACATCTACTTTGTGGGCAACGGCCTTTCCTCCGACGCTATGGGGGAGGTGCTGGACCTGGTGGCGGATGTGGATTTCTCCGTCAACGTGATTTCCAAGTCGGGCACCACTACTGAGCCCGCCGTGGCCTTCCGCTTCTTCCGGGAGGCCTTGGAGAAGAAGTACGGCCGGGAGGGCGCCCGGGAGCGGATCTACGCCACCACGGACAAGGCCCGTGGCGCCCTGAAGTCCCTGGCGGACAGCGAGGGATGGGAGACCTTCGTGGTCCCCGACGACGTGGGCGGCCGATACAGCGTGTTGACCGCCGTGGGCCTGCTGCCCATTGCCGTGGCCGGGGTGGATATCACCGCCCTGATGCAGGGAGCGGCGGAGATGATGGAGACCTGCACCGAGGCTTCCTTCCGGTGCCCTGCCTGGCGGTACGCCGCCATCCGGTACGAGCTGTACCGGGCGGGCCGGTCCATTGAGCTCTTGGCCTGCTATGACCCGGCGTTCCGGTTCATGGCGGAGTGGTGGAAGCAGCTCTTCGGCGAGAGCGAGGGCAAGGAGGGCAAGGGCCTCTTCCCCGCCAGCGTGGAGTTCACCGCGGACCTCCACTCCATGGGCCAGTACATCCAGGAGGGCAAGCGCCTGATGTTTGAGACCGTGGTGCGCCTGGGTCCCTCCGACCGACAGCTGACAGTCCCGGCGGACGAGGCGGACGGCGACGGGCTGAACTTCCTGGCGGGCAAGTCCCTGGACTTCATCCGGGACCGGGCCATGGAGGGCACCCTGCTGGCCCACACGGAGGGCGGCGTGCCCAACCTGATCGTGGAGACCTCCGGCAGGACGCCGGCAGACCTGGGGCAGCTGATCTACTTTTTCGAGTACGCCTGCGGCCTCTCCGGCTATCTGCTGGACGTGAACCCTTTCGATCAGCCGGGGGTGGAGGCCTACAAGAAGAATATGTTCGCCCTGCTTGGCAAGCCGGGCTATGAAGACCGGCGGGCGCAGCTGGAGAGCAAGCTGGAGGGGTGACCAGCCTCGGATTGGGCGGCACCCGTCCTGCCGCCCACTGTCAATCTCCATTATGAACAAAGTTTGAATCTTCATTTCTCCATTGTTTTTCACGCGATCTTGTGGTATGCTTAACATACCGAATTTCCCCCAGCGACTTTAATTGACAGGAGTGATTACTATGGTCAGACTGATTATGGGCGTGAAGGGCTCCGGCAAGACCAAGCAGCTCATTGAACTGATCAACAACGCGGCGAAGGACGAGCCCGGCAACGTGGTTTGCATCGAGGCTAACCGCACCATGACATACGATATCCACTACCACATCCGCCTGATCGACGCCCAGGAGTACAATCTGGACAGCTACGAGCTCTTCCGGGGCTTCATCAGCGGCCTGTATGCGGGCAACTATGATATCTCCCATGTGTTCATCGACAACCTGTGCAAGACCATCGGCCGGGAAGTGGACAAGGACACCGAGAATTTCCTGAACTGGCTGGACGCCTTTGGCGAGAAGAACAACATCAAGTTCACCGTCACCATCAGCGCCGACCTCTCCCTGGCTACCGACGGGATGCAGAAGTTCCTGTAAGGCTGCTGCGCTTTCCCATATACACAGACGCCGCCTCTGCCAACTGGCAGAGGCGGCGTTTTTCAGGTTTCAGATTTGCACCTGGGAGGATCCGGCGTCCAGCCCCTCCAGCAGATTGTAATTGTCATAGTCCGCCACAGAGGACAGGTCGCTGAGGCACAGCTGGTCCACGCCGAAGAAAGCAGCCATCCGGGCCCGCTCCAGGGCGGCCTCGCCGTTGAGATACCACACCGCGGTGTCCCCGCTGCCGGAGGTGAGATAGGCGCAGGCGTAGCGGTCGGAGTAGTAATCTTTCGTCTGGGAGGCGGACAGCAGCTGCTCGATCTCGGCGGCGGAGGCCTGGCCGGTGTGCCGCCCATCCGTCCAGGCGGAGCCCGTGGTGGTCAGCAGCAGGCTGAGACAGTCGGAATCCACCTGGTCCGCCAGTTCGGCCAGGGCGTAGTAGACCTCCTCCAGCGGCGCCAGGGGGGCGATGGGGAAGTCCTCGGACACGTCGCCATAGTCCGCCACCCGCACCACCAGCTTGTCGGCCGGCTCACTCAGGGCGGCATAGTCATAGCCGTTGTATGCGGCTCCCTGCCAGACGGGCGCCTCCACCATCAAATAGAGCAGCCGGTCCTCTCCCAGTTCGGCCCGCAGCGCCTCCGCCAGCGCGGTGAAATCCTTCTTCTGGGCGGAAGAGAGCTCCGCCAGATCCAGAAACAGCCCCTCATAACCGCCGCTCTCCACCGCGGCCGCCAGCACCTCTGCGGTGTGGCTGGGGTCATCCTTCAGTGCCGAGGCGCTCCCGCCCACATGCAGCAGCGGCACGGCACCGGCGGCGGTGATGGTCTCCTGCAGGGCGGCTGCGGTCTCTGCATCGGGGGTACCGGCGAGCCGGGACTCCCCGGCGTAGATCAGCCGGGCGCCGCCCACCGCCACGGCGCCATAGCCGGTCAGGTCTGTCAGACCCTCCGCGGAATAGGCGATGCCGGTTTTCTCCGGGGCCGCGGCGTGATAGCTGTCATACAGCCGGATCAGCATGACCGCCGCCTGCTCCCGGGTGGCAGTCTGATCCGGGGAGAAGGTGGTGGCCGCAGTGCCGTTCACCAGCCCCAGCTCATGGGCCATGGCGATATAGCCCACGTTGGTGGTCACATCTCGGAAGGGCATGGGCAGGTCCTGGGCCAAACCGGCGATGGTGCCGTAGCCCATAGCCCGCACCAGCATGACCGCCAGCTCCTCCCGGGTGATGGGCTCCCGGGGGCGGAACGTATCCGTCTGCCGGGTGATGGCCCCGTTGGCATAGGCGGTCTCCACCGCGCTGTAATACCAGGCACTCTTGTCCTGGTTGTCCGTATAGGCCCCGGCCTCCGGTGTTACCATCTCCCAGCCGAACAGGCGGCACAGGGCCACCACAAAGGCCCCCCGGGTCATGGGAGCCCCCAAGCCGAAGCGGGTGGGCGTCTGCCCCTGGAACAAGCCCAGGTCCACAGCCCGACGGATGGAGTCCGCCGCCCAGTGGCTCTCCGGCACGTCGGAAAAGCCGGTGGAGGCCGCTGCCGCGGGCGCCGGCAGCGCCGCTGTCACCAGCAGGGCGCAGAGCAGCGCGCAGGAACAGAACCATTGCAGTCGTCTTTTCATGTTGTCATTCTTCGCTCCTTTAGCGTCAGATTTCTTTCAGATTCTGGCAGAGATGCCCGGATTCGCCCTCTGTCGGTATGCCATTGTACCAGAATCTGCCGCCGCCGTCAAACGAACGGTGTCGGAACGCAGAAAAACCTTTACGTTTCACCCCTTGCCTGCTATAATAATTTAGTTATGATGGCTTTTTATTACCTTTGAAAGGGAGGGAACGTGCCATGAGATTCAAAAAATGGAACATCGGGACCCCGGCTGAGCGGGACGTTGCCCTCCTGCGGAGTGCCGGATACCCCTATCTCCTCTCCACGGTCCTGGCGGCCCGGGGTGTCACCACTGCCGAGGCGGCGGCCGAGGCGCTGGAGCGGGACAGGAGCCTCAGCATGTCCCCCATGCTGATGCGGGATATGGACAAAGCCGTCGCCCGCATCCAGCGGGCGATCAGCCAGGGGGAGACCATCGCCGTGTTCGGCGACTACGACGTGGACGGCATCACTTCCACGGTTCTGCTGATGGACTATCTCAAAAGCTGCGGCGTCCGCTGCCTGCGGCATATTCCCCGCCGGATCGAGGAGGGCTATGGCCTGTCCAAGGAGGCCATCCAAGGCCTGCGGGACCAGGGCGCCACGCTGATGATCACCGTGGACTGCGGCATCACCGGCAACGAGGAGGTGGACTTCGCTGCCTCCATCGGGCTGGATGTGGTCATCACCGACCATCATGAGTGCAAGGAGGAGCTGCCGCGGGCGCTGGCAGTGGTGGACCCCCACCGCAGCGACTGCCCCTATCCCTTCAAGCATCTGGCGGGAGTGGGTGTGGCGCTGAAGCTGGTGCTGGCCCTGGGAGGCGAGAGCCGGGAGGATGCCCTGTTCGCCCGGTACTGCACCCTGGCGGCCATTGGCACCATCGCCGACGTGATGCGGATGGAGGGGGAGAACCGCACCATCGCCTTCTGCGGGCTGGAGGCCCTGCCCCACACGGACTTCGTGGGCGTCCACGCCCTGCTGAAGGAGGCGGGGCTTCTGGGCAAGCCCATCACCTCTGTCCAAATCGGCTTTGTGCTGGCCCCCAGGATCAACGCCGCTGGCCGCATGGGTGCGGCGGATCTGGCCGCGGACCTGCTGGAGACCGATGACCCCGCCCGGGCCGAGGAGCTGGCAAAGGCTCTGTGTGACCTAAACCGGGAGCGGCAGGCGGTAGAGCAGGCCATCTGCGCCGACGCCACCGAGAAGATCGAGCGCCTCCGGGCCGAGGACCGCAGCGCCCTGGTCCTCTCCAGCGAGGACTGGCACCAGGGCGTGGTGGGGATTGTGGCCTCCCGCCTCAGCGAGAAGTACGCCTGCCCAAGCTTCATGATTCATCTAAAAGACGGCGTGGGCAAGGGTTCCTGCCGGTCCTACGGCGGGTTTAACCTGTTTTCCGCGCTGGAGTCCTGCGCCGACCTGCTGGAGGGCTTCGGCGGCCACGAGTTGGCGGCGGGCTTTACCATCTCCGAGGAGAACATCGACGCCTTCCGGGCCCGGATGAACCGGTATGTCCGCTCCGCCTCCGGCGGGGAACGGGCGGTATCCTGCCTGGACGTGGACGCGCCCATCTCCTGCCCCGGCGAGGTGACGCTGGCGGAGGTGGAGCAGCTGGACCAGCTGGAGCCCTATGGCGCGGGTAATCCCCGGCCGGTGTTCGCCCTGCTGGGCGCCACGGTGGACGTCCTGCAGCCCGTGGGCCAGGGGAAGCACCTGAAGCTCCGCCTCTCCAAGGGCACGTGCCGGTTTGACGCCATCTTCTTCTCCATGACGGAGGAGACGTGCGGCGTGGCGGCGGGCATGCGGGTGGACGCGGCCTTTTATCTCCAGGCCAATACCTTCCGGGGCAATACCACCCTGCAGCTGCAGCTCATCGACATCCGCCCCTCTCTGACCCCCAGCCGCCATGAGGCGGCGGACCTGGACCTGCTCCACCGCCTCGTGGCGGGAGAGGGCCTCACCGGGCAGGAGCGGGCCCGGCTCCAGGCGTCCCGCAGCCAGTTCGCCGCCTTTTGGACCGTGCTGGAGCGGCAGCTCCGCCGGGGAAAGGCGGAGGAGGAGATGCTGCCCTTTCTGCGGCGGCTGTCGGCACTCTCCGGCGGGTGTGAGAGCTTCCTCCGGGCCGGCCTGGCCCTGGCCGTGTTCCAGGAGCGGGGCCTGATCGCCCTGTCCGTCCAGGGGGACCAGGTGACGCTTTCGCTGAATCCCATCCAGGGGAAGGTGGATCTCTTCGCCTGCCCCTATCTGTCCCGCCTGCGGGAGGACGCCGCCGGCAAGAGTGGAGGTGTTGTGTCATGACCATTCAGGAACAGTATGAGAACCTGGAAAAGACTGTCCGGGGCTACAATCCTGCGGCAGACTTCCAGCACATCCGGGCGGCCTTTGAATTTGCGGCAGAGGCCCACAAGGACCAGAAGCGCAAGAGCGGGGAGCCCTATATCATCCATCCCCTGGCGGTGGCGCAGATTGTGGCGGAGGAGCTGCGGCTGGACAGCGAGTCCATCGAGGCCGCCCTGCTCCACGACGTCATCGAGGACACCGCCGCCACCCACGAACAGGTATCCAAACTCTTTTCACCCACCATCGCCGACCTGGTGGAAGGCGTCAGCAAGCTGACCCGCATCCAGTACGCCACCAAGGAAGACGAGCAGATGGAGAACCTGCGGAAGATGCTCATCGCCATGAGCAAGGACATCCGGGTGATCCTCATCAAGATCTCCGACCGGCTCCACAACATGCGGACCATGGAGTACCAGTCTCCCGCCAAGCAGAAGCAGAAGTCTCTGGAGACTATGGAGATCTACGCCCCCATCGCCCACCGGCTGGGTATGCAGCGCATCAAGTGGGAGCTGGAGGACCTGTCCTTAAAATATCTGGACCCCATTGGCTACGAGGAAATCGTCTCCAAGCTGGAGGCCAAGCACCAGGAGTACGAGGACTTCATGCGCCGCATCCAGATCCAGATCGACGACCGGCTGAAGGAGCTGGACATCGATCACATCGTCTACGGCCGGATGAAGCATCCCTACTCCATCTACCGGAAGATGTTCAACCAGAACAAGAGCCTGGACGAGATCTTCGACCTGTTCGCCTTCCGGGTGATCGTGAACACGGTGGGGGACTGCTACAACGTTTTGGGTGTCATCCATGATCTCTACAAGCCCATTCTGGGCCGCTTCAAGGACTATATCGGCACTCCAAAGCCCAACGGATATCAGTCCCTCCACACCACGGTCATCGGCGCGGACGGCCTGCCCTTCGAGGTGCAGATCCGCACCAAGGAGATGCACGAGATCGCCGAGTACGGCGTGGCCGCCCACTGGAAATACAAGCAGAACGGCCAGGGCGCCGGCACCGAAGGGCGCTACGAGTGGGTCCGCCGTTTGCTGGAAAACCAGGAGGGCGCGGACGCAGAGGACTATATCCACTCTCTGAAGATCGATATGTTCTCCGATGAGGTGTTCGTCTTCACACCGGGCGGCGACGTGCAGAACCTGCCCGCCGGCGCCACGCCCATCGACTTTGCCTACGCCATCCACTCCGCCGTGGGCAACCGGATGGTGGGCGCCAAGGTGAACGGCCGGATCGTCACGCTGGACCATGTGCTGAAAAACGGCGACATCGTGGAGATCCTCACCTCCAAGAACGCCAAGGGTCCCAGCCGGGACTGGATGAAGATTGCCAGAAGCAGCGAGGCCCGCAGCAAGATTCGCCAGTGGTTCAAGAAGGAGAAGAAAGAGGAGAACATCGCAAACGGCCGTGCCGCCTTCGAGGCGGAGCTGAAGCACTGCGGCATCTCCATGAAGGACGTTCTCTCGCCGGAGATGCTGCCGGTGCTGTTGAAGCGGGTGTCCTACGGCTCTCTGGACGACATGTACGCCGCCATCGGCTACGGCGGCTTCACCGCCCAGAAGGCAGTGAGCCGGATCCAGGGGGAGCTGAACCGGGTGGCGAAGCTCCACCAGGCGGAAAAGGCCGCCGAGGAGCTGGCGGAGGCCAAACCGGCGGAGCCTGCCAAACAGCCCTCCGCTCCCAAGCGGGTGAAGAGCGAGCAGGGCATCATCGTGGAGGGCCTGGATAACTGCCTGGTGAAGTTCTCCAAGTGCTGCACCCCGGTGCCGGGGGACGACATCATCGGCTTTATCACCCGGGGGTACGGCGTGTCCGTCCACCGGTGCGACTGTCCCAACGCCTCGGAGGAGAAGCGATCCCAGCCGGGGCAGGAGGGGCGCTGGATCAAGGTCTCCTGGGGCGGCGACACCAACGACAGCTATCCCACGATTTTGGAGGTGGTGTGCAAGGACCGGCAGGGCCTGCTGCTGGACATCTCCGCTGCCCTCTCCACGACGAATACCTTTGTGCTGGGCATCAACTCCCGCAGTACAGAGGACCAGTTTGCCATCTTCCGGCTGGAGATCCGGGTGAAGGACGGCGCCCAGCTGAAGTCCGTCATGAACAAGCTGAACCAGATCTCCGGGGTGCTGAAGGTCAACCGACCGGCGGGGTGAGAGCGGCTTCCGCCGGGGTGATTCGATGGCGGAAGAGCTTCCGGGGGGATGTAGGGGCGGCGATCAACCGCCCGGAGATGATTTGGGCCGCCGAACGGCGGCCACGGGGGATTCTGCTCCCGCAGGGGGCCGCTTCCACGGGGGATGCGCCCCCCATTGTCGTCGTCGCAAAGTCCGCTCAGCTCCGTTTCCGCCTGCGGCGAAAACTGCGCCCGCTCCCTTGCTCCTCCTCTCCCCACCGCGCGGGGCGCGGCGGGGGCCCCTTTCGGTCTTGCCAAAAGAGAAATGGGCCGTGCACGGTCTAAAGAGAAAAGTGTGTGGCGCGCTGCGGTGCAGTGGCCCTCCGCGCTGACGGAGGTCGACGTATCGGTGCAAGCGCCGATTTTGGCCCGCCTTCGGGCACGCTTGGGCCTTCTGCGATTTTCCTAACTGCCGTCCCATGGCGGGAGTACCAACCTTGTCGGGGTGGTTATCGCATGGAATTGCTTCTCTTTTCGCTGCCGCTGGCTGCCCCTCGGGGGAACTGGCGTAGCGGGCCGATAAAGGCATCGGCCCCTACGGAGATACCGTCGGCCTTGCGCATTTTGTGGGGGCCGACCTGCGTGTCGGCCCTTGCGAGGGTGACGAAGGCCACAAGCCCGGTAGGGGCGGACGCCCTTGTCCGCCCGCCAGCACAAGCCGCCACAACCGCCCAGGCAGCGCGTAGCGACTGCGCAGCTGTTGGTGGCTCTGCCGTCTTACGGATGCGGCGTGCTCCCTGCGGGCAAGCGGAACGCGCGGAAGGAGGAGCCAGTGGAACACTGGTGACGGAAATACGGGGAGCGCCGCAGCGCGAGACAGGAAAAGAGGAGCGGTTCAAATGCGCCCGTGTCCTCCAATCCAAGACGCACTACGCCGCGGGAATCCGCCGCTAAGTCTGCACCGCACCCCGCCGCGCCCGTCGGGGGACCCTCGCAAACACGCAGGCACCCTCTCGCGCCGCCCCCCGTACAGCAACTTTGCACGCATGTGTAAAGTTGCGGCCAAAGCGCCTTTTTCTCTTATACCGGGCGCGGCGCGTTCTCTTTTTGGCGCTGACAAAAAGAGAATGGGGGCGCATCTGCACGGCCGTCAGCATGGCTGATATTCCCCGCAGAAATAGAAGCCTTCCATTTTGAGTGAACCATAGAAAGGAATCCATTGTATGCGTGCAGTTGTGACACGGGTGGCTGGTGCCTCCGTAACCATTGCCGGGAACGTCAACGGCCGGATCGGCCGTGGCTTCCTGGTGCTGCTGGGCGTGGGACCCAACGACACCGAGGAGACCGCCGACCGCCTGGCGGAGAAAATCTGCAACCTGCGGGTCTTTGAGGATGAAAACGGCAAAATGAATCTGAATCTGGAGCAGACAGGCGGTGCCCTGCTGGTGGTGTCCCAGTTCACCCTGTACGCGGACACCTCCTCCCGCCGCCCCGGCTTTACCGGCGCCGCCAAGCCGGACGCGGCCATCCCCCTGTATGAGCGATTCATGGCTCACTGCAGGGAGCGGGGCTTCGACGTTCAGCATGGGGAGTTCGGCGCTGATATGCAGGTGGACTCCCGGAACGACGGCCCCGTCACCATCCTCTTCGACACAGAGCGGCCCTTATGAGGGAAGCGGCGCAGGGCGGCGGCGAAATGGCGCCGCCGGAGCTGGTGCGGACGTTCTATGAGACCGTGGTCTCCCAGCACCGTCTGGAGGACCTGCCCCGCTTCGTCGAGGAGGGCTGCGTGCTCCGCCAGGGGGAGTGGACCACTCCCCTGGGTCCCGGCGGCATGGTGCGGCATCTGGCGGCTCTGCGGGAGACGTATCCGGATTACACGGTCCGCATCCTCCGCCAGCACTGGGCCGCGCCGTATGTCGTCTCCGAGTGTGTTATGGAGGGGACCCACCTGGGCCCTTGGCCCGGAACAGTCCCCACGGGAAAACGCCTGATCTTCACCGGCGTGAACATCGACCGGGTGGAGGGCGGAAAGATCGTGGAGCACGGCGGCGCTGTGAACACCTTTGAGACCCTGTGGGACGCGGGCATGATCCGCCCTGCGGAGTGACAGGGCATTTGTCCATTCCACACATGGGCGGGCGGGATTTCCGCCGCCTGCCTCTGATATTTTCATTTGGCAAGGGAGGTCTCCCATGAAGATCAAGTGCTTGCAGGTGGGCCCCATCGGCACCAACTGCTATCTCCTCTGCGACGAGGATGCCAAGACCTGCGCCGTCATTGATCCCGGCGGGGATGGGGCGCGGATCGCCGCCGCGGTGGCGGAAACCGGCTGTGTGCCCTGCGCCATCCTGCTGACCCACGGCCACTACGACCACACCGGCGCTGTGGGAGAGCTCCAGGCCAAATGGCCGGAGACCCCGGTGTATCTGAATCGCCGGGATGTGTACGCCGATGCCTGCACCCAGCAGCTGTTCCCGCTCCTCAGCGGGGACGTGCGGGACTACGACGAGGGGGACACGGTGGCTGTGGGCGGCCTGACGGTGACCGTTCTGGCCACCCCCGGCCACAGCGAGGGGTCTGTCACCCTCCGGTGCCAAGACGCCCTCTTCTGCGGGGATACGCTCTTTGCGGGCTCCTGCGGCCGGACGGACTTCCCCGGCGGGTCCATGGAGAAGATGATGGCCTCTCTGCGGCGGCTGGGGCAGCTGGAGGGAGACCTCCGGGTCCTGCCCGGCCACATGGAGGCATCCACCCTGGACCGGGAGCGGCGCTGGAACCCCTATCTGCTCCAGGCCATGCAGTGAGGAGGGCGCGCCCATGAAACTGGTTTTCCGCGGCCATGACGAGCGGTATGTGGTGGAGCAGAGCCTGATGAATCTGTTCCCCGGGGAACTGCCTGTCTACGAGCCGATCACCCCAGGCGATGACAGCTGGGCCGTGATCTCGCTGGAGGAGACGGGGGACCTCTGCCGGGTGGCGGTCTCCCTCTGCCGGGGCGGCAAGACCACCGAGCAGACCTATCAGGAGCCCCTCTCCGGCGGCGATTTCCAGCGGGAGGGCCTCCGCCGCCACGCCGTCGGCGCCTGCTTCTTCCTGGCGGCCCGGGCGGTCACCGGCGTGACGCCCCCCTGGGGAATGCTCACCGGCGTCCGGCCCGACAAGCCGGTGACCTGGGCCCTGGAGGACGGGAAGTCCCCGGAAGAGGCCCGGGCGTATTTGGAGGAGCACTATTTCGTCACCCCCTCCCGGGCCGCCCTGGCCCTGGAGACCGGCGCCACCGCGGCCAAGGCCGCCCGGCGGCTGGAGAAGCGGGACATTGACGTGTACGTGGGCATTCCCTTCTGCCCAACCCGGTGCGCCTATTGCTCCTTTGTCAGCCAGTCGGTGGAGCGGAGCTTTGCCCTGGTGCCCCCTTATGTGGACGCCCTGTGTGGGGAGATCTCCGCCGGCGGCGAGATGGTTCGCCGGGCGGGACTGCGGGTGCGGACCTTCTACATGGGCGGCGGCACCCCCACCACCCTGACGGCGGAGCAGATGGACCGGGTCCTCACTGCTTTCGAGACCTCCTTCGACCGTACCGCCTGTGAGGAGATCACTGTGGAGGCGGGCCGGCCGGACACCATCACGGCGGAAAAGCTGGTGGTGCTCCGCACCCACGGGGTCACCCGGGTCTCGGTGAACCCCCAGACCTTTGAAGAGAACGTGCTGCGGGCCATCGGCCGGTGCCACACGGCTGCGGACATCGACCGCGCCATGGAGCTGGTGGCCCGGTGCGGCTTCCCCCACGTGAACATGGACCTGATCGCCGGACTCCCGGAGGATACGGCGGAGGGCTTCCGCCGGTCCCTGGACCGGTGCCTGACCTACGGCCCCGACGATATCACCGTCCACACCCTGGCGCTGAAAAAGGGCAGCCGCATCCTGACGGAGGGACTGCGGATCCCCGGCGCGGAGACGGTGGCCGAGATGCTGGATTACGCCTCTCCCACCCTCCGGACCGCCGGATACCGTCCCTACTACCTATACCGGCAGAAGTACATGTCCGGCAGCTTTGAGAACATCGGCTGGTGCCGCAGCGGCGGCGAGTGCTGGTACAACGTGGACATCATGTCGGAGCTGTGCTCCATCCTGTCCTTCGGCGCCGCCGGGTCCACCAAGATGGTGGTGCCGGGCACCAACCAGATCCAGCGGGCGTTCAACGTGAAATATCCCACCGAGTATATCCAGCGGCCGGAGAAGTGGCAGGCCAACCAGACCGCCTTCGCCGCCTTTTATGAAGCACTGTGAAAGGAGCATCGCCATGGCCTATTCCCTGAAAGAGATCAACGACGCTGTCCGCTCTGACCCCAAGGGCTTTGCGGAGGCGTGCGACGCCGCCTTTGCCAAAAAAGTGGAGACGGCGGCCCAGAAGATTGCCGATCACCGGAAGGAGTCCCGCATCATCCTGTTGTCCGGCCCCTCCGGCTCCGGCAAGACCACCACGGCATTGAAGATCGAAGAGCAGCTGGAGAAAATGGGCATCCAGACCCACACCATCTCCATGGACAACTACTTCAACACCATCGACCCGGAGACGGCGCCCCGGAACCGGGAGGGCGCCATCGACTACGAGTCTCCCTTCTGCCTCGACATCGAGCTGCTGAACCGACACTTCTCCATGCTGGACCGGGGGGAGACCATCCACGTGCCCAAGTACGAGTTCGCCCGACAGATGCGCTCCGACATCCTGTCTCAGCCGCTGAAGCTGGGGCCCGACGAGCTGGCTATCTTTGAGGGCATCCACGCCCTGAACGATGTGATCGTGGGAAAGAATCCCAAGGCCTTCAAGCTGTATATCGCGGCCCGGTCCAATGTGGTGGACGAGGACGGCGCCGTGGTGTTCCAGCACCCCTGGCTGCGCCTGTGCCGCCGGATCGTCCGGGACTACAAGTTCCGGGGCAGCGACGCCAACTTCACCCTGAAGATGTGGCCCAATGTCCGCCGGGGGGAAAAGCTGTATATCTCCCCTTATAAGGAGAATGCGGACTTGATGTTCGACTCCTCCCTGCCGGATGAGGTGGCGGTGCTGAAGCCCTTCGTGGTCCCCCTGCTGGAGGCGCTGCCCCAGGGCAAGTACGAGATCGCGGACGACATCCTCCGGGGATTTGAGCGGATCGAGATCATGGAGGAGTCCAACATCGCCCCCAGCTCCCTGGTGCGGGAGTTCATCGGCGGCAGCATCTATCCCAGCTGAGCGGGGCTGCCCCTCTGCCCCAATCTTTCTTTGGAGGTCATACAAGCCATGAATGAGCGGTTGCAGGAACTGCTGGACGCGGTGCAGCGCACTGCCTCCCAGGTGGGCGGCAGTGCGGCGGATGCCGCCTACGGCATGGGAAAGCGGGCGGGGGAGCTCCTGTCCGTGGCCAAGCTGAATATCCGGATCATGGACCTGAAGGGAGCGGTGAGCACCGCCCTGCGGGAGGTGGGGGAGATGATCTACGCCACCCACACCGGCACCCTCACGGAGTCCGAGGTACTGCTGGCAAAGCTTCAGGAGATCGACGGGCTCCGCCAGCAGATCGACCGGCTGGAGCGGGAGATCGCTCGGCTGCAGGGCGGCGCGGTGTGCCCCTTCTGCGGGGCGGCCGCCCGGAGCGGCGACGTATTCTGCCGGGAATGCGGCCAAAAGCTGTAAGGAGGAAGCGTAAGATGGAATATACATTCGCACAATATCAGGAGAGCGCCCAGGCGCTGAGAGACCGCCTGGGGGCGTTCCGCCCCCGGTGCCTGCTGATCTTGGGCTCCGGCCTGGGCTCTTTGGGCAACGAAGTGGAGTCCCCCATTGCCGTCCCCTATGAGGATGTGCCCCACATGAAGCGATCCACCGCCCCGGACCACGCGGGCCGGTTCGTGTTCGGCCGCCTGGCGGGTCAGGACGTGGCGGTGATGCAGGGCCGCCTCCACACCTATGAGGGCTGGTCCTTTGAGGATGTCAGCTATCCTGTCCGGGTGCTGCGGCTGCTGGGGGCGGAAACGCTGGTAGTCACCAACGCTGCCGGCGCGGTGAACACCGCCTTCTCTGCCGGGGACATCATGCTGATTACCGACCACATCAAACTCTTCGGTGTCAGCCCCCTTTGCGGCCCCAATCTGGAGGAGTTCGGCCCCCGGTTCCCGGACATGAGCCATGTGTACACGCCCCGACTCCAGGACACCGCCCGGGAGGCCGCGGAGGAGCTGTCCATCCCCCTGCGCCAGGGCGTCTATATGTACTTCCCCGGCCCCCAGTACGAAACGCCGGCGGAGGTCCGTGCCGCCCGGGTGCTGGGCGCGGACGCCGTGGGCATGTCCACGGTGCCGGAGGCCATTGTGGCCGCCCACTGCGGCATGGATGTGCTGGGCTTCACGCTCTGCACCAATATGGGGGCCGGGGTGCTGGACCAGCCTCTTTCCTCCGACGAGGTGCTTGCCGCCGCCGCCACGGCGGGGCCCCAGTTCTCCGCCCTGGTAAAGGCGTGTCTGGCCCGGTTATAAACGGCAGCGGCAGGCCATAGGCTCATAGGGGCAGCAGATTCCGCCGCCCTAGTTCTCTGTTGTAATTTGAGGTAATCGCTTCATGTCTAATCAAAAAAAGCAATCCTTCCTGGGCGGCGCCGCCATCCTGGCCGCAGCTGTCGTTGTGGTGAAATTTATCGGGTTCTTCTACAAAGTCCCCCTGAACAACATCCTGGGCGGCCCCGGCAAGACGTATTTCGACACTGCCTATAAGATTTACAATTTCCTGCTGACCTTCTCCACGGCGGGCCTGCCTCTGGCCATCTCCAAGCTGACCAGCCAGGCCCATGCCCAGGGACGGGAGAACGAGAAGCGGAAGATTTTCCGCACCGCCATCGTGCTGTTTTTCGTCCTGGGCACGGTGGGCGCCCTGTTTATGTTCTTCCAGGCAGAGGGCTTGGCAGGGTTTCTGGAGAACAGCCTGGCGGCCCAGCCCATCCGGGCGCTGGCTCCGGCGGTGTTCTGCGTGTGCCTGCTGGCCTGCATGCGGGGCTACACCCAGGGCCAGGGCAACATGACGCCTACGGCGGTTTCCCAGGTACTGGAGGCGCTTTTGAAACTGGCCATCGGTCTGCCGCTGGCGTGGTATGTACTGCGCATCGGCATGAGCCTGGAGATGGGCGCCGCCGCGGCCATCCTGGGCGTCACGGCGGGCACGGCGGTCTCCATGCTGTTTTTGGTGGGATATTTGACGAAGCACCGGAATCGGACACAGTCCCTGGATGTCCCCTCCGGCAGCAGCCATCTGATCCGGCAGATCCTGGCCATTGGCATCCCCATCACCCTCAGCAACTCCGCAATGAGCATCCTGAACATCATCGACACCAAGATCGTCATGGGCCAGCTGCAGAACGCCCTGCTGCTGTCGGAGGAATCGGCCGCCGCCCTGAACGGCCAGTACAGCATGGCCATGGATATGCCCAACATGGTGGCCTCCTTCGTGTACCCGGTGACCATGAGCTTGATTCCATTCGCGGCGGCGGCTCTGGCCCGGCAGGACCATGCCGGAGCGGACCGGATCATCTCCTCCGCCTTCCGCATCATCGCCATTCTGGCCCTGCCGGCGGGCATCGGCCTCAGTGTCCTCTCCACGCCCATCATGGTCCTGGTGCTGCCGGCCCAGCGGGAGGATGCCCTGGCGGCGGGCCCCCATCTTCAGGTGCTGGGCATCGCCCTCATCTTCATCTGCCTGATGATCCTGACCAACGCTATCCTGCAGACCTACGGCAAGGAGAAGCTGCCCATCTTCACCGTGATCGTCGGCGGCATCGTCAAGATCATCATGAACTATTTCCTGGTGGGGAATCCGGACATCAACATCCACGGCGCACCCATCTCCACGCTATGCTGCTATCTGGTGATCGTGGTGCTGAATCTGTTCTTCGTGTGGAAATACTCGCCCCAGAAGCCACGGTATCTCGAAGTTTTCGCAAAGCCCGTGGCCGCTTCCCTGCTCATGGGCGGCGCGGCCTGGGCGGTCTATGGCCTAGCCAGCCGGGTGCTGGATGGGGCTTTCCTCGCCCTGGCACAGCAGATGTTTGCGGATCCGGATAAGATCCAGCTCTGGTCTGTATATCTGGCCAACGCCGCCTGTGTCCTGCTGGGCATCCTGGCCGGCGTGATCGTCTACGGTGTGCTGGTGATCGCTCTGCGGATCCTGCGGGCGGAGGATGTGCGGTCCATTCCCCGCGGGGAAAAGCTTATTAAACTTCTGCACTTAAAATGAGAAACCGGGCGGCCGCGCCCCCTTCCCAAGGGGGCGATCCGCTAAAATTCCTTGAAAAATCAGGGGTTTCCCGTGAATTTTTCTTGCAAAGGCAGGCATCTTATGGTAGAGTTTCAGCGTAAGGATTTTTACAGCTACGAGGATTTTCTGGAGATCATGCGGCTGCTGCGGGCTCCCGGGGGCTGCCCCTGGGACCGGGAGCAGACCCACAGCTCCATCCGCCGGAACTTCCTGGAGGAGACCTATGAGGTTCTGGACGCCATCGACCACGACGACGCCAGCGGCATGTGCGAGGAGCTGGGCGACGTGTTGATGCAGGTGGCCTTCCATGCCCAAATCGAGGCGGAGCGGGGCCGCTTCACCATGGCAAATGTGGTGGACGGCGTGGCCCGGAAGCTGGTGTACCGCCATCCCCATGTCTTTGGGGACGTGCAGGCGGATACCTCCCAGCAGGTCCTGGCCAACTGGGACGTGCTGAAGCGCCGGGAGAAGGGCCAGCGGTCCACGGCGGACGCGGTGGAGGCCGTGCCCCACACGCTGCCTGCCCTGTGGCGGGCGGAAAAAATTCAGTCCAAGACCGCCAAGGCCGGCTTTGACTGGACAAGCTCTCTCCAGGCACTGGACAAGCTGGAAGAGGAGGTCCGTGAGCTCCGGGCCGCCCTGGAGGCCGGTCAGGCCGCCGATGCGCCCCACGGCATCCGGGAGGAGCTGGGCGACACGCTGTTTATGGCCGCCAAAATCGCCCAGATGTCGGGCGTGGACCCGGAGGACGCCCTCCACCGGGCCTGCGACAAGTTTGACCGCCGCTTCCGCGCGGTGGAAGAGGCCGCGGACAAGCCTCTGCCGGAGTGCGGTGAGGCGGAGCTGCTGGCCCTCTGGAACGATGCAAAATCCCACGATCCGTCTTAATCGCGGGCGCGCCTGCCTGCGTTAGGAATAAATCATCTAGCAAGCGCATCACACATTGTATAGGAGGATAACATCCATGAACAAAGCTGAACTCATCAATTCTGTCGCCGCTTCTGCCGACGTTTCCAAGAAGGAGGCCGAGGCTGTTGTGTCCGCCACGTTTGACGCCATCACTGCCGCCCTGAAAGACGGCGACAAGGTGCAGCTGGTGGGCTTTGGATCCTTCGAGGTCAAGAAGCGTGCCGCCCGCGTGGGCCGCAACCCCAAGACCAAGGAGTCCATTGAGATCCCCGCTTCTGTAGTGCCCGTGTTCAAGGCCGGCAAGGCCCTGAAGGACGCCGTGGCGAAGTGATCTGACCCTGTGATTTCGGGACTGCCGGTGCTGTGGTGCCGGCAGTCCCGTTTCCCATGAGAAAGGAGCCGCCCATGCGTTTGGATAAATATCTCAAAGTCTCCCGCCTCATCAAGCGGCGGACTGTGGCCAACGAGGCCTGTGACAACGGCCTGGTCACCGTCAACGGCAAGCCTGCCCGGGCCTCCTACGACGTGAAGGTGGGGGACCAGATTTCCCTGCGCTTCGGCCAGCGCATCGTAACGGTGGAGGTGCTGGACGTCCAGGAGACGGTGCGCCAGGCGGACGCCGGCACGCTGTACCGGGAGATCGGCCGGTAAGGCCGGACGCATATTCTCCCCGCCCCTCCCATATAGTTGGGACAGGGAGGGACGCGGAATGAACGACTACAACAACGCCATGTCCCAGGCGGGCCACCGTCTGGAGCTGATCGGCCGGGAGCGGCTCACGGTCTCCGGAGTGGAGGACGTGGAGCGGTTCGACGAGACCGGCATCATCATGTCCACCAGCGTGGGAACGCTGGTCATTACCGGAGAGGACCTGCACATCGGCAAGCTGTCCCTGGACGGGGGCGAGCTCCATGTGGACGGCCGGATCGATTCCGTCTCCTATGAGGACGGCGGTCAGGAGCGGGGGGGCCTTTTCCACCGGCTGTTCGGGTGAGGCGCCATGGCCCCTGCTCTCTCCCAGCCGCTCCTGCTCTTCTGTCAGGCGATCCTGCTGGGCATGGCTGCGGCGCTGCTGTATGACCTGCTGCGGGCCTTCCGCCTGCGGCTGCCCCGCCTGACGTCGGCGCTGGACATCCTGTACTGCATGGCCGCGGGCTTGGCGGTCTTCCTCTTCATGCTCCGCCGGGCGCAGGGGCAGCTGCGGCTGTATCTGCTGCTGGGGGCGGTGGGCGGCGGTGTGCTGTTTTTCACCGCCTTCTCCCCGTTTTTGCGGCCGGTGTGGGATTTTTGGGTGGATACCCTGGCATTTTTGCTGCATCTGACCGCCATTCCCCTGCGGGGAGCGGAAAATTTGTGTAAAAAAATTGGCAGATGGGGAAAAAATCTCTTTTATTTTATTCGCAAATGTTATACAATAAAAAACACCAAGCACGGCAGAAGGCTTTACAAAGGAGGCGGGCGGCATGGCAAGAGCAGGACGGCAGCCAAAGAAGCGGTCCAGAGGAAGCGTCCTCACCAAGCTTCTGATCCTGGTGATTCTGGCGGCGATCGGACTGCAGCTACGCAGCCTCCACAGCCAGGTGCAGGACGCCCAGGCCCAGCGGGACGCCCTGACGGCCCAGGTCCAGGCCCAGGAGCAGGAAAACGCCGCCCTGGCCGCGGACATCGCCGAGGGCGCCACCGAGGATAAGATGAAGGAGATCGCGCAGGAAGAGCTGGGGCTGATCTCCCCCAATCAGCGTGTGTTTTCTGTGGGCAACTGACCGGAGCCGGGCGACGAGGGAGGCGGAGCGCCTCCCCCGCTTGTGCCGGGAGCCGGTCTTTTTTGATACGACCCGCTTCCACGGGAGCGGGAAAACCATCCGGAAGGAGAAACAGTACACTATATGGAGCTTCAGGTAGGGAGCATTTTGGAAGGAAAGGTGACCTCCATCACCAAATTCGGCGCGTTCGTGGCCCTGGACAATGGGAAGTCCGGCCTGGTCCACATCTCCGAGATCGCCAACACGTTTGTCAACGACGTACATGACTACCTGCAGGAGGGGCAGGCCGTCAAGGTCCTGGTGCTCTCCACGGAGAATGGAAAGGTCAATCTCTCCATCAAGCGGACGCTCCCCAGGCCGGAGCGGCCCGCCCGCAGTCCCCGGCCCAGCGGCAGCCACCCGGCGGGGACGTCCCGTCCCGTGGCCCAGGCCCGGCCCGCCGCCCGGGCGCAGCAGCCGCTGCCCCCCTCCGGCGACCAGTCCTTTGAGGACAAGCTGAAGCAGTTCCTCTCCTCCTCTGAGGGGAAGATGGCCGACCTGAACCGCAGCCTGGACGGGCGGCGGGGCGGCGGCCGGCGGCGCAGATAACACCAGGGCGCGCGGCAATGCCGCGCGCCTTTTTCATGTCCGCCGGATAAAAAAGGGCCGCCCAGCGGTTTCACGCTGCGCGGCCCAAGCGGGTGGGATATTGGAAAGCTTCCGGGATTATCATACACCCGCCCTGCATCCCTTGTAAATAGGAGCTTTTGTCGGATCGGCTCCTCTTTTGTCGGATCGCTGCGGGCTCTGAACAATTTGTGAATTTCACCGGCTCGCCCCTTTTCAAATGGAAAGATTTGTGCTATATTAATAAAAAGGGGAGAGATCCCCGATCTCTCCCACACGAAAGGAGCGATCCCTATGAAGTATACCTTTGCCTGCAAGAGAGTCCCGCTGAATGATTCCATCAAGGAATATGCCCAGAAGAAGATCTCCAAGCTGGAGCGATACTTCCGGGAGGAGGATACCACCGCGTTTGTCACTTTCTCTGTGGAGAAGGACCATCTGTGCTCGGTGGAGATCACGATCCGCGGCGGCGCCACGTTGCTGCGGGCACAGACGGAGGCTCCTGACGGAGATATGCGCGGCGCCATTGACGCCGCTGTGGGATATATCGAGCGGCAGATTCTGAAGAACAAGACCCGCCTGGCCAAGCGCCTGCGGACTGAGGGCTTCCCCCCGCCCGCCCCGGCGGACGACTTTGAGGTGGCTGAGGAGAAGGAGTTCCCCATCGTCCGTACCAAGCGCTTCTCCGTGAAGCCCATGAGTCCGGAGGAGGCCATCCTGCAGATGAACCTGCTGGACCACAGCTTTTTCGTGTTCCGCAGCAGTGAGGATGACGGCCTATCTATCGTCTACCGCCGGAAAAACGGCGGATACGGCCTGATCGTCACGGATGAAGAGGAGTGACCCGTACCTGGCAGACAGGGCGGAGCCGCGTCAGCGGCTCCGCCCTTTTTCGCTCCGCCCCGGAGATGGCGCGCAATGCCTCTTGTCCTTTTCGGCATCTTCTGCTATACTGATACCGGCAAATCCCCGCTATGGGTCAAAATACGAGGAAAGAAAGAACAATTTGATGAAGATGATTTTTTTGGTGGACGGCGACAACAACATTGGCACCGGGCTCCAGGGTATCGACCTGCTGACTGCCGAGGACACCGTCCTGGTCTTTTTCGGCAAGGGGCAGACCCTGGCCAACGTGAAAAAGCTGTGCGCCGGCACAAAGGCCCAGGTGCAGTATCTGGAGAGCGTGAAGGGAGGCAAGAACTCCCTGGACTTCCAGATCATCACGGAGCTGGGCGTCCTGGTGGGCAGAGGAGAGGCGGATTTCGCCTATGTCATCAGCCAGGACAAGGGCTATGAGGCCGCCATGAGTGCCCTCCACGCACGATACGCCTCCACGTTCCGGGAGGTGGCTCTGCGCCCCTCCATTCAGGACTGTCTCCAGGCGGCGTTCCTGCTGCGGGCAGGCACTCGGGAGGAGCTGGCCGCCGCCCTGGCCCGGCAGTACGGCCCCGTGCAGGGTCAGCTGGCCTATGAGCATCTGGAGGCCCTGCTCACCCCGCCTCCGGTCCAGGAGGCGGCGGCCCCCTCCCCCGCGCCGGAAAACAAGGCGGCGTCCAAGCCCGGAAAGCGGCGCAGCCGCGCGGCGGCGAAGCCGGCGGAGACCGCCGAGCCCGCCCCGGCCCAGAGCGCCCCACAGGATGCGGAGGAGCCTGCCGGGACGGCGGAGCCTGCCGCCCCGGCCGCCAGATCCCGCCGCAGCGGTGCCAGCCGCCGCCGGAAGCGGGCGGAGCGGTCCAAGGCAGAAAAAGCATGACAAGAGGCCGCGCCTTTGGCGCGGCCTCTTTGAATCCGCCACAGTGGGCAACACGGCGCCCGGCCAGTCTGGCCGGGCGCCGTCTGTCACGTTGTCTGCTGTTCGTCCAGGGCCCGCAGCAGGGCCTCCACGGTCCGCTCCACCACCCGGACCGTCTCTTCGTCCCGGTCCCGCAGCAGATCCGTGATCCGCTGCACAGCGTCCCCGGGCGCGCCGAAGAGCACATAGTCGGCGTTCAAATCCAGCAGGCGGCACAGGCGGATAAAGTTCTCCAGCCGGGTGCCGGTGTTTCCCAGCTCCAAATCCGCAATAAAGGACACAGATAGATCGGCCCGCTCGGCAAGCACTTCTCTGCTCCAGTTGAGTCGCTCTCTGGCTTCCCGAAAGCGGCGTCCCATCTCTATTCTGTTTGGGTCACGTTTTCTCATAAAAGCACTGCTCCTGCTGTTTGAGAAAAGTGTACCCTATTTCCCAATAAAGAAAAATATAGTCTAGTACTTTATTGACAACGTACAAAGTACTATGTTAATATGAAAAAAATAGGACGCAGGCAGCTGCCCGCGCCCTAAAAAGCGTATTACCGGCTCTGGTCCGCTGTATGCATGTAGGCCATCAGATCCAGGATCTTGTTGGTGTAGCCCCACTCGTTGTCATACCAGGCGATCAGCTTCACAAAGTTGTTGTCCAGCATGATGCCGGCGGTCTCGTCGAAGATGCAGGTCTCTGAAAACCCCGTCAGGTCGGAGGACACCACCTGGTCGTTGGTGCAGGTGATGATGCCCTTCATGCTGTTCTGGGCGGCGTTTTCCATGGCCACGCACACATCATGATAGCTGGCAGGCTGCTTGAGGCGGGCGGTCAGGTCCACCACGGACACGTCGTTGGTGGGCACCCGGAAGCTCATGCCGGTCATTTTACCCTTCAGCTCCGGAATTACCACGCCCACCGCCTTGGCCGCGCCGGTGGTGGAGGGAATGATGTTGCCCAGGACGCTGCGGCCGGTACGCCAGTCCCGGCCCGCCCGGGCGTCCACAGCCTTCTGCTTGGCGGTGGCGGCGTGGATGGTGGACATCAGCGCCTGCTCGATGCCGAAGGTGTCGTTGATGACCTTAGTCATGGGGGCCAGGCAGTTGGTGGTGCAGGAGGCGTTGGAGACCACGTCCATCTCCGGGGTGTACCGCTTGTGGTTCACTCCCATGACAAAGGTGGGCGTGATGTCGTCCTTGGCCGGGGCGGAGATGATGACCTTTTTCGCCCCGTGCCGGAAGTGGGCGGAGGCCTTTTCCGTGGTGCAGTAGGCGCCCGTGGACTCGATGATGTACTCGGCGCCGCAGTCGTCCCAGGGGATGTTGGCGGCGTCGTCTTCACTGTAAACCCGGATCTTCTTGCCGTTGATAATCAGGTGACGGTCGTCCCGCTCCACCGTGCCCTGAAAGGTCTTGAACACGGAGTCGTACTTCACCTGATAGACCATGTAGTCCAGGTCCGCGTTCCGCAGGTTGATGCCGCACATCTGATAGGTGGCGCTGCCGCGCTCCACCATGATCCGCAGTGCCACGCGGCCGATCCGGCCAAATCCGTTGATTCCCACTTTGATCGCCATGTTCCCATTCCTTCCTGTATTCCGTATTCCGCCGCAGCGGATGTTGTCCTCATTATACCATATTACCGGAAAATGTCACCGCAATTTTGCGTAAAATTGCGCATATAAAACGCAAGATTTGTTGTCCGTTTTGCACAGACTGGACTTCTGTTCGGCCGTGTCTGCCGGACTTCGACAATTTTCCCCCTTTTTCGACAAAGACCTTGTCTTTGCATCCCTTTTTTGCTATCCTATTGGTGTTCGAGGCAGGCTTTTCCACGGTTTGAAAGCCCCTCCCCGTATATGCTACAAGAGAGAATCCCAGCTGAAAGGATGCGCCTATGGAAGCAGAGCAATTTGACTTCTCCGTTGTGTTCCCCAACATCGCCGCCCAGTTGCGCAGCGTGTTGGGAAACCTGCACTTGGCGGCCGCCCAGCTGGCGCCTGCCATCCGGCGGGAGGGGGATCCGGCGCTGGATTCCACAGCTTCCCTGCTGGATCAGAGCTACTACCGCCTGCTGCGGCTGGTGAACAATCTGACGGCGGCGGGAGAGCTGGGGCAGGACGCGCCCCTCCCCGTCCGGGACCGGGATTTGACGGAGACGGTCCGTGCGGTCTGTGCCGGGGCTCAGGGTCTGTTTGCGCTCAAAAAGGTCCAGCTGGAATTCCGGAGCGCTGCGGACTGCCACACCTGCGCTTTTCACCAGCCCTCCATCGAGCTGCTGCTCTACCAGTTGCTCTCCAATGCCCTGAAGTTTACCCCCGCCGGAGGCGCGGTGACCGTGGAGCTGAAATTCATCAACCGATGGGTCCGCCTGTCCGTGTCCGACACCGGCTGCGGTATCCAGGAGGACCAGATCCCCTTCCTGTTCGACCGCTACCTTCACGACGATGCGATGGCGCCCCAGCCCCACGGCCTGGGCCTGGGACTGCCTATCTGCCAGCACATCGCAGAGCGCCACGGCGGCACCATGATTGCCGAGTCCCGGCCGGGGCAGGGGTCCCGCTTCACCCTGTCGTTGCCGGACCGGCGATGCGGGACTGCGGACGTGTCGGACGTGAAGTTCGATTACAACGGCGGCTTCAATCCGCTCCTCCTGGCCCTGGCGGACGCCTTGCCCCCCCAGGCTTTCTCCCAGCGCCATCTGGACTGACCCTGGCTCCGGCTGGGGTCGGTTTTTTTCGCAGAAGCGGCTTTCCTTTTTTCCGGAAATCGGCTACAATAGCCCTATCACACGACCGGCGCTCCGTCGGCCTTTTCAGGAGGAACCCATTTATGTCCCAGCGTGTATTTGTGGCCATGAGCGGCGGCGTGGACAGCGCCGCAGCGGCGCTGCTGCTGCGGCAGGCCGGCTATAATGTCACCGGCGTGACGCTGCGCCTGCATCCCTATAAGGACCGCCCGGGCCTGTGCGGCTCTGCGGATGATATCGAGACAGCCCGCGCCGTGGCCGCCGGCATGGGGATTCCCCATGTGGTGCTGGACCTGTGCGATCTGTTCCGCGAGCGGGTCATGGACCGGTTTGTGTGGGCCTACACCCACGGCCGCACACCCAATCCCTGCATTGACTGCAACCGGGAGATCAAGTTCGGCGCCCTGCTGGACTGGGCGCTGGACCAGGGCGCGGACGCCATGGCCACCGGCCATTACGCCAGAGTCCGCCTCGATACGCCCTCCGGCCGCTGGCAGCTGCTGCGGGGCGCGGATCGACGGAAGGACCAGACGTACTTCCTCTATCAGTTGACCCAGCACCAGCTGGCCCATCTGCTGCTGCCGGTGGGAGACTATGAAAAGCCTGCCCTGCGGGCCCTGGCGGCCGCCAACGGCCTGTCCAACGCCCAGAAGGCCGACAGCCAGGACATCTGCTTTGTGCCGGATGGGGACTATGTGTCGTTTTTGCGGCAGTATGGCGGCGTGGAGCCCGTCCCCGGTGACTTCCTGGACTCAGAAGGCCGTGTGCTGGGCCGCCACAGGGGAATGGAATGCTATACCATCGGCCAGCGGAAAGGGCTGGGCGTCAGCGCCAACGCGCCGCAGTACGTGCTGGGGAAGGACCCGGACCGGAATGCCGTGATCCTAGGGGAGGACAACCGCCTCTACACCCGGGAGCTGACGGCGGAGCGGGTGAACTGGCTCTCCGTACCGGAGCCGGACCGCCCCCTGTCCGTCACCGCCAAGACCCGGTACAGCCAGCGGGAAGCTGCCGCCACAGTGGAACCGCTGCCCGGCGGCCGCATCCGCATGGTGTTCACAGAGCCTCAGCGGGCCGTCACCCCGGGGCAGGCGGTGGTGTTCTACGATGGAGATCTGGTGCTGGGCGGGGGCACCATCTGTCCGTGACGCAAAAGGACGCCGCGAAAGCGGCGTCCTGCAGTTCTTATCGCTGACTGGTGGTCCAGCTGTCCTGAAAGATCAGGTCATCCACATCCCCGCCGCTGATCGTCTGGTGTCTCATCATTTTATTTCCTCCTTTGCATTTGGGTTCTCAGCCAGTATATGCGCCTCCGGGCGGAAAATTGCACGGAAACGGGCACCTGTCTGGACTTTTTGCAACGGGAGTTGTCGAAAAAATTTGAAAGGTTTTCCTTGCCCGTGCTTGACAATGACTGGAGAGTATGGTATTCTAATCATTGCCGACAGCTGCCGGTGTGGTGGAATTGGTAGACACAGGGGACTTAAAATCCCCCGGTAGCGATACTGTACCGGTTCGAGTCCGGTCACCGGCACCACAGAACAGAATATCGCGGGGTAGAGCAGTTGGTAGCTCGTCGGGCTCATAACCCGGAGGTCGTTGGTTCAAGTCCAGCCCCCGCAACCACAAAATCACCGCTTTCCAGCTGGAAAGCGGTGATTTTCTTTCACTTTTGCAACTTTGGGAGACGTTCCCATTTCCTGGACACCGGGGTGACCCAAACCGTGACCCATACGGGGCAAAAAACGGGCCCGGAGGCGGGAACACCGCCTCCGGGTCTTCGTGCTTTTTGGAGAGATTTTGGAGAGTTTACAGCGCCGCCATCAGGACCTTTTCCATGGTCCTGGCAGCCTCCTTCTGGGCCGCTGTCGTGACGTGGGCGTAAGTGTCCAGGGTGAACCCTGCCGAGAAGTGGCCCAGCATGCCGGAGACTGTCTTTACATCCACCCCGTTCTGGAGGGCCAGGGTTGCGAAGGTGTGCCGCAGATCGTGGAACCGAACCCTGGGCAGTCCGGCTCGTTTCAGTACCCGGTGGAGCATGTGCAGGACGCTGTCTGGGGAGATTGGGCCGCCAGTAGGCGAGGGAAATACCCAAGGGCTGCCTCCCGCTTTTTTCTTCTGCTCTTTCAGGACGGCTATCGTGTCCTCCGCCAGCGGCAGCGTCCGGTAGGCGTTCTTCGTCTTGAGCGGGGCCTCTACGACCTCGCCGTTGATTCTTGATACCTGCCGTTTCACCCGGAGATCGCCTCGTTCCAGATCAAGGTCCTCCCATTTGAGGCCGAGGATCTCTCCCCGCCGAAGGCCGGTTGCCAGCTCCACATAGTACATCTCGAACACGCCGCTCTCTTTTGCCTCTCTGAGGAAGGACGTCAGTTGCTCGATGGGCAGTGTTTTCATCTCCCGATGTTCCAGCTTCGGCAGGGCACAGCCTTCGGCGGGATCGGCGGAGATGATTTTCTGCTCCTTCGCCAGCTTCATGGCCGAGGCGATGATCTGGTGGATGTTCCGCACGGTCTTGGGACTTAAACCCTTGGTTTGGTGCTTGCTCTCGACTCGGTCGATCCTCCCGCTGGTCAACAGCTTCTTGTAGAACTTCTGTAACTCCAGAGAAGTGAGGTTTTCCAGCGAAATTTTGCCAATGTTGGGCTTGATGTGGTTGTCGATGTACCCTCGGTAGGTCTGGTGGGAGGACGGTCTCACTTTGACCTTTGCGTAGTTTTCAAACCACTCGTCCATCCAGGCACCCACTGTGTACTTTCCCGCCTTGGTGACGTCCAGGCTTTTGGTTTTCTCAATGGCCGCTTTCAGCTTACTCTTCACCTCTGCCTGGGTCCGGCCAAGGACGTTTTTGTAGATGGCCTTGCCCGACTCCGGATCGTGCCCAGCGGTGTACCGGCCCTCCCAGCGACCGTCCTTCCTTTTTCTGATGTTGCCCTCTCCGTTGGCGCGTTTCCTTGCCATGGTATCCGCCTCCTTTTCAATGACACAACATACCACAGGAAAGAGAAATAGCCAGGGGGAAAGGTTACTGTTATCAGAAAGTTAAGAAAGAGCTGCCGCCGGCAGCTCTTTTCTTTGTATAGCGTATCAATTTTTGACATGGGGATGCCCCGCTTTGGTTCTTTCTATGACCTGCTTTTCCTCCTCGTCCTCGAAGCAGTAGGGCTCCAGTTCTCCGGCGATCCCCATGCCCAGCTGAAATCCGGCGATGAAGGATGTCAGGGAGGTTTCCTCTCGCAGTTCATTCTCCAGATCTACCAGCTGCAGCAAGGTTTCCTGCTCTGGCAGATGTAATTTTTCTTTGATTTCTCTGTAGGTCCGTTCCAGCTCCACCCGGACTTTCTGAAGTTCCGGCTCCCAGCAGAACCTTGCGTGCAGGGCCTTCATGTAATCGTACATCGTGCCGCCTCCTTGTCAGCGGCAAAGCATATCACGACTTTCCAGCAATAGCCAGGGAATCCTGCGTCTATTATCAGAAAAGTAACAACTTGGTTGCCGGGTTGGAGGCTTATCTTGTTTTCAGCACCGCAATTCTTGAGGAGGGCATTCGTGCCTCCATAGTCCGGGAACGCCCCAGAGAGTCCTTGCGGCTCTAAGAGAGCAGCTGAATTTGGCAGAAAAGAGCGTCATCGCCTCAATTTCACAGGCAGAAGAACGCCATTTCAAAACCCTGCAACTGCCCGCACTGCGGGCAGTTGTGACCGCCCTGACGCCAGAAAGGCGTCAGGGCTTTCTCCTGCTTTTTCTTTCGTCCCCCGGTTCACTTCCAGAAACATGGAAATCTGCCGACGAAAGTGGGTCCAATCGTTGTGGGGAAACCTCATGTCATCTTGTCATTTGGAGAGGACGGAAAAGACGGGTGTGGGGTGTCTTGACATTTCGCTACACAGCCCCGGCAAGGGCCGGAAACGGGGGGCGTGGGCACGGATGCTGCCCCGTCCCCATTCGCCCCACACAGTGGCTCACACGGCCAAACGGGGCGGTTCTTTCTCCGCCCGCTGGGAGACGAAGTTCTCTTTGTCAACAGCATCGCGATCCCGGTATTGAGTGGACGTGCATTTCCCCTCTCTGCCCTTCAGCCTCCCGGCCGTCCAAAGTGGGTCCGGGCTGCCGCCCGGAACTGCAGCCGGCGTATAGCCGGACGCGATGCTTGCCCCACCCGAGGGTGGGTAAAACCGTCTCTCCAGCCGTTTGCTGCCGACGGTCCCAGTTAATCTATCGCACCGCAGCGAGACGCAGCAATTTCATTTTCCCTGCTTATTCTTTTACCCTTTGAAAAAGGGCCAGGAGGGAAATCCTCCGTTCCAAAACAATGGGGAACAACCGCCCAAATCCGGCCTGTACCCGCTGGGAGGGGGCAGGGACTCTGTCCTACCCCGAAGGGGGCCACACAGCGGCTTACAGGCGGTCATGCGGGGCTTTCCAGCTCCCTCCAGTGCTTCGCCACATGCGGCGCTCTGCAGCCAACTCATACTTTTTCAACTGCCAGATGTGCTTGCGCACCGTATGTTCGTTCATGCCCACTGCCTCGCCGATGGTTCGGATGCTGAACCAGCACTGGTGGGCCTTTTGACTTTCGCATCGCCGCGGGAAACTGTACACCGACAGTTTGCCTGCATTGAGTCCCAGGAGAAACCCCTTATTGGGCAGAGAGAAAAAATCCCTTGTCCACTGTGCTTGCTGTGCCTCGGCGTACTTACGGATGGACAGGGCCCTCCACGAACAACTCCTGGAAATAGTCTTTGTACGCAACCAGCACCGTTTTCAAGACGTTGTCCAGAAACTGCAGGTCCTCCTTCCGCTTGACGAAATTGCTTCCGGCGATGCCGGCGAAATGCAGAGGAGCCTGCGGATATCCATGGGGTCACATTCACACTCGAAATTGTAAATTACGTGTAAAACAGCAATTAAAATTGTGCAAAATATCCAAATTTTGAGCAATTATTCACAATTTGTTCATATTTTTGCGTGGGATGGATGTTACCATGAGGGGGCAAAAATCATGGATAAGAAAGGATATGGAATGATGAAAAAACTGTGGTGTTTGCTTTTGTGCGCGATGTTCGTGCTAACAGGATGTTCTTCCAACACGACCGGAACGGCCGATTCGGAGACAGAGACCAATCAGACGGCCGACGTGGAAGAGGAAGGCCCCAGCATGGAGGAACAGGCAGCTGAGCCGCTGACTGTCTACCTGAACGACTTTGATTCGGTGATCCCCGACCTTTTCAAGGAAAAGACCGGTTACGATGTGGAAGTTGTTGTGGGCAACGGCGCCGAGACCATGTCCCGGATTGAAGCGGAAAAATCCAACCCCCAGTGGGACGTGGTGTGGATGGACTCTATGTATGACATCTACAACCTGGATCTGGGCGGCCAGTTGATGACCGACGTGGAGATTGAAAACGCCAGCGGGCTCACGCCTGAGTTCAGCGCGCTGGTCCCCGAGGACAAGTGCTTCTATCCCACCGGAGCACATTCCGCCGGTGTCCTGGTGTACCGCAATGACGTGTGGAGCGAGGAGGACGCCCCCAAGTCTTACGCCGATCTGACCGACCCGAAGTATGCGGGTGCGGTTGCCATGGCCGACCCCGGCGTCGCCGCGCCGGCCTATCCTCTGGCGGCTTACTTCATGGATACCCTGGGCATGGAGGGCGGCCAGGAGTTCTTTACCACGCTGTTTGAGCAGGGCCTGAAGGTCTATCCCAAGAACCCGCAGGTGGTGGAGGCCCTGGCCTCCGGCGAGGCCACCATCGCCATGTTGCAGGAATCCAACGCCTATGCCATGATCGCCGACGGTGAGCCCATCACCATTGTGTGGCCCGAGGAGGGCGCGGCTGCCTCTACCCGTGTTGCTGCCATCTGCAAGTCTACCGACCAGCCCGACATTGCGAAGGCGTTTGTTGAATTCCTTCTCGATCCCGAGGTCCAGCAGGAGCTCATCGATACCGGTGACGAGGCGTACTTTACCCCCTCCGTGGAGGGTGTGACCGCAAAGCCGGACCGTGAGCCCAACCCCACCCTGGTGGCGGCAGATGTCCAGTTCGGCGCCGAGAACGAAGCGGACATCAAGGCCTGGTTCGCTGACTATTCTGCACAGTGATGAAAAACAGTGAATCGCGGATCAGCAACGGAGTTTTTGCGATTTTATTCATATTAGTACTGCTGCCTTTGGCAGCAGTACTTTTTCAAATCGTCTGCCCCGGTTTGGAGATCAGCAAATTCTCCCTGGAAAATATATCGATCCTTGGGGACATCTTTACCAGGCCCCTCTGGAGAAAAGCTCTCTTCAACTCTTTGGCTCTGGCGGGAGGCACCACGGTCTGCGGACTGATCGTTGCCGCTTTCCTGGCGTGGGTCCGGGTAAAGTATCGGTTCAAGGGCGCAAAGATGCTGGATCTTGCCGCCTGGGCCCTGATGATCATACCGAGTTTTATCCTGGCTCAGGGCTGGGTCTATTTCGCCTCCGGAAACGGCGTGGCAAAAGCCTGGCTGGGCCTTGACTGGATGAGCGGATTTGTGTTCTCCTATCCCGGCCTTGTGACCGTCATGACCCTGTGCAAGTGGCCCATGGCCTATATCACCATCAGGACCGCCCTGGAATGGGAGCCGGTCCGTCTCATGCATGCGGCAAGGATGAACGGCGCCTCCGGCTTTCAGGTATGGAGGGACATCCAGCTTCCGCTGATGCTGCCCGCCCTGTGCTCGGCGGCCATGCTCATCTTTATGGATACGGTGGGCGACTACGGTTTGTCCTCCACGATCACCGCGGTCTACTCCTATCCCACGCTGCCGTACACGATTTACTCGGCCATCTGTACATCTCCCGCGCGGTTCGATATGGCCGGCGTGCTGTCTCTGTGCCTGATGCTGCTCATCGTGCTGGCCATGTTCATCCAGTACAAGGCGCTGGGGGCGAAGCGATTTGACTTTCTGGACAACGGTACGCAGCAGGCGGTGCCCCAGCGCCTGAGCCGGGGCAGGAACGTCTGCCTCAGCGCCGTGGTCTGGATCTTTGTCCTGATCTCCATTGGCATCCCCGCCGTCTCCAGCCTGGTCATGTCCTTCTCCAGCGCCATCAGCCTCACCAAGTTCACCTTCACGCTGGAAAACTACAAGAATATCCTCTCCGCCGACAGCACCCTGCTGGTGGGAATCGCCCACTCCCTGGGGCTGGCGGTGATCGCGGCGGTGATCGGGCTGGTGATCGCGTTCTGCTGCGCCTACGTCTTGACCTACGCCAAGACGCCGCTGAAGAAGGCCATTGATATGACCACGCTTGTGGCGATGGCCGTCCCCGGGATCGTGCTGGGTGTCGGATACATCTTTGTGTGGAACCAGAAATGGCTGGTCCCCATCGGACTGCACCTGTACGGAACGCCCGCAATTCTGGTGCTGGCAGTGGTGGCGGCAGCGATCCCGCTGATCAATCGAATCCTGGTGGCCGGTATGGCAAAGATTCCAGAATCGCTACTGATCGCGGCGGAAATGCAGGGAGCGGGATTCTTTACAAAGATCAAAACAATCCTTCTGCCCCTCCTGCACAACAGCTCTGTGTCAGCGGTGTTGTCCGCGTTTGGCGGAAGCATCTTCAATCTTGCCATCACGACAATTTTGTATCCGCCCAACTGGGAGACGCTGCCGGTGTGGATCTCCGACTCGTATAACGATCTGAAATTCGGCGATGCCGCTGCGGCGACCATCGTCAGCGGTGTCTGCATTATCACGATCATGGCGCTGCTGGAAAGGCTTCTCAATATGAGAAAGGCAAGGAAGGGGTGACCAGGATTCTATGGAAACGATTCTGAAACTCGATCAAATTCATAAAAACTACGGAAAAAAAGAAGTCCTGAAGGGTGTTTCCCTGGATGTCCAGAAAGGAGAGATCATCTCTGTGCTGGGCCCCTCCGGCTGCGGGAAGTCTACACTTTTGAACATCATCGCTGGGATTCTTCCCATCAACAGCGGGCATGTTCTGCTGAACGGTGTGGAAGTCACTTCCCCCAACAAAATCGTCCCCATCGAAAAAAGAGATCTGAATATGGTGTTCCAGGACTTCGCTCTGTGGCCCCATATGACCGCCAGGGAAAATATCCTGTACGGCCTGAAGCTCAGAAAAGCCACCAGACAGGAACAGGAGGAGAACCTGCAGAAAATGGTGGATTTGCTCCACCTCAACGGCCTGATGGACCAATATCCGGCGGAACTGTCCGGTGGGCAACAGCAGCGGGTGGCGATCGCCAGAGCTCTCATCATGTCTCCTTCCATCATCCTGTTGGATGAACCGCTGTGCAACCTGGATGTCCAGCTGCGCATTGAAATGCGCACCGAAATGGCGCAGATCTTTCGAGAGCTGAAGACAACAGTTTTCCATGTGACCCATGATCCATCTGAGGCGTTTGCCATGGCCGACCAGATCGTTGTCATGAACGACGGGAAAATCGACCAGATCGCAACACCGGAGGCATGCTACCGGCGGCCGGCCACAGCGGTGGTCGCCGGCCTGCTGGGCGCGGGCAATCATATCAGCGGCAGTGCGGGCAAAAGCGACGGCGAATATACAGAGGCACGCATCGCAGGCACTCAGGTGAGAGCACTGAACTTTGCATCCGGCAGCAGTTTGTCTTTATATTTCAGGGCAGAAGACGCTGCATACAGCGACACGGAACGGCCCAACAGCATTCCAGTCCAGGTCGTGATGCCTACATTTGAAGGCGGAATATACCGTATGAAGGCCAAAACACAGGATGGCGAGGAGGTCACGTTTCTGCACACATCCAATCTGAACAAAGGCCAGAAGGGGTATCTTTCCATCGAGCCCGATCAATTATACGCATATGACCGAACTGGAGCTTAAAGGCGGCTACGGGGAGCATGGCAGGAGCTGTTTCCTGCTGAAACAGGAGAACGGGCGCTCTTTGATGTTTGACTGCGGCATCTTGGATACCGATGCCCTTCCGTATCCCAACATCACCCCGGACGAGGCCCGGCAAATCAATTACCTGTTTTTGTCCCACGCCCACAAGGATCACACGGGTGCGGTGCCATACCTGCTCCAACTGGGCTTTCAGGGCGTCATCGCGGCCAGCCCGGAGACCATCCGCCATATCGGCCTGCGCTATGACAAAATCAGGGAATTGGATATCTCCCCCCAAAGCGGCACGGATTTTGAGGGCTTCCAGGTGATTACCGGAAGCAGCGGACACTGCCCTGGCAGCCTGTGGTTTTACGTGTGCTTCGAAAGCGGGTACAAATTCTTCTATTCCGGAGATTTTCAGCCGGATCCTCTGGTCTATCCAGTGGATCTGCCCAAGGACCTGCATGCGGATGTAGCGATCCTTGATATGGCGCACGATACGATCCTGGATACGGCACCTCTTCTGAGAAATCGTCTCTCGGGAAAGGTGCGGGAATACCTGGCCCGCGGCAAACGGATCATACTGCCGGTTCAGGCCTTCGGCCGGGGTGTGGAAATCCTGTATCTTCTATACAAGACCTGCGCCGGCCATAAGATATGGCTGGATCAGAACATGAAAGTCATAACGGACAGGATCCTAACCGGCTCATCTGTGAAAGAAGATCGGAGGCGGGAATTGACGGATTTCTATCCCGCAGTGAAACAGAATTCCATCGACAATGCGGACATCGTGATAATAGGAGACACCCATCTGGAGCGTCCCGAAAATCAAGCGCTTGTCCGTGCGCTGCTGGAAAAAGACGCAGTCATCATCGGCACCGGCCGGAGAAAAGACGGTTCTTTCATGGCCTCAATGTATGATGAGGGTCAGGCCATTCGGCTTCCATTCCCCCACCACTCCAGCCGGAAAGACGCACGTTTCCTGAGTGAAAGCAACTGCTTTCAGACTGTATTGCCGTTCCATTCCAATGTGAAGGAAGTCTGGAACGGCTGATCAATAAAGGTTCGGCGTCAAATGAAAAGTCGGTTGGGATTGCTGCACAGGCGATCCCAACCGACTTTTTGTATTGCGGATGGGGCGGTAAAATCCGGTGGAACTGCAGGAAGAAGGCTTATGGCATGAGCGAAAAGCGTACAAATTTTTTCTCACCTCTTTGTCAACACCGTATCAAAAACATCCCCGGAAAACCTGGATCAAGGGAAAATATCAGCGGTTCCGCTGGAGCGTTGGAGTTGATAATTTCCTCTGTGTATGGTACTCTACAGGCAGGAAAGGATGGTGCTGTCCCATGATGTATCCCTTTTTGCAGATCGACGGCGATACGGAAATTGTCCATTCCGATACGCTCCCCAATGGCGAGGTCAAGGTGTATATTGAAAAGCCGGATGCCAAAGACGGATTTCATCACGCCTCCTGCTTTCTCCCGGCGTACCGCTGGGAGGACATCTGCGGCTTTACCCCTGAGGAAATTGCCCGGTATCAGGAAGTAATTGAATCGACCGCCCACTTGATTTTGGAGTTTGCTCGGCAGGGAGGCTTTGAGAATGCCTCAGCTCTTTAAAATCGGCCCATATTGGGTGTACTTCTGGGCCAACGAGAATGACCCCCTGGAACCGGTCCACGTCCATGTAGCGAAGGGCGCGCCGTCTGCCAATGCGACAAAGGTGTGGATCACAAAGGCGGGGAAGTGCCTGCTGTGCAACAACAACTCCCAAATTCCGGAGCGGGTGCTGCGGAATATCCTGCGGATCATCGAGGCCCGGAGCAGTGAAGTAATCGAAAAGTGGACCGCTTTCTTTGGCGAGGCCCGCTTTTTCTGCTGACCCAAACCTATGACCCAGACAGGGTAAAATCCCCGTGGAGCGGAGAGGAACAACCTTCGGGTTTGGGGCGATTTCAGGGCCTAAAAGACCCAGAAAGCACTGCGGCGCAGCGGATGGAGAAACCGACGGCAGCTCATAACCCGGAGGTCGCAGGTTCGAGTCCTGTCTCCGCAACCAGAAAGTCCTG